>Ga0307489_10001206_pt1 | contig 16947 bp, 18 predicted proteins | sample SB12metaG_FD_202247 | JGI IMG/M metagenome (GOLD analysis project Ga0307489, IMG submission 202247) | Sea-ice brine microbial communities from Beaufort Sea near Barrow, Alaska, United States - SB 1.2 | ecosystem: Environmental > Aquatic > Marine > Coastal | place: USA: Alaska | collected...
ATCACCAACGTATAGAGGCACAAGTTGAAATTGAAAGTACATTTTGCAGGCGTTTCGTGCTTTCGCCATAGTTTTGCTTCAAGCGCCGGAACCAGGGGGGATCTGGGGTCACCCTGGGTCAATCCGGCGTCAACATGGGGTCAACCTGGTGTCGACCTGGGTTCAAGCTGAGGTAAACCAGGGGTCAACCTGGGGTTAACCTGGAGTTAAACTGGGGTCATCCTTGGGGTAACCTGGGGTCAATCTACACCGGCCTACCACATCCAGGTCCGTGGCCTCCTTGATTTGGTACTCCACCGCCTGACAGCAGGGTCATTGCTAACAGGCACTCTATGCCGATCGGAGTATGACTTGACTTCAGGGTGATTGCTCATACAGACGCGTAGACACGGTTCGTGGTGGAGTACTCTGACTGACCTATGAGCATTCACCCACGTCCACTTTGGTTCATCGTCGATTTAGGATGACCCCCCTGCCTGACAGCTGGGCATGGTGTTGCAGAACACCATGCACTTCTTCCCACTTCGGAAGTCGCTCTCCTCCTCGTAAGGTCTTGGTAAATAGATCTCGCCGCGTCACATGGTGTCAATTATATACAGGCTCTGGCCCTTCAACGGGGCTGAAGGCCCCCATATGACTGGTCGAGAGAGTGGTTGGCAACAACTCTCTACATGGTTCGGCACAATTCATTTTTGTAAGCATTTATGGTGGATGGCATGAGATAACATTCCGGCAAATGGTGTGGGATGGCATTACGTGGTATGACAGGACAAGGGACGGCATGGTAGTGGATGACGTGGCATGTACACGTCGTCGATCCCTACCACCAGCTGCTGCAGCACCGCCATCTTGTCGACGGACCCGGGGCAGTCGATGAAGCGGTGCTTCAGGTTGGGCGCCGAGCTGTAGCGGCGAGAGTTGAAATTGAAAGCAAAAGCTTGGAAGCAGTTGAAAGTATTGTATGTTCAGGCGGTTAGGTCCATGGTTCAGGCGCTTGCAACGTGGGTTCGATAGGGTCAATCTGCACCGCCTTACCGAGCGATGCAGGCTGGGTGTGTCCACCATCTGCAGGTTCGGCAGCTCCTCCTCGATCATCATGCGAACCTTGCAGGAGAGTCATTGACAACATGGTCTCGAATGGCGATCGGAGCATGACTTACCTTGAGGACAATATCGGCAGTACAATTAGTACAGCCTGTATCTAGACATGGAGCTGAAGCTCCAGTCTGCTCCTCAATTCTGACTGGAGCAGAGTGTCGCCTCGATTCGGCGCATGCCGACGCGTGGACGCGGTTCGTGGTGGCGGACCAACTTCTGTGCATGTACCCACGTCCCGATGTTCGGTTTGTTGGTAAACCAACGTCGGTCGACAGGTTGTTCTCAATCAACCCCCTGCCTTGTCCGCCATAGTGGCACTGACGACGACGCACTGCTTCCCCTCTGGCTTGTTTTTGAACGGCCGCCACATAGGGCCATGCGGATATTGCCACGTCTTAGTTGACCCGTAAGCCATGCAGATATTGCTTCCCACGTAGTAGTTAGCCCATAAACCTTGCAGATATTGCTCGTCACGTCATTGTTGGTATCTAAAGTCAAGAGACGAGGCTTCAGAGCGCGTTGGACGACATGGCAAGCAATAGCCTCCTGGCCCTACCTCAACAGCCGCTTGATCTCGTCCCCGAACCCCGCGTCGAACAGCGTGTCCGCCTCATCCAAAACAATGTGGCTGACGCTCCCCAGGTACATGTTCCCCTCGTCCGCGTGCTTGATGAGGCGCCCGGGGGTGCCCACCACCAGGGGCTTACACTCGTCCACTTTTCAGCTCAACGTAAGCGTTTTCTGTGGGATAGGGGGTGCATTTCAGGGTTGTCTAGAGGGTGTTTGGGGGCGTTTAGGGGGTAGTATAGGGTGTATAGGGTGTATTTGTTGTCAGAACTGGCTCAGGTTGAGCTGAGAAGTGGACGAGTGTGAGCTCCTGCCCACGACCACGTCCAACGGGCGGTCCAGCTTTTTCTTCTGCTCGGCCATCGGGTTTCCGCCGGTGATCAGCTCCGCACTGAATTTGGCATAGTGCCCCTCGGACCAGGGTCGCACACAACTTCTGCTTCGAGATGAAATTATGTGTACACACATACACGCTACCGCCTCGCGCTATTGGTATGTATGTAGCATGCTGGACGCCTACTGCGTGGGAGCTATGAGCGACGTTGCGGTGATTAATGGAATTTTGAGCCCTGGCACGCTCAAGTTATCCCCACTTGGAAACTCGAAGATGCATAAATTGAGCTTTCAGCTAGCATGGGAACATGTGGCCAGGCCAGGGAGGAGGACGCGGCGAGTGTCTAAGGGTACTTCGGTACACCATGAGCGTACAGTCAGGGAAAAGGTTGCCAGGCCAGGTGGGAGTACGTGGCGATTGTGGGTTTAGGGTTCAGGGTTTTGGGTTTTGGGTTTTGGGTTTTGGGGGTTTAGGGTTTACGGTACACCGGTACACTATCAGCAGAGACCATGCCACGGACTTGGCGACGCCGAGGGACGGCTGGGCACGCTCGGGATTACGGATACACTGGTACAGTATGAGCAAACAGTCATGGGACTGCCTGACCGTGGTAGACCGGTACACTGTGAGCATACAGTCAGAGGCCATGCCACAGACTTGGCGACGCCGAGGGACTGATCGGCCAGCTCGCGAGTGGGGGTCACGATGAGCACGCGGGGGCGCTTGGGCTTGGCACGCGCGCCGCCGCCCAATAAGGCCTCACAAAAAAAGGGGGGAAGTATATTTTATAAACAAGTTGGCAGGGTAGTCAGATTGGAGCCAGCGGTTGGTTGTGAGGCCTCTCGGGATATTGCTGCCACGTCAAAAGATGCCGTTTACCCCAGGACACGAGGTTCATATGCACGCCGATGACGCGGCGGGCAACGGGCCTGGCAGATGTTGTTCGCCACATCATAGGATGCAAAAGATCCAAAAGGTGGTTCGATGACGTGACTCGCAGCGTCTGGCCGGTCGTACCGCCGGTAGCGGCCTCCTCGCGCTTGAGCTGCTACCGGTACACTATGAGTAGTCAGGCTGCACCGGTGGCGTATACCGGTACACTATGAGCAAACAGTCAGGCAGCACCGGTGGTGTATACCGGTACACTATGAGCAAACAGTGAGGCCGTACCGCCGGTAGCGGCCTCCTCGCGCTTAAGCTGCAGCACCACGGGCAACAGGTACGCAAGAAACGAGGGTTCACAATGCTTTGGATGACGTGGCGGGCGATGGGACTGAATGATTGTTGGGTCTGCCACGTCATAGGATGCCGTTCATCTCAAGATTCGAGGGTTTAATGTCTGGCCGGCCCTGCCGCCGGTGGCAGCCTCCTCGCGCTTGAGCTGCTGCACCACGGGCAGCAGGTACGCCAGCGTCTTGCCGCTGCCTAGGGCCTGGTTGACATTGCTCGCCACGTCACAGAGTGCCATTTAACTCAAGAGACGAGGGTTCAAGGAGCGTTGCATAACGAGGGCCAGGCAGATATTGCTCACCATGTCATAGGGTGCCATTTGACTCAAGCGACGAGGGTTCAGAGTAATTTGGATGACGTGGCACGCAATTTTCACCCGGCCCTACCGCTGCCGGTGTGCGATGCCACCATGTAGTGCCCGCCCGTCAACCAGGGCCACTGCTTCCCATATCTCTCGTCAGCTCAAGTGCCCCTGTAGACTGTTTGCTCATAGTGCATCTGTTCGCATGACCCTCCTCCTCCGTATACTCCTCCTCCTCCTCCACCTCCTCCCCTCCTCCTTCTCCGCCTCCTGCTCCTCCTCATCATCCCCTCCTCCTCCTCTTCCTCCTCCTCTTCCTCCTCCTCCTCCTCCTCCTCCTTCTCCTCCTCCTCCTCCTCGACTTCTTCCCCCCAGGCCCGGCACGACCCTCTGGTGATATCTGACAGTTTGCTCATAGTGTGCCTGTACACGTACCGGTGCGCTGGGCGGCCACTTCGAGTGCAACCCCACAACCCACAACGTGCACCGGCGATGTTGGCGGCCGCCGGGCCCTACCTTAAGGATGCGCGGGATAGCCGCGCACTGAATGTCGGTGGGTTCGCTCAGGTTCATCGCATTCGTCGCCGCGAGAAGCTCAGGGTCCAAACCCAGCTCGTCAAACGAAGCAGCGGCGATGACAGCCTGACGCCCGGACTCCGGAGCCTTGGTCTTGTCGAACGCTTTGAAGCGCGCGCCTTGGCGAGCCGCGTCCGCGAACGCTTGTGCGCGCGACGGCGCCGCCACCCGCCGCGGCCGCGCTTTACCCTGTCGCATTCGACTCGATGCCGCCGCAGACGACGAGAACGATGCCGATAACGACCCCGAGAACGACACCGCGCTTGCGCACGCGGGCATCCGGCCGGACGTGAGGCGCCTGCAGGAGGCGGCGGGGGACGGCGCGGCGACCAGCAGGGAGGTCATCGCGCTCTGAGCCGCCGCCCGGTTCGTCCGAAGCACCGCTGACAAGCACGCGTACATGCGCCCGTGAGTTGACACGCCCAACGCCGCCGCCGAACACCGCGTGGCAGCCGTCACCGTGACGTGGCACTACGGATAAACCCTAAACCTCGTCGGACCCTACCTGGTACCTATTGGTTTAGGGTAAAGTACGGCGAAAAAGCGCGCTGGGAGGGGTTGGGCAAGCAATTCACATTCGTTCCCACTCTCTTCGGGCGGCAGGCGGCAGGCGGGGTATACATCGGCAGCGGGTCGGCATAAGGCACGGCTCGGTCTCCCGGGCCGCCCTATATCGTCGTGCCCCAGGCGCCTGGGGGAAGGCACAGGGAAGGCACGTTGTACAATCAGCGAAGGGTGCCATCCAATTTCAAAAGAAGTTGCCAGGATGTGGTTCGGACGGCACCTCGGGGGAGGCTGCGGAGGACGCCGGGTCGTTCGAAGCCTTCACGGCGTGCGCGCACTCCGCCGGCCAGACAGCAGCATCGAGCGACCCGCTAGTAGTCCGCACGTCTTCGGGCGTCGTCCTCAAGCTCCTGGCGCACTATGTTACCGCGTTCGAGGATACAAGCACGTGCCCGCACGATTCATTGTGTGGACGGCTTGCAGCGCGCTGGCATCTCTGCTCACATCATCAGAGATCGACTTCGATGAGGGTGGGGCTAGCAACACTTCTATGCGTGTTATGTGTATGCGTACTGTGTGACGTGTGGCATGTGTTGGGCTAACGGTGGTGTGTGTTTTCATTTTTTTGGCGCTACGCTGAGACGGTGACGTGACGGGCAACGCACACGGTACGAACAACCCAGGCCGTAAAAAGCAGACAGACAGTCGCACTTCAGATTACTTGTCTTGGGGTGGAAGGGGTGTTCACCCGTCCGCGGGCGTTCGGTTCACCGCGTAAGGCTGTCATCCTTCGCGCGTGCGGGTGGGTGCGCAATTGCGCACTCCCGGCGTCCGCGCACCACCACCTCTAGACAATTTCGCGTGTGCCTTTTCAAAATGATTATTTCTTTCCAACTCTCTGCCCGTCCCTGGTCACTAACAACACCCTTTTTCCTTTTATCTCATTGACAACACCTCACCCTCGCCATTGACACCACCACCTCACCCCCGTCGCCCCTCACCCCCGCCACTGACAACACCTCTTCCCCCTCAAAACACAGAGCCGGCGTTGGTGTGCGCCACGGTGCTTGCGGAGCAGGGGGTGGGGACTGACACATAACGCCTGTCAGTCACAACATGATGGACATTGTATACCCTCGTTTGTTGACTTAAATTGACTCACATGACGTGGCGAGTATCATCGGTCAGCCCTCTTGAATTGAATATTCTCACATGACGAGACGAATATCATTTGTCGGGTCCTAGCAGGTGGCCGTGCGCGGGACAGTAGTACCCTTGCTGCTGCGCGTCATCCATGCCGACCCGTGCGACGGCGTCGTAGACGCTGTCTTCGCTCTCGTCAACGCACTTCTATACCAAGGCGCCGCGGCGAGCCAAGTGCTAGTTGACGACCACCAGACGCTCGAGTCAGCCTGCGTTTACTGCACGGCGCACGAGTGCGAGGAGGCGGGCGTGCCAGAGCTCCTCATGCGGATTGTGTCGAGCTTCGAGCGAATCCGACCGACCGTGGTGTTGCACGCCCTGCACGCCCTTTCGGGGTACGTCAACGGCAGGTCCTTACACTCGCTACTCATCCCACTTTCAGCTCAACTTGAGCACTTCTTGTGAGATACGCTGGGTGGCGTCAGCTTGTCAGCGACAAAAACGGCCCAGGTTGAACAAGTGCCGCGACAACACTCATGCCCCCATTTCAGCTCAACTCGAGCACCTTGGAGGGATGCTTCATGTGGCTGACGAAACGGCTGAAGTTAAGCTCGACAGAGGAACGAGTGGCCCGGCCCTGGTAGACGGGCACATGCTGGATGCGGCGACGGAAACGGAGGGGCGTAACGCCCGGGCGCTGGCGGAGAGCGGAGGGTTCGCGGTGCTCACCGAGCTCATCCGGCACTTTGCGCGGCACAGGGGCATCGGGTAGGACTGATGGATTGTGCTTGCCATGTCATTACACGCGCTTCAGGCCCTCGTTCCTTGAGTTGAATGTCAGCATATGACGTGGCGAACACTATCCATCAGTCCCTAGTATTGGGTGGGTGCCGCAATCAGCGCTGGGCTCGCCGTATAGGACTCCCTTCTCAACGCCCGACGGCGACGAAAGGGGCGGGGGCGAGGACATAGGTACCTTGGGGAGGAGGGCGATGGCGGTAGCAGTGGAGGAGGCGGCAAAGGCGGCGGAGGAGGCGGCAGCGGCGACGGAGGCCAGGGCAGCTAGGGCAAACTCCGGCGCTGCCGCCGGCTCCCCGACGGCCCCCGCCACTGACCCCAACCCCGCCCACTGCGGCAGCGACGGGGACGAGATCGTCGAAGAGACTGAGGCTGGTGCCACGGCAGTTCCCCGGCGCCTCTTTCATGGCAGCGCCCGCGCCGGCGCTCCCGCCACTGCAACCACCACGGCCGCGAAGGTCTTCAACAAAGATATCTCCTACCGCCACGCCGGCGAGGACCTCCCGGGCGCGGCGCTGAAGCTGCTGAAGCGCGTGCTGAAGCAGATGGTCGACCGACCGCACGCATGGTGCTATGACACCGACCACGCCACCAAGGTGCGGCTTACGAAGGCAATCGCCACCATCGCATTGAACCGCCACAACGATAGCGGCGGGGGCGGCAGCCGCGGGGAGGGCGGCGGCTGCGTCAGCGGCGATGGCGGCGGGGGAGGTAGCGGTGGTGGTGATGGTCATGGTATTATAAGCGGTGGAGTTGCTGGTGGCAGCAGTGGCAGCGGTAATGGCGGCGGTGGCGGCGGCGGCGGCGGCGGCGGTAGCGGATTTGATGACGTGGATGGTACTAGCGGCGGTGTTGGCGGAGGCGTTGGCGGCGGAGGCGGAGGTGCCGGCGGTGGAGGTGACGGCGCCCAACGTTTCACGGAGCACCACCAGCGCCGCGCGCTGAAAATCCTGGACTGGTTGCGGCGCGTCAACGAGGACACGTTGTCACACCTTCAAGACGACTGCGATGCTGACGCCGACCAACCCCACGCGATTCCAGCCACGGCGGGCGCGACGATGACAGCCGGTGCAACGATGCCAGCCGCGACGCCGACCACCCCCAAGCTGATGTCAGACGCGGTTGACCACCAATGCGAAAACCACAACAGCCGTAACGTCGCCGCCACTGCGGTCGACGGCGGCGGCAGCGGCGACGACGACGACGCCGGGATCTTTCTAGAGATCCGCATGCGGGCAGGGGCTTGAACTCGTTCACTTTTCAACTCAACCTGAGCCGTACGTTACACAAAATTCACCCTCAACACGCCCTAATACCCCTTAAGACCTCCTATACACCCCCTAAAGAATCCCTGAATGCACCCCCCATCCCACAGAAAGCGCTTCCGTTGAGCCAAAAAGTGGACGAGTGTAAGCCCCTGCATGCGGGTGAAGCTGCACCGCACGCTGCACTACCACTCGGTGAAGTACATCCTGCTGGGCGTTGAGGGGTATCTGCGTGACACGCTGCCGGGTGAGCTGTTCTGCGGGCAGCCATCTGCTGATGCAGCTGCGGCAGAAATGGAGACGGCGGCATTGACTCCCTTTACGGCGGCGTCTCCCTGTGCGAGCAAACATTCGGAGGCGGCGGCGGCGGCAGCGGCGGTGGCGGCGGCGGTGAGAACATGTACGAACACACAATTAGAGCTGGCGGCGGCGGCGGAGTTGAGTCCCTGTATGGCAAGACCATCTGGGACGGCGGCGGCAGCGGACATTGCGGTGGCGGCGGAGGAGAATTTGACAGCGGTGGCATCAGACGTTGGGGGATTGAACGACCACTTCCGGGAGGTGCCGGGGTTTGACCCGCAGCTGAGCGCGGGCGATGTGGGTCCGATGCTGCGGCTGGCAGCTCGCAATGCCCTGCGGTAGGGTCCGAACGTTAATGCTCGCCACGTCATGTGATTCCATTTAACTTAAGATAAGACACAAGGGTCTACAATGTAGAGGATGACATGGCGGGCATTATCTAGTAGGCCCTACCCTGCGGCTGACGGCGGGGTGGCGGCAGCGGTGCTGTGCCACCGCCCAACTGTCGTGGGGCGCCCGCGACGCGGCGGTGGAAGCCACGCCGGATTACGTCGCATCGGATATCGCTCAATACGTCAAACTCCTCCGTGAGTGCGAGCTAGGTGCCAGGGTAGGCGGCGATGGCAGCCGCAGTGGCGACGGTGGAGACTGCGGTGGCGACAGCGACGGCGACTGCAGTGGCGACTGCGGTGGCGACGACGGCGGCGGCGGCAACGGCGGAAACATCAGCGGCGACGGCGACCGCGGCAGGGGCAGTAGCAGTAGCGGTGGCGGCAACGGCGGAGATAGGGGCGATAACGGCGGCGGCGGCAGCAACGGCGGCGGCGGCAGCAACGGCGGCGGCGGCGACGGCTGCAGTGGCAGGAGAAGGCGGACGAGTGGTGGCTGGCACCTGATTCGGGAGCTGGAGGCCTGGACGGTGGAGGCGAGGGAGGGCACCGCGGGGCTGCACTTAGCGGTCGGTCGGCTGTTCCACCTGGCGGTGTCGCGTACATTGCACAAGTGCGTGGTGGTGCACTGGTAGGGCGGTGCAGGTTGACACCAGATGGCGAGCAATATCTTCCCAGTCCATTGCCCGCCACGTCATCCAACGCATTTTGCCCCTTCGTTTCTTCAGTCAAACGTCATTCTGTGTCGTGGCGAGCAATATCTGCCAGGCTAGGGCGGTACAGGTCGACCCCGGGTTGACCGCACTTGGCTTCAGCGCTTGATCTTAAAACATGATGAACCACTGTCAAACTTTGCTTACAATTTCGACTTGCGCCGTTACACATTGGCGGGGTGTGTGCTGTCAGGCGGCGGCGGACTTCCTGGAGGTGGCGGAGGCGCTGACCAATGAGAGGCTGGATGGCGCCGCGACCACAGCGCTGACCAAAGAGAAGCTGGAGGCTGCAGCACTGACCGATGAGAAGCCCAGCGCGGAGCCGCAGGCTGCGGCGCTAACCGACGTCCCGCCCTTCGCGGTGCTGGGGCTGGTACGGGTGCTGGCCTCGCACGCGTTTGAGCGCCCGCACTGCCACATATGTGCCACGAGGGGCGCCGCGCGGCGTGTCACCTCCTGCATTGCGTGCGGCGCTTCTTCATCAACCCCTTTCGAAACCGGGGTTATGGCGAGATCTCGTTTGAAGGCCTCGTTCAGCCGGGTCAGCTGACGTGGTAGGGCGGTGCAGGTTGATTCAGCTTGGCAACAGGTAGACCCCGCTTATTTTCAGCGCCTGAACTTAAACCCCAAACCCTAAAGCCTAAACTGTCAGCGCCTAAATGTCAATCGTGATGAACCGTTTTCAAGTCTTGCTTTCATTTTCAAGTTGCGCCATTACAACGTGGTTGCTGGACGTCATGCGACTGGTGGATAAGGCTTCGGATAGGCCACTTCGTTGTCCGACGACGGCGGCGGATTATCCGGTTGCGTTGACTCCCTGTGTGGGCAAACAGTCAGGGGAGTCAGCGCTTCTGCCGCGCTTCCACTGCGCCTCTTCGTCCCACGCTGTTCCAACCACCTCGCCCTCGCCTCCCAGGCGGCCGGAGTGGATCAATCGCCGCCACTCGATCCAACCTCAATCCCAACCCCAAATTCAACCAGGGCCGGGGCAGGGGCCGGATCCTGCGCCGGCACCGGAGACAGGGACGGGGGCAGAGGAGCAGTGCTTGGGCGGTCGTTACGAGTTGCCGGCATGGGCTTACACTCGTCCACTCAGAAGCTCAACCTGAGCCAGTTTTATCGCTGAAACAAGGTGAAATCACCCAACGTATGCCACAGGATTCTCTCACGTTGAGCCGAAAGTGGACCAGCGTAAGCCTCTGTATGCCGGCGTCGCTGCGGGTGGTGGCGGTGCTGGCGCTCAGCGCGGCGGCGCGACTGGTTCCTATCGTGAAGGTGGGCCCAGGCGGAATATGCTTTTTCTTTGGCCATTCGCTATGCTTAATTCCCCAAATGAATTCGGCCCATTATACTCGGATTATGCCCAATTATGCCCAGTTATGCTGTCTACTTTCCCAAAGACGCCGCGGGTAAAATGCCGAAAAATACCGAAGAAGTTCCGAATGTACCCAGAAAACGGCCGAAATCCCTATTATGCCGAAGTGATGCCGGCATCTTCCGCCTGGCCATATGTGAAGGACCTGGAGGTGCTGTCCGCGCTGCACGATGGCAGGGGCTTACGCTCGTCCACTTTACAGCTCAACTTACGCGCTTTTTGAGATATAGGGGGTGCGCCTCGGGGATATTTTAGGGGGTGTTTGGGGGATATCAGGGGGTGTCAGGGAGTGTTTGGGGTGTGGCTTGTGTCATAAATGGCTCAGGGTGAGCTGAGAAGTGGACGAGTGTAAGCCCCTGCACGAGGGTGGTCTGTCGGACGCGCTCAGATTAGCGGAGCACCACGCGCTGGTCCCGCGCCACGGTGGAGGGGTGCAGCTTGACCCCATGTTGACCCCGGCTTGACCCCATGTTTACCCCAGCTTGAACCCGTGTTGACCCCATGTTGACCCCAGCTTGACCCCATGTTGACCCTATCTTGAACCCGTGTTGACCCCATGTTGACCCCATGTTGACCCCGGCTTGACCCCATGTTGAACCCAGATTGAACCCGTGTTGACCCCATGTTGACCCCGGCTTGACCCCATGTTGACCCCATGATAACCCCATGTTGATCCCAGGCTGACCCCAACGTTGACTGCGCCCAGTTTCAGCGCTTGAAGCTGAAAATGAAACCTGCTTTCAAGTGTTGCTTGCAATTCCAACGTGCGGCGCTTCGCGTCGGAGACGACGCGGCGGGCACCCCGATGTTTCCACAGTCCGCCGTGTTGCATTCGTATCGGATAGCCCGAGAACACCTGGAGGAGGTGCATGGGGTGTTCGAGGGCGTGGCGCGCTTGCGGGAGGAGGATGAGGTGAGGGCGGCGGCGGAAGCGGAGGCGGCGGCGGCAGAGGCGATAGAGGATGCGGAGGCGGAGGCGGCAGCGAATGCGCAGGCGGTGGAGGAGGCGGCGGCGGAAGCGGGGGCGGTGGCGGCAGCGGAGGCTGCGGAGGCAGAAGCAGAGGCGGAGTTGGAGGCGGGGGCGGAGGCGAAGGTGGAGGTGGAGGCGGCAGCGGAGATGGTGGTGCGGAACACATCGACGGAAGTTCCGACATCGCGAGGGGCGGCCTCGTTTCTGTCGCCACCTGCGGGCATCACCGTGCGCCGCATGACACGCTCGCGCCGCGGCAGCGATCCGCTCATCGAGGGCCTCGAGAGCGACGCCACATTATCAATGGCGCCGACGACAGCGCCGCCGCCGCTGCTCCCGCCAAGGCCGCCGGGATCGGCGGGCGGGTTATTTTCCCCGACGATGCAGCGCTTGCGCAGCGTGGGCACCGGCGTCGGCGGGGCTGGAGGCGCCGGCGGCAGCAAAGGGGACAAACGGGTATCTTTCGACGTACATATGGCTTCCAATGACAACGATGTAGCCGGCGGTGGCGAGTCAGGCGGCAGAGGGCCGGCCATCGCAACCCCCGCGGAGGAGACGGAGCAGGGCATGACGCGCAAGCGCCTGCGCTCGTCCTCTTTTGGTGGCCTCAAGTAGGTCAATCAGGTGCAGGGCTCAGGCAGAGGCCGGAAAATGGGGGACGAGTGGGAGGGGATCTAGTACAACTGTATATATAAACGGGAGGGTTGCCCAGATGATACGAGCACGCTGCAACAACACGCATAGCTGGGGAAACATAATGTATTTTAGCCGCGTGTTGAGCTCAATGTGTAAATCGAGCTACTAGTACCAAACCACTCCATTCTTTTACATAATTATATGATGCGTAATGCAAGCGGCGGCCGGTGGTGCCGGTGGTGCCTATTTCAGGCTCTTCTCGAACCCTCGCAGGTTTCATCGGATGCGCTCCCCCTCGCTCGTCCGCCTTCCGGCACCCCCGCCACCCTCAACCTGACTCGTTTTTGTCGATGAAACCTACTGAAACCACCCAACGTGTGCTTGTAAAGCATGCAGGGTAATCCGAGAAGTTGACCCCAGGTTGACCACATGCGAGAATGCAGGAGACATCGAAGACTGGGCGGTTGTGGTTGTCGGCAACTGTGAATCTGAACACCAATGAATTCCCTTTTTTTACAATCGTTCATAAATAATAAACTGAGAATGAATTGTAAATGTTTACTAAAGGGCCGACATCGACGTGCCGTGGCAGGTTCGTGGGATAATATGGCCTCGACTCTGCCAACCACAGGTGGTGCCTATTTCAGCCCCTTCTCGAACCCGCGCAGATTTCCTCGAATCAGGGGCTTACACTCGTCCACTATTCGGCTCAACGTAAGCACATTTTGTGGGATACGTTGGGTACATGGTTTTCCCCCAGTCTATTAGACAGGGGGACAGGGAGAGGTGTGACCAACACGGCTTAGGTTGAGCTGGAAGTGGACGAGTGTAAGCCCCTGCCTCGGATACGCTCCCTCTCGCTGATCCGCTTTCCCACACCCGCACGGCCCTCCCAGGCCCCTGCCCCACCCCCTGACCCGCTCCCCGCGTTGTAATGGTACAGCACCTGGTCTTGATGATACCTCGATCCAGGGGCTTACACTCGTCCACTTTTCAGCTCAGGGGCTTACACTCGTCCATTTTTTATCTCAACCTAAGCACCTTTAGCGAGATACACTGGGTGGTTACAGTAATTCAGTGACCAGAAACGTCTGACGTCGATTTGAAAAGTGTACGGCTGACCCCCCTATAATGGGCACCTGACCCCAGTATAATGGGCACCTGCCCCCCGTACCATGGGCACATGACCCCTCTATCATGGGCCCATGCCCCCTTCACAATGGGCGCATGATTCACCCCTATAATGGGCACATGACCCACTATAATGGGCACATGACCCCCCTATAATGGGCACATGATCCCCCTATATTGGGCACATGACCCTCCTATAATGGGCACATGTACGGCTCTACCTCCATGGATGCCCCGGCTGGACAGCATCACGCGAGTCGATCCACCGCTGGTACTGCGTCTCGTCCGCGCCCCCCGGCCGCTCGTACCCGGCGAGTAGTGCCAATACGAATATGAGTTATATGGGTTACTCGTTGGGCACCCTGTCAGACCATAACGCACTCCATTTGATGGTGCCCTTTCAAGGTGTAGCGTCTAGGGTTTAGGGTTTAGAGTTTAGGGATGAGGGGTTAGGATTTAGGGTTAGCAGGGTTACTTCGCTAGTTTGCTGGCTAGCACCAAGAGACACATGCTGTTAGGTTTCCGGCCGAGCCCGGTCTGTTCCTTGAGTCATCCCCAGCGCTGTAAAGCTGCCGGTAAAGTCCCCACCAGCGAGTGCGTTGTCGAACGCAGCATCCACCCGCTCCCGCGCCGCCTGGTCGGCGGTGAGGGGGTTGCCGGGAGGCTTGGGCTTGGCCGACTCGGGTGGGCCCGACACATAGAGCCGTGCGCTCCTTTCCCTTCTAACTTGAGCACCACACGGTATTAAACCCAGTGCCCCTCAGGGGGTCTGACCGCCCTCGTATTTTTGGTCGAGAGAGCAGTATTCCGTAATGTGATTGGCTGTTCTTTCTGCGCAAGAGAGTACACTGTGGGCGGGGCCCTGCCTCCACGTCGTCCAGGACGATCACAGCGCGCAGCGCCAGCCAGGGCCCGAACTTGGGCCAGGAACAAACACAGAAAGCGCTCGCCGCGTCATAGGATGACGATTAACTTTAACTTGACTAAATTAGCGAGGGTTTATACAGCGGTGGTAACACTCACACACGTGGCGAGTGGAATAGGGGGCTCAGGTGCCCACTGAAGGGGGGTCAGGTTCCCATGATAGGGTGTCAGGTGCCCATTATGGGGGGGTCAGGTGCCCATAATAAGGGGATCAAGTGCCCATTATTGACTGGTCCCTGCCTTTGGGCTGATGCTGAGATGGCAGCGCTCGTCGAGGTGCGCGACTCCCGCCACATGCGCCATTCGCTGGATGGCCACGAGCCGCCCGGGTTGGGTTTCGTGCGAGTAGAACACGCGAACCCGAGCGGGGGCGGAGACGGGGGCGGAGGTGGTGGCGGAGGCGGGGGCGGGGTCGGGGATGGGTGTGGGGCGGGAGCGCTGCAAAGATGCCTCCACCCAGGGGCTTACATTCGTTCACTTCTCAGCTCAACTGGAGCGCTTTTTATGGGATAGGGGAAGCGCGTAAGGGTTGTGTAGCCCGTGTTAAGGGGGTGAAAGGGGGTGTAAGGGGTGTGTAGGGTGCTTTGTGTGTCAGACACGGCTTAAGTTGAGCTGTGAAGTGGACGAGTGTAAGCCCCTGCCTCCACCGCACGCGCGGTGTAGGCGTCGATGGGATCCTTGGTGTAGAGGTGCAAGTTGAAATTGAAAGCAAAACTTGAAAGCAGTGTATCATACACAGGGCCTTAGATTCGCCGGTATTCAGGCGAGTGGGTAACGAGTATGGTCTATACTCGGGGGAGTCAGGGCGAGTGGGTAACGAGTATGGTTCGTATTTGTTGGGTCAGGGCGAGTGGGTAACGAATATTTTGGGTGTTTTTGGGGGTTTTTTGGGGATTTTTCGGCGGTTTTCGGGAGTCTGGGCGAGTGGGTAACGAATATGGTCACCACTCGGGGGAGTCAGGGCGAGTGGGTAACGAATATTTGCCGTATTCGCTACCCGTATTCGCGAATATACTCGCTCCCATATACTCGAGTCTAAGGCCCTGATCATACATTAGTTTCAAGCGCTTAGTTCCCGGCCCTATCAACTTGGGTTTAATAGGGTCAACCTGCACCGCCTCACCTTGGCATTGGCGATGGCGGCGTCTGTGTCGTGCGCGGCACAGAATTTGGGCCACAGCACTTTGCTGTTCCCCACGTAAGGCCGCGCGGACATTGCTCGCCACGTCAGAGGGTGTCATTTTGCTCGAGAAACAAGTGTTAGAATCGCGTTGGGTGACGAGGGCCTGGCGGATATTGCTCGCCGCGTCATAAGGTGCCAATTGACTCGAGAGACGAGGGCTCAAAGTGCGTTGGACAACGTGGCTGTTACTATCCGCCAGGCCCTGCAATCCGTGGGGGCCTGGCGGACATTGCTGGCCACGTCATAAGGTGCCAATTGACTCGAGAGACGAGGGCTCGAAGTGCGTTGAATGACGTGGCGGGCAATGCGCCTGTGGCAGATATTGCTCGCCACGTCATAGGGGACCACTTGATTCAAGAGATGTGGGTTTGATGTGCGTCGGATTATGAGGGCCTGGTGGATACTGCTCGCCGCGTCATAGGTTGTTTGTTATTTAAATCAAGTGACGAGGGTTCGAAGTGCGTTGGATGACGTGGTGGGCAATATCCGCCAGACCCTACCCCGACGAGGATCGCCAGCGCGTTGTTTCCATGGGTTCCGCCGTCAGGTGTCGCAATCTTGGCGGAGGCAGGCGCGACGTCGTTGTACCAGTTCAGGCGCAGCGGTACCTCGCAGGAGAGTCATTGACAGCAGTCACTCGGCAGACTTGAGTGAAACGAGTGCACCAAACACCACATTGGGCATCCCTGTCTGAGAGTACCGGTTAACGGAGCATTCGTAGGGTGCTTTGGGGTACTTGGTGCATTGAGGGTGCATTTAGGGTGATTTAGGGTGCATTTCGGGCGCATTCATGGAGAATTTAGGGTGCATCTCGTGCACATACACGCTCGTGCGGCGGTGTGGAGTATGGGTTAACATACTCCATCACGGGCCGAGTCACGTTCGTCGATATGAGCATCAACTCTGCAGGTACTCGTAAGTCGTGCGGGCTCGGCCGCTCTGCGCTCGAGTCGTTGTTCTATCCACTCTGGGAAGGTAACTAACTTAACTACCAACACAAATTGAACGGACCAAACACCAAACAGGGGTTACCTGACGGTACAGGCTCATACCACGGTCAGACGGAATGGAGTTCCCCACTATGAACCGAGTCATGTCGTCGGTGCGCGTACGAGCGTCCACTTCACGCCGCTGGACGCATTATCCACAGAAGAACTTTCTGCACTACTCGTAGGGTAAAGTAAGTTGTGCGATAATTGAATTGTACGGGCGCTGTCTGTTCTGCGTCCCTGACGTTGTTGCCACTGAAGCCCCCCTGCCACGATGTCAAGCCCCTGCTCAGCCAGCTGCGCGCGCAGATCCAGCGACACCGCCTCCCAGCCCCCAACTCCTCGTGCGCCCCCACCATCTCGCCCGAGAGAGGTAGAAAGGGATGGGGCGAAAGCCTTCCTGGATAATCGCCTGCGGAGCGTGGCGCGGAGCTCTTTAAGCAGGACTAACGCGGCGGCGGCGACTACCGCGCTGCCGCCCAGCTTGGACGCCGTCGGCTTGTTATGGGATTTTGCCATGG
>Ga0307489_10001207_pt1 | contig 16946 bp, 9 predicted proteins | sample SB12metaG_FD_202247 | JGI IMG/M metagenome (GOLD analysis project Ga0307489, IMG submission 202247) | Sea-ice brine microbial communities from Beaufort Sea near Barrow, Alaska, United States - SB 1.2 | ecosystem: Environmental > Aquatic > Marine > Coastal | place: USA: Alaska | collected 2017-05-06
TACGGTCTTGCGTATTCGTTGCATTCCACACAAAAGTTAGCCTATCGACATTGTAGTCAACACCCTCAATCGCATCTTTACGCACCACCCATTTGGTGGTTACTTCGGTCCGCAGAGGCCCTAAAGGTCTGACCTGAAAGACAACCAGATGATCACCTTGCGCGTGAGTCCAGGAGTTGGGTAAATGCAAAATACGCATAGAGCCCAAATCTGGATTTTTAATCCTTCCCATTAATTTGCTGCAGGCTGCGCGACCATCTGCTGTCATGGCCACTGTGCCTTCTTTGAGTGGCATACGCACGATGCGATTACGCATAGCATGACCGTGAGAAACATGTTTATAAGGAATTCCCTCTGCCTCCCAAAGTGCTTGTTTAGCTGCAACTTGGGCCCTAAAATCATCACTGGCCCTAGGGTCTTCAGTGTCATCCCACTCCAACAGACTACCTAATAACTCGGGGTGAGAGCCGTCGCAGTGATAACACTCTCGGTTATTTTCAAGCACCAATTTCCAGTTTGCCTCTTCCACTATGGTGTTTTCTACAGCCACTTTGGCATTGTCCAGATCATAGGGTTCAAGATAACGAGCCAAATCGTCGAAATAGGCGTCTATGTTAGTCGGATTGTCACTTAGGGAAACGTAGATATAACCACCGGCGGTTCGGCAATTGATAGGATGTAGACCAAATTTTGTTTTATCAAAATCACTGTCCATTTCCGCTCCCGCATATAGCAAATTACCATCAAGCTCAAAGGTCCATTGATGATAGGAGCAAACCAGCTTGGCCACTTTACCCTGTTTTGCCAAACACAACTTAGAGCCACGATGGCGACAAACATTATGAAATGCCCTGATCTTACCCTCTTCGCCACGCACTATAGTAATCGGATTGCGGTCAATCTGCTGAGTAATAAAATTACCCTTTGCTGGAATTTCACAGCTTAAGCCGACAAAAAGCCATTCCTTTTGAAAAATTTGTTCCATTTCAAGCTCAAAATGAGCTTCTTTGGTGTAAAACCGCTGAGGCAACGAATAGCTAACCGGGTGAGCTTTTAAACATTCAGCCACTTCCTCACTAAAGGTTACGCATGAAGACGAACCGGGCTTTATACTTAATTTAGTCATTATATTTTCCCATTACCACTATTGAACACCAACTTACCTTATAATAAAAACTGTACATGGTTGTCCTACTCGCGCACTGCATGATCGCCATTAAATGGAGTTTGCAGTCTCCTTGTTAGCCTAACTTCTCTAAAAGCGACAAAATTACACTGTAAAACCGACCTTTAATTATAATTAAAACGCATTTTTGGCTGGATGAATTGATTCCTTTTGCCAACGCTGGTGAAAATGGCTATAGCCATGTCGTTTTTGACCAAGTTCTCTAACGCTTACTATAAGATATTCTGTAGATAACCAAGCTTAAAATCGGAATGCCACTTTAATGAACGATAACTCTCTTACCGAAGTCAATACTCAGACTTGGGCCAATGGCCGTCATGAAGTTCAATGCGTAAAAGTTGTCTATGAAACTGCAGATGTATATACCTTCTGCTTTAACGCGACCACCCCTGTCATGCATTTTTTTAAACCAGGTCAATTTGTCACCTTTGAACTGGAAATTAATGGCCAGCAGGTGTTACGCAGTTACACTATTTCGTCCTCTCCTTCGGTGCCTTATAGCTTCTCTGTAACCATCAAACGCATCCCAGATGGTCAAGTATCGAACTGGATGCACAATAATTTAAAACCCGGGGATTTGTTGGCGGTACATGGCCCGGTCGGGCTTTTTAACTGTATCGACATTTTCGACGACAAAGTATTGCTCCTTTCTGGTGGGGTGGGTATCACCCCTATAATGTCTATGACGCGGTGGTGGTATGACACCAATACTAACGTCGATATGATGTTTGTGCACAGCGCACGCACGCCCAAAGACATCATCTATCGCCGTGAACTCGAGCTAATGGATTCACGGATCGACAACTTTGCTCTGAATTTTATTTGTGAACGGGTTGAAAACGGTGAAACTTGGAGCGGTTACACTGGTTTTTTTGATCGCAAAAAGCTCGATATTATCGCGCCAGATTTTATGCAAAGAACGGTATTTTGTTGCGGCCCGCCACCTTATATGAACGCAGTAAAAAACATGCTCAAAGCCGCTGGTTTTGACATGGCTAAATATCATGAAGAAAGTTTTGGTGCACCGCCAGAGAAAGCCTTATTAGATGCAGAGCAACAAGCGGATGATAATGCCAATCTGGAAATTGACACTCAGGATCTACTGCAAATAGAATTTAGTAACAGCGGAAAATCGGTCAAGATTAAACCCGGCCAAACGGTGCACGCTGCCGCCGCACTATTAGGTTTGCACATACCCAAAGGATGTGGAATGGGGATGTGCGGAACCTGTATCGTTAAAAAAATCACCGGTGAGGTAGAGATGTTACACAACGGCGGGATCACTGAAGATGATGAAGCGGAAGGTTATATTCTTAGCTGCTGCAGCGTTCCCCAGGGCAATGTGTCTATCGATTATTAAATAGACCTGCAGCGTTGTTACCACACCCACTCACCCCAATCACTTAGCAAGTCTAAGCTCATAGGGCTGAGCGTCCTTGCCGTTTGACTGCAACGACAATGGTTTTGGGTATAGATTGTGTAAAGCAAAAGAAAGGTCACCACCGAGGTCACAGAGAAAGAAAGTCATTCTTCCTTAAACATTGTTTCCTCTGTGGTGAGAACTTTTTTGCAGCCTGGCTGCAACGCCAATGGTTTTGGCTATAACGAATAGACTCACCTGAAAAATTCCAGTTTATCCGGAGTTTTTTGTACTAATTTGTCCGATTATTTAACGACATTTCTAAGCAGCAAAAAATGTCGTTAATAGTCTCAAGTGCGGCGTTAGCGGAACTATTGGCTAGGCGAACGAGGGCTACTATGCTGCTCAAAGGGTAAGGCCATTGCATGCCAAGCCAAGTGCTTGAGGCAGGCAATAGCAAGACTACTTACAAGCTTAACTTGGCTTTTATGAACTCTATTCACTTTACAAATGGGCCTATTTTGAGGCACTGGAGATGGCACAATGTTTTACAAAAATGACCAAATAGCCGGTTTTGATGAGCAAATATGGCAAGCAATCCTCAGTGAAGAAAAACGCCAACAGGATCATGTAGAACTGATTGCTTCAGAGAATTATACCAGTGCCCGTGTAATGCAGGCGCAGGGCACTCAGTTGACCAATAAATACGCCGAAGGTTATCCAGGTAAACGTTATTATGGTGGCTGTGAATATGTTGACGTAGTCGAACAAGTCGCCATCGACCGTGCCAAGGTCTTATTTGCAGCAGACTACGCCAATGTCCAACCACATTCAGGCTCGCAAGCTAATGCCGCAGTGTTTATGGCACTATTACAACCAGGTGACACTGTGTTGGGTATGAGTTTGGCTCACGGTGGACATCTAACTCATGGCTCCAAAGTGAGTTTTTCTGGCAAAATTTACAATTCTGTGCAATACGGACTGGATGAAAACAGCGGTGAAATCGACTACCAACAAGTAGCACAACTTGCCGAAGAACATAAACCAAAGATGATCATTGCCGGTTTTTCTGCCTATTCCCGTGTAGTTGACTGGCAACGCTTTCGCGATATCGCTGACAGCGTTGGCGCTTGGTTTTTCGTTGATATGGCACATGTTGCTGGTTTGGTTGCCGCTGGTCTGTATCCTAATCCTGTGCCTATCGCTGATGTTGTCACAACGACTACGCATAAAACCCTGCGCGGACCTCGTGGTGGATTGATATTGGCGAAAAAAAATGCAGAACTGGAGAAAAAGTTCAATTCGGCGGTATTTCCTGGTGGTCAAGGTGGCCCCTTGATGCATGTGATTGCCGCCAAAGCTATTTCCTTCAAAGAGGCGATGCAAGAGGACTTCGTTGTCTATCAACAGCAGGTTATCGATAACGCCCGTGCCATGGCAAAGGTTTTCCAGCAGCGCGGTTATAATGTGGTATCAGGCGGTACTGACAACCATTTGTTTTTGCTGGATCTCATCGACAAAGGGATCACGGGTAAAGACGCCGATGCGGCTTTGGGCCGCGCGAACATTACGATAAACAAAAACTCTGTGCCAAATGATCCTCAATCACCATTTGTCACAAGTGGTTTACGTATTGGCACGCCTGCGGTTACCAGCAGAGGTTTTGGCATTGAGCAAGTTTCCGAATTGACCCTCTGGATCTGCGATGTTCTGGATGACATAAACAATGAAGCGACGATCACCTCAGTGCGCGATAAAGTGCTGGCCTTGTGTAACGCGCATCCTGTTTATAGCTAATCAACAGGCAGCCACCTAGCAAATTGGGTTTTATAAACAAATACATTGCCCCGCGCAATTAAGAAAAAGGATCGAACATGCAAAAATACTCTGGGTTCGGACTGTTACAACATTCCTTGACTCATCACGAAAACTGGCAACGGGTGTGGCGTAATCCCACGCCTAAAAAACACTATGATGTGGTGATAGTTGGTGGCGGTGGTCATGGTTTGGCGACAGCCTACTACATGGCAAAAGAGCATGGTTTAACCAATATAGCTGTGGTTGAAAAAGGCTACCTTGGTGGTGGAAATACGGCGCGTAATACCACTATTGTGCGCTCCAATTATTTGTGGGATGAGGCCGCTCACTTGTACGAACATTCTTTAAAACTATGGGAAGGTTTGGCCCAAGAGCTAAATTATAACCTCATGTTTAGCCAACGGGGCGTATTGAATCTCGGCCATAGCCTGCAAGATATGCGCGATATAGAACGCCGGGTAAACGCCAATCGCCTCAATGGTATTGATTCACAAGTACTCAATACCGCTCAGGTGCAGGATATGGTGCCCATTCTAGATTGTTCCAAAAACGCTCGCTATCCGGTTATGGGTGCCTCCTGGCAAGCTCGTGGTGGCACCGCACGGCATGATGCAGTTGCTTGGGGTTTTGCCCGTGCCGCGGATGCCTTAGGTGTCGATTTATTGCAACAAACCGAAGTAACCGGTATACGCCGTAAAGATGGCGCGGTATGTGGTGTAGAAACCAACCGTGGCTTTATTTCTGCGGATAAAGTTGCCTGCGTTGCAGCCGGTAACTCCAGTACCTTGGCCAAAATGGTGGGGATAGATTTGCCCTTAGAGTCTCATCCACTGCAAGCCATGGTATCTGAACCCATTAAACCCATACTCAACACTGTGGTGATGTCTAATCATGTTCATGGTTATCTAAGCCAATCGGACAAGGGCGACCTGGTCATCGGTGCGGGTATCGACAGCTACCTCGGTTATGGTCAACGGGGCTCATTCAACATTGTGGAGCATACCATTGCGGCCATTATTGAAATGTTCCCCATATTCAGCAGAGTGCGCTTAAACCGCGCATGGGGCGGGGTTGTTGATACTTGCCCGGATGCGTGTCCGATTATATCTAAAACGCATATTAAAGGACTCTATTTTAACTGCGGTTGGGGTACCGGTGGTTTTAAAGCCACACCCGGTTCGGGACATGTATTTGCCCATACCGTTGCTAAAGACGAACCTCACCCTTTGGCGAAAGCCTTTAATATTGATCGTTTCACTTCGGGTAAATTAATTGACGAACACGGCGCCGCCGGTGTTGCTCACTAAGTACGGGAGTTTTTAAGCATGCTACATATCCATTGTCCCTACTGCGAAGAATATCGCGAAGAAGAAGAGTTTAACGTTATTGGCGAAGCGCACATTATACGTCCATTAGCGCCAGAGGCAATGTCTGATGAACAGTGGGCGAGTTACTTGTTCTTTCGAAAAAACCCTCGTGGTCTACATCATGAAATGTGGGCTCATAGTATGGGGTGCCGGAAGTTTTTTAATATGACGCGACATACAGTAACGTACCAGATATTGGAAACCTACAAGATGGGTTTGCAACCCAGTATCATTGCTGAGGATACACAATGAAACAGATAAATCGTGTCAATAATGGTGGCCGTATCAATCGTGATAAAACCTTAGTCTTCAATTTTAATAACAAAACTTATCAAGGTTTTGAAGGTGATACCCTGGCCTCAGCGTTATTAGCTAATGGTGTAGATGTGGTGGGCAGAAGTTTTAAATATAGCCGTCCGCGCGGTATTGTCACAGCTGATGCTCAAGAGCCAAACGCTATATTTCAAGTGGGTTCCAGCCAAGCCACCACCATACCTAATCCGCGCGCGACGCAAACTGAGCTGTATCAAAACTTGGCGTGCCACTCAACCAATGGTTGGCCAAATGTGGATTTCGATCTAATGGGCGCAGTGGGTAAACTAGGTGGCGCAGCAATGCCACCGGGTTTTTATTATAAAACTTTTATGTTTCCTCAATCCATGTGGATGTCATATGAAAAACTTATTCGTAAAGGTGCCGGTCTAGGTTGCAGCCCCCAATTACCGGATCCGGATAGTTATGATAAATTACATCACCATTGTGATGTAATGGTTGTCGGTGCAGGCCCCGCAGGATTATCAGCGGCATTGTCAGCCGCTCGCGCTGGCGCACGGGTGATTATTGCTGACGAGCAAAATGAATTGGGTGGCAGCTTATTGTGCACCAGACAGCTACTCGACGGCCAGGAGGCACAAGTATGGATAGACAAAACCATAAGTGAATTAGCCCAGAATAAAAATGTCATCTTGTTACCACGCAGTACGGTATTTGGCTATTTTGATCATAATTATATTGGCATAAATGAACGCCGCAGCGATCACTTAGGCGAAGTGGATCATAACGGCACCCGGCAACGTTTACATAAAGTGCGGGCCAAACAAGTTATTTTAGCCACCGGCGCTCATGAGCGGCCTTTGGTTTACGGCAATAACGATGTGCCCGGCTGCATGTTAGCCACGGCAGTTTCAACCTATATTAATCGCTATGCTGTCGTACCGGGCAAAACCTTAGCCCTAATGACAACCAATGACTATGCCTACAAAGCGGCCTTAGATTGGCATGACGCCGGCAGAAAGGTCGCATTGATTGTTGATACCCGTGCAAGCTCCGATGGCGACATGGTTAAAGAGGCCATGCAGCGTGGGATCAATATTATATTTGGCCATGCCATTATCGACGTTAAAGGCAGTAAGCGGGTTAAATCCGTAGATGTGGCACAACTAAACGACAGCGCTGATAAAGTGCTCGGCGGAGCAGTTAATTATGCCTGCGATACCGTTGCCAGTTCTGGTGGTTGGAGTCCGGTGATCCATTTGTCTTCTCATACCGGTAGCAGACCAGTATGGCGTGACGACATTCAGGGTTTTGTGCCTGGAGAGACGGTGCAGGCACAACATGTATGTGGTGGTTTACAGGGTGTCTATAATCTATCCCAGACACTGAAAGACGGTTTTGGCTGCGGCGCAACAGCGGCACAAGAAGCCGGCAAAGGTCACGGAAACGATAGCAGCGATGACCTTAACGTAATACCACAAGTGGATGAACTATCTGAATCTGCGTCGATGGCGCTATTTCATATACCCCACCTTAAGCCCACCAGTCGCGCTCCTAAACAGTTCGTCGATTATCAAAACGATGTCACCGCTGCCGGGATAGAGATGGCCAACCGCGAAGGCTTTGAATCTATAGAGCACGTAAAACGTTACACCGCTTTAGGCTTTGGAACCGATCAAGGCAAGCTAGGCAATATCAACGGTATGGCGATCACTGCCAAATCCCTGGGTAAAACGATACCTCAAACCGGTACCACTATTTTCCGTCCCATGTATACGCCTGTTACCTTTGGAGCCTTGGCGGGCAGTGACGTAAAACAATTATTTGATCCGGCTCGATTTACTGCCATGCATAGTTGGCATTTAGCCCAAGGCGCGGAATTTGAAGATGTGGGCCAATGGAAACGTCCCTGGTACTTCCCTCAGCCGGGGGAAACTATGCAACAATCGCTACAGCGAGAATGTTTAGCCACCCGAAATAGCGTGGGCATTTTGGACGCCTCCACTTTGGGTAAAATAGATATTCAAGGTAAGGACGCACGAGAATTCTTAAACCGCATATACACCAATCCCTGGAGTCAACTGGCCCCTGGCAAGTGTCGTTATGGCGTAATGTGTAAAGAAGATGGCATGGTGTTTGATGATGGTGTGACGTCTTGTATAAACGACAACCGTTTTCTGATGACCACTACTACTGGCGGAGCTGCTGGAGTATTGGGCTGGTTAGAACTATGGCACCAAACTGAGTGGCCTGAACTGGAAGTGTATTTTAGTACAGTAACCGATCATTGGGCGACTATGACCATTTCTGGTCCTAACAGTCGTAAAGTGTTAGAAAAAATCACATCTGCAGATGTCAGCAATGAGGCATTTCCCTACATGGGTTGGATCCCCGCGCAGGTTGCCGGAGTCAAGGCCAGAATATTCCGTATCTCCTTCACCGGTGAATTATCCTTTGAGATCAATGTGCAAGCTAATTATGGTCTGCATACCTGGGAAGCAGTAATGGCTGCAGGTGAAGAATTCAATATCACGCCTTATGGCACCGAGACCATGCACATATTACGTGCCGAAAAAGGTTTTATTATTATCGGTCAAGATACCGATGGTTCAGTTACACCTCAGGATCTCAACATGAATTGGGTCGTAGGTAAGAAAAAAGAATTTAGTTATCTGGGTAAACGTTCCTGGACCCGCATCGACAACCAACGAAGCGATCGCAAACAACTAGTTGGACTAAAACCCAAAGATCCCAATTTCGTCTTGCCCGAAGGTGCGCAAATCGTTTTAGAAAAAGATCAAGCCATCCCAATGACTATGGTTGGACATGTTACCTCCAGTTATTTCAGTGCCTGTTTAGGCTACTCTTTCGCTCTTGCGGTAGTAAAAGGCGGCATCGAACGCAAAGGACAATCCGTGTTTTTGCCCTTAGCTGATGGAACTACAGTGGAAGCTGAAATATGTAGTTCAGTTTTTTATGACCCCAAAGGAGAGCGTCAAAATGTCTAATTCAGTCAGACTAGAATCCCCCTTACAGCATGCAGACTTTACTAGCCTGGCAGCGCTCACAAACACCGGTGGTGTGATATTACGTGAAGCAAAATTGCTCGGTCATTTAAATTTACGAGGTAATGCTAATAATCTAGATTTTTTAAACGGCGTAAAAAACGCCTTAGATCTAGAGCTACCATTATCACCCTGCTCATCTGCCCAAAATGCCAACGCCACTATTATGTGGTTATCACCTGATGAGTGGTTGCTCATAGTCGACGGAGGCACTGAGGCCGCAGTAGAAGACAAATTAAGACAATCCCTTAGCGGTCATTTCGCAGTATCTGACATCAGTGGGGCTCAAACTATGCTAGAGATAAGTGGTAAAGATTGTCTCCCACTTTTACAAAAATCCATGGGCTATGATCTGCATTTGGATAGTTTTCCTATTGGTAAAGTAATTGGTACTGCCTTAGCTAAATCGTCTGCCCATATTCGGCGCACAGGCGAGCATGATTTCCAGTTAATCATTCGTCGCAGCTTTGCGGATTATATCTGGTTATGGCTGCAACAAAGCACTAAAGAATATGGACTCAACGTTACCTTGTAACGCATTTTATTTACCTAGCTGGTTAACCTACAAACCGTTATTGAGCGCTAAAAGTGGTAGTTAATATTATGATTTATATGCATATGATTGATTTTTTTTGGCTCACCTCAGGGGTGAAGGCACTACCGCCCTTAAGGCTGGTTAAACACCGCTGGCGCTGCCTTATGAATTTTATAGGGGGCACACCCACTCATGGCAATTCATGCCTTAAAGCAACAATTTTTTCCAACGCCTCAGGGCCCGCACAACTGCGGATCCTAGGTTCAAGGAGCCAATATGTCACCGTTCGTTAGCAGCCTACCACAAAGTGCCCAAACGCAGATCATTAATGCCAGTTGTCCAAGCTTACCTGGCACGGTAGATGTGGTTACAAGCTATTTGTACCAGCACGGATTTTATATCACTGAAATTCATTCCTTTGATGATACGGATAAAGGACAGTTTTTTATTCGTATTGAATTTCGTCCCGATTTTGGAGATGAGTTTGACCGCAAAAGCTTTATGACGGGTTTTGGTCCACAAGCTGAAAAATTTTCCATGCAGTGGCAATTATCACCCAAGTCTTATAAACCCAAGGTTGTGATATTGGTGTCCAAACAAGATCATTGTCTCAACGATCTACTGTATCGCTGGCGAATTGGTAGTTTACCCGTCGACATTCAAGCTATTGTTTCCAATCACCCTGATTGTGAAAGCTTGGCAACCTGGCACAATATTCCGTATTACCATTGTCCTATTACTAGCGACACCAAAGTCCAACAAGAAGCTCAGATTTGGCAGATTGTTCAGCAATATGATACTGATTTAGTAGTACTTGCGAGGTACATGCAAATATTATCTAACGATTTGTGTCAAAAACTGGCGGGTTGGGCAATCAATATCCATCATTCACTTTTACCTGGATTTAAAGGCGCAAAGCCATACCATCAGGCCTATGACAAAGGTATCAAGCTGGTTGGCGCAACAGCCCACTACGTGAGTGATGAGTTGGATGAAGGCCCCATTATTAGCCAAGGAGTGGAAATCGTCGACCATGGCTATTACCCACACGATTTGGCGGCCAAAGGACGTGACATAGAATGCTTAACCCTGGCTCGCGCCGTACAATATCATATTGAAAACCGAATTTTTTTACACGGCAAAAAAACGGTAGTATTTGTAAAATAATGTCAGATGGCGGCTCATTTTATGTACCTAATTGAAACAAAACTGATATAAACGAGCCACAGAGATATACCCAAATCACTGCAAAAAGAACTTAATAATTCACCAAACCATATAAATTTGTGTTCTTAAAACACTTAAATGAAGTGTGCATTTTTGGCTACTTGGTAGTGAAACAAAAACCTGCTTATTACCCCTACCAATACTACAAAGTAGTCAATAGTATGGGGTGAATATCCTACCTTTTCCACTCTCAAACTTAATCACCATTGCTGCATAATCATTAAATAATTGTCTTTTTTAGACATCTTTTGGTCTTGAATGGAAATGTCAAAGCACCTTACAAGGCCTAAGTTAAAGCCACAAAATTGCAACCTTAATCAAAAAGAGAGTCAGTTATGTGTTCGAATCATGCAAATCGTGGAGTGGTTTATACTGGGCCTGGCAGCGTTGAAATACAAAACATCGCATATCCTGAGCTAGCCATAGGCAACAGATCCTGCCATCACGGCGTTATTTTAAAAGTAGTCACTACCAATATCTGTGGCAGCGATCAACATATGGTTAGGGGGCGTACTACAGCCCAACCAGGTTTAGTATTAGGTCATGAGATCACCGGCATGGTGATTGAGATGGGCCGCGACGTCGAGTATCTTGAGCTTGGTGACATAGTCTCTGTACCCTTTAATATCGCCTGCGGACGTTGCAGAAACTGCCGTGAAGGTAACACAGGTGTTTGTCTTAACGTTAATCCAGGCAGAGCGGGCGCGGCCTTTGGTTATGTCGATATGGGGGGCTGGGTAGGCGGGCAATCTGAATACGTCATGGTGCCTTACGCCGATTTTAACTTACTCAAATTTCCTGATAAAGAACAAGCCTTAGAAAAAATAACCAGCTTAACCATGCTCTCAGACATCTTCCCTACCGGCTTCCATGGTGCGGTCACTGCGGGTGTTGGCCCAGGTTCAACGGTTTATGTAGCGGGTGCAGGTCCCGTAGGATTGGCGGCGGCCGCCTCTGCACAACTGCTTGGCGCAGCCTGTGTCATAGTCGGTGATATGAATCCAGATCGTTTAGAACAGGCTCGTAGCTTTGGTTGTGAAACCATTGATTTGCGCCAGGACGCGTCAGTAGCAGATATGCTTGCTGATATTCTTGGCATTCCGGAAGTTGATGCGGGGATCGACTGTGTTGGTTTTGAAGCCCATGCCCATGGTTGCAGTCATCACAAGGAGCAACCCGCCATTGTTCTCAATACTATGATGGAAGTCACTCGAGCAGCGGGCGGTATTGGGATCCCCGGACTGTATGTTACCGGTGATCCCGGTGCAGCCACGGATGCGGCAAAAACCGGACAGCTCAGCATGAATTTTGGTCTGGGCTGGGCAAAATCACATTCTTTTGTCACTGGGCAGTGCCCGGTAATGAAATACCATCGCCAGCTGATGCAGGCTATTTTATGGGACAAAATTGATATTGCCAAAGCCGTTAACGTACAGGTTATCTCTTTAGATGCAGCGCCTGAGGGATATCATGCCTTCGATCAAGGTGCGGCAAAAAAATTCGTTATCGATCCACATGGGATGGTCAATTAGTGTTTTAACGACCATGTCATGGAAAAAGCACTTGTTAATTCTTCAAAAAAAAAACTAAAAATCATAATAAGAAAACGAGATAAACACATGAAACTAAGTAAACTGCACTGCGCTATTTTAACAGCATTAACCGCTAGCCAATTTGCACATGGGCAAGAAGCTACTACTACTGCTACTGTGAAACAAAATAAAGCACAAATAGAAACCATTCAAGTGACGGCAACCAAACGTACGGAATCCATTCAGGATATTCCCGTTTCGGTTACTGCTTTAAACGGCAATGCCTTAGAAAATTTGGGCGTTGATAACTTTCAAGATTACGTAGAGTTTTTACCCAATGTTGTGTTTCAGGGTACTGGCCCCGGTCAAAATGAAATCTACATTCGCGGCGCCGCTAGCACGCAAACCAATATCGCGGTGTCCTCCGTGCAAGCATTGCAACCCTCGGTCGCATTTTACTTAGACGAACAACCGGTTTCTATGCAAGGCCGAAATCTCGATATTTATGCCACCGACGTGGAACGCATAGAAGTTCTACCTGGGCCACAAGGTACCCTATTTGGAGCTAGTTCACAGTCAGGCACTGTGCGCCTGATCACCAAAAAGCCTGATCACAGTGGATTTTCTGCCGGTGCTGACATCAGTACCAGTTTTACCAAAGGCGGAGAAATGAGTAACTCGGTGGAATCCTTCATCAATTTCACTCCAAGCGATGATTTAGCCATTCGTATTGCAGCCTACAACGAGTTGCAGGGAGGCTGGATTGACAACATACTCAATGAACCAGGTGAAGGCGGCTATATTGGTAGTGCTGTAGTCATCGACAGAATATCTAACGGGCCTTTAGCGGATCCACAAAACACCCCGGTTGAATCACCAGTAAACACGGCTTTAGTTGAAGATGATTATAACGATGCTACTTATGCTGGTGTTCGTTTTGGTTTGGCTTACGACATTAATGAAGACTGGGATTTATTAGTTCAGCACACCCAACAGACATTAACGACCGAAGGGGTATTTGCCTATGATCCTAACTTAGAGGGACAAAGCTCAGTTAACCGTTTTGTACCCGAAGATAATAATGACGAGTTTGGTTTAACCACGTGGACCCTAGAGGGCCGTTTAGAGAAACTTGAAGTGGTCTATACTGGCGGTTATCTCAACCGAGAAATCGACTCTACTATCGATTATACAGGCTATACCAACGGCGGCTTATTTGCTGCCTATTATGCGTGTAATTACATTTCACCCGATGCGGCTGAGCAGTACTGTGCCGACCCAACAAAGTTTTATAAAGAAGACACCAGAAGCTCTCGCCTAACCCATGAATTGCGCTTTAATACTTCAGCTGATAATGCATGGCGTATCACTGCTGGTATTTTTTATGATGAACAATCTTTAGAAACAGTTGGCCAGTTTCAGTTAGGCAACACCGATCTGCCGTATTTTACTAACTTAGGGCGCACTCTCAAAGGCACACAAGGGATCAATACTGACGGCGGACCATTCCCATCAGATATTAGCTTTGTTAATGACATTACCCACGATATAAATCAAATTGCCGTTTTCGGCCAGTTTGAATATGACTTGACGGATGCCGTGACCGCCGGCATCGGCCTGCGTTGGTATCAAATTGACGATATTTTTACCGGCTCTACCAGCACCGTTGACGTAAGTCGTCGAGTGCGCGCCTTTGGTAGTGTTGATCCGGCCGAACTCACCGCTGTGGGTGAAGATCCAAATTTAATCGCCGCTGCAATAGCCAACGGCCAACTAGAAGTAGATTTACTTGACCCTGATGGCACTTTAACCGTAGATGATGTCATTATCAAAGCGTCTTTGGATTGGAAAGTAAATAGTGATATTTTGTTATTTGCCAGCTATTCAGAGGGTTTCCGTCCACCTGTTACCAACCGCGTAGGCGGTGGCAGATCGAGTAATCAAACGGGTGCATTTGAAGACTTCAGGATCCCAGTGTATTCAACTACTGATAAACTGGACAATTACGAAATAGGTCTAAAAGGTGACTTCTTTGACCGCATGTTACGGATAAATGCCACCGCTTTTTATTCTGAAATTACCAACTTACAAACCTCACGCTTTGACCCCACCAATATCAGCTTCTTGGTATTCACCGACAACGTGGGTGACGCTGAAATTAGGGGATTGGATGCGGACATTACGTGGCTAGCTTCAGATAACCTGGTATTCAATGCAGCCTTCAGCCTATTAGATACTGAATTGACCCGGATTAATTCAGAGCTTGATGGTATCGCCCCAGATGTCGGTAGTAAGCTCCCCTACTCTGCAGACTTTTCAGGTAACCTCAGAGCGCAATATTTTTACGAACTGTCCAATGGTTTGACTGGCTATATAAATGGCTCTATCAGCTATACCGGTGATCGTCTGGCTAGTATGACCATGGATGCCTTTGTACTGGAAGATACAACTGAGCTAGTTTACGGCACAGGTTCAGGTTTAACAATTCAACAAGAAGCAGATGTGTATGAAGGGGTTGGCTTTACCGATAGAAATGGCGAAGTATTTAAAGGCGGACGCTATGTGCAGGAGAGTTATTTCCTAACCAATGTGGCCTTTGGGATCACAAACGATGAATGGAAGGCAGAGATATATATTGACAATATATTAGACGAAAATGCCGTTCTGTATATTGATGGTCAACAGTTCACCCCCAAAGTGGTCACTAATAGACCGCGCACTATAGGTTTAAGATTGTCTTACGACTTTTTCTAGACATTTAACCCGGCGCAGTAACAACGGACAATTATAACTCGTTGGCCTTTGTTACTGCAGCGAATACTTCTTTGGTAAGTTGACAAAGACAAAACTTATCGACACAGCTGAGATATTCACAATTAAGCAATGAAAACCTGTTCTTTTCTATGCATAGTCCAGTCAAAGACTATCTGACGTAAAAAAGAGTTTAACTGTGAATATTTGGCTTTTTTTAGCTGACGATAGAAAATAGCAACGCTTTTCTTTTGCCATAACATCAGTAGGTAGGTTTATCACTATGTCCAAGTATGGTCTATTGAAAAACATGAATCCGGTCACAAGCATAATTTCGATGGCCCTAGTCATAGTATTTTTATTAGCTGGGGTATTTTTTACTGAAGGCTCTGCGCTACTTTTTAGTGTTATCGCAAGCTGGATAGTAGCCTACCTCAAGTGGTATTACGTGGGCTTGGTTGCTTCATTTTTATTCTTCTGTTTGTGGTTAGCGTTTAGTCGGCATGGAAATTTGCGCCTAGGTGATGATGATGCACGCCCTGAGTACAGTTACTTTGCCTGGTTTTCCATGTTGTTTAGCGCTGGCATGGGCATTGGTCTGGTGTTCTGGTCTATCGCTGAGCCAATCACCCATTTTCAAAACAATCCTTTTGTAGAGCAAGGGCTTACCCCTGAGGCTGCGCAAGTAGCCATGCGCTTGACCTTCTTTCATTGGGGCCTTCATCCTTGGGCGATTTACGTGGTAGTTGGGCTGTCGCTGTCTTATTTTAGTTATCGAAAAAAACTACCTTTGACTATTCGCTCTGCACTCTACCCGCTGATTGGCAATAAAATTTATGGTCCAATTGGTCACACGGTAGATATCTTAGCGGTATTTGGTACCATATTTGGCGTAGCGACATCTCTTGGTTTGGGAGTCACCCAAATGAATACCGGGCTCAATACTATGTTCGGCATGGACATATCGGTGGGTAACCAGATGTTGCTGATATTGGTGATCTCCAGCATCGCCACCCTATCGGTGGTATCCGGAGTCGGCCGTGGAGTAAGAATTTTATCGGAAGTCAATATGTGGTTAACCGTAGGCATATTGGTCTTTTTACTGTGTTTTGGCCCCACTCGTTTTCTGTTGGGTAGCCTGGTGCAAAATATCGGCGACTACTTTAGTAACCTGTTACCGTTAAGCACCTGGACAGATTCCTATACCGATGGCCAGTGGCAATCATCCTGGACCGCTTTCTATTGGGGTTGGTGGATGGCCTGGGCGCCTTTTGTCGGCATGTTTATCGCGCGGGTGTCTAAGGGCCGCACCATCCGACAGTTTATTATCGGGGTATTGCTGGTGCCGAGTTTTCTGGGTTTTATCTGGTTAACTTTATTTGGCAGCACCGCCATATACCTGGAGTTATTCCATCATATTACAAATGAAAGTGGTGAGTTAGTCTCAGCTGTAGGTCAGGCAGGGGTGCTCGACGCAGTTAAGGCCGATGTCACTAGCGCACTGTATGTGACTTTGGACAAACTCGATCCGGGTTTTTTCGGCACTATTGCAGCCTTCATTGCCACCTTATTAATTGCCACTTATTTTATTACCTCCTCTGATTCCGGTACCTTGGTTATCACCACCATTTTGTCCATGGGCAACGAAAACCCGCCGCTTGGTCATAGGGTACTTTGGGGCTTAGGCGAAGGTGCAGTTGCGGCAATTTTATTAATGGTGGGCGGGCTTCACGCCCTGCAAACAGCTGCCGTTATCGTTGCCCTGCCGTTTTCGGTGGTGATGATCATTATGATGTGGGGTTTAGTTAGAGCCTTGCGCCAAGAGAGCTTAT
>Ga0307489_10001208_pt1 | contig 16944 bp, 29 predicted proteins | sample SB12metaG_FD_202247 | JGI IMG/M metagenome (GOLD analysis project Ga0307489, IMG submission 202247) | Sea-ice brine microbial communities from Beaufort Sea near Barrow, Alaska, United States - SB 1.2 | ecosystem: Environmental > Aquatic > Marine > Coastal | place: USA: Alaska | collected...
CCGCTTCATGCACGACCCCAAGGAGCGCGCCGAGGCCCTCAAGGCGGGGCCCGACCCGACGTCGGAATGTTAAGCCCGCCGAGCGCCAGCTGTCAAGCTGCGTCAAAGTGTTACGAGCAAAGCGAAGGAAAGCAAATCAAAGCATGGACCACTCACAGGCTCGGACCGGTTTGATCCGAGCCTGTGATTGGTCCGTACTGTGCTTTGCTTTGTTGACGCACTTTGTCATACCAGCAGCGCCCCCTGCCACACTGACACACCCCGCCTCGCGCTAGTTCCCACCTCAGCGAACATCCAGTGGTTCGTCCCTGCAGCCACTTTGGTGTTCACGGCGTGAGGAGTGCAGTGCCTGTGGGATGTGTGGTGGCGCTGAGGTGGGCAGTGGCGGCGGTGCGGCGGCCGCTGAGTGGCAGTGGCGGCGGTGCGGCGGACCCTGCGGCGCGGCGATGCTCAAGAAGTGGTACGACGCCGACCACGCCTTCAGCCTCGCGGCCTTTGACGACTCGGCAGGGGGTGGCTCTTCAGAACACGAGCACTTCACCGACGTTGAATCTCCCCCTCCTCCTTCGGCTCCGGATTTCTGTACTTGACAGTTTTCCAGGATACCTCAAACGGCGGTCGCCAATTCTCGAGTAATAGACGATCAGATCGCCATGTTATGCCATTGTGTGGCAAATCTGACCGTCTATTCACTCGAGACTTCCGATTCGAAGCCCGTTGACCGCCATTTCAGGTACCCTGGAAAACTGCGAAGCATGAGCATTCACCCTGAATGTAAGTCATGCGGGCACGTCCGATATCGATTCCAATGCTTGTTGTGTCAACGGCCATGACGGTGGGCACGCGCGTTCGTGGCGTGGACGGCGCGGTCGGCGCCCATCTCCTTCGGGCACGCGGCGGACGGCAGCGTGGTGGGGCGGTGCAGGTTGAATCGATGATATTCGTGTTGACACCGGCTGGACCAAAGTGCTTGAAACTAAATCATGATAAGCCGCTTTCAAACTTTGGTTTCAAATTCAACTTGCGCCACTACAGCGTGGTGGTGGTGGCCTCCACCCCGCGCTCCAAGACCATCGCCGGCAGGGTGCTTGCTTAACCCAGTCTCCGGGAGGTTTACCACCCTGAAGGCCCTCATGTGATTGGTCGAGAGAGTGCTTGACTGAGATTCGATTGGCTGGATCTTTTGCACATTTCGCGCCAATTTTGAACGTAAATGCATATCGTCCCTGATTGGTCAATGGACAATCTATCATGCTCCCACGTCCCTGATTGGTCGAGAGAATGTATTCGGGGAATGCAGGGGGTAGGCAAACCGGAGACTTGGTTTAAGAACTAGCACTCATCCCCCCGCGTCGTAATGAGCATTCACCTGGAAGATAAGTCAGACCTCCGATGTGGGTCGAGTGCTGGTTCTGAAGGACCCTGCAGCCAGGCCGGCACACGCTGGGGGGCCTGGCGGTGGAGCTGGCGCACCTGCCCGCGGGCAGGTGCTTACACTCGTCCACTATTCAGCTCAACCAAAGCGATTTGATCACACCTCCCCGTGTCCCCCTGTCTAATAGACTGGGGGAAATCATGTACCCAACGTATCCCACAAAACGTGCTTACGTTGAGCCGAAAAGTGGACGGGTGTAAGCCCCTGGCGGCGGGCCGCTTCGTGTACGGTCACAACTTCCTCAAACCCTTCGAGTTCACCACCATGTGGGCCTCCGCGCAGGTGGGGGTCATGATGGGGTCATGGGGGGGTCGTGAAGAGGTCAAAGGGGGCTCATGGGGGGGTCATGGAGGGGTCATAGGGGGTCCATGGGGGGTTTATGGGGGGGGGGCTCCACCCCTGCCGTGTGCCGTTTGCGTGTCATCCACCCCAAAGGACCCCACTCGCGTGGACCCCCAGCGTTCTTCTAGTCTCATCACCTCCCGTCCTATGATGATTTGACGTGACGACCTGACCACGTTTCATTACGCTCTTTTCGTGAGTGACACGACCACGACCTCCTGTGACGCGGCGAGCGTGATGTCGGGCCTTACCCGGCGGGGAACCGCGGCGGCGCGGTGGCGCAGGTGCAGACGGTCGGCGGGACACACGGCGGACACGGGTCCGGGCCGGACGTCGACGCCGTGCTCTTCGGCAACCTGGTAGGGCCGTGCAAGTTGAACCAATCAAACCCGAGTTGAAAGCGCGTAGAACTCAGCGCTTGAAGCTACAATGTGATGAACTGCTTTCAAATTTTGTTTTCAAATTCAACTTGCGCCGCTACAACCTGGACCGACCCAAGATGACGCCGGCGGCCAGCGGCTCGTGGCGCTGGGCAGGGGCTTACCCTCGTCAACGTTTCAGCTCAACCTGAGCCATTTCTGACACAAAATACACCCTAAACACCCCTGCTAACCCCCCCTGAGACCCCCTAAACACCCGATGAACAGCCCCTAAACGCACCCCTTATCCCACATAAAGCGCTTACGTTGAGGTGAAAAGTGGACGATTGTAAGCCCCTGGCGGTGGGCCAAGACGGGGTCCGCGGCGGAGAACACGTCCTGGAAGAAGAAGGCGCCGCCGCAGGCCCTGGTAGGGCGGTGCAGCTTGACCCTATCAAACCCACGTTGAAAGCGCCTGGGACTCAGCGCTTCAAACTAAAATATGAGATTCTGCTTTCAATTTTGCTTCAATTTTGCTTCCAAATTCAACTTGCGCCGCTACACCCTGGGCTGCGCGCCCGCCCCGCGCGCTGCCGCCGCCGCCGCCGCCCCCGCCACGGTCGCAGCAGCCGTCGCCGCGAAGCCCTTCGCTGCAGCCCCCGTCGCCGCAGGCCCCGTGACCGCGGCCCCCGTCGCCGCAGAGCCTGTTGCCGCAGAGCCCGTCGCCCCCCCGTCGACCCCGTCGTCCCCCGTCCCCCTGGAGGTGACCGCGCGGGAGTCGCTGTCCGCCGTCACCGCGCTGACCGAGGCGGTCGCCGCGCTCGCCTGCGCCGTCAAGGGCGACGCCGCGCTCGCCGACGCCGACGAGAACACCGAGGCCGTCGCCGCCGACGCCGCTCCCGTCGTCGCCGCCGACGCCACTCCCGTCGCCGCCGCCGCCCCCGCCGCCCCCGCCGCCACCGCCGCCGCCGTTGCCGTCGCTGCCCCCGCCGCTACCGCCGCTACCGCCGCCGTTGCTCCACCCGCCATGGCCGTGAAGCAGGCGCGCGCCTCCTGGAGCGCGCCGGGCGCGAGCCGCCTGTCCTCCTCGTCCTCCCGGCGCCCTTCCGTGGTGGAGCCCGCGGGCGCCGCCCTGGCGGCGTTGGCGGCGGCGGAGGCGGGGCTGGCGCAGCTCGTCACCTTCGGGTTCGGCGCCGCCATCCTGGCAGGGTCTTAGACTCGTCCACTTCTCAGCTCAAGTTGAGCCGTGTCTGACACAAGAAAACACCCTAGACACCCTGAAACCCCCCGAACACCCCCTTAACACGGGCTATACAACCTCTACGCGCACCCCTTATCCCATGCAAAGCGCTCAAGCTGAGCTGAAAAGTGGACGAGTGTAAGCCCCTGCATCCTGGCGCAGATGCGCGACACGCACCGCGTGAACCGCTTCGACACGCACGCCGACAAGCGCTTCATGACGCTGCTGGCAAGAGCTCACACTCGTCCACATTTCAGCTCAACCCGAGCCATGTTTTGTCGCTGAGGCTACAGCCTGCATCCACTTCTCAGCTCGTCCTAAGCCGTTTTATTCACTGAAACACCCAATTTAGCCAACAAACAGTGCTCACGTTAAGCCAGAAAGTGCACCTGTGTAGCCCACATATCTGCTGATGTTGAGCTGAAGAGTGGAGGAGTGTAAGCCCCTGGCTGGTGGTGCTGCGCCACGCCGTGGTAGGGAGGTGCAGGTTGACCCTATCAAACCAACTTTGAAACCGCCTGGATCTAAGCGCTTGAAACTAGAAGATGAGAAAGCGCTGTCAAACTTTGCTTTCAAATTCAACTTGCGGCGCTACACCGTGTTCCAGTCCGCACCCTTCATCAGCCGCGACCAGCGCGCCGCGCAGCTCCACGCCGCGCTGCAGGCAGGGCCTCACACTCGCTCACTTCTCAGCTCAACTTGAGCCGTTTCTGTCACAAAATACACCCTGAACACCCCCTGATACTCATTAATACCTCCTGACACCTCCTAAACGCCCCCTAAACAACCTCTGAATGCACCCCTATCCCACAGAATGCGCTTAAGTTCAGCCGAAAAGTGGACGAGTGTCAGCCCCTGGCTGCAGGCGGCGCGCGAGCAGGCCGCGCTCGCCCCCACCGCCGGCACCGGCGACGTGTCCATCGGCGGCGGCGGTGCCATGAGCCTGGGCGCCACCCTGCGCGAGACGACGCTGCGGGTGCTCAAGTCCGCGGCGGCGAAGCCCAAGAAGCAGCTGCGGCGTGGGGCCGTGGGGCTGTGGGCGGCGCACCCGCGCCTGGCGCTGCGCGTGGGGTACAGCAAGCAGATCATGAGCTGCAACATCAACGGCGTGGCCGGGGCCGCACCACACTGCACCCCGCATCACCCTCTACTGTACTCTGTATGACAAAGTGCGTCACAGTGTTACGAGCAAAGCCAAGCAAAGCAAAGCATGGCCCAATCACAGGCTCGGATCAAACCTTCTGAGCCTGTGATTGGTCCATGCTTTGCTTTGCTCGTAACACTTTGACGCACTTTGTCATAATCATTCCCTCATCGCAAGCAGTTATGTGCCTTGACACCCTGTACGAGTACCATAGTCAACCCTTGATCCCATCTGAACACCTCGAAATATGACGCTCAGGTTGAGCTGGTAAGGGAACGCGCGGGACCCTGCTCGCCGGCACGTGCTGCCTCGGCAACTCCTGCTACATGCTCTAGACGAGCGGCGAGCCGCGCCGCTTCGGGTCGCCGCGCCGATTCGGGTCGCCGGCGCACCACTTCGAACTCCTCGCGGCGGCTGCACGTTCCTCCCCTCGCGTTTGCACCAAGGTGCTACTTTTCCATATACCACCAGCCAATGTATAACATCACTCCACCGCCGCACATGGCACGCGGGCTGTCGCATTGAAGCCTCCTCCACCTAAACGTGTCAAGTAATTAGCCGTACACCTCTTTCTGTATATACAGTATCCATGCATCACGCATAAACCTGCCAACCACCCTCGCAAAACCGGGGATCTGACACTCTCTCTCAGGATAGAGAAGTGTTCGAATAGTGATCATCCTGCTTGAGCGTAGTTGTCGTTCTGACCGTCGTACTTTTTGTAATCTGCATCCATCACTCCTTCACAACTTTCTTCAACGCGCCGCTCGACGCACGGACACACGGATGCGTGGTTTGGAATCGCATCGCCGACGGCTACAGATCTCCATATACAAAATTACGTAGATGAAAAAAGAAATGACACCGCACGACAACATGCACAGGGGAACGACGCGGCACATTTTGGCCCCGCCCACAGCAATCATTAAGATTGCCCCGCCCCCCAAAATCGAGCCCCGTGTCCAGCTCCACTCATGAGCGCAACTCGACGCAACTCAGCGCAACTCGACGCAAATGAGCACGACTGGAGGTGAAGTCCTGGTATGGCGTGCTCCTCAGGCGTGGCCGTTGCCGAGCAGGCCCTCCAGCGCCGCCCCCGCCCCCGCCCCCGCCCCCCTCTCCGTCTCGATCACGCGTGGCCGTTGGTGAGCAGACCCTCCAGCTTCTCCGCTTTCACCTTGCGCACCACCCCCGTCGCCCGGGTCCAGGGCCAAACCCACTTCCGCCACGCAGTGTCATCGCCATGGCATGGCGTCACTTGGAGCTCTCGTTACCCGGGTCGGTAACGTGGTGGATGACAAGACACACAATCCTGCCCTGTCGTCCCCGCGCCGTCACTCACTCCGCCCCACCTCGCACGGGGGATTTTGATAACAAGCACTGGACGGCGATCGGAGCATCACTTACCTCTCCAGGGTAAATGCTCATACAGATGTGCGGACTAGGTTTCTGGTGGCCGAACGAGACCATGCGCACTTACCCACGTCCCGATTTCGCTTCATCGTCGATCCCAAGCCGGTCGAATGGTTGTTCTCAACAATCCCCCCACCTCAGCATGCGCCACCACTTCGGTGGCAGCGTCCGTGGCGCTCATTCCGTACTGCGACACCGCCGTTGCGGGCCGCGTGGATGACGCATAGCAAGTTATACACGGCGGATGAACGAGGTTCAGAAACTTGGTGATTGGCGGGCCGCGTGGATAACGCGTAGCAAGTCATTCACGGTGGCGTTTAATACGATAAACGAGGGTCGGCACGGCAACCTATGGCGTGGCGAGGTAACTTCACAGGGGGATGGTTTGGCTCGATACGCCTCTAGTGCAGGAGTGGATGACGTGGCGAAGTGAACCCACAGGGGGCAGTGTTGACGCGATTCACAGGGGTGGGCGAATGACGTGCCCCCCCCCCGGGCACAGAGTGCATCACCCCACCAGGATAGCACCCAGCGCCAGCCCAGTGCGCCCCTCCCCGCCGCTGCAGTGCACCCGCACCCAGGGTCGTGGCACCCGTGCCGGCCGCGTCGTAGGATGCCGCGTAACGCCAGTAAAGAGGGGCTGCAATCACAAGCGCGGCGGATCACGTGGCGGAGCGGCATGTGCTGGGTGCTGGGTCCCGGGCCCCGCCGCCAGCTTCTCCCCCGCCGCGGTCGCCGCCGCCGCCGCCGCCGCGATCTGCTCCGCCGCGCCGGCCGCCGAGCAGGGCCGCACGCCGCTCGTTCCCGGCCTGCCTCAAACAAGATCAAGGACCCGTGTGGTCCCGAGGCCACGAAACCACTCGAGTCATCCCAGCTCAACACCTCAAATGTACACCCGTGCCCCGTGCCCCGGCTCGCGGCACCGCCCCCCGGCGCGCGATACCCGGCATCGCGGCCCCGCCTGGAAGATGTCGACGAGGGCGGGCGTGATGCCGTTGGCCTCCAGGATCCCCGCGTACCCGGGCGCCGCGTAGCACTCCAGCTCCCGGTGGTAGGGTACGAGGGCATCCGGCTAGCAGGTCAGCGCTTCAACCACTGAACCCACTCAGACCAAGCAACCACTCAAGTGAGGGCACCGGGTTCGGAGGCGCCTCGACAGGTGCCGTCTCGCCCCTCAAAGCACTCGAGCTGTTCCACTGCATAGTATTCCCACTGCGTGCCTCCAGGACATGCCTCAAACATGCGCGAGACGTTGCCTCGGAAACCAAAACCAGGCTTGCCACCGCCGTGCCGGGATCCGGTGCGAGGTGAGGCTGCCCCCCGTCGTGGGATGCCGTTCGACGCAACAATCAGGGGAGGTTATGAAGCCATGCCTCCTTTTTGAGCAGGCTGACGGTGCGGGTGATTCCCTGGGACTTCAGGTAGGCCGCCCACTCCGGAGGGCAGGGAACCAGAATACCATGGCAGTAAAAGTTGAAAAGAGTTTATTAATCATATTTTGGTGTCAAGCGCTGAGACTAGGCAGCGCTTTCAACACGGGGTTGAACTTGCACCGGCCCACCTCGACCACCGCGGGGGGCACGGAACCGGAGAGGAGGGTCAGTGCGAACATGCACTCGACCAACATCAGAGCACGACTTAGCTTCAGGGTGATTGCTCATACAGACGCGCGGAGGAGGAGGAGGAGGAGGAGGAGGAGGAGGAGGAGACTGAACGTCGGTCGAGTCTCGTTCTCAATCCCCCCCTGCCGGCGTCGTTGTATACGCCGCCGGGCTTCATGGGGACCTGCGCGGGGCGTGGCGCGGTGTGCGGGTCGGGCGGGGGGTCAGCGTGCGGCGGGACGTCGGGGACGTGTGGCGCCGCTGCCAGTGTCGGGCGTTTATCTGATTGCAGCCATCCAACGGTCCAAGGCAAAAGAATAATCTCATCGGCCAAAAGAATGCGAGAAGCGACGGCAGTGCCCTTGAATCGAGGGCGGCTGCGAAGGGTGACGGAGATGGGAGGAAAGACATGGGACTTGAGCGGCACGTCACGCGTCACGTGTGCGGCCCTGCGGGGTGCCGCGCGGGCGCGGGCGCCGGCCGCGGGACGGGACGCACCCCGGGCGCCTCCACTCCGAATACGCCGGGTGCCTTTTCGCTGACGCCGCCGAAGTTGAACGGCATGGGGCCGGGGCCGGCGGCGCTGGACGCGGCGGCGGCGCGCGGGAGGCGGCGGGCGGAGCGGCGGGACGTGACACCGCGAGCGACGAGGCGGAAGGCGACGGACTGGGAGCAGACGGCGGCCATTGGGGGCGCGTAGTGTGGCGGGCGGCGAGCGGCATCGGCAGCCGCTTGGGAATATTCCTTTTCAGCCTGGCGGCCGTTTTGTCCAAGGGAACGCCTTTCTGTTCTTTGCCAACACTTCCCCCTGCTGTTTGTGCGACCGTTCACTGTAAATCATTTGATTGGCTGGAAGACCTTGGACCTTCAAATCGTTATCCAATGCGCCTTTGCCACTCCACGTGTGCGCTGGCGCCCGCGATGCTGGCGGTGTCGGGGGCGTCGGGCGCCCTCGGGGGCGCGGCCGTCGCGCGGCCGCGCCACGCGCTCGCCCGCCGCCGCGTGGTGGCGCGGCGGCACCACCGCCCACACGCGTTCGCACCAACCGCCTCCACTGCGGACGATGACGACTATTGTGAGAAGAATGCATGCATATACGACGACAGGGAACCCGCCGCGCGGCCTCCGGCTGCGGCGGCGGCGGGGCCCGCGCGCGGGGACCGGGTGCGCCTGCCGCGGCCGGGCTGGCGCGCGGTGGGCTTCGCGGTGGGCGCGGCGACCTTCGCCGTGGCGAGGCAGCAGGCCTTCGCCTGCCCGCCGCCCCTGCCCCCTCCGACCTCCTACTCCACCACCGCACCAACCTCGTCAGCGTCAGCGTCAGCACCCTCGCGCGCCGCGGTCGCCGAGCTCGCCGCCCGCCCCCGGCCTGTCGCGCAGGCCGTCGTCGCCCGGGCGTCCGAGGCGCAGGCGGGGCCGCGCTACACCCCCTGTCGACCCAGCACCAGCCTTGCGGCGTCGCTAACCACATTTGTCGACCACAGCCACAGCGACTGCCACCTCAGCTTCCATGACTCACTCGAGTCGTGTCGTCAGTGATTGCCTGGAACCACTCGAGCGGCGAGACCCCACGTGGGTCACCTCTCTCGGATGGTGGAGTGATGCTGGCACGGTTCTCGCGGTGACGGCCCTGGGGTTGGGCCAAGTTCGCGGCGCAGTGGTGGCTGTACTGTACAATACCGGCAGGGCATCTCACTTCACCGCACCTCACTTATCATCTCACCTCATCTCACCTGACCATCACCGCTGGGCCGCGGCCGGGGCTTGACAATCGTTCGCTTCGTCTTTCTCAACTTGACTCGTTTTCGTTTCGTCCCTGAAGCCGCCTGCCTCGAAGACACCTGGACGGCACCTAGAAGGTGCTCAAGTTGAGGTATAGCACGGAACACAGCGTAAAGGCCCTGCGTGTGGGTGGTGGCGGGGGTGCTCAACTGGCTCACCAACGCGTTGGCGGGGCCTCCTGCACCCCGCCCCCCCCGTGTCCTGAGGGGCCCTGCACTCCCGCCCACTCCCGTGCCCCGCGGGGCCCTGCACTCCTGTGCCCCGCAGGCCCCCGTGCCCCGCGGGGGGGCGGGCCCCCGTGCCCGTCCCCCGTCCCCCGTCCACTCAGCTTCTTCAAGTGATGCCTTCGGTGGTTTGGGGGAACAAGCGACTGGCGTGACGATGACGTCGGAACAGGTGAGGAGTGTGGTCGGCCCTGCGGTACGGCGGTGAAGATGATCTTCAGTCCGGAGGTGTACGTGGGGCTCAATATCAAGCGCTGGTGGGGCATGGTGGCCGGGGGCCTGGGCCCACCAAGTGACTTGACGTCGTGCTGGCCACGTCAGAGGATGGCGTTCAACGCACAAACCAAATTGGGGATTCTCTCCGCGACGCGTGACGACGGTGTGAGGCGAGCGCCGTGAGGCGGGTGGCGTGAGGCTTGAGGCGGGCGGCGTGTGTGGGCGGACCCTACGCGTGGGCCTGAGACGCCGGCGGGGCTGTTCGGGTGGCAGGGCATCGTGCCGTGCAAGGCAGGGCCGCGCCCGCCCAGGGCCCGCTCGCCCGGGACCCCCACCGTGCCCTATCCTGCCCTCCCGTGACACCCCTATGACACGTTAAGGTGACACAGACACCGGGGTGGGGGGTGGGGCTCTGGCGCACGGTGCGCAAGATGAGCACCACCATGGTGGAGTTGATGACCAAGCGGTGGGGCCAGGTGCCCCAGGCGATGCTCGTCCCCTCATTCCCTCCCCACCGCTCCACTTTAACCTGTTATTGTGCCTGAACCACCGCCAGGTATGACAAAGTGCGTCAAACCACTTAGACCCTTGGTGAGACTTAGTGCTAAGTCGTCCCAATGGAGCGTTCTGATTGGTCGAGCGGGACGACTGAGCTCTACTTGTTTCTAAGTGTCCAAGTGGTTTTGGCGCACTCCGTCATATCCATCCCACGAGAGACAACGAGTCCTTGACAACGCAATGCTCACAGTGACGGTACCTCGCCGACGCTGAAGCTGAGACGGGGAAGCAATGTTGGGTGTGTGCGGCCGTGTCGGGCGGCTGCTGGACGTGCGGGAGGTGTTCGGTCGGCTGGACAAGGAGACGTGCTCGCGCCTGCTGGAGCCCGGCATCGACTCCATCGCCGCGGGGGTGGCGGGGCGGTGCAGGTTGCCAGTATCAAAAGACCCACTTGAAAGCACGCTTGATTTCAGCGCTTGAAACTAAAATGTGATGACCGCTTTCAAACTTTGCTCTCAAATTCATCTTGCGCCGCTACAGCGTGGCAACGGAGCTGACCGCGCCGGGCGCGCCGCTGAACCTGTTCTCGTGCGCGCCGGCGGCCGTGGTGCAGGAGGGAAAGAGAGCGGCGCGCCGCCACGGCCGCGAGCTCGTGGCCGCGGTACTGGGTAGGGCCACTGCTCAGTGCGCCGGCCCTTTGCCCCTCTTCGCATCAGCCAGCTCGTCCCTGGAACCACGAGACTGCTGACAGACATTTCAGCAACCGCAACACCCTCAACACCCTGGACGCCCGCAAGCACCGAGTGCAGCGGCCCTGGGTTCAGGGGAGATGCAGGCGCGGGTGCCGGAGGTGTGGGACGTGCAGGCGCAGGTCGTGGGTGCCATGACGCGCGACACCGGCATCATCGTGGAGCTGTTTCAGCGGTGCGGGCGGGAGGAGTTCGTGTTCATCCGCCGCAGCGGCCTGTTTCTAGGGTTCCTGTTCGGCATACCGCAGATGATGGTGTGGGTGGTGTGGGACCCGTGGTGGAGCCTGGCCATCGGCGGCGCGCTCGTGGGTTACGCCACGGACTGGCTGGCGCTCAAGCTCATGTTCGAGCCCGTCAACCCGGTGCGGCTGCCGGGCGGTGCCGTGCTGCACGGCGCGTTTCTAAAGCGGCAAAAAGAGGTAGGGCGGAGCAGGTTGACCCAAGGTTGACCCCTTGAAGACCCTGGGGTCACCGTGCTTGTTTACAGCGTGTGAATCTAAATGAGATGAACCGCTTTCCATGTTTTGCTTTCAAACTCAACTTGCGGCGCTCCACCGAGGTGAGCGGCGAATTCGCCAACATGCTGCGCACGCGCGTGCTGTCCGCTGATCTCATCTGGAAGGAGATTCTGACGTCCGAGGCGTCGAAAAAGGTGTTTGCTGAGATCTTGGAGCGAAAAACGTTGGAGCAAGTGCGTAAGGCAGGGCGCTACTGCTTCACCCCAGGTTGACCCTGGGTAGACCCCGGGTTGACCCCAGGTTGAACCCGGATTGACCGTGCCTGGTGTCGTGCTTGAAGCTCAAATGTGATGAACTGATGTCAAGTTTTGTTTTCAATCTCAACAGCGGCGCTACAGCAAGGCTCGGTCGGAGCAGGTGTTTGCGGCGGCGGTGTTGGGGGCCAAGGCTTGGGCTGTCGTCGAGGTAGGGTGGTGCAGGTTTACCCTTGGGTTCTGACCGCGAGTTGACCGTGCTTGAATTCAGCGCTTGAAGCAGAAATATGATGAAGCGCTTTGAAATTTAAGCGTTTGTCCGTCTTGTATTTCAAGTCTAACGATCAAAACCCTACAGTAAACCCCCCATTGAGGCCCCTGGAAGGAGCCCAATTGAAGGAAACATTGCTTACAAATTCACATTGCGGCCCTCCGTGTAGGCGGCGGTGGTGCGGCGGGTGGCGGCGGAGCTCCCGACGCACCTGCCGCTGGTGTACGCGTACAGTGACCAGGCGCTGGACCTCGAGCACACCCTCAGGGTCAAAATGCAGGCAGGGCGTGAGTCAGTGTACGTATTCCAAAGTAGACTCGGTTGATCAGCTATCAACCAAATCACCCAGACCGCAGAACAGCACTCAGGCAGGGTGGCCGCAGTTCATCGTGAGGGTTCAATTACAAAGCTCGGGACTTGCTCCAAAAGCTGACAAAGTCTCGAGAGTGATTTATGGGAGCGCGCGGTGTGCACCACTCGAGGCACCCCGGGTGATGTTTTTTAACGGCACGACATCATGCATGACGCGGGCCCTCGTGGTGTTGACTAGGCCCCAGGGTGCCCGCGTGCCGCGGCCCTGGCGGTGTTGACCAGGTCCCGGCCGCGTGATGCAGCCCTTGGCCTGATGAGTGGGCTCTGAGCGCCAGCGTGACGCGGCTCTAGCCTGTTGAGCGGCCCCCGGGCCCCCGGCGTGACGCGGCTGCGGAGGTGTGGAGTGGGCCCTGCACGCGGGGACTGAGCGGGGAGGAGTTCGAGGGTGTGCTGCACCCCGTCTTCGCCGAGGACGAGCTAACCCTCATCCTGGCAGGGCTTCGCATTTTTCCAGGGTACCTCACACGGCGGTCGCCGATTCCTGAGTGATAGACGGTCAAATCGCCATATTGTACCGTTGTATGACAAATGTGACCGTCTATTTACTCGAGTCTTCTGATTCGAAGAGCGTCGACCGCAATTTGAGGTACCCTGGAAAACTGCGAAGGGCGCCTACCCGGGGCCCGGGCCCCCCGCCTGTGAGCTCGTGCTGTGCCGCTGTACCCGTGCACACTTGCCGCATCCTCCTCCCTGGCCTGCCCACTCGGTTCATCACTGTGTGCTCGAAGTGCACCGAACCAGATGCCGCTCCTCGCGCCATGCGGCGCCCGCGTTGTGCACCCCCGTGTACTGAGTTGACGCTCATCCCCGTCCACTGAATTGACGCCCACCACCCCCACCACGTGACGTTCACCCCGTGACCCACCCCGTGACGTCCACCCTGTGACCCACCCCGTGACCCACCCCGTGACCCACCCCGTGACCCACCCCTTGACGCGGCCTGGCATGACCCAGCCGACCCTGGCTCCAGGTGGGCGCCTTCCTTGGCCTCCTCGCCGGATTCGCGCAGGCCGCCTTCCTCTTCTGACCCGATCCGGAGCCGCTTTCATTATCTCAGTCGAGATTGGGCCTTCCCTTTCATTATAATAGCATTAGCGAAGGACGGGTTGTGTAATCTAAATTAGACATACGAAGAGCGAGCAGCGTGCTTAGTGGTATAGCGATTGCTACAGCCGCTCCGTGACTTCCTGCGACGCGGCGCCCCGCCATGTGGCCTGTGTATTAGCGTTCGTCAGTATAAACTAATGATTGGTCAACCCTCAAGCGAGTGGTGGAGAGAGATGTGATTGGCTGCACTTTCCACACCAAGCATGCCACCAACCATTATGAGGTCACGCACGCGACGAAGGATAATGTGTTGGGGCGCGAGTGAGTGCCGCCGAGCGCTGCTCGGGTGCGCAGACCCAGGGTGTTTGCTAGGAGATGAAGTGTGACTGTGTGTGTATTTAAAAGTAGACTAGGCTGATCAGCTGTCAACCAAACCATGTAGACCACAGCACAGTGGTGAGCTGGTGAATAAAGGCCCCAACTCATAACAAAAGAAGCGTAGTGTGGGTATGGGCAAATGGGATGAACGGATAAACCCCCCTATTAATATTAAGATCCAAGTGAGTGGAATCAGACTTTGTTGAGGCGCGTGCAGATGATGACGCGGATGCACTGGTCGAACGAGCCGCACACCGCCAGGCCCTCCTTGTTTTAGCGGCGCATATCGAATTTGAAAGCAGAAGTTGAAAGCAGTATATCCACACTCAAGTTTCAAGCGCTCATTTCCAGTCGGTTTCAACTTGGGTTCGATAGGGTCAACCGGCACCGGCCTACCTTGTCGGGGCTCCAGTCCCAGCTGCTGATCGGCTGCGTGCTTACGTTGCGCGAATTCAGCATCTGCATCGTGCCCGCCACGCAAGGTCTTACATTCCGTATTCTGCTCAACTTTTGCACCTTTGAGGGACAATCATTCCCTCTTCTGCTGAAGTTTAGCACCTTTGAGGAATGCTTTATATGGGGTCATGGACAAAACGGCCCAAGTTGAGCTGAAAAAGGGAACGATTGCCAGGCCCTGCCGCCACGCCCGTCGATGACCCGTCCTTGTTGCAGCGGCGCAAGTTGAAATTGAAAGCAGAACTTGAAAGCACTTCATCATAATTTAGCGTCAAGCGCTTAGTCCCAGGCGCTTTCAAAGCGGGTTTGATCGGTTCAACTTGCACCGCCTAACCTTGTCCTTGACCACCCGCTGGTCCGGGTACTGGTACTTGTACAGCATGAGGCTCCCGTCGCCGCCCAGTACCATGGACACCTCGCGGTTCTGCGGCAGGTGCTTGGCCCCCCAGACTGTGGCGCCCACCGACACCTTCTCCGTCACGCTGCTGAACCCCTTGGCGGCGTGCTGCGTCCGCGCGTCGTACACCGTCAACCAGGGGCTTACCCTCGTTCACCTGCCTGCTCACCGGAAGCGCTTTTGGTAAGACAAGTGGTTTTTAGGGGGGTTCTGGGATTTTTAAGGCGGGGTTGGAGGGGGTGTTGAGGGGGTTTAGGGGATGTGTTGAGGGTCAGAAACGGCTCAGGTTGAGCTGAACGGTGAACGAGTGTAAGCCCCTGCCGTGAACTGGCTCTCCAGGCACGTGACGACGAACTTGTTCATGGCGATCTCCTTGCGGTCGAACTCGACGCCGCACACCAGGGGCTTACACCCATTCACTTTAGAGCTCAACTTGAGCAAATGCAGGACACATCCATGGGTCAATTTGGGGTATACGGTTGACAGATGAGCTCAAATTGAGCTGAAATGAGAACGAGTGTAAGCCCCTGCTGCACACGCCGTTGCCCACGTTGGTCTCGCACCGCACCGAGCTGTAGCGGCGCAAGTTGAAATTTAAAGCAAAGTTTGAAAGCAGATCATCACATTCCAGTTTCAAGCGCTTGGTTCCTGGCGCTTTCATCGTGAGTTTGATAGGGTCAAACTGCACCGCCCTGCCGTGCCCGTGCGCAGGTCGAACAGCTTCACGTCGCCGTTGTCGTACCCCGCCACCAGGGCCTTACACTCGCTCACTTCAGAGCTCAACTTGAGGTCCTTCGGGACACATCGCTCACGTCAGACCTCAACTTGAGCACCTTCGGAACGCATCCACGAGTCAATTTGGGTCATATGGGAGACAAAGTAAGCTTAAGTTGAGCGGAAAGGGGCAAGGTAAGCTCAAGTTGAGCGGAAATGGGAACGAGTGTAAGCCCCTGCCCGCCAGCACACATCGCTCGTCGTCGTTGAAGGAGTTGCCGAAGGCCACGCTCCAGCAGTCCCGCGCCTTCATGTAGCGACGCAACTTGAATTTCAAAGCAAACTTTGAAGGCGGTTCATCATATACGAGTATCGGACAGAACCCGTTTACAGAAACTATTTTTTCCGTAAATATTCCGTACGAGGGATTTTTCGGCGAAAATACCCGTTCATGAGGGTTGCGCCGCAGGCTCGATTTTGGGCGATTTTGGGCAATTGTGGGCAGATTTGGGCTTTCAGGGCTGTTTGTGCATGAATACGCCGTGTACAAGGGTTTTTTAGCCCTTGATTATTCTTTTACAGTCACTATCCTGTAAACGGGTTCTGTCCGATACTCGTATAGTTTCGAGTGCTTATTTCCAGGCGGTATCAACGTATCAACATGGATTTCATCGGTTCAATCTGCACCGCCTCACCTTGACGCCCTCACCCGGCTCGAAGCACGCGACGGGCGCCTCCTTTTGGCGCACGTCCCACACGCGCACCGCGCCGTCGCGCCCCGCCGTCACCAGCTCCGGCGCGCCGTACCCCGTGGCCAGGGGCTGACACTCGTCCACTTTTCGGCTCAACGTGAGCACTTACTGTAGGACAGGGTGCATACAGGGGGTGTTTAGGGGTTGTTTAGGAGGACTTCGGGGGTGTGAGGGGATGTTTAGGATGTATTTGGTGTAAGTAACGGCTCAGGTTGGGCTGAGAAGTGGACGAGTGTAAGCCCCTGCCCTTGGCCTGCCCGCCGCACCCGTCGATGGCGTTGACGATGGAGGTGTGCGCCTTGACGTCCATCACCGCCGTGTCGCTGTGCTCCAGGTCCCACAGCTGCATGTACCCCTCGAAGTTGCCCGTCGCCAGCGTGCGCTCCGCCAGCCCGCTGGCGCCGAAGGTCCCGCACTTGAAGCTGACCTTCTTCTCCATCTCCTTGTGCAGCTTCAGCTCCGTGCCCGCCACCAGGGGCTTACACTCGTCCACTTTTCGGCTCAACGTAAGCATATTTTGTGGGATACGTTGGGTGCATGATTACCCCCAGTCTATTAGACAGGGGGACACTGAAGGTCTGACCAAAACGGCTGAGGTTGAGCTGAGAAGCGAACGAGTGTAAAGCCCCTGCCCGCCAGCTCGTACACCTGCAGCCAGGGGCTTACACTCGTGCCCATTTCCGCTCAACTTGAGCTTACTTTGCCCATTTCCGCTCAGCTTAAGCTTACATGGTCCCCTATATATCCCAACCTAACCCGTGGATGTGTCTCGAAGGTGCTCAAGTTGAGCTCTACCGTGAGCGATTTGTCCCGAAGGTGCTTAAGTTGGGCTCTGAAGTGAGCGA
>Ga0307489_10001209_pt1 | contig 16941 bp, 10 predicted proteins | sample SB12metaG_FD_202247 | JGI IMG/M metagenome (GOLD analysis project Ga0307489, IMG submission 202247) | Sea-ice brine microbial communities from Beaufort Sea near Barrow, Alaska, United States - SB 1.2 | ecosystem: Environmental > Aquatic > Marine > Coastal | place: USA: Alaska | collected...
ACGTCTCGCAAACAACAAAGCAGATGATTTAACAATTAAAAAGCTAACGCACGGAAATCCAACCATGAAAGAAAAGTTTGATGGGCTTTAGGATGAGGTGGAATAAAACCAAGACTTTAAACAAGTATGCGATATTTTGGCAGCACTTTTATTTAGTGATGTGATAGATGTTAATGAGATAGAAATCAATGAAGGATTAAATATAGTTCAGAAAGATGGGGATTATAATTATTATAAATAAGAAAGCCTATTCTTTGAATAAACAAATACTATGATGACAGTTATTCAAAAATATATTGAGTTTTTAAGAGAGTACAATAAGTTACTCGAAAGAGGATCTAAAAACATATTGCGTTTAAAAAACACCTTATGGAAAGAAGATATTGAAGGGTCTTCTATTGTAGTTAAAAATAAATTTGGTGACCTGTTTGCTGTTGGGGAAGAAAATGTAAAGGCGACAATATTATTAGATGTTAAGCGGCCTTTACCAAAAAATGATAATGACGTTGAAGATGAAGAAACATTTCAAGAAAAATTTGATAGAGAGACATATTCTTATTTATACTTAGCTGCCAGGGATTCTGGTAAAAATAGTAGCCTAGAATTTATTTATTCTTTTGGGCTGTTTCATTTAAAATTAGGTGATGCTATGGTTAAAGTACACCTTTTTCATATCCCACTTAAAGCAATTATAAAAGGGAGTACTATTGTCTTTAAATTACATATAAGTGAAGATCCTTATATAGATGCTTTTTTTCTAAATCATCCGCAAATAGATAGAAACCAGCTTTTAGAACTTATTAGCGCATTCGAAAAAGGAATTGACGAGCTTGGCATAGATTATTTAAAAACAGCTGCTTTTAAAAAAATAATGAGTAATGATGTATTGGCATTACATCCAAGTTTGGTTTTTGATCCTGGCACTTCAAAGCCAATAGATACGTTAACGACTAATTTTGTAAAATTCGCACCATGTTTTGTTTTAAGACATAAGCGTCCGAGACATTTTCAAAGGTTGATGGACAAAATCATTAATTATTCTGCTGATAATAATGTGAGTCCGCCTGTATTAGACATTTTATTGGGGAAAAAAAATAATTTGGCTCAAGGGGCGTCGCATTATTTCTCTAATATGTATGAGTCCATAAAGGATAAATTCACCAGTTTGGAGGCATCTGATTTCGAACAATTTTTTCCATTACCGTATAACAGGGAGCAGTTAGAAATATATAAAAACTATAAAACCCACGAATTATCTGTGGTAACTGGGCCACCTGGAACAGGGAAATCTCACAGTATTGTGAATTTACTTTGCGCAATGCTTGCTGAAGGTAAACGCATCTTAATTACTGCTAAAACAGATAAAGCTTTAGAATCTTTATTAGACAAGATACCGTATCAATTTAATGGGTTGGTAATGGCGGATATAAAACAACAAAATCATTCTGACTATACACTCTCTAATAGTATAGATAATATTCGTCGATTGTTGTTAGATAAAAACAGTTACAACCTTAATGAAGATTTAGGGCGATTAAATAATCATAAAGAAAACTATAATGCGGAAAAAGCAAATCTAGCACAGTTGCTATCTCAAGAATATACTGAAATAAGTATTCCATATTTTGAGAGATCTTTTAGTATCTATGAATTATACACATTTGTTGAAAAGCAGAAAGCAAATTGGGACTTTATAAAAGACACGATTGATGAAGAAACCTTAGCGAATTCTAATGCTATTACTAAGGCGCTGCAAAAGTATATACAATTACAAGCTGTAGATAAACAGCTTTCTACTATAGGTTTTAAGGAGACTTTAGAGTTGTTAGATTTAGTTGATTTTGAAACACATGATAAATTAGAAATAGAATTAAAAAGTAAGCTTGAAGTTTTAAAAGTAGAAGACTTAAAAGATTTTAATAGTGATAAATTTAATGGATTATTACAAAGTTTAGAGCCTTTTAAAAATGAAGACTTAATTAATAAGGATAAGGAGCTTCTTGAGACCTTATTGCTCAAGCGCGCTATTGTTGAGACGGTTGTTGAAGATTACCAGATTAATAGATCTGCCATTAATATAAAGACAGACAGAGCAAAATATTTAAGAGATATCTCTACGTATTTGGCCTCCTTGCCAGAAGGGAAAGACAAACTTTCATTTCTTCAGAAAAGACTTAATTCACTTTATAAAAATGTAAAATATATAGATCAAATTTCTGTTAACGACGTATTTTGTAATAACAGAAAAACGTTGATAGAATTTAGGACATTTCTAAACACGTTTTCTAAATTAAATGAACTTATAGAATTATTGAGTGAAAACGATTTTATTGATTATACCCTAAATGAACAATGCAGTTTAAAAGAAATGCAACGTGCTACTGAAAAAGGATTAACTAAGGTTGGTGTAAATTTAGAAGTTTTAAATAAGTTAAATACAGATGCTGTAAAGGGGTTTGTAACAAAGTATAATATAGATTATATAAACAGTGAGAGCATTTCATTAAAAGCAAAGGAGTTAGTAGCTGTTTTTGAAGCATCAGTTAATATTATAAATAAGAAAGAACAAATAGGAGAGGCTATCAAGGAAACCAAAAAGGTGGTTTCAAAAATTGATATCAGTTCATTTAAAAATGCGGAAGATGTAGTTGTTGTAAAGGGTAGGTTATTAGTCTTAGAAAAGGCGCATTTGACGCAACAAGAATTTGATAGGACAAAAAAGACATTAGAAAATTATATTCCAAAAACTTTAGAGAATCTAAAGCCTGATTCATCCTTAATTTTAGGTAATATTAATAAAGATTCTTTTTACTTAAAGTATGGTGCACAACAAGTAGAACAAGCAACATCTATAGACCTTCAAAAAACAAGCGAGCGCCTGCGTTATGAGACTGAGGAAATTAAAAATTGTAAATCTGATGTTTTAAGTGGTCTGGCCAAGGATAATTTTAAAAAGCGCTTTAACGAGAACGAAAAAAACACCTTCATCAATTTACTTTCAAAGTTTGAACATGAATTTAAACAGAGTAAACGCGGTATAGCAGATAAAGATAAATTCAGAAGAAATGCACAGCAAACCGCAAAAGCAATTGCACCAAATATTGCGTGTTGGGTAATGAAATTTGATGATGTGTTAAAAACCGTAGATACTGTGCCAGAGGTTTTTGATTGTATTATTACAGATGAAGCCAGTCAGCTCAATTTTAATAGTCTTTTGTTGGGCTATTATGGTAAAAAGATGATTGTTGTTGGTGATGAAAAACAGACGTCACCAGAAGATATAGCAATCACAAATGAAGCTTTTGATTCTCTAAGAATAAACAATCTTGATTTTATGGGAGCAGAAGCCATAAATATAAGGGCAGACGCAAGTTTATTCTCATTAGCAAATTTAGTTTCAGGAACAACAAATCAAATGTTGAGAGAGCATTTCAGATGTGTACCAGAATTGATTGATTTTTCTAAAAAACACTTTTATGAAAATAAGTTAGTCCCTTTAAAAGTAATAAGTGCAGATAGACTGCTACCTAAGAAAAGGATTTTTATAAAAAAAGCTTATCTGCAAGATAAAATAGTAAAAGAAGAAATTGTGGCAGTATCTCAAAAGTTACATGAGATGATAGAAGATCCAGTGTATAACGATAAAACGATAGGCGTCATTAGTCTAGGTTTAACAAAACATACACAAGAGCTGAAAGGCATAGTTGAAGAGTTTTCAATTAAAAATTTAGAAAAACACAATATAATTGTTGATAGTCCTGCACAGTTTCAAGGCGATGAAAGAGATGTCATATTAGTTTCGTTAGGGGTGGCAAATACTGTAAATGATGACAATTCTATGAGCGCACCAACGTCTATAGTAGACAATATTGAAAATAACCTTACTTCAAAATTAAGAGGAATAAATGTAGGTTTAAGTAGGGCTAAAGAGCAGATGATTCTATTTCATTCCATAGAATTAGAGCAGTTAAGAGCCACAGATTTTCGACGTAAAATTATATCATTTTTTGACGAAAAGTTCAGTCCTGTGTTAGCTATAGAATTACCCCCAGATTTAGAAAAAAGATACAGAATTCCTGAAAATCGACCAAAACCATTTGATAGTTGGTTTGAATATGATGTTGCAAGTTTACTTTTTAATAGAGGATATCAATTTATCGTACCTCAATATGAAATAAAGAAAAAAGAATTGTTTCACAATCCACGTCTAGGAAAAGAAACATACGTTCATTTTATATTAGATCTTGTGGTTTATAATAACGGTACTCCTTTGGCGATAGAATGTGATGGTGATGCTTTTCATTCTTCAATTGATGATGTAGCTTACGATATTGAACGACAAGAATTTTTAGAAAGAATTGGCTGGAAAATACATAGAGTCACCTACTCAAGTTTTAAGATGGATCCAGATAGAGAACTGGAGAAGCTTGTTAGTTTTATTGAAAGAAATTCAGAAAAACAAACAGAAGTGCTTCTAGATGTCGAAGAGGAGCAAATTGAAGATATTGCACTTGAAGACGAGCAAGAATTAAAACACAATGGTAATGAAGAATATACCAATACGCACAATGCTGATAAATTAGCATCAGAGCAACACGTTGCAATTGATTTGTTTTCTAGTGCAAATTTAGAAACAAACATTTCAAATGGTGCAACTATAAAAGTCAATAGTAAATGCAAAATTATAATGGTTGACATGCAAAACAAAGTACATGAAGTGTTATTGATGGATATATCTAGAAATCAGCAACCTAAAAGCAGAGACGGTATTCAGATATTATCAATATATAGTGATTTAGGTAAATTATTATTGGGTAACAAAGAAGGTGTAACCGTTAAATTTCCTGAAAGAAATCAAAGAGTTAAAATTGATAAAGTATACTAATGAAATTAGAACGAAACTTATAATATGAGATAGATATATTGCTATCGTTGTGTAATAGTGAAATTATAGATTAGGGTTTTATTATGGCCACCGAGAGGCTTGAAAAGTATAATAATGGTGTATGCCTATAAAATAGAAAATAATAGAAATAAGACATTGGTAAAAAAAAGGAAAGACTAAATAAAAATTCACAGCTAGGCGAATATTTAATAAACTAAATGTGTTTTTAGAAATATGCAAAATTCAAAAGGCTCTGTTTTCGATTACGTACAAAGAGAAATAGGGGACTTTGGAGCTGAATACCTAAATGAGTTCGTAGCGCATCCACTTTGGAATATAGATCTAGTAAAAGCAAAATCTATAGAGTTGTATGGAGAACAGGTTATTGACAGTGAAGACATTGAAAATAGTTTTGAAGCACTTAGAATTATTAAGTTTTCAAAATCATAATATATAGTCATAAACGTAAAGAAAATAGTGTGAAGGAATAGTTTCTAAAATCCACGAAACAATGTTATACCTTTGTTTAAAAAAAAATGGAATCAGTTAATAATTTACGTCTAGCAAACAATAAAGCTGATGATTTAACGATAAAAAAGTTAACCAAGGGAAACCCCACGATGAAGGAAAAGTTTAATAGGCTTTAAATTCCGTTAAAGCGCGTTTTTATATCATATTACAAGTTATTTTTTTATATTGTAAGTTTAAGGTTAGAAGTTGTGAACCTTAGAAAAGAAGTACTTGAAGAAAAAGGTATGAAGCAAACTTGGCTCGCTAAAAAGCTGGGTAATAGTTGAAATATGGTGAATGGTTATGTGCAGAATAGACGGCAACCACGCTTTGAAGTACTGAATGAAATCACTGAAATTTTAAATACAGACATTATAGAATTAATTGTGTCTAATAAACAAGATAATTAAAATTAAATGGCAATAAAAAAATCCGAATTATACAGTTCCCTTTGGGCAAGCTGTGACGAGTTAAGAGGTGGTATGGATGCCTCACAATATAAAGACTACGTACTAACCATGCTTTTTGTAAAGTATGTCTCAGACAAGTATGCAGGCAGTCCTATGAGTTTAATTGAAGTGCCTCAAGGTGCTTCTTTTGAGGATATGGTAGCTCTAAAAGGGCAGCCAGATATTGGAGATAGAATCAATAAAGAAATTTTAAGACCCCTTTTTGCAGCCAACGGACTGGAAGGTTCTATGGAACTGGTAGATTTTAATGACGATGATAAACTAGGAAGTGGAAAAGAAAAAGTAGATACCCTTTCTAAACTGATTGCCATTTTTGAAAACCCAGGTCTTAACTTTAAGAACAACCGAGCAGAAGATGATGACGTGCTAGGGGATGCTTATGAGTTTTTAATGCGTCACTTTGCTACCGAATCTGGTAAAAGTAAAGGGCAGTTTTATACGCCTGCTGAGGTATCTAGAATACTAGCTAAGGTGATTGGTGTAAACAAAGCAGATAAGCCCTCTTACACAGCCTATGACCCTACTTGTGGCTCTGGCTCCTTGTTATTAAAGGTTGCAGAAGAAGCACAAAACGGATTAACTTTATACGGACAAGAAAAAGACATTGCCACCAAAGGCTTGGCGATTATGAATATGTGGCTGCATGGCTATCCAGAGGCTGCTATTGCAGGTGGAAATACCATTGCTTCACCTGAGTTTAAAGAAAAAGATGGCACCTTAAAACGTTTTGATTTTGTGGTTGCCAATCCACCCTTTTCTGTAAAGAATTGGACAAGTGGTATCAACCCATTAGATGATGAATTTAACCGCTTTAGAGGCTATGGCGTACCACCAGATAAGAATGGAGATTATGCCTTTTTATTACATATTATTTCTTCGTTAAAGAGTACAGGGAAAGGAGCGGTGATTTTACCACATGGTGTTTTGTTTAGAGGAAATGCAGAAGCCGCCATTAGAAAGAACATTCTAGAGCGTAAATGGATAAAAGGGATTATAGGATTACCTGCCAACTTGTTTTATGGCACAGGTATTCCTGCATGTATTATTGTAATTGATAAAGAACATGCAGAGAGCCGTAAAGGAGTCTTTATGATGGATGCCAGTAAAGGTTTTATGAAAGATGGACCTAAGAACCGACTGCGAGAGCAAGACCTGCACAAAATTGTAGATGCATTTAATAACCAGTGGGAAGTAGATAAATATTCCCGATTTGTACCTTTCAGTGAAATTGAAAAGAACGAGTACAATCTGAACATTCCACGATATATAGATACACAGGAAGAGGAAGATATTCAAGATTTAAATGCTCATTTAACGGGTGGTATTCCACAAAAAGATATTGATGCCTTAGAGGAATATTGGACTGTATATCCTAATTTAAGAAAAGAATTATTTACTCAAATACGTGAAGGCTATTCTAAACTAAATGTAGACAAGGCAGCCATAAAAAGCATTATCTTCGAGCATCCAGATTTTACAGAGTACAATGCAAAGCTAGATGTATTATTTGAAGAGTATCAGGGGCACAATCACCCTATCATGAATGGGATAACTTCAGACACCAAACCAAAGGCATTTATCAAAATTATTGCTGAAGATTTATTAGAACGCTATGCCAACAAACCACTTATGGTGCGGTATGATGTGTACCAACATCTGTTGGATTACTGGACTGAAACCATGAAGGATGATCTGTATCTATTGGTAGAAGATGGATGGGTAGCCAAGGTAAAGCGTGTCATTGAAAAAAATAAGAAATCTGGGAAAGAAACCGATAAGGGTTGGACATGTGATTTAATTCCTAAGGACTTAGTGATTCACAAATACCTTGCAGCAGAGCAACAAGCCTTGCAAGCGTTGGAAGCCAGTATAGAAAGCATACAAGCTGAAATTACAGGTCTTGAAGAAGAACATGCTGGGGAAGAAGGACTATTGAATGATGCCACCAACGATAAGGGAGGCATAACCAAAACAACAGTAACTGCTTTTATAAAAGCAAATAAGAACAATGCAGATGAAAAGGAAGCGGTTGCATTAGCCAAAATGGTATTGGACTTATTTACCAAAGAAGCCAGCCTTAAGAAAGCCTTAAAAGCCAATGTGACTGAATTAGATGAACTCACCTTAGCCAAGTTCAAAACCCTTACCGAAGCAGAAGTAAGAACCTTGGTGGTAGAAGATAAATGGTTGGCTAGTTTACAAGCAGCTATACAAACTGAGATTGATGCCATATCGCAACGCTTAACAGGTAGAGTAAAAGAACTGGCAGAACGCTATGAAAACACTATGGGCGAATTGGATAGTCAAACCCAAACACTTGAAGAAAAAGTAGCTGCTCACCTTGAAAATATGGGATTGGAATGGAACTAATGACGAAACAAGGTTTTAAGCAGACAGAAGTGGGATTGATTCCAGAGGACTGGGACGTTATCGCAATTGGAAATCTTATTAATACCTCCAAGCAATGGAGCTTTTCGGGTGGTCCTTTTGGTTCAGACTTAAAATCATCAGATTATACTAATGAAGGAATACGAGTAATTCAACTTCAAAATATAGGTGTTGGAAAATTTATAAATAAATCGAAAGTATTCACATCGGTAGAAAAGGCGGATTACTTAATGTCTTCCAATATTTATCCAGGGAATATAATCTTCTCTAAAATGGGGGACCCTGTTGCAAGAGTGTGTTTAATTCCTGATTTTCATTCAAGATATGTTATGTGTTCGGATGGGATAAAATTTGTAGTAGATGGGCAGAAATATGATAAAACATATGTGTTTAGAGCATTATCAGATATAGGATTTCTTAAACGAGCAGAAGCTGCGAGTACAGGTTCTACTCGTAAACGAATAGGGTTGCCAGATTTAAAAGCTTTGCCAATCCCACTTCCCCCAACCCTCACCGAACAAAAAGCCATAGCCACCGCCTTGAGTGATGTAGATGCCCTTATTGCTAGTTTGGAGCAGACCATCACCAAAAAGAAAGCCATCAAACAAGGTGCCATGCAGGAGTTACTTATAGTTACAGAGGATTGGACTACAAAGACAATTAGAGAAGTAGCTACATACAGAAGAGGTAGTTTTCCTCAACCTTATGGGTTAGCTAAATGGTATGATGACATTTCTGGTATGCCCTTCGTTCAAGTTGTAGATGTCGCCAAGAATAAGAAATTAAAGGCGGAGACAAAGCAGAAAATTAGTGCCGAGGGAGCCAAGATGAGTGTGTTTGTTAAAAAAGGGTCTGTTATTCTAACAATTCAAGGGTCCATTGGTAGAATTTGTATAACTCAATATGATGCTTACGTTGACAGAACGTTATTAATATTTGAGTCTTTCAAAGAGGATTTTAACACATATTTTTTCATGATTTCAATTTGGTTAAAGTTTCAAATTGAAAAAGAGAAAGCCCCAGGTGGAATTATTAAGACAATTACAAAAGAAGCCCTGTCTAGTTTTGAAATTTCGTTTCCAAATCGTGAAGAACAAGATAGAATTGCTGAGGTGTTAGAAGATATTGAGAAGGAAATTAATATGCTTGAAACTAAAAAAGTAAAATACCAAGCCATCAAACAAGGCATGATGCAAGAATTATTAACGGGTAAAACCAGACTTATATGAGACAAGACCATTGTAAAGATATATACGAATTGTATGATTTATTTATTGATACCTTTTTATTCAAAGGAAATAGCATCCTTACTAACCACGAAGCGATACTAAATCAAGAAAGTATAGATAGCTCTATTAAAAGCTATATAGATAACTATGACGATGGCATAGAGAGTTTTGACGATAAAATTAAAATACAGTTTTCAGAAGCACCTATCAATACAAAACTAGTATTTGCTCATGCAGAGTGGTTGTGGGCATATTCTGTGTATGATATTAGCCAAGAAAAGAAAAAACATTACACACTTCGCACAACAGGTTTACCAGATGAAGACATAAAACAAGATGTTTATCCTAGAGGTTTTGGTAGTGCAGGACAGTGGCACACAAACAACAAGTACCACGAGATAAAATTTAGTCTTGTCCTTATTGATCTCATTAGAAATAAAATTAACAATGATGAAATTACCAGTGTAGAGCAGGCAAAAAAATGGATAGAGCAAATTTGTTTATTTCTTGCCTACGAAGAGGAGTCAGATGCATATATAATACCTCAAAGCTTTAAAGATACTTTGTCAGAGAGCAAGCTAACAATGGCCAACATTTTACCTTATAATGGTAATCCAGACAGGTATGAGCGTATTGCCTCAGTTACACACAAGAACCAGTTGTATAACTCATTTAAAGGCTTATTAACAGAGGAACAACGAAATGATGATAGTCTTAATTTAGATGAAAAAATATATGCTATAAGAGAAGTTTTGGGGGTCTTAGCGAATGACCCAAACTTTGATTTTTATGAAAAAAAGTATCTTAAAATATGGAACTATTCCCTATCAGAAGAAGGTTTTGATGAGGTACAAGGCTTACAGTATAAAAAAGCTATAATACTTTATGGCCCCCCTGGTACTAGTAAAACATATACTGCCAAAAGTTTATCAAAAGCACTTATTACTAATGCCTTTTTAAAAGACAAAAATAATGTTGCTCAGTATTTTAGAGAAGACAAGGATATTACAGAAGGTAAAATTCATCATTTGCAATTGCACCCAAATTATACCTATGAAGATTTTGTAATTGGTTATCAATTACAAAACAATCAGACAGAAGTAACACCTGGTATTTTATTTTCTATTTGTGAAGCTGCGGAAAAGGACAAAGGAAGTACACCAAATGAAGACGTACCTCATGTTTTAATCTTAGATGAAATTAACCGTATTGATTTATCCCGTCTTTTTGGAGAAGTATTTTCTGCTATTGAAAATAGGGAGCAACCTATAAGCTTGGGTGTTGGTAATTACAAACTAACCATCCCTCGTAACTTATATATTATTGGAACTATGAATGAGATTGATTTCTCATTAGAGCAGATAGATTTTGCTTTGCAACGTAGGTTCTTATGGTACTTCTATGGGTTTGATGCTGCAATATTAAAAACCATTATAGAACATAAAAACACTGAGCTTAAAACTCGCTTAAAACTAGATTCTGAGGTTGAGAAATTTATTGATAATGCAGTAAAGTTAAATGCTAAAATTTCTTCTATTCCAGAATTAGGGAGGCAATACCAAATAGGGCACACCTTTTTTGGAGAGATTGTAGATATATACAAAAGCTATAAAGAAATTGGAGGTTACAAATCACTTCAAAAACAAATTTACAGGCGTGAAGGACCTGCATCAATCCTATGGGCCATCTCATTAGAACCTATGTTAAAATCATTCTTGGGTAATATGGAGCCAGACGAAAGTTTAAGGATATTAAAAGAGTTAAACACCTTATATTTTTCAAAATAATTGAGTAAACAAAAAGTCATATTAGAAGCAAAAGATTGTTGTGCCTTTGGTAATCAAGAAGGGCATGCTGATGCTATTCAACACTTTTTAACTACGCAAGGCAAAAGTAATGTCTTCCAATTCTCTCCCAACAAAGAGGTGCTGTTAGATGAGTCACCCATCATTAGTTTTAATTATTTGGATGGGAAATGGTATGCAGGAAGGTATGTAGGTGAATCTTTTTTTACATTTAAAGGAGTTGAGTATCATATTGTTATTTCGCCAAGGTTTGGAAATACCCAGCTTTACAGAATGTTAGAAGAGGTTTTTAATATCAGATTTAGTGAATCTAACCAAAAGGTAGAGAAACAAAAAGATTTTCAATTTATCATTAAGAAAATAATTGCATTTCTTTGGTTAAACATGCTTTCAAAAGCGAATAAACATGGGCTTCCAAGAAATAATAAAAAGCAAACCTTTGTAGGATCTAAAATAAGAGGCAGGCTAAATGTTAGACACACTATTATTCCGCTAAAAACTCAAAGTAAACTTGTGAGTAATTATTGGGAGAAAACACCTAATGAGCCTATTACAAAAATTTTAAAACAGGCATATAGTATTTTAAAATATGAATATGGTATAGCTCATATCAAAGCTTCACATGCTGCCAGTAATGCCTTAGAGCAATTGTTTTCAGCAAGAGTGTCTAGTAAGTTTATTACACAAAATGAGTATAAGAACATTATTTACAAGAATATTTATAAATCTTACAAGCCAGTAGTTGATTTGTCTTGGGATATTATTAAGCGTAAAAACTTTGGTAATAATAGTAACAGCGATACAGATGGCACGAGCTTTTTCCTCGATATGGCAGAAATATGGGAGTTATATCTAAAAAACATTATTAGAAAAAAGTTAGCCCCAGAAGGATGGCAATTGCGAAATGATGTGATACAAACCTATGCTAAAAAAGACTTTAAACGCAAATTAATACCAGATATAGTATTTCAAAAAAACAACACACTATTAGTTTGGGATGCAAAGTATAAAAGAATGCATTTTGACTATTTTGATTATGACCGAAGTGATTACTTTCAGATTCATACCTACATAAACTATTATGCCAAAAATTTTGAGGTGATTGCAGGAGGCCTACTCTATCCGTTATCTAAAGAGTATTCAAGTGAAAAGGCATCTAAAAATCATTCTAATAGTTTATTTGGGGAAGGAAAAGACACTACACAATATATTATAGACGGCATTGATTTAAGGGATATAGATATCAATGCAATTAAAAGAGAAGAAAATGCTTTTCTAAACAGGATGGAAAGCAGAGTAAAAAACAAAAAATTAGTTACGAATGAATACTAACATAGGCAAACCAGAAAGAGCTTCTCAAGATAGAGTTATTCAGTTATTCCAATCCGAATTGGGTTACACCTATTTGGGAGATTGGGAAGAAGAAGTAAGAACACAACCCATTGAAGAAGGCATTCTAAGAAACTATTTGTTAGAGAAAGGCTATTCTTTAATACAGGCACAAAAGGCAATTGATAAAGTAGTAAAAGCAGCCAACAACCTATCTAGTGGTTTGTATGAAGCTAATAAAGAAGTCTATCATCTACTGCGCTATGGTGTTACCGTTCGTGAAGAATTAGGGCAACCCAAAGAAACTGTTTGGCTTATCGATTGGAAAGATGTAGAGAGCAATCAATTTGCAGTGGCAGAGGAAGTTACTGTGCAAGGTAAACATACCAAACGCCCAGATGTAGTTATCTATGTGAATGGAATTGCGCTGGGTGTCATAGAATTAAAAAGAAGTAAGGTAGGTGTTGAGCAAGGGATTCGGCAGAACTTAGACAATCAAAAAGACGCCTTTATTCCTAAGTTTTTTACCACAATGCAGTTTGTACTGGCAGGAAATGATACGCAGGGAATGCGTTACGGTACCATAGAAACCCCAGAAAAATATTTCTTAACCTGGAAAGAAGAATCCGAAAAAGAATTTGATTATTTATTAGACAAGCATATTTACTCATTCTGCGAGAAATCTAGATTATTGGAGCTTATTCATGACTTTGTTGTTTTTGATAAAGGGACCAAGAAATTATGCCGTCCTAATCAATTTTTTGGAGTTAAGGCAGCTCAAACCAATATAAGAAGTAAACAAGGAGGTATCTTATGGCACACTCAAGGCTCTGGTAAGTCCTTAATCATGGTATGGCTTACTAAGTGGATAAGAGAAAATGTAAGAGATAGCCGTGTGCTTATTATTACAGATAGAGAAGAATTAGACGACCAAATAGAAAAGCTTTTTATTGGAGCTGATGAAAGTATTTATAGAACCAAAAGTGGTAGAGATTTAGTCAATGTTTTAAATAACAAAACTGAAATGTTGTTGTGCAGCTTGGTACATAAGTTTGGTAGGAATGCAGATGAGGGAGATTATGATTCTTTTATAGAAGATTTGAAAGCTAGTTTAGGAAGTGATTTTAAAGCAAAAGGAGAAATATTTGTATTTGTAGATGAATGTCATCGTACCCAATCCGGGAAGCTACACGATGCTATGAAAATGATATTACCAGATGCTCTATTTATTGGTTTTACAGGAACACCACTACTTAAAAAGGACAAGCAAAAGTCTATTGAAATATTTGGACCCTACATTGGTAATCCATACAAATTTGATGAAGCTGTTTCAGACGGGGTGGTTTTAGATTTGTTTTATGAAGCCAGAGATGTAGAACAATTTGTCACAGACCAAGATAGAATTGATGAATGGTTTGATTCTAAAACTACTGGTCTTACAGATATTGCCAAATTAGAACTTAAGAAGCGTTGGGGTACCATGCAAAAAGTGTTGGGTTCAAAATCAAGACTAGAGAAAATAGTATCGGATATTATTTTTGATTTTGAAACAAAACCAAGGTTAAAAACTGGAGAAGGTAATGCCATGTTGGTTTCAAGTTCAATACATCAAGCCTGTAAATATTATGATATTTTTCAAGGTAATAATTTCAAAGAATGTGCAATTATTACTTCATATGAGCCACATCACGGAGATTTAAAAGGTGAAGAAACAGGTGAAGGCTTAACAGATAAGCTGTTGAAGTATGAGGTATATACAAAAATGCTCAATGGCAAATCTACAGAAGACTTTGAAGCAGAGGCGAAAGCAAAATTCATAAAAGAGCCCAGTAAAATGAAGCTTTTAATAGTGGTAGATAAGCTGTTAACAGGTTTTGATGCACCATCAGCAACGTATTTGTATATAGACAAAAGTATGCAAGACCATGGCTTATTTCAAGCAATTTGTCGTGTAAATCGAGTTGAAAAGGAAGGGAAAGAGTATGGATATATTATAGATTATAAAGACTTATTCGAGAGCTTGCAGAAATCTATTACAGACTATACTTCCCAAGCATTTGATAATTATGACGAAGACGATGTAAAAGGATTATTGAAGGATAGATTCACGGAAAGTAAGGAGCGTTTAGAAACTGCCTTAGAAGCACTGATTGCTCTCTGTGAACCAGTGCATCCAAAGGACGAACCAAGTTATATTAAATTCTTTTGTGGGAATACAGAAAATCCCAATGAAATAAAGGAGACCGAAGAAAAAAGAGTAGGCTTATACAAGGCGGTAGTTAAGCTAATAAGAGCCTATGCTAATGTCGCTAATGAAATGCATAAGTTGGGATATTCAGAAGCGGAAGCCAGCAAAATAAAAAGGCAAGTACAGTATTATTCAGACCTAAGAGAAACCATTAAGCGAGCCAGTGGAGATTATTTAGATTTTAAACGTTTTGAACCTGGGATGCGACAGTTAATGGACATGTATTTGGATGCAAATTCAAGTAAAAAGATATCAGACTTTGAGAATAAGTCTTTGGTGGATTTAATTGTGAAATTAGATGAGGAGTTAGGAGATGCTTCTCAGGATCAAAAGAAAGGCAGACAAACAGCAGTGGCAGAAACCATTGAGAATAATGTTAGAAAAGTAATCAATGAAGAATCACAGACGAATCCAAAGTATTACAACAAAATGTCGGAACTTCTTTATGAACTCATCCAAGAAAGAAATCAAGAAACCATAGATTACAAAAATTATCTAGAGCAAATAAAACAGCTAGCTAAAAATGTATCTGATCCTGCTACTAACGTATCGTATCCAGGTAATATAAATACAAAGGCAAAACAAGCATTATACGACAACCTTGAAAATGATGAGGAATTATCTCTTGTGTTAGATGAGGCAGTCCGTTATAATAAATTAGATGGCTGGCGTGATGGAGGTATCAAGGAGAAGAAGCTTCGTATAGAGGTAAACAACCTTATTAATGACCCTCAAAAAACAATGGAATTAATGGATATTATAAAAGCTCAGAATGAATACTAATCCTGAAATAGTAGAAATAGCCAGTGTAGAAATTGATGTTGTTAGAAAAGATATTAAAAACATGCATTTAGCTGTATATCCACCGCATGGTAGGGTACGATTGGCTGTGCCTCAAAACACAGATAAAGAAGTGTTGCGCTTATTTGCCATTAGTAAATTAGGTTGGATAAAAAAGCATGTTAAAAGCTTCCAAGAACAAGCCAGAGAAACCAAGCGTGATTATGTAACTGGTGAAAGTCATTACTTTCAAGGTAGTCGATATATACTGGAAGTAGAAGAACATAATGGTTATAGCAAAGTCAAAGTAAATGGAACTAAAAAGATAAGTTTCAAAGTTCCTAAAGGAGCTACTGTTGAAGACAAGGCTAGAATAATGAAAGAGTGGTATCGCAAACAACTAAAAATTCAAATTCCACCATTAATTGATAAATGGGAGAAGATTATAGGGGTTAAAACAGACGATTGGGGTGTAAAACAAATGAAAACGAAATGGGGTGCTTGTAATGTAGACGCCAAAAGAATTTGGTTAAACTTGGAGTTATCTAAAAAACCACCTATTTGTCTCGAGTACATTTTAGTTCATGAATTGGTGCATCTTCTTGAAAGAAACCATAATGATAGATTTATCGCTTTAATGAATGAATTCATGCCAAAATGGAGACTTCACCGCAATGAATTAAACAGCCTTCCAATTGTGCATAATGATTGGGGGTATTAAGTAATTTTTCTTTCCTACTTTTCCGATAGAAATTTTTTTATCTATGAGGTAGATATTTATTCTAGGCACACTTTTAGGAGTACCTTTTTCCTACTTCTCCCAAAGAGGTTGATGTACTAACAATAGTATCGTAGGTTCGAATCCTGAAGGCTTTAAAATTTATTCTTAAGAATAAGTTTTTATTTTTGGGATCTTTTTTAAATTTAGCTATTTATAAACTTTAAACAAATAACCACAGCCGTGAAATTCTACTTAATTTAACGCATTACCTATATTCAATGTCGAATCCGAATTCAGAAGAACATAAAAAACCTCAAAAAAGAGTGGCATACAGCGGAAAGCATGTGCGTGTTTCGAGAACCGGTGGCGCAGCTGTAACCAAAACATGTAAGAAAGATGGGGCAGGTGCAACCCTAAATTCTAAACATGGACTCCGTTTGCATACACGGCTATTTCAGGGTGCCCGAATGGGGTTTCAAAACGGAAATTTTCAATGTATAGGAAGCTACCAAAGTGGTCCTTTTAACTTTAATTTTTCCAAAAGAGGTGTCAGTAGTGCGCTTCAAAATAAAAGAG
>Ga0307489_10001210_pt1 | contig 16939 bp, 18 predicted proteins | sample SB12metaG_FD_202247 | JGI IMG/M metagenome (GOLD analysis project Ga0307489, IMG submission 202247) | Sea-ice brine microbial communities from Beaufort Sea near Barrow, Alaska, United States - SB 1.2 | ecosystem: Environmental > Aquatic > Marine > Coastal | place: USA: Alaska | collected...
CGAAAGCAGGTGGCAACGGCTAAATGCAAACAGTAGTCGCCGACTCGGGACGTTTGACGTGTATTCCGCTGAGCGTCAACGACGACGTCGGGGCCGGCAACGATCCCGGGCTGACCGAGCCTATCTGCTGGCGGGAGGGCATCCAACACACCGATACGCGCATCAACATTCTGCGAGTTGCTCGTATACAAAACATAAGCCTTTTAGCGCTCAGTCATCACTTGGGCGTCAAGTGGTCGCACTTCTTGGAGTGGGCGGAGCAGGCGCAGGAGGACCCGCTGTTAATATTTTCCTGCCACCTGTGGTGGGGTCAAAGTGTGTATCCCCCGGTCAACAATCTCTCAACATGCATGTGTCATCTCTCGACTCGGTGCATGAAAACTTCAGAAACGTGTGGGTAAACTTTCAAACGCGGGACAAGTTTTGCGCCGCTACATTGTGGTATGACGAGATCACCAGCAAACAAAATCAGTTTGTCGAACTCCGCTGCAACGGACTCGCCGTCGGAGATTATTTCGCGTCTATGTGAAACGTCTCGTATTCCACGGTGGAAGTTTCTGCATGAGAGTCTACTCGCTGTCATGCGGGATGTCATCCTTGGAAACGAAAATAGCGAGTCGCTGGACCCGTACTGCTACGCGCGTGTTAAGTTCTGGGCGGAGTGTGTAGTCTCGACGTGTCCCACTGCAAAACTCGTTGATTTCCTTTCTAAGCTGTCGTGCGACACGCTGCATCCTCCGCCCGGGCTGCCGCGCTTGCTAGAGGCGCTGCCGCCGAAGAAGCGGCTTGGCGTGCTAATGGCGGGATTATGGCTCGAGGACAAGGATGGTGTCGCCCAAATAGCGATGGAAATTAGCAAGAACAGATGCGAGCTCGCTGTGCGTGACGCAGGCGAATGGTTCAGAAAAACGTCGCCATCTGCTGTATTATAACCACCAAAATCCACTATATTTTTAATATTCGGCCTCCTCGTCAGACGCATCCATCGGAACCATTCCCTTCAGTTCCGGATATTGGTCCTTGACACCATTAGGTCCATATCCCGGCTTCCGCCCCTCCGCTACGTCAAGAGCCCGAAACCGCGTACGTTGTGCCATTAAAAACTTGATGTACTCTTTGTCTTTTTCGCGCCCGTTCAACTCGAGCGGCTTAACCCTGTCTTGATAGTAGCTGCGCACGAAATTGGACTTCAATAGGTTACTCGTAGCCTTGGCCGGAATGGGGACCTCGAACATGTCTATCCACACCGCTTCATACGTAGACGTCTTAACGTTTCGGGCCGTAAAATCGACCAAGAACTGCACCGGGTCGTTGTCGAGTAGGTCCCTCGTTTTCGTTACGAAAGCTTGGTAACGAACGTCATCCTCGCCGGCAATTCGGGATTCGCCGTACTTGCTCGCGTAAATCTTGTTGATCATTTGCAATACGCCAAACCTCCTTTTTTTCTTAGTGATGTCGCGCGCCATGGTGAGCGGCTCCGCGTCGAGCACGGCCTCACGGGCGGTCTCACGGGCAGTGATTTTGCGGCGGTTACCAATACGTTCCATAGGCCACCACCATGGGTCGAGCCAATTCTCTCGGCCGTTCTCCTCTAGGCTGTTCCATGACTCTTCGTAGTTCCAGCGCTCTGATCCGGACGAGTCCTCTGTGCCGTACCCACCCCCTGGGTCACACACCCCGTTTTCGCAGCTCATAACAATATGCCGTCTATCCCTATAATAGCGCGGCTGTTTAAATACATATCAACCGAAAAAATCGTCCGACCGACGATCAAATCTTGTCCGCCCGACAATCGATTTGGCAAAATGAAAGGCAGTCAGGCAGCCGAAGGAGCTCACTTTTGACTGCGCTACAAGTTATCATGTGGAACCATTATAAAAACTATGTGTCCGGCCTGGATATCGAATTCGCTATCAATCTCGGCTCGATTTTAAAGTTTAGCAACGAGAGCGTGCGTTACAAACATAGCGATAACGGCATGGGAATTTACTCGCTCATCGGAGATGTGGCTACCTCCACGCAGCTCGCCGTTCAAAGCAACGGTAACGGCCAACGTATCGACTTTAAAGGGGGGAAATGCAAATTCGAAGAAGAATTGATCACTTGCGATTTGAAAATGGTCAAAAAGCCGTGGGGTGATGTCGGCAATGGGGTACACATGTTGACGGAGGCTAGCGAGGAGGAGGAGGCCAGGTTGCGTACATATACGCACGATTTCAAAACGTTTCTAAAAATCGACGAAGGTCCTTTGTTCCTCGCTTCGACGAAGGAAAATCAATCGAGGGAAACGCTTGTTGCAGATCAACATAACGTCTACGTCTCCATCAGACATGGGGTCACGAGCGCGGTCTCTAATTTTAGCATCTTCACCCACGTCGCGATTGACATTTCGGGTGCCGGGTGCACGGTGTCGAAGCTGAGTTTTATTCCAGAATGGATCAAGATGATGTGGGCGTACGGGCGGTACGGTTCCGGATGGATGACACTGCACCCACACAAGTTTTATTTCAGGTCGGATAGAGAGAAGGGCAGTGGGGGACCCGCGCATGATAAAACAGGTGCTACGATCTACTATGATAAAATACATGACATTTCGGGAGATCTACGTTGGTACCCTCTCGAGAGCTCGGAAAACGAGGCTTTCCTCCGCACAGCGAAGTTGATCACGTACCCGGTGCCGTTGCCGGATGACGTGCCCAGCGTGATCGCCGCCGGAAAGAACAAACACGAAAGCCCGCACGAGCTGATGTTTGCATTGTCTCTAGACAGCTAAAACCTATTATATTTACGCTTTTAGACTCTTACGCTTGGCCAACGTATCCGTCAAAGTCTTTGTCAATGAGGCCAGTAAATTCATATTCGATTTGTGGACTTCTACAGTATTATCCAAGTCGTTCACAACCCAACATCGCGTCCGTAGAGATTGTATTTGCGCGTAGAGCATATTCACTGCCTCGTTCATCATCACTTCTTCGTCCCCTCTGTGGTACAGCAGGTGCCGGGAGATGCTATTCTTCGTCCACGCCGGGTAGTCGCCAAGAGGACGAAGCTCTTTTTGATAGAAGGCATAGATCATGTCCACCAGAGCAGGATTCGAGATCCCTTTTGAGTAATGCTGGTCGATGAGCCTTTGCATGTCGGTGTATGCGTCTGTCGCTTCTGCGAGGTTGAACGGGTCTTTGTCTTTGTCTGCCCTTATTTTAACGAAGGCACACGCGAAACATACTGTACCATCCTCTGAGCAGTCGAGCGCGTCTGCGTCCCCCGGTGCACGGGAGAGGCGCGTTGACGGTGGCTCTCCTAGGTCTTCGTTTGGGACGAACCCGCGCGGGTCCCTCCCGCTTCCCTCGCTAGCATCATCGCGCATAGATCTGTCGACGTACGAGCTCGCCATATTCACCTTGTGTTGTACTGTGTCCTGAACGGGTTTTATATGTTCACGGTCGCTTTAGCTTTTGCTAGGCTAATTTGCACTGATCTCTCAGAACGCGGTGACATAATCAACACGACCTCGGCATCAAACTCATCTCTTAATTTTTTGAAGATGGCAAACAATGTTTTGTCCACTTTGGCAAGGCCGTGAACGCTGACGCGGATGAGTCCCGGGGTGCTGGTGTAGTCGAACTTCACCTGTTCTGAGATGACGTTGAGGACCGAGAATGAGCGGCGTACAGCGACCACACACTTGCACACCATGATGAGGTCCTCTTCGGTCTCCACAGCAGCGTGAGGGCGAACGGCTTTAAGCTCATTTTCTAGTTCCCCCCTGTCTTTACTGTCGGTTCTCACGGCACACGGCCCGGCGGTCGGGACCACCGGCGCGTTGGGTGCCTTCCGGCGGTTGGTCTCGAGCACGAACGACAGGGTCTGCTTCGTAAAGTTGCACGAGTACCGTGCAATGTGCGGGTCTTGCGCCACGAGATCCATAACGTCGTTCGCGCGTACCTCGTCGACGCCTTTGATGTCTAAAGATACATAGTCCGACCCGACGACCGTTTCGGTGTCCACGGTGTACTTGCCGCCGCACGCGTCCTCCCACTCGCATATTTTGCGTACTAAATCATTCACGCTCACCACTAGCGGGTTCTCAACCTTTCTCTTCCGACTGAACATCTGTGAGTGGGTTCTCGCCACTAGCGGGTTCTCAGCCATTCTATTAAGTAGTGTGTCTGCGCAGGAAGGCCTATGTGAACAGGAAAACGAAGGCTCCCGCAATCGGAACAATGATCCACATAACGAGCAGGACCAGCTTGCGCATCCGCCATACACGGTTGTCGAGCGGGTAGTATATGTCTAGGCGCGAGAGCACGATTTGATCCCCCCGTCTGTGTGGGGCTCTGCTGTATACTCGGCTCCGGTGGGGAAGCATCTCTATGAGTCTTGTGACGCAGAGCGAATCGTAATTTTCGACGATTATGCGGCCTTCCATCTGCCGCCGGACCGGATCGCTCAGGCGGACGCGCCCTCTCTCTTCGGGCTTAACGGCCGCGAGGATAACATCCTTGACTAGCACCGTTTGTGCGTGCGCCCGGATGTCGGCCATCTGCCTTCGAGGTTTACTTAAGCAATAGCAGCGCCCCCTTTATAGAGGTCGAAAAGATGTCGCGCAAAATGCAGGAAAACCCGGAGACTAGTGAGCCGGATCGGTCTATGTTCACTGATCAATGGAAGCCAGACACACATGAAATCGTCATCATGTTCGACTTTCAGCCGTTCTCGGATGACAACGAGTATAACCTGCTACGGGGCGTCGTGCGGGCAAAGTGCAACCTGCTCGAGCACGATTGCGCGGACAGTTTGAATCTGCGGAAATGTTTGTTGCTCGGGGTGGACGTGTTGGCCGCAACCGGGGCGAGCGATGCGCCTCTCGCGCCTCTGTTTTTTTCATTGTTTCTCGGGGACGAAGAAGAGAACTACCAGATCCGCGCGGCGGTATGTGGCTCGAACAACAAGTACCCGCTCGCGCTGGCTAGCACGCACTCGGCAATGTACAGGCGGAAGCCGGATGTCGCGGATGGTGAAAACAAGCGAAGAGATTTCGGGAATTTGGACGACGAACAGGTCGCCGCCGCGCTCGATGCGACCGTTGCGAAGGAGAACTCCGTTGCGGTGCCGGCCTCCCTCTTGCCTCATATCGAGGAATGTTTCGATCGTTCCTCTCAAAAGTCGCTTGAGCAGACACACAGGGCAAAACAGGCGCTCAGCGGGCAAGTGGTTTTGGACCCGTATGAGTATATGCGTTGCCGCGAAAAGATTCAACATATTTTGGCGGACGTGCGTGGGGGGTTCGACGACGCCACCACCTTGGTTGCGGAACTGTCGTGCAACGCCGCCACCGTTGTCGACGACCGCCACCTATCAACCCAATCGGTCATCTGCGAGCAACCTTATTTCGTCTTCGTGAAACTCACCGTCAGCTGCGTCAGCTTCCCCTCCGGAATTACACACAAACCTATATAAGCGCATACTCGCCTTGGGGTAAAATGGAGTCGTACAAGACCGCGAGAAGCGTCCGCCCGGCGGCGCTTCCGAAGATGACTCACGAAGAAGCGATCGCGATGCTTCGGGGAAATATTGCTGTTGTGAGGACGATGGTTCACAACGGCAAGCCCCCGTCGCAGGTTGAGTTAGAATCACGGGAGCGGGCGACAGTAGAGGAGATTGAGGACGCGTGGCGGATGTCGGATGGGCGCGAAATGGTCGAGCACGAAAATATGAAGCTCGAAGGGCTTTGGGGAGCGGAAGCCCGAAACGAATACCGGCGGAAGAGGATGACAAACGATGACTATGAGATGGCGGCGAAATTAATAACTGAGGCCAAAGTGAGGAAGCAGATCCGGCAGGCAGGCAAGGCGGCTGCAGCGAGATTGGCGGCCGCGGACTACAGGAAACTTGATAAGTTTGGGAGAGTGTCGGAATGGCATATACATCAGCGGAATGCGGACGAGCTGGCAGTACAAGTAGCTGACGAGCACAAGCGTCCATTAGAAAAAACTATATGAGGTCTACTAAGAGGCCTGTGGGGCCTGTATGTTCGATCCGTGCGAAATGTGCTCTAGTCGTATGTCTATCGATATATGTCCCTCATCAGGCGAAACGAGGATAGCATACAAACCGACAGTGACGTCGGCCAGGCAGACGTATGGTCTATCGCCTTTAGCGCTGAATTTTTCGATTAGTTCTTCGGTCGCCATTTCCCGGGGCACGTCGATACTGCCGAACACGATGATATTGCAGTCCGTGTAGACCCTGAATGACGCGTCCGTCCCAAAGCACGTCTCCACCTTCTTCGCCGCGCGGCTAATGAAAAGCTTCCGTTTCGATTCATTTGAGATATATGGTGCCTCCAAGTTGATTTGCGTGACCAACGCGCGCGTGGTCTCGGGCATCACCATCGTGAAGACGCACGTTTTCGAGAGGTGCCTTTTGAGCTTGTTGTGGATCTGGCGAAGTGGGATGAGGGTCGAGATGCTATTCGACAAGGGGTACTTGAGAACCATGCCGTAACTTTTCAGGCCCATGTTGGTGGTGACGACGTGGCGGATGCCGAAGGTGTGTGCGCGGGGCATTTTGATTTTGATGGGCGATGAGTGGTCGGCGTGCCGGCTGCCGATCTTCCAAACTGTCGGAATGATCGGTGCCGACCATATGTTGGGCGGGTTTGCTGCCCATAATTGCAGAGGTTTGAAGTACGATGACTGCTGTTCTAGGACAAGGTCGGTTTTGGCGGCAGCTCGAAGCAGTGAAATAGCGTGCATAGTTCCAGCAGGGATGTGCGGACGGAAGTGGGAACTGTTTTGGGAGGGATCCGGTTTTTGTGTCTTTTGCATCCATAGCTTGTGTCGAAGGGCTTTTTGGGAGATTTTTTGGGAGATTTTTTGCGAGATTTTTGTGCTGTCCGCATCATTGTCACATTTTTGCTCGATTCGTATGGTGCCTTTATATATGACGTACTCATGTTTTTGGAGAATGCATTAATGTTGAGCAGCTCGAAAAGTTTCGGGAAGATGTCCATCTCGGAGCTTGATGAGGAAGATGAGGGGGTGTTCCAAGGCAAGAAGTCTGCCTTGGTGTGGGAGCCGCTGACCGTCGTGCTTACGCACCCTACACGCGGCACAGATATCGACCGCGCACGCGGCATGGTGCGCCCGCACCAGCGCGACGCGCTCCCCGACTTGTTCACCGAGTACCGACAATTCGATGTCGGCGATGAAACGTTCGGCACCTTCAACCCTAGCATCGCAGCGTATTTCAGCGACAGCATGGAAGTGTGGGACGCAGGCAGTGTGTTGCGGGTGGAAATAGAAGGGATGGACCCAGATTCGGGGTCCACAGACCGAAACTACGTCAACCACGGACTGGCCAGCCGCCTCCTGTACGGCGAGCCCGCTGGCGATCCCACTGCCCCTGAGCGCTTCTCCATGGACCGTGCGGTTCGTTCACCTGAAGGCTTAAACTTCTTTATGCTCGACGAGAGTGGCGTGGCCGCGCGCAGGCGCCTCGTTCGCCTCTCGCTCACCTTCAAAGGCCTTCAGGGCCTTCAGGGCCTTAAGCTCGGCGGCGACAACCCTAGCCCCGTCTTTATCTACCAGGGGCCCGTCGACGGGCTTGCTTCCCCTGTACTCTTCGAGGAGGGCGGCCCGCTGCCCGCCGACACAACGCTAGGCAGCCGCGCCTCCGCCGTGGCCGACATCGACACGTTCGTCCGGCGCGCCAGCCGCGGGGCGATTTTACAGAAAGCGTTCGTAGTGTACGAGGTGCTCATGGAGCTCATTCGTTCGGGGAGGTTTGTGGAACAGGACGCCGCCTTCATCAAGAAACACATCGATGAAAGGTTCACTGAAAAGCAAAAGACGAATGAAAACTTTGCATCCCAGATGGCACTTCGCAGAACGAGGCGGAACATGCAAGATCTTGTCAAGGCCGGTGGTGCGTTTAGCCCCGCGGAGCTGCGGAAATCTACGCGGCAGCGGAGCAAAACACGCCCGTCAGTGTTTAAGTTGACTGTGCCTTGGGCGCGCATGCGAGAGTTGTGCATAGATGCGGTCGAGAACGAGGTGCGGCGGCTCGAGAGGGTCGGGTCGCTCGAGGGGACGAAACAGAAGTGCGCGAGTGCACACGAGAACGTGATGGCTTTGCGCACTTTCAGCATGGCACTGCCACCTGACAGATAATATTAAAATCATTCCAAGATGCCCTTCGCTACTTCTTGGAGAACGCATCGTCATCATCTCGCTGGTTGACGAGTCCTCCCACGCCCATACAATCAGACTTGTGGCCGGCGACCCAATCTTCGGCCTGGCATAGTTCGCAGCAGTACCGGATGTGACGGCACTTACTGCACACTTTGAAAGCCTGCAAATGGCCTTTACTCTTGCATCCCTGATTGCTACAGAACTCAGCGCCGTACATTTTCTGATGTCTGAATTTGCTTATGAGGGACGCGAGACGAGTACCCTGAAATCCAGCCTTTTCGCACCAGTAGATTACGCTGCTGTAGACTGCGGCCGGCACGGTGCTGCTCTCTGTTTCGATATCCGATGGCGATGCGTCGTCGACGATCCCTGTGTCGCGAGCATGGGGATAGTCGAGGTATAGCTGCATGGCGAGAGTCTCACACGAAGTCAGATCTCCAGCGGCGGCGGCTTTGACGAGCCATGCCACCGATTCTTTGTGATCGCGGGGAACACCGAGCATACCGAGCTTATACGTCTGGGCCAACTCCACGCAAGCGTCCGCGTGCCCGCCGTTGGCCGCCTGTATCATGCGTTCCACGCACAATGCCTTGTCACCGTTATGTTGGGCGTACATTGCGAGGTTGAAAAAAGCGGACATCGACCCTCCGGCGACAGCTTTCCAGGACAGTTCCAGGAAGGTTTCTATTTCGTCATCAAGCCACGCGTCCGATGCGTCAGAGTTGAGTTCGGCGATACGACACCTTTCTTCGACCTCCTCTAAGATTTTTGTCTGTCGGAGCTGTTCCGCCGCCGCTGCATCCCAGTTCCTACGCGCGGAGGCTCCCGCGAAAAGATCAGCCGCAGTCACGGCTCGAGACTGCCCCGCTTGGGTTCGGACCGCAGCGGCTCTTTTAGAGCCCTGGGTCATTAGCACCAGTCTTTTTTTCTCTTGCATCTGCTTCAAACGCCGAGCGTTACGCCCGCCAGGGAGTGCGATGCTTTTGTTCTCATCTTCGTCGTTGTTCATGTTTCGTGTAAAGAAAAATGATTTCACCTTTTTATACACAAGACTATCTATACATTTTTTGCCAACACGTTTTTCTACAAAACCCTAAACCCTAAAGGTAAACCTCCTCTTCAGGGCTCAGAACCGACGTCTCTAGCTGTTTATGAAGGAATATGTGTATAATTAAACACTAAAAAAAACTCCGGGCCGATCGGTAATGGTATCTCCGGTCCTTCAAAACGGGTGGCACACGCATGATGGCACGAACATGCAGCAAGTGTTTTTGTGTCCTGCGGTCCAATCAGCCAACTGGCATGCAGCCCCACAGTAGCGGGAGGTCTTGCACCGCCCGCACACCTTGAAATCCTTGAGGTGACCGTTGACCGTGCAGCTGGGGTTGCAGCAGAACTGGTCCCCCTTCAGCGCCACCGACTGCAACATCAAAATTTGATCGAAAGGATGCTCGCCGCCGTTGGCGTAGCACCACTTCATCCAGTGATATACGGCGTATTTGTCCTCCACTTGGTCGGGCGTGTCGACGTCTGGTTTGATGCCGTGCCCTATCCGCGCGAGGGATCGTCGGTCTTGCTTTCGCATCCGTTTCGCATCGGTGGTGGTGGGGTCGAATTCCAACTCGTGGAATCGCGTGTAACTCTCTTTGCCGAGATCGCGGGCGTAGGGATGGTCGGCGAACATTGCAGACACGAGCTCGGCGCATGCGGAGGCATTGCCGTTCTCGGCGGCCCTGAGCAGGCACTGCATTGCCAGCCGCTTGCTGCGCGTCGTCACGCCGCGTCCGGCGAGGTACATGTGACGCAGGTTCAACGCGGCTTCTGTGTGCCCCTTCACACTAGCAGCACGGTACCAGTTCGCCGCCTCAAGGTCAAAACCGAACAACTCACGGCTCTGCCCAAAGCGGTACATGCTGTTTGGGTGACCTGAATCAGCGCCTTGGCCAAACCAATTCGCCGACTTAACGAGGTCACCCTTGTCCATCTCGTACTCGGCCATAGCTTCCATAGCATACACGTGCCCCGCATTTGCCGCGCGCCTCATCATGTCCCATGCGGCATCATCCTCGTTATATCCAAAGCGGTCACTTGAAACGCCCCTCCTGTAAATACGATAATAGGCATGGTAGTACTGCGAGGTGACATCGCCCGACATAGCCCGTTGCAACAACTCGGACCGAGCACGAACAGTCGACAACAAGTCATTCGGCGGCACTAGCATATGCGTGTGCCAGGTGCCGAGCGGGGTGACGAGCGCCTTGAATCGCGACCGCTCGTGCTTTCTGCCGCGCCTGTGGAAGCGGTGTTCGCCGACGTAGTAGCCCGTGCGCTCGGCGGTGCGCGCCGATAGCCTGAGTTCTTGCCGGGACGCCATGGTTTACGAGATTTGTGCAGAGATTTGTGCGGAGATTTGTGCGGAGATTTGTGCGGAGATTTGTGATGTTTCGAAGAATTAATTTGGAATATATGGAGATTTTTGTTCACCATAAATAGAATCCGTTTCCACCCAAAGTCGCCATTTTTTTTCGCACACAAGCTCTATGTATTTCAGTGATCTGGAGGGTTACTCAATTTACTTCCAGGAGTTCCGTTGCATTCCAGCCGGTTGCCTTAACGACCTCCGCACCAAGCTAATATCGGAGCAGGTGGCGCAGGACGGAGGTGGACAAGTGAAGGGCGCGTGTGCCGCATGATTCCGGTACATGGCGAGGAAACCAGACAGGCGTTTCCCGAGGTGTTGCCGCTTCCCGTGATTTCGCCGAACGACCGAGGACCACGGGTTTCGTGGGGCAGGTGGGGTGCGGCGCCAGAAGACGATGTTGAAGTGGCGCGGTGCGATTGTTGTGTATGTCGTGTTCGTCGCGCGGAACCTTTGGTGTTAATTAAAATCGTTTTGGTGACTATTGCGCTATTTTTTTGCACACTGATGCTGTTTCGTTACCATCGCTAAGGGCGTAGTAGCACGTGTAATAGCATCGGACTCGCTATTCTATACATGTCATTTTTCACGTACGTTGCGATCGCCACCTTGTTTGGGAGCACGGAGGATTTGAAGGCGAGCCGGTCGTAGCGGTCCATGTCCAGCGAGTCAATGTCGAAATACGTTGGGGCGTCCTCTGCCGTCTGCCCCAGGATCGCCTTTGTCGCAATTTTTAGTGCCGCCACCACTTCCCCGACCGTGATCTCGAGGTCCGCCACGTGCATTACACAGGTGGAGCGCGCGAGCGTCAGTCGTAGCACGGCCCCCTTCGAATCGTCGTACGGCGGCTTTTGCCAGTCGGAGCCGAAGTACGAGACCACCGTGGTGCGCGCGTTGACGCGCGTAGTGTCTGTATGTGACCAGTACATTCCCGCGCATGACACGATCTTGCCCGCGTTGTTTGTGCGCGCGAAGGGCACGACGGTGATCGTTCGTTGTGCGCCAGCGGTGCCGCGAGGGTAGGTTGGGCACAGTTTGGGCGCCCTTTTAATCCGCCCCGAGCGTAACCCGAGGTCGCCATATTTGCATTTGGCGGTTCTTGTCCTCATTTTTTCGTTTTTGTTTGAAAGACACAGGAAAGTGAAGGACCAACGTCCTGGAGACGAGTTTATACACCTGAATTCTTCCAAAATTTTGAGAGTTTTTCATCGGTACTTTTTGATACATAAGGGTGGGTCAAAAATCTCTCAACGTGATTGCGAAATCTACCGAACATGGTTTTCAATACTTTCAAAACATCAGGTGAACTTCCAGAATTTCCAAGAGTGAAATATAGCAATATAAATCATGGAATATAACATTGAAAAAAGCCGTCACTTCCTCACTTTTTTCGGCACAACCTCGCCCAAATCACTCCGTACAAACTCGTTATGGATACTAACATGCCTATTCTCGAGCTTTGGAAGGCGGACAACCGCCTCAAGCGCGTATGCCAGAACCCGATATGCGGCAACCACGCGGTCGGCTTAACGCGCGCATCGAAATACTTCCGCATGGCGCTGGCGCGTTTCAGCTCCGGCACAGACACCACGATGTCCGCGAACGGCGATGCGGCCGTGGAGGACGCGCTGGTGCATGTGCAGCCGGAGGCGATTCTCTCCAAAGAAGACAAGGAGACCTCCGATTTTATGGTGGATTTCGTCAACAAGAACATGGGCGACATCTCGGGTGATCCTTCGCAGTTCATCCGTCCGGAATGCTCCAACACCTTGGAGTCGTTGGTGTACCTGCAGGGAACCAGGGATGTCTTCCACTTATGCATTTTTCAGCAGTCGAGCTACAAGACCAGTTCGACCCGGCACCGGACCAGTGACCGCTACGACGACATGCCCATCGCCATCCGGCTCGACGCGGATCTGCGCCGTTGGCTCATCTCCATTGGCTACATGAACCCCGATCCCGATCCCGATGTGCCGAACCCTAAGGACCCCACTAAGACCAAGCAACCCATGGAGGTGATCATCTACCTGCTGCGCAGCATCGTTGTCGCCTACCATGCGCGGTCTCTGAACATAACGTCGGCCGAGCTCCTTGGCATCTGGGACAATTTCACGGACATCGTTCAGAAGCCTTGGAGCGAGCCGTCCCTAAAGTTCGCAGCCGGAGTGGGCTTCGCGGGCGTCAAGTTCAAGGAAGTGAGGGAGACCAACAAGAGGGCGTCCGATAAGGACCAACAGGAGGCGGGCACGAATAACAAGGTCAGCGCAAGAGAGCACTCGCATCTCAGTCTCGGCACGTTCCACAACAACATCGCGCCGGTCATACCGGTTGCCGGTGACCGCGGGACCGTGGATGGGGTGTCCCGCGATCAACTCGATCACCGCCAGCGCGACTTCAGCAAGCACTTCGATCTCAAGAACTCGCCATTGCCTTTGCGCGCCGCGAGCCGCCCCGCGATCCCGGAGTGCGTGCATGCCACGAACATCCGGGTCATTGTTGGTTCGGTTCCCATCATGAACCCGATCATTATGTGCGACCCGACGAAGGAAAAGGTAGGCAAAGAACACAAGTTCGTCCGTCTCACGCCCATGCATGTGCGGCTGAACGCCCGGATGCAGACGCGTATCAAGGAGCAGAAATGGGACGGGACCATCGATTCCCCTGTGATGAACATCCCGTTCCCTTTGTCCGATGAGCGTGATTCCTTGGCGACTTTGGCGGCGACGGAGTTCTGGACATGCCCGACGTTCTTCGATCCCGGTTACCACTACCACCTCGTGACCTTGTGTTGTGATGGCGAGCCGCTGCAGCTGCTGGTGGTGACCAAGAAGACCACCGGCGATGATGGCCCGATGCTGTGCTTCCTCAAGCAGAGCCCTGGGGGTGTGTACGAGTTCAAGCAGGACAACGTGTTCGTGTGGGTCATGCCGCCCGTCAAGAACAGTCACTTGAAGCTGGCGAAGAACACCTACGCTCTCAGCGCCAAAGGATACACGCTGGCCGTGTGGCGCTACTTCGCAGAGGACTACCTCGCGGCGTTCATCGTGACCTCCAAGAACTTCGAGGATGTGCGCAACGTTATCGCCTTCGAGGTGCTGAGGTTCATCGACCCTCGCTTCGCTGGAACCCGCTTACGCAAGGACAAGGTCAACAACGGCGGCGACAAGGTCATCAAGCTCGGGATGGAGTTGAAGCTCAGCCAGCAGGCGGTCAAGCCGTTCCTTGACATCATGGCGCGCAAGCTGCGCCTGTCGCAGAACGTTTCGGCAAACAAGTGGGCGCTCTGCGGTCTCATGAAGAGCCTTCGGGATGACATCAACACGGGGTGCGGTAACACGCTCAACGTCGACAAATTGCTGTTCAAGCTGGCGTGCCGCGAGGACATCCCCGTCCCGCCCCCGAAGTACTCCAAAGCTAAGGGCAGGAAGTCCGTGCTGCTCCAGCAGGCCGAGGTGGTGGAGAAGATCTTGAACGTCTACGACCAGGAGGACCCGACCGTGTCCGAGTTCCCCGACACCTTCCCGGGCCTGGTTCGCAAAATGCGCCTCCGCCGCCGGAAAGACATGCACGTTGCCGCTGCTGAGGGCAGGCTCCTGGCCGGAGGGGTCGGCTACCTGCAACTCGAGGCGGCCTTAGAAAACAAGGACAATGTCCGCGCCAACGAGCTCTACTGGCAGCTGCTTGGGCACGGCGCGGCTTTGTACGGCACCGATGCCTCCGTGTTCACCGCGCTAGGCAACGTCGCCCAGCCTGGCTTGCCGCTTGCACTGCCCGCCCCTGCCGCGGGCGACTCGGGGACGAAGCCGCTCAAGCGAGTCCGCGTCATGGCGCGGGAGGTCGCGGAACAGTCCGACTCGGAGGACGAATCAGACTCCGACTCAGAGGACAGCGCGGTGAAGAAACAGAAGAAGAAGCATGTGGAGGACGAGGAGGACGAGGAGTCGTCGGAGGAGGATGACTCGGATTCCGATGACGACCCGGACAACACCGCGAGGTGCAAGGGTAAGCAGCCGATGACTGGCGTCCAGAAAGCCGCCATGAAGAAGCAGGAGGACAAGGGCTCGTCATCGGAGGATGACTCGGAGTCCGATGACGACCCGGACAACACCGCGAGGTGCAAGGGTAAGCAGCCGATGACTGGCCTCCAGAAAGCTGCCGCCGCCGGCGCTGTTCCTCAGCTTTCCGAGGATGACACCTCGGAAGACGAGGGGGGTGCGACCCCTGGGGATGTGGACTCTGATGAGAACGAGGAGGAGCCCAAACCCATTGCGGCGAGGCCCGTCCGTAGCGTCAACGAGGTGGTCGCACCGGCCGCGGATGACGATGGCGACGAGCAGCCGATTCCCAACACCGATGATGAGGAAGACGAGGACGACGATGAGGAGGGAGACGAGGACGGATCGGAGAGCTCAAGCTCCGACAGCTCCGACAACGAAGATTGAAAGTAGGCTTTTAATAGCACACAATAAAACGGGAGAATGGCCAAAGTCTCGTCACTTACGCCCGCGCACGAATAACACAAAATATGGCGAACATCCCGTACGGAGAGCGCCCCTTCATTGAAGTTGGGCGAGAGCAATCTAGCATTCGTCAGAGAATCCAGCTTACACAAATCACCAAAGATCACATGGCGAACGTAAAGTCGTTCTTGAAACGTAATTCGATTGTGCCGGAGCTCGAACGTCGAAGGTGGGGAGTTGTAGGTCGAACACTGCCCAAAACCGACTTGAAAATGCGCTTGGTTCAGCTGGATAACGTCGGTCGAGTCGTTCGTTATCAGCGACCCTACCGCGTGCGACGATGCGTATTTTGATGGGGCGCATCTCGTCATACTGCTGCAAGACCTAGCCACGCAAGAAGCAGAATTCAAGCTCACTATAGAGACAAAGCAGTGGGCCAAGAGCGATAAGAAATACCGCGCAAAGATCGTCGCGGACAACACGGGGCTTGTCGCCAAGCGCGCCAAGCTCGCCACCGAGTTCGGCAGGATCCGAGCTATGTATCACACGGATGAGGACCAGATCTATGCGGCCCTGCTCGCTAGGGCAGACGGCATACGTGCGGAGAGAGCCGAATTGGAGAGACAGATGTGGAGAGACTGTTATTCGTTTTAGGCATCATTGCCAGCGCCGACGCCATTGCGGCTGTAAGTTTGAGCGATTACACAGGCCTTTGAAAGTTTTTATCGGGTGCTTCCGAAGAATCATTGGAGGGTTTGAGAGATTTTTGATAGGAGGCGGTGCTATTTGATAGGCGCTTGAATTTGCACCGGAGAATCGGCATCGGTATCGGGAGTTTGAGAGATTACACCGGGCGTTTGAAAGTTTTCATCGGGTGCTTCCGAAGAATCATTGGAGGGTTTGAGAGATTTTTGATAGGAGGCGGTGCTATTTGATAGGCGCTTTAATTGGCACCGGAAAATCGGCATCGGTATCGGAAATTTGAGCGATTACACCAGGCGTTTGAAAGTTTTTATCGGGTGCTTCGGAAGATTCATTGGGGGGTTTGGGAGGTTTTTGATAGGAGGCGGTGCTATTTGACAGGCGCTTTAATTGGCACCGGAAAATCGGCATCGGTATCGGAAATTTGAGCGATTACACTGGGCGTTTGAAAGTTTTTATCGGGTGCTTCCGAAGAATCATTGGGGGGTTTGGGAGGTTTTTGATAGAAGGCGGTGCTATTTGACAGGCGCTTTAATTGGCACCGGAAAATCGGCATCGGTATCGGAAATTTGAGCGATTACACTGGGCGTTTGAAAGTTTTTATCGGGTGCTTCCGAAGAATCATTGGAGGGTTTGAGAGATTTTTGATAGGAGGCGGTGCTATTTGATAGGCGCTTGAATTTGCACCGGAAAATCGGCATCGGTATCGGAAATTTGAGCGATTACACCGGGCGTTTGAAAGTTTTTATCGGGTGCTTCGGAAGATTCATTGGGGGGGTTGGGAGATTTTTGATAGGAGGCGGTGCTATTTGATAGGGGTTTGGTTTGGCACGTAGCGTTTGAAATGAAAATTTATTTAAAACTGCTTTCTACATGTCAGTTCGCTCTAAGCCACATCATCAAGGCGCCCATCTGGTTGTGGCCTATCACCTTGTTATCTACGATCATGGCGCCCCACCTAATCGGTGTTCCCTTCAGACTACGCCTTTCAGCATCGCGGGAGAACTCAAATAGATACTTACTGCCCGTCCCATGCAGCAGCTCCCGGAACTCCTGGAAGGCTTCGAGCTTTGCCACGAGAACGGTCTTGAAAATGATACAGCACTCGTCAAAGCCAACGTCCATCTTGCGCGCACCATGACGCTTGAGGAAGTCTCTTTTCG
>Ga0307489_10001212_pt1 | contig 16933 bp, 16 predicted proteins | sample SB12metaG_FD_202247 | JGI IMG/M metagenome (GOLD analysis project Ga0307489, IMG submission 202247) | Sea-ice brine microbial communities from Beaufort Sea near Barrow, Alaska, United States - SB 1.2 | ecosystem: Environmental > Aquatic > Marine > Coastal | place: USA: Alaska | collected...
AATGCGACGCAATTGGCGATGCCGCGCTCTCAGCCAGAGCGTGACAGGAGCGTGACACTTCTGATAGCGCAGCATCGCTCATTGCGTCGCATTTCCGAGTGGTGATGCGCGCGCGCCCGCATAGAGAGTTGTTCTCCACGCGTGTCTTGAGGTGACAAACCCGGTCGGCAGCTGTCAAGCTGTATCTGCGCGCGTAACTGTGCCGTATAAAGAAAGTGTTGTCACGAAATATCTACGGGTTAGCTTGCGACACGCTACTGTAAATGCACTCATTGGAACCATCACGCCGCGCTTCGCAAACGGCGCGTGGGGGGCGCACGCCGGCCTCGATCCACCCACGCCCGACTTAGCTAACAAAGCCGGAGCGCGGGGGCTGTGCCGCCGAGCCGTTGAGGAAGTTTGCCCTCTGTTTGCCTAAAAACCATAGGGTAGTTTCGATACAAGGTTCAAAAGACGATGTTTGAGCGCGCGTAACTTCGTCGTCACACCGTCAAATGGCGCGCTCGACGTCGCTATCTTCCTAGATTGCCTGTCTCGATCGCTCGGAGTACTTCACGGCTGCCAGCGCGGCTGCACGAGAAATACGGGTCTGCCTAAAACGTCCAATAAGTAGGACATCACCCCATGGTAGATCATCCCCCCGATTTCCAGTCAAGACAGTGTTGAAGTCTCGTCACCCGTGAACGGGATTTGCCAAAACAGGAAAACGGAGGTGCGAAGCCGCTAGGAAACGGGCTGGAATGGCGCGACTCGTGCAGAACCGCGGCGTGACGCACGGCACATCGGACGCACAGCCCTGTAGGTCAGCGCACACCTCGCGGCACGCTCTTCCCGCCCGGAGACGTGCACGGGGCGCGGCGCTAGCATGCACGGGGGCGGCAAATCAAACTAAACAACACGAAACTGCTCGTACAGTTCGAAGAGTGGTACGAATGCAAGGAGTGAATCACACAACTAATGGACGGCGTCCCAGACACAGACAATCACACCAGACCCATAACTCGGTACTGGTACAAACAACAAAAACAAGCAGACCCCCATCCGATCGGCTTTTCTGAAAAACGTCGGACTTGTTTAGATTGGATTCACGATTAAACAGACCGTCAAAGCGCAACAAAAGTTTGGAGTTAATAGACCGCCACACAGAGAGCCCGTACAAATAGAGACTCGCACCCGTGGCACCGGAACCATCCGTCCAACTTCGCGGCATCTTCGCCGACACCGACGCCATTGCGCGCCGTAAAGTTTGGTGACGCGTCATTAGGCGGCGAATGGTTGCGCAACAACGTCACGGACATATCATGCACGGACGCGTCGCTACCGAAGCGCCATGCAAGGCCGCCCAGCGCCGACAAAGGCGGTGTCGGCGCATTCTGCATCTCTGCGCTTCCAGTCTGTCAGACCCAGCAGGCACAACCCTCGCGGCAACTTCGCCGACGTCGACGCCATTGCGCGCCGTACAGTTCAGTGGCGCGCCATGTTATTAGGCGATGAATGGTTGTGCAACAACGTTACGGTCATATCATGTACGCACGCGTCGCCACAGTAGCGCCTTGCATGGCCGTCCGGCATTCACATAGGCGGTGCCGCGAAGGTGTTGTGCTTCAGGGCCGCTCCACGGTTCACGGTTCATAAGATCATAACGCGCTGACACCGCCTATGTCGGCGCCAGGCGGCCTTGCACGGCGCATCTGGATCGACGCGTTCGCAAATGGCATGCCCGCAACGTCATCGCGCAAACATTCACCGTCTAGGAACATGGCGCATCACCGCATTTTAGGGCGCGCAATGGCGTCGGCGTCGGCGAAGATGCCGCGAAGATGGACGGATGGTGTCCGGTGCCACGGGTACTCTGTTTCTGATAAATCTCTTTGTGGATGTCTATTAACTCGAGGATTTTATCGCGTTTTGACGGTCTATTAACTCACGAATGCTGTCGCGACCTTTTTTGCTCTAAGAAGTCGACTTTATTTACAAAAGCCGGAAACCCACATACTCAACCCAAATACGAGGCAGAGTGAGCCAGTATCAGCCAAGCCCGTTGATAGGAGTTTTCTCACTCCGTTGATAGGAGTCTCGCTTTGAAAATACGATATTCGGATTCTGACGCTCTGCACGATCACCATAGACGCCACTCAGTCGCGCGATTCGGCCGCGACGCGCAATTTGCAAGGTAGAAACGGAAGATGCGCGCGAAATCTCGCGACTGAATGTCGTTCACCGTGACCGCCGTAGTCGATAATCCCCCCTCGCCGCTCTCCGCGGCCTGAGTTGCGGCGCCGTCGAGTGAGAAACATGCATGGAAGATGTGCCGTCGCGTCGCGAAGGTTTCGATCAACTGATACTGGGTCAACTGCGAGCAATCCAGAATTTGGTTTCAAATTCCAATGAAACAAGCCTTCAACTACCCGCGCGAAGCGCCGATGGTAGATCTTGGCTGTCCCTGCCTCGTACAGGGCTGAGCCAGCCAAGAATTGCCCGAAAGGTGGCTCTTGCGCGGCAACGCGTTCAGCGTCGCCGACCGAGGGTTCTCGGGATTGGATTTTGGCAGACCGCCATAAAACCCCCGAAATAACCGTTTCCCGCCGTCCCGCTCGCGCCGATCGCGTCGCGCGTCACTGTGGAGCCCCGTGCCTCATCTCATGAGCATTGAATAGTCGTAACTTCCCCGGTGCCGCGCCGGTTTCGCACCATTCACCACCATTCATCACAGGACCCCCCCCCACGGTCTACGAGTCCCAAAAATGTTGGAGATCTTCTTGCTTCCTTACATTCTAGACCATGGATTCCTGAGTTAAATCGAGCCCGTGGACGGACAAGTTCTCGGAGCAAAAGCAGGATTCCGACAAACTGAAAACCTGACTGTTTGCCTGTGCTGCCGGGCTGGGGCGCTCCCGAGATGGGCCACGCACGCGGGCACGGTGCGCCCGAAACCGCGCACGGTGGCTCGCGCGCTTCGAGGGACACCTAGTTCACGCCGTCAGGGGTACATTCCTGAAAACCCTGCAAACTCTTTGGAAAGCACAAGAAATGGCCGCCGTAATGGCATCGAGCCCGTAAAGTGGGAAGCGGGCTGACTGTTTGACTGTGAGGTTCGCGAATCGTGCGTCGTGCACGGGGGGAATGGGCTTGGAAGCCGGAAACGGGCAGCCAGCCCATCCCGCGCGGCGTGTACGCGTTGGTTACTGCCTCTTGAGGTGTGTGCCGGTGTCTGCCAGCGTGATATCACCACCGCCGCGCGGACAGGGCGCCTCGGGAACCCCGTGGGCCATTTTGAGTGGGGAATGGGGGGAATTGGGGATCACATCAGTGTACCCAGTGCGGCAGCTACGGCTGGCCGCTTGTACTGGAGCCGGATGGAACCCCCGACACTCCTCTCAGTAACCCAGGGAAGGGAGCCGACCGACCCCTCGCCCGTAACTCGCCACGCCGAACGCCGCAAGTTGCGCGAAGCGCGGTTAGCTCCGAGCTTTCTCGGACAACTTTTTGCGAAACTTGGCAATCCAGAAAACGTATGGGTTTGTGGTGAGAAAAAGCGCGTACCGGTACACATTTGGTGTCTGCCCGACTGCAAAAGGAAACGACCGACCACGTATCAAAATTGTATGAGAGGGGGGTCCTGTTATTTGTCTCCTTGGCGCGCTGAGCCCGAATCCGGGCTCCGTTTTGAGTGGGTCGACGTTTTCGTGTTGCATGTCAGGTGTAGTCGCCTCTCAACTTCATGCTACATTTTGGTGGTCTAATAAATCAAGGAACGAAAAATCGACAACTAGCGCATAGCGCGATATAGCACGAAGGCACGGGAATTAGCGCATAGCGCCGCCGTCACAACGAACGCGCCGTCGCCGCCGCCGGCGACACACTTGTACGGCCTCTTGTAGGCGCCATAGACTGCGCCGGCTCCCTGGGCGGGACTTTCCGAACGCGCTTCGCCGAGCCACCTATACGGGCAGAGACAGCCTGAAAGTTACGTTAGCGCTCGGTGCGCTATGATGAGTTTGAAAGGTGGCCTTTTCGGAGTTTCAACCCAAAATGACACTTGATCGCAGTTGACCCAATAATCAAATATCGGTTGATCGAACGTTTCGCGATGTGAAAGCGCATCTCGAACGCGAATTGCCCTCGCCGTCGTGCGCGTACTAGCGTACAGGATGTGGCGATCTCGCGGAGGGGTGTTTCGAAGGGCGTACCTCACGGTAAACGGCTGTCAGTTGTGTGTTATGACTATCTTGAGTCTGTTTGGTGGAATTGCCGCGAGATGTTGCCGAAAGCGCATTCTACGGTGACCGCACGATCCGTCTGGAACCGAATATCGTATTTACAAACCTAGACTCCTATAAACGGCGCGGGCATTGGACCGTAAGGAAGTTTGGATCCTAGAGGCTGACCCCGCCTCGTACTCGTACGAGTAGGAGTACGAGGCCGACTACCCGAAGAACTTCCACCAAGTTCAATACCACTCGTCGCGCGCGCCCTGATGGATTATTTTTGTCCCGTCGCTCACAGCCGCCCCTGGGAACGGGTAAGGGATGCGTGCGCGTGTCGTAGACCTCCACAAGTGCGCGACGCGCCCGGCAACGGCCGCAATTGACTCGGTTGGACTAATCCCACTTCCCATAGTTGCGAAATGCGACATGATCCCGTGCCGCGCGGACTGAATATTTGGTAAACCCTAGATTTCTGACAACGCCTTGCCCCACCAATCAGTTGGGGGGGTTACACACAAATGCACGGGGAAGTGTGCGTAGCGGCGCCGCCGCCACGAGCGCGCCGCCGCCGCCGGGCGGCACACTCTCGGAAACCCCCTGCTAGGCGCCTTACACCTCGTTAGTCCCGACACTCGGACACCTGAACGAGTAACCACCGCGTCCCTCTGTGGAAGATCTTGGGGTAGTCAGCCTCGTACTCGAGTGAGGCCGCTAGGACGTGTACGAAATGGCTGCCCGGTTGTTGGCTCGCATGGTGCGCCTGGGCCGATCGCCGCCTCCGCAGCGGTGGGCATGGGGCGTTCACACGCGGTCCGTTCCGGCGGTCGCAATTGCGGCTTCTGAATGGTGGAACACCGCCCTCGGGGCCGGCCCTGCGTTCTTCGTTGCTGGCGGGTTCGTGGCGGCTGCCGGCATCGAAACGGCTGAGTGCGCTGGCAGAGACGACGACGACGCGGCCTCGGACGCATAGACCTGTGGCGACCCTCTCAGCTGCGCGGGGAAGGCGTAGGACGTCACTGAGCGCAGTTACGATACTGTCCCCGGCCTAAACTGTCGCCTTGCCGCGTCGATACCATTGAAGTATACGAGCCCCAAAAGACGCTGCGCACGGCCATCACGACGGCGATGTTGTCGCTCGCCACCCTGCCGTCGCCGATAGCGCCCCTCCCCGAAATCTATTTGCAGTTACGGCTTCCGGCGACGTGCTTGCGGGCGCGTGCGGGTGCATCGAATTGGTGCCCGCGGCAGAATCCCTCTCTCGAGGAGGGGGGTGATCTACCCCGTCATGTATTATCCCTTCCTCAACTACATCCGCACATGACCGGATTTGCGAGTCTATAATGATTTTACGACAGCTCTATTAGGAAATGGGACACTGACTGTTTGTTGGATGAGCCTTTCACATTTCAGAATTATTTTCAAAAGTGCCAAATCAGCCTTTCAAATTTCAAACCACGTCGCCATACGAATATTCGATTAGGCGCCGCCGCGCTGCACGGCCTTCCGCCCGGGGAAAAATCTTACTACTTAGATATGGACTTCTGAGGGAGGTCCAGCAGCCAACGAGAGTGTTTCACGGAATGCGACTTCTGTTTCCACAGCGCCTCCTGCCCCGCAGCGAATAACATACGCCACAAAGCTCCCAGAGTCCACAAAGCTCTTGCAACCGATAGCTCTCTCTCCCAAAACCCAACCGAGCTACTCTCACAGCGCTCCTCGAGCTACATTACGTGATTGGTCAAGAGCAGATCTGGACAGGCGACTTGTTCAGACACGCCTGAATGGGCAGTGTGGCTCGCTGTACATTCTTGGTCACTGTCAGACTGTACTCTAGTTGTGCTGTACTGCAAGTACAGATGTACGCTGTAGATGGGGCTCGCTGTCCATTTTTTGGTGCCAAACGGGCATGACTGAAATGACCGACTCTATCGACACGCTTTTACCGGTCTTTACCGGCATTTACCAGCTCTGACGGGCTGACCGGCTTTGACCGGCTTTGACCGGCTTTGACCAGCTTTGACCGGCTTTGACCAGCTTTGACCGGCTTTGCTGACAGGATTTGACCGGCTTTAACCGGCTTTGACCGGCTTTGACCGACTTTTTTCGGTGTTGACCGGCTCATTGACCGGCCGTGTTCGGCTGACCGGCATACTGATACATAATAACGCCGGAAGTTTTGCGACAATTTGCGAGAAAGTTGAGGCGACTTCGCGGTTTGCATGGGCAGCAGTGTAAAAGTGTGTTCATGGAATTCCGCCATTGTTGATCTTGAACGGGCCAAAACATCATCGACTCGCGTATCCGGTCACATCCATACTTTTACGAGGCAGGGTCAGCCTACAGGTCCTATCTTACATACGGTCAACTGCCCGCGCCGTTGATAGGAGTCTCGCTTTGAAAACACGATGTTCGGATTCAGACGGTCCGCGTGGTCACTGAGCGCACCTGTCCGTCCTGCGCATCGGCCACATCTTGCGGCAATTCCACATGACACCCTCAAGATCGTCATAACACACAAGATCGTCATAACACCGCGAGTTACGCCCTTCAAGACACCTCCCCGCGACCTTGCTACGTCGTGTACGCGCGCGACGGCGCGGGCAATTCGCGTTCAAGATGCGCTTTCACACCGCGAAACTCCTGATCAACCGATCTTGGGTTAGCTGCGATCAAGTGTCATTTTGTTTTCAAAATTCAAAAAGACCACCTTTCAAATCCAAAGGTCATATGTACGAAGGAAGGACTGCCGCTTGCGACCAGTTGCGCAATTGAGCAATAGCGCAATAGCACGTGCGAGCTTGGTTGTGGCGATGTTGCAATCGTCGACGCCATGCGCGCCGTTATTTCCACGGACGCGCGCGCTCGCGGGGCGGTGGACGCATTTATGACGATGACCCCGGTGATTTGCTCACGGGCGCGCCTTCACAAACACGGCGTATGGCGCCGGCATAGATGGTGTTCTGTTGGCCCAGAAACTCGGTTGACAGTCTGAGATATTCGATATCGACAACACACCATCCTCTCCTCGCACCTGCGCGCGTTGTGCGCAGTTGGGCGCAGTCTTTTTTGTGGTTTGTCCGCGAGGAGTCATCGCAGCCGTCCTAATAGAAGCGTCCATCGCCTACCAGTACCAGTAGGGGGGGCGGGCGCTTCGCTGGAAAACATGGCACGCTGGCCTCGGCTCTGATCGTCCCCCCCCCTCGGCAGTCGTGCGAAAAAGCAAAAAAATGGCGTCATAATGAAGGGACCCCGCTCACACAGGTCTGATAGCCCGCAGGCACCAGCTGTACGCCGGCGCCGATTACGCCGTTTCCTTCGTTGCCACCAGGGAATAATGAACGAGCGATATCGCCATCGATGCGTCCACCCGCCCCGCGAGCGAACGCGTCTGTGAAAAAAAACGCCGCGCTACGGTACAAAGATGGAGATTCTGTCGGAACACGGGAATTCAGTCCTCACTGAACACCATCTTCGTCGACCCCGTGCGCCGTTGTGCGCCGTTTTTGTGATGGCGCGCCCGCGGGTAATATGCCGAAGGCATCGCGATGAAAGCATCCACTGCCTCGCGAGTGCGCGCGTCATTGACACAACGGCGCGTATGGCGTCGGCGAAAGCGACATCGCCACTGTCAGTCGCATGTGCTATTGCGCTATTGCGCAATTGCGAAACTGATCGCAAGCGGCAGTCCTTAGGATTCAGTCCGAACCAAATCAACCATTCGGGTAGGCGATCCGTGTACACAGATTATTTGCCTGTGAGAGCAGTCGATATTTGTGTACCCGGTACACCGCCAGGCGGCAGACGCGCGACTGCCCCGAATGCGTGCGGTGGAGGCGCCCCCGACTATGCGCCCGGGTACGAGTGCGCGGTTTGGCAGACTAGGAGTGCTGGGGCACTCGCCGGATCAGTCCCAGTGGCGTGCCGCCCTCCGCGTGTGCCGAGGGACGCTGTCTCGCCGCGATGCCGCGGGTATTTTAGCGAAGCACCGCCTGAAGGTCCGAACACGCGGCCAGGGCGGCGCCCCGACGATAAGCGCCGGGGTAATGGCGGCGTCCTACCAGCGTATACGCATCGGGGACTCTCCGAAGCGGTGCCGGCGGCGCTACGTCCACCGTGTGATCCATGAGCCGTCCCCAGCAATGGTGCGACGCGTGTGAGGAAAAATGATTTGCGCGCTCCGATTGTACACGGATCGAGGAGGGCTCCGTGTGGGCAAAATACCATTTGGTTCGGACTGAATCCTTACTTCGTAATATGCAACTGTCAATAGGAGTACGACTGTTCGACCAAAAAACGAGAATCGTCGTTATTTTTGCACCAGAGGTAAAACGCCGAGCGCTCACCCCTACACTCTCCGCCGCGCGTGACGCAAGCACGCCCCTTCGCCGTCGCTCCCCCCCCGGGGAATGGCACGACCCACCACGCGTCTGCCGCGAACCCGATCGCTCAAGTCGGCCCGTCGTCGGCGCGTCAGCACGACCCAGCGCGTGCGTTTCGCAGTGCGGTGAGTGCCATTGTTGTTGTCGTAAACAAAAAGACCCGCGGGGCCAACCGCGGGGGCGCGCGGGGCGGAGCGCACCCCGAGCCACCACGCCGCACTGAACTCCCTTACCGTTGATTGAGGGCGTGCTTCTTGGGGTGTGGCTGTGGTGGGTTCGGCCTCGCGATGGCGATGCCACGTGAAGCATCTTGAGTTTCTATGTTTCACTGTTGAACAAATTGAAAACCCAGTACGCACACGACACCGACGCGCCACGACGATGCGCGACCCTGGCGACCTGGCGAATCTCTTGAACATCACCCCAGTGTAACTAGGACCTTCCGATTCCGAATTTCGCCTCCCCGAGCGACGCCACTCCCGTCTTGGGGCGCTGTGATGTCACCCAGTAGCATTCGTGATTTTACAGCAGTTTTCAGCACCCAAAACACACTCTGAAAACTCACGCGCGCGCGTGCTGCGCTGCCGCCGCCGCACCAACGGCCCTGAAACTGTGGAAACCTCCAATTTCCCGCCTGATTCGGACTCTCCCCCAGTTTCGCGATTTTAGGGGACCTGACGGCGCGCCGGGGGTGTGTATGTGCGCCAGCTCCCAAATCACACACCCCCCTGCAAACACGCACCTCCCGGCGCGCTGTCAGGCCTTCTAAAATCGCGAAACTGGGGCAGAGTCGGAATCGGGCGGGAAATCGGAGGTTTGAAACGTTTCGGGGCCGTCGGCAGGGCGGCGGCGGCGCTGCACGCGCGCGGCCAGTGTTAAAAAGTTTTTTCTGTTTTTTGTTTTCGCGACTATTTAACTCTAGAATCTTGAGTTAAATAAATGTCGTATGTCTTTTTTTGTAGCAATCCGGAATTAGGGGTGCATGACCTTAAGTTGCGCTGAGCGCAAATCTAGCTTCCGGGCTGACCCTGCCTCGTATCATATTCACCACGAAACAGGTACGCAGGTTCGCTAAGAACTTCCGAGAGGTGGCTCTCGCGCGAACACGCGTTCAGCAGCGCCGACCGATGGTATTCGGGCAAACTTCGCACGCAGTTCGCCGTGACACCCCCGCGGGAAGCGTTTCCGACCGTCCGTCTCGCGTGCGCCAATCGCGTCGCGCGCGTCATTTTGGAGCTCCGTGCCTCGTCTGGTGAGCATCGCATCGTCATAACTTCCCCATTTCCGCGCCGTTTTCGCACCATTCCTCGCCATTCCTTTGTCTTCGTGGCGCTCTGAGTCCGAAACCGTGCTGGGTTTGTCGTGGGTCGCCGTGGTTGGGGTGTTATGGGTTGACCGCGGGACACTTTTGGAGCTCTATACACGCGAAAGCGTTTCTCTCTCTCTCTCTTGGAGGTTTATTGACTCAAGAAACAAAAGAAACATGATTTGCGACACCGGCGTCTGGTATCGATACAGCATGGATGTACGCAGATGAGGGCACAGCGGCGCCGCCACAACGAACGCGCCGTCGCCGCCGCCGGCCACACTCTCTCAGGGCGCGTGCCAAGCCACGGTATTAAATGTAAACGGAGGTATTGATGGGCATCGAATACAGAGGTTTCCGTATTGATGGGATATGATGCGCGCGCCGCAGGCGAAAATTTGTTTAAATATGATATAAGTGGTTTCAACATGACGTCGAATATTCAATTAAATACTATTAATGGTGGTTCACCCCGCCAGGCGCCGGCCCCCGGCCCTGGAAAACTCTGAAAAAATAATGCGTTTAGGGTGCACAGTACGAAATTTTGACAAATGGATTAGAGCTCTATCTGTTTATATTGTGTTTTCTTGTTCTTAGAAGAGCTTTTGGTGTGAGGGCTTTGCGCACGGCAGTTTAGAAGTTTTGATCACAGCTACTGTGCAAGGTGGTCACAAGTGCCAGTTTTGCACGAGTTTGACGGTTTTGAAAGTACTAACAGTAGCCGATATGCATTGATAGAATAAGAATACTATGAAACTTGTATTAATGGACTTCTGACACATAGTACTGTATCCCAAAGGATCCCTTGTTACTTTTGATATCAATTCCAGCTATTTCGTTTGAATATCAATGATTTCGAATATATTAACACTTAATACTGTGGTCTGGGCGCGTCAGAGGAGCCGTGGACCGTGCCGGTTCCTCGGGCGCGAATTTCCGAGCGCGCGCCCGCCGAACCACCTCACGGGCGGTTCCTGGCCGACACTGCCTCGTAGGAGGGGCCTGACCCACCCCAGCTTATTTATGTATTATTACCCCTGTTAGCACTATGCAGAACTGGATTCGAACAGCGCGCCGCAGTGAGCCAGTGCAAGTGAGTTTTTGAATCAGGCGGTCTTTGTGACCGACCAGTACACGTGTTGTTTCTGCGTTGTCTGGCAGCCATTCACTTCAAGCTGACCGCAGAGTTGGAACCAGAGCTCCTCGCACGCTGAAACTCGTTGGGTTACCCTTCATAGGGGTCGTTGGGGGGGCCATTGAAGCGTTGCGTGTAGATATTGCATGCGCAGCTCCGTCACCGCTCCTCAGGACCCAAAATAGCGTGTTGCCCAGTCTAGCAACGTAGCTCTACCCCCGAGGGCACGGTGAAGAACAAGCCCCTCTCCAGTTTCGAGAATTGGTAGATGTAGCGCGCCAGGTTCCTCCCTTGGGGTACCTTGGGGTAGTTCAGGGTCCCGGGTCCACAAGATCTCGCCTGTGCAAGGGTCTCGGGTGAGCCCCCCAGCCCTGATGGCCGAATTCGACTGAATTGGGGGATGTCCGGCCAATGCACGGCGTGTTTCGAGCGGCGCGTGACACAATCAGCGCGGACCCGGTACCCGAAATCGGTTCCTTGCCTTATTACAAGTGCGTTAGGCCAATCCACGTTGCATTCCGTACAACTCCCACGAAGGCCTTGCTCCGCAAAGATGGCACCGCAACGCTCTGCGTCAGCGCGTCTCTCTGGGTCTATGAACCAGAGAGACACCACCACGTGATGACACGTGTTATATTCAGTTCGTCAAAATACATTTTCCGGCGTCACCTGGTGGAAACTTCTCTGGCCGGCGCGTGTCCGGCCGTGAGTCGGTCGGTCTGTAAGAAAGGTCCGGCCCGGCGTAATAATGAATAACGGGGTAGATCGTCCCCCAGTTTCAAGGGGGTCAAACCTTGTCGGTGCAAAAACGTGAAAATGGACAAGAAGCCAGAAAGCGGAAATGAGCGCCGTGCCTGAAACCGCAGGGGACCGACGACGCACGCAGAACCGCGTCACGCCGCACGACATATCGGATCCGCAAGACCCTCATGAGTCAGGTTATCCCGCTCGGTCCGCTCTTTCCGCTCGGTGACTGGCGTGCGGCGCCCCACTTGTAAGCTCAGGGGGCGCGAATCAAGCCAAGCAACACGAAAAAGAAATCACGAATGAGCTTGCGCGTGCGCCCAGTGCGAAGGCGCCGCGCACGCACGCACGCACCGAACATCCAGGTCGGTACACATACACACGCCCCTGCATACCTGAACCTGCGCGCGCGCGATACTCTCTGCATTGGTATCGGCCGCGCGTCTGGGCACCTCACGCACAGAACACTTTTATGGGAAAAGGTGCAGCACAGGACCACCTTGCGTCCCATCCGCGGCCGTAGAAAGCGCGCGCGTTGTTCCACATTCGTTATGACCGCGCGTCCCCAAATCGCCGTATCATTACAGGATGAAGGAGGTGGACGGCGTAACCATGCTCGACTGGAACGAGGACTGGGGTGACGACGACGAGGGGTGGAGCGAGGTTCTCAAGCAGGAACTGAATGCCTCTGTGCCCACTGGCACCGCCCCTACCGCCCCTACCGCCCCCACCGTCACGGGCCCAGTCGCGCCTGCCGCCGCCACGAGAGCGCCTGCCGCCGTCACAGGCGCGACTGCCGCCGTCACGGCCTATGCCTCTGCCGTCACGGGCGCGACTACCGCCGTCACGCGCCCTACAGCGGAGGTGGACGGCACAGTGGATGCCTCGGGTACGGGTGGAGGGACCCGTGGAGGACAGTCATAACTTGCTTCGTAGTTAGCCGCACTTAACCGACGCTTATGCCATGCGCGCCATTTTTCAAGGGACGCGCCATGTCATACTGGGCGTTGACCAATTGTATGACGACGTCTGGGCCATGTCATTTGCGGGTGCGCTATTCTAAAAATGCCGCACAAGGCCGCATGGCGCCGGCACAGATGGTGTCAGCGTCTTTCTCCGAATTGAACTGAATTCAGTCGTCCAGCCTCCGGAGGCCCCGCACGGGACCATCTGTGCCGGCGCCATGCGGCCTGGGGCGGCGGTCTTTGTAGGCCCGTGCGCAAGCAATGCAACATCCATACTACAACGTTCATCGCATAGTAAGATGGCGCGTCACTGAAAAAAGTGGCGCGCATGGCGTCGACGTCGCGCGAAGATGGTGTGCTTCCCAGTTTTCGGCCCGGGGACGAGTCACCAGTTTACCACCTGGGGGGCCGGACGCGCGGTCGGCACGAATGTAGAGAGTATCGCGAGTATCGCGCGCGCGCCGGTTTAAGCATGCGCGGGCGCGTGTATGTGATCCGAACTGGGTGTGCGGCGCGTGCGTGCGTGCGCGGCGCCTTCGAACTGCGACGTGCGCACCGTCAATCGTGAAAGTAATAGCAGGAAAAAACGCTCAGTCGAAAACCCTTATGCGGGGCGCCCGCATAACTCAAACATTGCCAGATCGTTGTCTTGAGCGGGTCATATTTAGGAGCAGGCGGATTTAACTGTCATACGGCAGGGGTGCAGCACTGTAGGCACTGTCGATTCTGACGGGCGCCGGATGTCCGATGCGTGGCCTGCAACCTGGACATCTGATTGGCCGCCGAAAAGAGGCGGCGCTGAGCTGGCAGGGGTTCGACAGTGCTCGAAAACGCGGTCGGTCGCCCGTTTTACAGTTCCAGATGTCTCAGCTACGTGGCAACATCTCGGCCAATCAAGTCCTCGGAATGCCGCACGTGGCACGTCTGTCAGTCTGTGGGCACCAAGAAGCAAGTCCACCAACCCGAGCAAAAACGTCAAAACCCCGCGCCTCTGCGTGCATGGGGGGCGGGGTGTAGACGGCGGCGACACTGACCTGACGGGAAAAATTCGCGCGGGTTCGGTACGAGGCGTGTCGCGCGAGGTTCCACGGAGTCCATTGGTACACACCGTGCCGCGCGGCCCCGTTTCGACGTTCTCTCCGCGGCTCAGGGCGAGTCGTCACTGAGAATCTGCTCATTGCTGAGGGAACCAGGTCGAACCCGCGCGAATGCTCTGCCACCCACGATGACGCCGGGCAACTTAACGCTTGGCTCAGCGCGAGGGTGTTCTGAACTCAACTGGAGTGGCGTTTATCACAGGCATTGCAAGATCTCGAATTCGCAGCGCGCCGAGCGACGCCGCGCGGGGTGCTTTCCAGCACCAAGCGGTGGGTTTGACCCCGTTGCGACACGTGGACCAGTGAGAGCAAGTTAGACATACACGTGGCAGCTGGCCAGACAGGTCCAGGGTCTGACAGTGCTCGAAAACGCGGTCCGTACTGCAATCGACAGTGCTCACCGGCCGGTCGGGGAGCCCGTCGGACATCATTCAACAGCCAATCAGATGTCCGGGTTGCAGGCCACGCATCGGACATCCGGCGAGCCAGCAATCCGCACTGAAATGGACAGTGCCTACAGTGCTGCACCCCTGCCAGTCATAGAGCTATACTACGCAGGTTTGCCCCCTGTAGTTCACATGGGCTCGCGACTTGTTATTTTCACAGATCTGGCAGCACCTTAAACATTTTTGGACGACGAAGTATCACGTGTGATCACGTGTTTCGCTCCTGTGGTCACAAATTTTGCCGAAAACATTTCCCAACACGTGCATCGATTTTTTGGTGTATTTTCACAGTGAAAATCAGGGGGACTGCAATCGAACTGACTGCCGGCGGGCTGCCGGGGGCAAAACTACGTTGTACATTTTGGTAATGTGCCTACTACTCGTACAAACTCATACTTTGCAGGTCCAAGAGGTGCCATAAGTGTGGTTAGGGCTTTTTGTATGGCGACAGGACGTGTACCGGTACACATCTTCGATTTTCATCTGATCGCGCGGGAATGCAATGTCAACCGTTCGATGTACATGTCCACTCGCGGTAGGGGTGGGCACTCTTAGACTCTGGATTTCCAGCAAACGGCTGAACTTTACCGACAATTCCCCAAAAGCGCGGACAGGTTGCTGGCCTCATCAGCAGATCTCTAACAGTTTTTTATGGATCTGCAGACCGTTTTTTCGGCTCGTCGCCTCGCCAGCGCGTGGCGCGGATAAACGACCCGGACGACCCCTCTGCTCGTCTCTTCGCACTTCCGCAAATCTCGGCGCGGCGCGCACATTGACCGGCGCGGCGCTGGTTATAGAAAGCCATGGCGCCGCCAAGAAGACAGCCGCCCCCCGACAAGGACGACGGCGCCGGCGGCGTCCTGTGGGATCACAACTCCCGTCAAGGTGCGTCTCTGGCAGATGCGCCGCGAGCAAAGCTCCCAAAACATCCCCCCCGCAACACCACCAGTGCCAGGCCGTAGCGATAGCGACTGCGCGTTGCTGCGCGCTTCGTGAATGCACAACGCCACGCGGCAAAAGGCGTTTTGAGACTTATCCCTCGGCTCGAGTGCGACGCCCGAGGTGGACCGAGGGTCCCACGTGTGTGAAGCAAACACGTGAGTGCGGTGACGTGCCTTATAATAGGGGTCGGGAAAAGAAACCAATTGGGGGGTAATTTTCGGCCTGGCGAGGCGACGAGGCGGCGAGTCAAAATGCCGCCTCGCCGGTCGGACGTGTGCACGTCAAATTCACGTCCATTCCTCTGGTTTTGGCCGTCCATTTGGCCCTGAAACCCTGTAAATACTTTTTATACATAGAATATCATAACCACACTTATGACAAAACAAGTGAAGCTATGAACTTTAGCTCTATTTCAATTTATCAATGTTTTTTTTCTGTTTTTTCTGTTATTTGCTGATTTGTGATTGGTCGAGAGGTCAAAATCTTCCTCTTGACCGATCACAAATCATAAACATCAGAATACGCATGCCAAAAAAGGATGTCGTGTCCCAGTGTAAAATGTCCCTGGGCTCAAATGTGATCGGCTAACTTTGGTATTCATCGGAGCGAAAAAAGCGCGCGAGATTTCGAAATTGAGGCGCCTTTCAAGCTTGATCGCGAAATAGCGTTTGTTGAAAGGGATATCGTTCAAAATAAATATAGGACACGTGCTGGCATATAAAGCAGACACCTCGCGATCGCGAGGATCTCCCAAGTTGCGGCGGCTCCATCTTGAAGGTCGCGCTGCGCTCGATACTCACTCTCCGCCGCTCAACCCCACAACCTACGTCAAAGTATTCAACACCCGGCCGCCATGTGTCAGAGTCCGTGTCCGCGAGGTCGTTGCCGCGCCTAGGTGCGCCGGCCGGCCCCGTATCGCCGGGAGCGCTTTCGAGAGAGTAGGTCTGGAGCGAGCGAGATCGCGCGAGGCCCGACGACCTCATCGATCTGTCCGCGTCGGGGTACATCGCCCAGTTACAGCGCTTCTGGGTACTGGACAGCGAGACGCCATACCTGTTCCGCGGGCGAGCGACATGATCGACACCCGCGAGGCGGCCAGGCACGCGACACGCGGGATCGGGGGTGCTACAAGCGTGATTATGCGCGTCGGGTCGAGAGATTTAACTCAAGAATAGCCTGTTTAGATAGACTCTTTTCTTCCTATCAAACTGATGGGTCAACTTGAAAATAATAAAATAATAAAATCAATACACCCATTGCGGTAAAGTTTTTGAGTTAATAGACCTTCGATTCGCCATATATCGACCCACTCGGAAATGCTTGGGCGGGTCAAACCATAACCTGTTGCGCGCACGCACTGGCAACAGGACAGGAAAACGGCCCCCGCCGCGAGCATGACGGCGGCATGGAGGAGCGCCGCGGCGGCGAAGGCGACACTTCCAGCGTGCCAGGGGCTCAGAATCGGTTGTGGGTAGACGCCACTGCGGCGGATACGCCAGGTTCGGCGCGATGGCGTGTGCAGCGCGCAAGGCGTTTGAAGAGTTAACTGTTGAGTAATTTATATGGGAAAACACAATGCGCGCCGCACACGCCGTCGCGCCGAATCTGCCGCCGCCGCTAGAGGAGCGTCGTCCCGTGAGGGGTATCAAGCCTCTGGAACGCTCGAAGTATCACCGCCGCCGGCTTGGCACTCCGCCCCGCCGCGATGCAG
>Ga0307489_10001213_pt1 | contig 16931 bp, 24 predicted proteins | sample SB12metaG_FD_202247 | JGI IMG/M metagenome (GOLD analysis project Ga0307489, IMG submission 202247) | Sea-ice brine microbial communities from Beaufort Sea near Barrow, Alaska, United States - SB 1.2 | ecosystem: Environmental > Aquatic > Marine > Coastal | place: USA: Alaska | collected...
GGGCCGGGGCCGGGAGGTATGGTGGATCTGTCAGAGAATCGCGGATGTGACGAGACTGGCATTGACTCGTCCTCTTCCTCTTCCTCGCCCACGTCCTCATCCTCCTCGCCGCCACCGCCGCCGCTACCGACGCTCGCCGCGCTGTCATACCGTCTATGCCCCGGATCCGCCTTGACCGGAGACGTCAGCGGGGAGGAGCCCCGATACCCACCACCGCCGCCGCCGCCCCCGCCACCTCCCTGGGGCTTACACTCGTTCACGTTGAGCTCAACTTGAGCAACTCCAGGACATATTCATGGGTCAAGTTGGGTCACGCGGTGGACAGGAGAGCTCAAGTTGAGCTGAACTCGGAACGAGTGTAAGCCCCTACCTCCTCCGCCTCCACCGCCTCGGACTGAAGCCCCGTTGACTGCCGACCAGCGCGCGGACGCCAGCTGATTCGCGTACTCGGTGTACCGGCACAAGTTGAATTTGAAAGCAAAACTTGAAAGCAGTTCATCATTAAGTTTTAGGTTTCAAGCGCTTAATTCCAGGCAGTTTCCACTTGTGTTTGATAGGGTTAACCTGCATCAACCTACCTCAGTGGTGCTCAGCGTGTAGGCCACCGCGCTGGATGGGTCGTCCGCCGACCAGGGCCTTACACTCGTTCACGTTAGAGCTCAACTTGAGCAGCTCCAGGACACATTCATGAGTTGAGCTGGTCTATACGGTGGACAGAAGAGCTCAAGTTGAGCTGAAATGGCAACGAATGTAAGCCCCTGCCGCCGACACGGCTAACAACACCGGGGGCGCCGCCACCGTCACCGTTGGGGGAGAAGCCAGCGCCAGGTGTGGTGGATCCTCTCGACCCGCCCCCGCCTCCGCCTCTGCCTCCACCTCCACCTCCGCTTCCGCCCCCGCCTCCGCCCCCGCCTCCGCCCCCGCCTCCGCCTCTATCTCCGCCTCCACCTCCGCCTCGACATCCACCTCCGCCTCCACCGCCCTCAACCCCGCCCCAGCCCCAGACCCCGCCGCCGCCGCCGCCGCCGCCCCTACTCCCACACCCCCCGCCGCTGCCGCCGCCAGTGGAACCAGCACCGGGAGCGACCGCGACACCTCCACGGGAGCCAGCAGCGTCAACGGCCGCGACACCTCAAGCGCCCCTACCGTCCCCGCAGCCGCCGCTACGGGCATCGGAGCCAGCAGCGGCGGCGGCAGGCTGACTTCCAGCGGCTGCACATTGTCCCATGTGAAGCACGCCGTGGCCGTCGCCGTCGCGAGCAACAGAGCCATACACTCATTCCACGACTGTTTGATCATAGTGTACCGGTGTACCCGTACACACTCGCCGCATCCTCCTCCCTGGCCTGGCTTCTCGTTCCCTGACTGTTTGATCATAATGTACCGGTGCACCCGTAAACACTCGCCGCAACCTCCTGTACGCCAGTACACAATGAGCACACAGTTAGAGAACGGATGGCTAGTGCCTGGTCTGCTCTGTAGTACGGATCTCAATTTGTAGTACCGTCTGACTTTTGGCCAAATCACCGCAACACATTTGACTTTTGGCCAGATCACCAAACTCCGATCATACTACATGTAGTACGAAGTACTAGATCATATAGTACGGAGTATATACCAGGCACCTGACCCTGCCGATGAAGTGCACACGCCCCGTGTACAGGGCATGCCTGCAGTCCGCCGCCGCCGACACGGATGATGCTTCGGTACCAGCATGGCCGTTTGATGCTTCTATACCAGCGGGGCCAGACGGTGCGCGGAGGTAGGGCGCCGAGAGGGCCAGCTCCAAGAACCGCCCGAGGCGTAGCGGCGCAAGTTGAATTTGAAAGCAGAGGTTAAAAGCAGTATATCAATTTTTAGTTTCAATAGCTTAGTTCCAGGCGGTTTCAACTTGGGTTTGATAGGGTCGACCTGCACCGCCCTGCCGAGGCTCATCTCTAGGGCGTCGGCGGGGACCGGGACATAGGGCCTGGCAGATATCACCCTCCAGGTCAGTCATCCAACGCAATGTGAACCGTCGTTTCTAGAGTTCAATGGCATCCTATGACGCGGCGAGCAATATCTGCCGGGCCATACCGGAACGCGGCCGCGGACGACTGGCGCCGGGCGCCGGTATAGCCGGTTCGTGCCGTCGCCGCTGCCGCCGCCGCCTCCGCCGCCAACGCCGCTGCTACCGCCGCCGCCACTACCACCGCCGCCGTTGCCGTTGCTGCCGGTGGCCTCAGCACCGTGCCCGACACCGACACCGAAGGCGCTCCCGAGACCATCGCCTCCCATGCTGCCGCCGCCGTCCCCGACTGTCTGCTCGAACAGGCCGTCAACGTCGGCGCCTCCCATACTGTAGCGGCGCAAGTTGAACTTGAAAGCAAAGTTTGAAAGCGATTCATGATATTCTAGGTTCAAGCGCTGAAACGATAGGCGCTGTCAACACGGGTGTTGATACTGTCAACCTGCAATGCCCTACCATACCACCGCTGCTGCCGCTGCCGCCGCTGCCACCGCCCTGTAATATTTGCTCACGCAGTGAGTCACCGCCGCCGCCGCCGCCGCCTCCTCTGCACAGCCTGCACCTGCTCCAGTGCCAAAACACCACCTCCTCGTCGTAGCGGCGCAAGTTGAATTTGAAAGCAAAGTTTGAAGGCGGTTCATCATATTATAGTTTCAAGCGCTTAGTTACAGGCGCATTCAACTTGGGTTTCAGAGGGTCAACCTGCACCGCCCTACCTCGTGTTCATCCAACTCACTCTCGTCAGCGGTCGGTCGGCCACCCTCGTCCTCTCCACCTCCTCCTTCGCCGTTGGTCGCCCCCGCCACCCCCGCCGTACTCTCTCCGCTGGCACCGCTGTCCCCGGTAGCCCATGCGGCAGGGGCTTACACTCATTCGCTTCTCAGCTCAACTTGGGCGCTGTTTGGGACAAGGGGTGCGCGTAGGGGTGGTATAGCGCATGTCCAGGGGGTGTTAGGGGGTGTTTAGGGTGTGTAGGGTGTTCTTGTGTGTCAGACATGGCTCAAGTTGAGCTGAAAAGTGAACGAGTGTAAGCCCCTGCCATGCGGCATCTCCTTCAATCGAGTCAGACGATAGGTCCCGTTTCAACCCAATGTTGCGGTCCCCTCCGCCGCTGCTGCTCTCCACGTTGTTACTCCAGCTATCGCTCTGATGCCGCGTGTGTCCAGCCTCCTCTGACTGTATGCCCGAACTGTACCCCGCAGCAGGGGCTTACACTCGTCCACTTTTCAGCTCAACCCGAGCCGTTTCTGACACAAAATACACCCTAGAAACGGCCCAATACCCCCTAACACCCCCTGTTCACCCCATGGGCAACCCCTAAATGCGACCCCTATCCCACACAAAGCGCTTACGTTGAGCTGTCAGGTGGACGTGTGTAAGCTCCTGCCCCGCAGCCTCGCTCCCTCGTCTCCGCCGCCGGTGTCCAGCTGTATGTCCGTCGTTGTCCGTCCGACCACTGACCGGCTCGTGCCGCACCCTCAGCACTACCCTCCCCCCGCTCAGATAGTAGGTCCGGACATGCTCCTCGGGGCCCTCGCCGCAATCTGGGTTGGGGCACCGGCGCTCGGGCGGCGGGCTCATGGCCTCGCGGTAAGGTCTGGCAGATATTGCTCAGCACCTCATGGGATGCCTGCCATTCGTCTGAAAACTACAGGGTTCAATATGCGTTGCTGCTTCTCCCTAGTGCCTGGTCTGTGAGGTGACTGTGGGTGATATCTCGCACTGTACACAACATTTGGCCCGTTTGGCCATCGGCCAAAAGTCTAATAAGTATTTCGGTGAATTACCAAAGAAGTCACTTACTTGAACTTACTTATTCACAGCCCAGGCACTAGGAAGGTGTTGCTCGCCAGGTCATAGGATGCCATTAAGCTGAAAAAATGCGGATTCAGATGCGTTGGATGATGTGGCAGGCAGTGTCTGCCAGACCCTACCTCGCGAAGGAAGTGGCCGAGGGGGAGGTCGGTCGGCCCGTAGTGGGTGATGCGGTCGCCGCGCAAGTTGGGGGGGTCGCACATCAGCCCGTGCACAGGGCCCGGACACTCACTCCCGGACTGATCGCTCACAGTGCACCAGTGTACCCGTACACACTCGCCGCATCCTCCTCCCTGGCCTGGCTAGTCGTTCGTAAGAGTATGACAAAGTGCCTGAAGCTGTCCTTGCTTGGCGTGATGTGGCCTCTTTTTACTCAGGAATCTTGAGTTGAAATTGTTGAGCAAGGGCCCGAAAATGTTTAGCTTCAGGCAGTTTGTCATATGAAACGGAAAACGAGGCAAATGTGCACCGGTACCCGATGGGCAAGTAGTGGTGATGACCTGCCCGCGGCTGGCGCAGAACGAGCTGAGGCTGATGGTGGTGGCGGCGGAGGCAGCTAGCACGGAGGTTGCGGCGTCAAACGTAGAAGAGGCGGCGGCGCTGGCAGCAGCGGCAGCGGCGGCGGCGGTGGTGGCGGCGGCGGCGTCGACTCCTGCCATGGGCAGACAGACAGGGGCGGCGGCGGCGGAGGAGGCGGCGGTGGCTGCGGCGGCGGCGGCGGCGGCGGTGGTGGAGGTGGCGGCGGAGGTAGTGGCGGCGACGGCGGCGGCGGCGGCAGCCATCGCCTCGGCCGGTGCGCGCACGTGCGGCGACATGGCCAACACTGGCGAATCCACTTCCTCCCCCTCCTCCCCATCCTTTCCCGTCGCCGTCAGCATCGCGTCCGACCAACGCCTCGCGTGATCCACGGCCACCGCCGCCGCCGACGCCGAAGCGACGTCATTGTCATCACCCTCGCCGCCTCCGCCCGCCTCCGCCGCGCCCGCCGCTGCTCCTTCAGTGCCCGCCGTTGCCGCCGCGCCCGCCGCCGCAGCGCCAGCCGCCGCCAACCACGCGGCCTCCCTCTCCAGGTGATGCGCCGCCAGCACGCTCTCCGCCAGAGCGGCCTTCACCGCCGCCAGCAAGGGCCTGATGAATGTTTCGCACCACGTCATCAGACGCAGTTTGATCTCTCGTTTATTAACTTGAATGGCATCCTATGACGTGGCGAGAAGTATCCGCCAAGCCCTACAGCCAGCTGTGCCATGCTCCCTCCCCGCAGCAACACAGTGCACCCCAATCCCACGGCCGGACACCCGCTGAAGGTCATCAGAGTCTTTGTGGTGGGTGCGCCGGTGCGCGGGTCTGGCTCGTGCTCCTGCAGAGTAGTCTCTACGCTGAACTCGCCGCAGACCCCCACGCTGCCTTCAGTCAGGGCGTCCGCCGCCGCCGCCACCGCGGCGCCCGTGCACCGCGCCAGCCGCGCCAGCACCGCCCAAGTGCAGGGCCCAAGGTGAGCGTTGTGGTCAGCAGACCAATTGGGTAAGCTTTGGTCATTAACAGAAACATTTTGGTCAGCGGACCAATTGCAGTGACCTTTAAACGGCGGACGGGGTGGCTCGGTGCTCGCCCTGGGCTCGATGAACGTTAGTCTACGAATACAATCGAAACGGCAAAACCCACCCAGCCCCACCGGCTTGACGTGCAGCACTAAGCTGACCCCTTTCTCCAGCAGCAGCTCCTGCGCGAACCGCGCCACCGTGCTGTAGCGGCGTAAGTTGGATTTGAAAGCAAATTTCGAAAGCGGTTCGTGATATCTCAGTTTCAAGCGCTTTGTCCCAGGCGCTTTCAACTTGGCCTCGATAGGGGCAACCTGCACCGCCCTGCCGTGCGCTCCACCAGCAGCACGTCCGGGGCCAGCGCAGCGATGCGTGCCACGGCGGTGCGCAGGTGCTCGTGCTCCGCCTCCAGCAGCGTGTCCAATGATTAGGGCCGGCCGGATATTGCTCGCGACGTCATAGGACGCCTTTTCAGAGACGAGGGTTGAATAGGCCGATTTCGGTATATCACTTTACGCTCCAAGCGCTGACGCTTTGTCCGCCCCTCTGTTTGGGCATTTCACCCAGGCGATATGGCGAAATCGGCCTATTGCGTGTCGACGACGTGGGGTGCAACATCTGACTGGCCATACCAAGGAGCTCAGGCGAGGGCCCGCCACGCGTTGGTACTCGAGCGCCCCGCCCTGATAGGAGGGTCGTTGAATACAACGACTCGACAGATGTCAAATGGACGAAGAATCACAACTGGGTTGCACGAGCATGCACGCTGAACGTAAGTCGTGCTCCAATCTGGGACCGAGCCGTTGCTCTGAATGAACTTCCTGCCAGCAGCACGATGCGCGGGGCCGAGCGGCGCGAGGGCATGCGTCGGTGCGCCACGTTGCGGCGGCACACCTCGCCGCGCGCGATCAGAGATGAGTCGCCGGGCTCGCCCGCCGCATCGGGCCTGACATCTTTGAACCCAGTCTGCGGTTTAAACCCAGTCTCCCCTTGTACCCCCCGAATACAGCCTCTCGACCAATCAGGAACGTGGGCAAACGATGGACTGTCCATTGAACAATGAGTAACCATACACATTTACGTACAGAATTGGCGCGAAACGTGCAAGAAAATCCAGCCAATCAAATCTCGGTACATCTTTCTCGCGACCAATGCCATGAGGGCCTTCAGCGTGACGCGTCATGCGGAGACTGGACTTAGCTCGCAACGTCATCTAACGTATATCGAATCTTCGTTGCTTCAGTTGAATGAAATCCTATGATGCGTTGAGCAACAGCTGTCAGACCCTGCCGCAGCGAGGCGCTTGATCTTGACGTACGCGCGCGGGTCCATGTTGTACCCGCCGCCGCCGCTGCCGGAGCGAGCGGCGAGCGCGGGCCGCACCGCCGCCGCCGCCTCCGCCGCCAGGCGCGACACCACTGGCGCCCAAGCCTGCACGTCCCCCCGCGACAACGCGCCGCCGCACGACAGCCTCTGCCGCACCAGCGCGTCCAGGTTGTGGCGTCACAAGTGGAATTGAAAGCGATGTCTTAAAAGCAACTGATCACAGTTAAGTTTCAAGCGCTGAAAGGAGACGCCTTCATCAGAGTAGCACGTGGTAAATTACATAGCGTCACACACGGACATTGAGTCAGAGACCCAAGGCGAAGGACGTCTTATTCCGTGCCTGCAGACACGGGTTTCAACCTGCACCGCCCTACCAGGTGGCGCCCGTTCACTTCGTTGAGCTGCGCGCGGCGTGCGGCAAGCTCGGCGGCGGCGGCGGCGGGGGACGAAGCAGGCGGCGGGCGCCGCCACAACTCCGCATCCCGCAGCACCGCCACGCAGGGCCCTATGCATTTTTCCAGGGTACCTCAAATGGCGGTCGCCAATTCTTGAGAAATAGACCGTCGAATCGCCATGTTGTACCATTGTATGTCAATTCTGACCGTCCATTTACTCAAAGTCTCAAATTCGAGACGCGTTGACCGCCATTTGAGGTACCCTGGAAACCTGCGAGGCCTGGCATGTGTTGCTCGCCACGTCATAGGATGCCATTTGACTCAAGAAATGTGACTTGAAATGCCTCAGATGACGTGGCGGGCACGTGCCTGGCAGATTTTGCAGGCCACGTCATGAGACTCCATTCCAATCATCAACCCGAGGGTTCAACATGCGTGTCGATGACGTGGCGTACAATGCCTGCCAGGCCCTACCGCTACGGCCCCGAGGCGCAGCCGGTCGGACGGTCCGACCGACCGAGGCTTCAGCGACGAGATCGCCATCGCTACTGCAGAGAATGACAGCTGTGCGGCGACTGCGACGGGGTGGAGCTCGCTTTCCGTTTGCGCCGGGGGAGGGGGAGGATCGCCTGGGTGCGAGTGCGGCTGGGGCGGGGGAGGGCTCTCCGGCAGCGGTGGCAGTGGCGGTGGCGTCTTGGGAGGAGAATCGCTCGCATCCGCCGCCGCCGCCGCCGCTCCGTCCACCCGTGCCCCTGCCGCCGCCGCCGCCGCCGCCACCACCGCCCCCACCCCCGCCTCCGCCTCCGCTACCGCTGCAGCCTCCGCTGCCACCGCCGCTGCCGCCGCCGCCGCTGCCGCCGCCTCCTTCTCTTTCGACTTCTTACGTTTCGCGCCCGGATCGAAGCTTCGCACGGAACCCGCGATGACGGCGGCGGCGGGCATGGAGGATGTCGCGGCGTTTAGAAAGCCCTTGACGGCGCCCGCAGCCTTCGCCGCCGCCGTCGCCGCCGCCGCTGCCGCCGCCGCCGTCGCCGCCGCCGAAGACGAGTAAGCTGCTGGCGAAGGCTCGTCGGTGTTGCCGTCGCCGCCGCCGCTGTCTTCTGCGGCCCGGCAACTTTTGCTCAGGCGGCTGGGTCGGCGCCCGCCACCACTTCTTGCTTCCCCCTCACCAACTTCATCGTCCTCACTGTCGCTGTCTGATGAGTCATCCGCACAGCAAGGCGCGCCGCGGGACCCAAGCAGGTTACTCACAGGGCTGCCGACGCCGTGCAAGGCCCGGCCGCTGCTGCCTCCGCCTAGCCCGCCGCCGCCACCGCCGCCGAGCGTGCCTCCCCCCGCGGCTGCGTCGTCGTACGTACCCCCCCCACCCAGGGGCTTACACTCGTCCACTTTTCGGCTCAACTTGAGCGCATTCTGTCTGATGAGGGTGCATCCAGGGATTGTTTAGGGGGTGTTTAGGAGGTGTCAGGGGGTATTAAGGAGCATTAGGGGGTGTTCAGGGTACATTTTGTGTCAGGAACGGCTCAGGTTGAGTTGAGAAGTGGACGAGTGTAAGCCCCTGCCCCCACCGCCACCGCCGCCACCGCCACCGCCGCTCCCGTTCCCGTCTCGTTCCGGTGATGTCGCCCCCGCCGCTTATCAGGGGCTTACACTTGTCCACTTTTCGGCTCAACTTTTCGGCTTTCTGTGGGATAGGGGTGCATTTAGGGGTTGTTTAGGGGATGTTTAGGTAGTGTCCGGGGTTATTGGGGGTACGTAGGGTGTATTTGGTGTCAGAAACGGTTTGGGTTGAGCTGAAAAGTGGTCGAGTGTGAGCCCCTGCCGCTGACGCTGCCCCCAACAACGCCAATGGCGACGACGACGACATCGACGCCAACGCGCCGGACGCTCTGCCGCCCACGGCGTCACCCGCGTCGACCTCGGCGCAGGGGATTATACTCGTCCACGTTAGAGCTCAACTAGAGCAACTCCAGGACACGTTCATGAGCTAAGTCGGGTTATACGGTGGACGGAAGAGCTCAGGTTGAGCTGAATTGGGAACGAGTGTAAGCCCCTGCCTCGGCGGCCAGGCTGTTCTCGCGCAGGCGAAAGCAGAAGTTGCACACGCGCACGGGGTCACCCTCGAGCCAGGGCCTGACAACTGTTCCCCCATCAGATCAATGGCAAGCCGTTACAGCTGTGTTTATGTCATTGCATTTTCATGAAACTCTCAAGTTGTCACAGCTGTGTGGCGCATGGGTTTGGTTAGTGCTCACCACGTGAGCGCCTTTGAGCCCTATGAACGTTAGTAACACAATTATGAGGACGAGGAGGTCAACGTGTATGGGTACACCATGAGGAGGAGGAGGTCGATGTGTATGGGTACACACCAGGGGCAGACACTTGTTCACAGTAGAGCTTAACTTGAGCAACTCAAGGACATACCAATGAGTTAAGTTGGGTTACGCGGTGGACAGAAGAGCTCAAGTTGAGCTGAAATGGGAGCGGGTGTAAGCCCCCGGTACACACGTGAGGAGGCGAGGGTCAATGTGTACGTGTACACCAATGTGTACGTGTGCACTAAGGAGCAAACAGTGTACACTAAGGAGCAAACAGACGTGGATAGGAAAAATAAAGAGTTGGTGTCAGGACCTGCCTCGGGGTTGTCTAGCGGCGGCAGTGTGTGGCTGGAGCAGCGCGCGCAGAAGACGCGGCCGCAGACCAGGGGCTTACACTCGCCCACTGTTCAGCTCAACTTGAGCGCTTTGTATAGGATAGGGGGTCCGCGTAGGGGTTGCGTAGCCCGTGTTACAGGGGCGTTAGGAGGTGTTTAGGGTGTGTAGGGTGGTCTCTTGTGCCAGACACGGCTCAAGTTGAGCTGGAAAAAGGACGAGCTTGAGCTGAAGAGTGGACGAGTGTAAGCCCCTGCCGCAGACGCGACAGTGGTGCTTGCGCTGCACGAGGGTGAACGGCGCGTCGCACTCGTAGCATGCGCGGCACGTCCGCTCGTCGATCCAAAACTCGGGCCGCGCGGAGCGAGCCGTGTGGTGCTTGAGGAATGCCAGGCCCGTCGCCAGGGGCATACACTCGCTCACTTCAGAGCTCAACTTGAGGACCTTCGGGACATCTCGCTCACGTTAGAGCTTAACTTGAGCACCTTCGGACTCATCCACGGGTTAATTTGGGCCATATGGGGAACAAAGTAAGCTTCAGTTGAGCGGAAAGGGGCAAGGTAAGCTCAAGTTGAGTGGAAATGGGACCGAGTGTAAGCCCCTGCCCGTCGCCAGCGCCTTCTTCGCCGCCAACGCGCCGTCTTCGAAGCTCGTGTGTTTCTTCGTCGGCATCTCGCGCGTCTCGCGGCGAGCGATACTAAGATACGACTGCGCTGCGAGCCGGCGAGGAGGAGGGAGGGAGGCGGAGGAGGAGGAGGAGGAGGAGGAGGAGGTGGTGGAGGTGGAGGAGGAGGAGGAGAAGGATGCGGAGGAGGAGGTGGCAGAGGAGGAGGACGACAAGGAGGTGGAGGATGAGGCGGCGGGGGAGGAGGAGGTGGGGGAGGTTGCGACGGCAGAGGAGGGCACTACAAGCGGCGATGCGTCCAGTCAGTCGAGCGTCCGGACCACCACAGCTCTCTGAATGTCAAACGGCCGTTGCACTCTGCCGAAGGGTGCCGTGCATCATCAAGTCCCGTCCACTCGTATCGACTCCTCCTCTAACCCTGAGTACTAACACGCCCCATGCCCCAACCAGTGTACCACCGAGCGGCGCGGTGCTCCCGACGTCTAGACGGGCACGCTGTGACCGCCCGGCGGTCGTGCGCGGGCGAGCGCCGCGTGTCAGTGCCCTTCCTGTCGGGCGCCAAGAATGTTGTGAGGCCAACGAAAAGCCAACGGCGCACGTCTGTCGAGTCACACCCCCTATGATTTTTCCTGGTGACCCCCTCGATACCTCGGCACCCGTTGATACCCCCCCTGCAATATGCCTTCCACCCCCCCCATATTTCTCCTGCACCTGATTGGTCGAGGGCTTGGGCGGCGTGCCGGTGGCAGTGAGGCACCGCCTCTTCCTTCCGTTATCCATTGTCATACTCGCCGCCAGTGCGCGCGCCGTATACGTCTTTCACAATGGCGCAAGCCATGTCCGCGTCAGCAGCCCTCGTGCGGTCCCAGTGGGGCGCCGCCCAGGGGTTAAGCGCCAAGCCGACGGTAGGGGCCAGCTCGAACTTTCACCGCCGCCGTTTTTTTCCAATGGATAACAAATTGTGCGGCCGCCGACATCGACCGGAACCGTACCCTGTGCGCTAATCGCCCACCCGCAGCGCTTGACCCCAGCTCCCGGCGCGGCGTCACGTCTCGCCACTCCTTCCCAGCCCAGCCCCAAGCCAACGCACGCGACACGAGGCAGCCTCCCCGCCGCCACCCCGCGTGATTAAACTTGATTAGTCACTCGTGCGCTGCTGTCGCTGTCAGGCCCTCGGAGCGGAAGCGTTCCGGCGCGGTGTCGCGCGGGGTGGTGTGCATGGGCCGGGGGAAGAAGGTGAAGGAGGACAAGGGCGCGCCGTCCGCGAAGAAGGCGCCGCCGGCGGTCAGCAAACAGGCCAAGGACGCGGCGCGCAAGAAGCTGGCGCAGGTGCGTGCCGATGCCGTCGGGTCCAGCCCTGTCGACGTCGCGATTGTTTCAGCGAGTGCCCGAAGACGACCGCTCATCCCCTCGGTGGTCTGGCGTTTCGTGGCTACTCAGATGAACACTTGTGTAGCCCCACGCAGTACGAGACTACCGTACTTGCAACTCTCCGAACCCTGCACACACGTACTTCCCTCCCCCGACTCCTCCAGACCATGCGCGACGTCGCGGGGCGGCAAAACAAGGCGTACAACGCGCTGGTGGCAGGGGCTTACACTCGTCCACTTTTCAGCTCAACGTAAGCACATTTTGTTGGATACGTCGCGTGCATGATCTCCCCCCAGACTATTAGACAGGGGGACACGGGGAGATGTGACCAAAGCGGCTTAGGTTGAGCTGAAAAGTGGACGAGTGTAAGCCCCTGCCTGGTGGCGAAGATGACCCGCGAGCAGATCCGCGAGTACGTCCTGTCCGTCCGCCACGTGCCGCCCGAGGGCACCTCCCCGGTGCCCATCGTCAGCGACTGGCTGCCCATCGCCGAGGTGGTGGTGGCGGACAAGCAGGCGTGGGAGGCAGGGCCAGACTGTTTGCTCATAGTGCACATGCATACAATTGTGTCGCGGCGTCTGACTGGGTTGCTGCGAGTCGCCGCAAACCTTCACCGGAGCCTGCGAGTTGTGACCCCACCTAATGACATGCTCCGCGGCGCGGCTTGCCACCAAACAACGCCGCATCAAAGTGCATATTTTTAATACTGACGCTCATCGAGCCCCAAGGCGTGTCCCAAGCTGACCCGTCGATTTGCTGGACACGACCGACCGACCTATTTTGCCACAATCTATGGTACTGAGGTCATTGCGAGCACCGAACCGCAGCAAGTGCACATCTTAACGTTGTATTGAAGCATGTTATCATGCTGATGTGTACGTGAGTCGATGTGGCGACCCCACCCACCGGCGCAGAAGTTCTTCAAGGACAACAATCTGGAAATCCCGGACACGGATGACATCGCCCAGATTGAGGCAGAGGCTTCCACTCGTTCACGTTTCAGCTCAACTCGGGCGGTGCCTTAAACACAAAAACACCCTCCACACCCTAAACATCCGCTATAACATCCCCTTTACACGGGCTACACAACCCCTATGCGCACCCCCTATCCCATAAAAAGCGCTCATGTTGAGCTGAGAAGTGAACGAGTGTAAGCCCCTAGATTGAGGGCGTGCCCGCGATCCGCGCGGTGCTGCCGGGCATGAAGGAGGAGACGCTGGCCATGGCGTTCCTTATGGCGGGCAGCAAGCTCAAGGTTGGGCCGGGCGGGATTGTCCTCTCTCCTCTCTACTTTGTCTCTCCTCTCTCTGCTCTCTCCTTTCTCTCTCCTCTCCATCTCCTTTATCTCCACTCTCCTCTCTCCTATCTCTTTCTCCTCTCTCTCTCCTCTCTCTCCTCTCTTTCTCCTCTCGCTCTTTGCTCCCTCTTCCCTCTCTCTCCTCTCTGTTTATACTCTCTCCTCTCTCTCCTCTCTCTCCCCTCTATCTCCTCTCGCTCTTTGCTCTCTCTTCCCTCTTTCTCTCCTTTCTCTCCTCTCTCTCTGTTTCCTCTCGCTCTTCGCTCCCTCTTCCCTCTCTCTCCTCGCTCTCTCTCCTCTCTCTCTCCTCCCTCTCTACTCTCCATCTCCTCTTCCTCGAGTAAACCCTCACTTGCTGCCGGGCCCTCAACCAAGGACATCCCGATGGAGGAGTTGGAGTTCGGGTGCGAGGCAGGGTCTTACACTCGTCCACTTTTCAGCTCAACCTGAGCCGTTTTGTGTCAATGACTGACTGAAACCACCCAGTGTGTCCCTCAGAAGATGCTTACGTTGAGCCGAAAGGTGGACGAGTGTAAGCCCCTGGTGCGAGGACTATGGCAGCTTCGAGTGCGCGATAGAGGGGCTGAAGAAACAGGAGGGCGCAGCGGTGCGGCGCACCAACGCGGCCAAGGTGCTCGGCGTGTCACCCGACGACGAGGCGGCGGACATCAAGCGCGTGTACCGCAAGCTCATCGCCACGGAGCACCCGGACCGAAACCCCAACGCGTCCGTCGAGAAGTTCAACGCCATCAAGGATGCGTATGAGGTGATGTCGGACCGCGGCGGGCAGGGCGGCGCCACCTTCGTGGGCCTGGGCGACAAAGCGAAGCGCGACTTCCGCACGTTGGACGGGCTGGTGCTGGGCGGGGCAGTGCAGGACATGGGCGCCAAGAAGATCGCCGTCGTCATGCAGAATCTCACATTACGATACGATACAATCTGCAACGTGTTCATCGCGCGCAACATCACTCTGGCGGCCAAGCCCGCCAAGGCGGCGGCGGCGGCGGCGGCGGCTGCCTCGGCGTCCCAATCCGTGGACGACTCCGTGGATGGGGGGTCCGTGGATGGCACGGTTGACCATGACGTAGACCCGGAGGTGTGGGTCGCCCCCGTGGGGGGCGCGGGGGAGCCGGCCGCTGCGGGTGCCCCCGTCGCGTCGTAAAATCAACTCGGAAGCCGAGATTGCTTATTCCATCACCCTTACTGTTCACATTTGATTCGTGCGTTGCGTTTAGGTTTTTGCTCAAAGTTTTTTATATCGATAATATTGATTCTTTATAGCTCTATTGGCTGTGATGTCTAGACCTATTACTCCCACGTGTACCCACCCCCGCCGTCCCCGCCGGTGACGTGGTTTTCCTTGGCTTCATTCTCAGCTTCGGTAATTTCAGCCGGGGGTGACGCAGGAATTACGGCCTCCACATTATCTCCGCTCTCATCCCCGCCCCCGCCGCCGCCGCCAAACCCAAACATGTTACTCAACACCCCTGCCACGCCGCCCGGGTTGTGACTATCATCAATGTCATGCTCATCGTTATCATGCGAATCCTCCGGGGCTGTCTCCTCATGTGTCTCCTCAGAGGTGGACTCTGCACCCTCAGCCGCCGCCACCGCCGCCCTCGCCTCCAACGCTGCTGCCGCCGCCACCCCGCTCTAGGGCCTGGCAGATACTGCTCGCCACGTCATGTGATGCCAATGAACTCAAGTCACGAGGATCAAACATGTGGAGGATAACTTAGCAAGCATTACCCTTGCCCTACCCCGCTCTTCGCTCCACCCTTCTCCTTCAGCGCAACGATAGCAATCTTGATCCCACCGTATTTTGGCGCTTTGATGGCGTGCGGCCACGGCTGCCGTTTCATATGACTGTAAGCAACGATGACCCGGCACCCATCCTGATCCACTGTTGGGTAGTGGAAGTGAATCCCGTTCCGCCCCAGGTTAGGGCCTGGCAGACGTTGCTGGCCACGTCACCCACCGCATTTCCAAACCTCGTTTCCTGACTGTAATGGCATGCTTTGTCGTGGCGAGCAATGTCTGCCAGGCCCTGCCCCGGCTCCACCACCGCGATGTTGCGCCAGTTATTCCCCTCGTTGTAGCGGCGCAAGTTGACATTGAAAGCAAAGTTTGAAAGTGGTTCATCATATTGTAGCTTCAAGCGCTGAAACCATATGCGCTTTCAACGCTGGTTTTGATGCTGTCAACCTGCACCGCCTTACCTCGTCGCCTGATAACGCCACCGTCAACTTCCCCCGTGCACGAGTCTCGTCGTTGAATGCCAGCGCCACGTTGCCGTCCGCTTCGATGTTGGGCCCGCGCTGTAGGGGCACATGTTTAAATTGAAAGCGAAACTTGAAGACCTGAAAGCAATCCATCGTGTTTTCGTTTCAAAACGGTTTTAACACGGGTGTCAACACGGGGTTCGTGCAATTTGCAGCACGGGTGTCAACCTGCTCCACCCCACCGCGCAGGGTGCATATGGAAGGCTTGGCGTCCGGGTTGCGTCGGTCGGACCGATGCGGCGTCGGCCACCCCACACCGTCCTTGGACGTGGACTGCATCAACACCCCCTGGTCGGAGGGTCATTGCGAACAAGCACTCGAGCCGAATGCGGAGCATGACTTACCTTCAGCTTAAAAGCTCATACATACGCGCGGAGAAGGAGCGGGAGATGTGCACATACAGACGTGCAAAGGAGGAGCAGGAGGAGATTCAGCGTCGGTGGAGTGTTGTTTCTCAATACCACCCTTGCCTGGCGCGAGCGCCACATCTGCAAGATGTTCCCGGTCCGCGTGGTGGTCACGGTGCCCTCGATGACCCGCCCCCCGCCAGGGGCTTACACTCGTCCACTTCTCAGCTCAACCTGAGCCGTTTCTGGCACAAAATACACCCTAGACACCCGCTAATACCCCTTGACACCCATCAAACACCCCCTAGATGACTCCAATATGCACCCCCTATCCCACACAAAGCGCTTACGTTGAGCCGAACTGGACGAGTGTAAGCCCCTGCCCCCCGCGCGGGTGCACTTTCCCGTGCGGCTTCCACGTGTGCCCATGATCCTTGGATACCAGCACGCCGCTCACCGTGGACTGCGAGTTGCGGCACCCACGCGCCGACGACACCTCCGCCTGGGGCCAGACGTTCATATAGACGTGAACAGTAAGACGCGATGAATGCATAAAATCAGACGTGATGGATGTGTACAACAGTAAGACTTGCATGATGTACGATGTCACGCGTGATAGATGTTTACAACCCGACGCGACGGATGTGTACAGCCAGACAATACCGGGCCTCACCTCGCCCCAATAGGGCAGGACCCACGCGCCGGTCTTGGTCACTGCCAACTTGTTGGAGATCACCTTAGGGTTGCCGCCCTCCTCCGGGCCGGTGATGAGCGTCTTGGGCTTGGACCACGATATGCCGTCGATGGAGCTCACCGCCCGGCGGAAGGGTCATTGAGAACTACCACCCACAGTGAGAACCGAGCATGACTTACCTTCAGGGTGAAGGCTCATATAGACGCGCGGAGGAGTAGGAGGAGGAGGAGGAGGAGGAGGAGGAGAAGGAGGAGGAGGAGGAGGAGGAGCATGAGGAGGAGGAGGAGGAGAAGGAGGAGGAGGAGGAGGAGAAGGAGGAGGAGGAGGAGGAGGGTCGTTGAGAACTACCCCTCACACTTAGAACTGGGCATGACAACGTGCAGGGTGAATGCTCATACATATGCGCGGAATAGGCATTGTCGTTTCAACGTCGGTCGAGTGCTTGTTCTCAATGACCCCCCTACCCGGATATCACCGCCGGGGGACCAGCGCGGGGGCATGTTGTCACCGGCCGGGAACGTGCGCAGACACGTGGTGGATTCGCTGAAGAACAGCCCAAGCTTAGGAACTGGCAGATATCGC
>Ga0307489_10001214_pt1 | contig 16918 bp, 20 predicted proteins | sample SB12metaG_FD_202247 | JGI IMG/M metagenome (GOLD analysis project Ga0307489, IMG submission 202247) | Sea-ice brine microbial communities from Beaufort Sea near Barrow, Alaska, United States - SB 1.2 | ecosystem: Environmental > Aquatic > Marine > Coastal | place: USA: Alaska | collected...
CGGGTGCGGGTGGACGGGCGCGTCTCGCTGGACGGGGGCGGCGGCGGCGGCGGCGGCGGCGGCGGCGGCGGCGGCGGCAGCGGGGGCGGCGGCGGGGGCGGCGGCGGCGACGCGACGCCGTCCACTTACTGCGAGTGTATCAAGAAGGAGGTGCAGGACGGTCAACACAGTCTGGCCAGCTTCAGGGAGTGGTGCGCTTGATCACAGTGTGGACGGGCGATGCAGTCTCGCGAGCTTCACAGTGTTGTGCGCTTCGCACGGTCAGCATAGCACGGTGTAGAATGCGATAGTAGGGTATCACTAGCAGGCGTGTACAGGCAAGGGGCGTATCATATAGCTATAGGCTCATGCAAAACCGCCATTGAGCTACTAGCTAAGGCAACGCCGACACGATGTTGACTCGAGGGTCTAAGGGGTCAGGGCGGAAGCCTGTGCGTCCTTATACACGCGGACGCGTCCCCATCACTCGATCTCTGTCTCCCTCTCTCTATATCTCTCACTCACCCGTTATGACAAAGTGCGTCAAACCGCTTAGACACCTCGTGAGACTTAGTGCTAAGTCGTCCCGCTCGACCAATCAGAACGCTCCATTTGCAAGACTCTGTACTACTTGTTGCTAACTGTCTAAGTGGTTTCACGCACTTTGTCATACAAAGGTGACTTCTCAAAGTAGCACTCACCCCGGAGCAGGAGCTTGGGCACGTCCACAACCGGCCGCCCCGCGTGCGGACACTCGTGTGGGAAGATGAACAGCCGCCCGCGCACCGGCGCGCACTCGGACATCACGCCCACCCGGTCGGACATCGGGTCCGTCGGCTCGCGCACCCGGTCCAGATTGCAGGGCCAAGTTAATATCGCTCGCCTCGTCATATTTCTTGCTGGGTCATACGGATTATGTGTCGCTCAATCATAACCGCTTCTGGAATACACTAGGTCCGAAAATGTAATGCGCCAAATTCCTCCCGTACTACGGACGGGGCGCCATTTGCTTACGAGTACATCGCAATAACGTGCTCGCCACGCCACATCAACTCATTAAGGGGTGGCACGATGGCACGCAATCCAAGAAACGAGGGTCCACAACGCGTTGGATGACGTGGCGAGCACCGGTCATTATGTAGTAAATGACTGGGCAAGCATCGGCACACGATGTGCTGGATGACGTGGCAAGCACAGGTACACTATGTGCTGGATGAAGTGGCGAGCAGTATCCGTCGAGCTGAAGCCTACCACTAAGACGGTATCCCCTCCCGCCTGGCATGTGGCAAGGTAGAGACAAAGCGTGGGGTCTTAGGGTTTAGGATTTAGGGTTTAGGGTATCCATCAAGATGAAGCCTACCACTAAGACGGTCTCCCCTCCCGCCTGGCACGTGGCGAGGTAGAGACAGAACGTGTGTGTCGACCGACCGCCCGTCAGGGGCGTACACTCGTCCACTTTTCGGCTCAACGTAAGCGCTTTCTGTGGGATAGGGGGTGCATTCGGGGGTTGTTTAGAGGGTGTTTAGGAGGTATGAGGGGGTGTCTAGGGTGTAGTTTGTGTCGGAAACGGCTCAAGTTGAGCTGGAAAGTGGACGAGTGTAAGCCCCTGCCGCCCGTCACCTCCTCGATCTTCCGCAGGTCCACGTTGTAGGGGCACAAGCCCGAATTGAAACCAAAACTTGAAAGCAAATAATCACATTATAGTTTCAAGCGCTGAAACCAGGCGCTCTCGAGACGGGTTTCAACTTGCACCGCCCCACCACGTGAGGCGCGAGCCGGCCCCCGGCCTCATGGTATCGAAGGAAGCGCATGTGGGGCAGCATGCGGGCAGTGGAGAACCCACACGCGGCCGGGTCGGCGGCGGCGGCGGCGGCGAGCGCGGCAGCTAGACCCGCCCGCACCCACCCCTGCGCACAAGGCCAGCCGGTAGCGGTCTAGGGTTCAGGGTTTAGGGTTTAGGGTTTGGGGTTTGGAGTTTAGGGACTAGGGTTAGAGGTGAGGGTTTAGCACCCACCCCTGCGCACAAGGCCAGCCGGAAGCGGTATCATCCAATGCATGTCAGGGTGGGTCTACACCTCCTCATTGATACCGACGGACCCCGTGCTCCTGTTTAACCTACCCGACCAACGTGTAATACAATCTCCTCCTATGCTAGTGCACACATGGTCAAGTCACCTTGCACGATGGCTCTCAATATGGTCAAATCACACAGAAATCCTGACACACGTTAGGGACATCGTTTACAAGTATACATGGACACAGATATGACGAAGTGCGTGAAACCACTGAGACACTTCGCAAGAAATGGTACTAAGTCGTCCAAATGAAGCGTTCTGATTGGTCGAGCGGGCACTAAGTCAGACCAAGTAGCAGTAAGTCATACAATCACTACGTTATGTGATAGGTTGACGCCCGTCCCACGAGGGCCCTGCCTGGGCGTCTGTGAAGAAGAGGCGCTCGGCGTCGGTGCACGCGCCCCGGGTGCCCTTGGTGTAGCGCCGCAAGTTGAAACTGAAAGCAAAAGTTGAAAGCGGTCCATCATTTTATAGTGTCAAGAGATTAGTTTGAGGCGCTTTCAACTCGGATTTCATAGGGTCATCTGCACCGCCCTACCTTGGCGCCGCTGAGGGTGTCCATGAGGCGGTCCACGCGGGCCACGAAGGCGGGGTCCACCGCGCCATCCGCGTACAGCGCACCCACGCCCGACGGCACATCGATGGGGCCCTGGGTGTAGCGGCGCAAGTTGAATTTGAAAGCAAAAGTTGAAAGCAGTCTAGAGCTATCATAGTTTAGATCATAGTTTAGTTCTAAGCGTTTAGTTCCAGGTGCTTTCAACGTAAGTTTCATCGGTTGAACCTGCATCGCCCTACCTGGGGGGGCGCGGCCATGGGCGTCACGCGCGGCTTCAGGGCCGGCGGTGCTGGCCACAACGGGGCAGAGACGCCGCCGCCGCCGCCGCCAGCTCCTGAAATTGAACTCAAACTTGAAACGGCAACGGAAACATCCACTCCGGCGGCGGCAAGTTCATGGAGCGTGGCGGCTTTGACTCCCCGTATGGGCATATAGTCAGGGGAGTCAGCGGCGGCGGATGCGGTTATACCCCCAGCGGCTACGGCGGCAAGGTCCGCGCCGGCGTGCAGGAGTGTCCGTACGGCGCCCGCCCGACCGCGCCAGCTCGCGGCTATGAGCGGCGTGAACCCGTTCTCATCGCGGCACTCCTCGTCATAGGGCCCGGGGAGTTTACATTGGAACGTTGCGATTGGTCAAGAAGCTTCGATTCAATACCAAGCCTGACCCGAGTTTAACTCACGTCCCTTGAGCCTCAAGGAGCTCACATGGTGAGCATGTGCTAATCCCGTCAGTCATTTCAAGCAGACATCCCAAGGGGGGGCTAATTATGCTCGCCGCGTCAGAGGTTGGCGCTTAACTCACAAAACGTGATACGATGCGGTGATGACGTGGCATGCACAACCGATGACATGGCAGGCATGATCGATGACGTGGCGGGACTAATAGATGACGATGTAGGCGTACTCGACCATGTGGCAGTCATAATCGATGAAATGACAGGCAGAATAGGCCGAATTCGATATATTGATTGAGTGAAATGCCCATACAGAGTTGCGGGCTAAGCATCAGCGCTCCGCGAGAGAAACTGGGCGCCAGGTTGAATGCCCATACAGAGTCGCGGGCAAAGCGTTAGCGCCCGGCGCGGGAAGCGATGTACCGACATCGGCCTATTCGCCTCGCCCTACCACGTCAGTGCCGGCGGCGACGAGCGCGCGGATTGTTGCGACGTCGCCGAGGGCCGCCGCCCAGGGGCTTATACTCGTCCACTTTTTAGTTCAACCTGAGCCATTTCTGACACAAAATGCACCCTATAGCCCCCGCAATACCCCCTATCAACCCGTAAAGCATCCCTTAAATAAACCCTAAATGCATCCCCTATCCCACACAAACCGCTTATGATGAGCCGAAAAGTGGACGAGTGTAAGCCCCTGCCGCCGCCGCCAGCAGCGCGCCGTCGCGCTCTTGCTGGGTCTTCATGTTGGCCACTCGCCGCACCGCCGCCGCCGATGCGGGCTCCGGCATGAACGTTTTCTTTGCGCCTTTCAGCCGCAGGAAGTGCCTGCCGAGGATCGTTTCAAATGGCGATGGCGGCGGCGGCGGCGGCGGCAGTGGCGATAATGCCAGCCGTGCCAGCTCATCCTCTGCTGCTGCTGGTGGTGATATCGCCGCCCCCGCCGCTGCCGCCCCCGCCGCTTCTGTCGCCGCCGCCGCGGCCGCTGCTCCCCCCGTCGCCGCCGCCCCCGCCGCCGCCCCCGCCGCCGCCGCCGCCCCCGCCGCCGCCTGAGCGTCTACAGGCAGTCTCTCCCACGCGCGCAGGGATGCCGCCCGCGTCATCCGCGCGGCGTCGGCGTCAAATGGAACACCGCGGTCCCCCAGCGGCAGAGGGTCGGGGCGGGGGCACCCGCGCCCGCCAATACTCTCCCACCCCTGCCTCCGCCCCCGACTGGTTGCACACAGTGTATGAGAACCACATCCTCGCCCCCCTGGACACCTAACCTCAGCGTGCATTGCCGCCAAGTGCCGCCACATGCACGCCTCGCAGGAGACGTGCGGGCACGTGACGTAAGCCACTGGCATGCGCGGCGGGCTGGCGCCGCAGTGCACGCACGACGTTTTCGTCCTACCACCTCCACCACCACCATAGTGCACCGGTACGCCGCCACTGGCGCCGGCGCCGCCGTCCCCGCGGGTGGCCGTCGCCGGCGCCGGCGCCGCCATCTGACTCCCGGCAACCGCACGCATCCGCACCACGGCCATTACTGTCCAGGCCGCGGCCTCGGGGTACTGCGTCAACATCACCGACCTGCGTGCGAGGTTCAATTTGACATCACGTCAGCACAGTTTGTGTTGCACTGTCGCTAGTATGTCACAGCAGGACCCCACGCCCCGAAGTCTAATAAAGAAACGGTGCACCATGGTACGAGTACCAGTCTCACGAGCATGTCTGACAGGCGGTTTATCAGAACGCTACCGTAGTGTACTCGTACCGGTACTTTATTAGTCCACGGAGTATGGGATTTTGCAGGTGTTAGGTTGAAGTAGACGGGTGCTTACATGAGCGAGAGGGGCGTGACCCATGCTATATCCGACTCGTCCTCGGCGTCTTCATCTTCGGCGGTGGGCGCAGCGTGGCCCTCCCCGCGCACCGCCGGGCAGGGGCTTACACTCGCCCACTTCAGAGCTCAACTTGAGGACCTTCGGGACACATCGCTCACGTTAGAGCTCAACTTGAGCACCTTCGGGACACATCCACGGGTTGGGTTGGGTTACATGGAGGGAAATGTAAGCCTAAGTTGAGCGGAAAAGGGCAAGGTAAGCTCAAGTTGAGCGGAAATGGAAACGAGTGTGAGCCCCTGCCGCCGGGTCCGCGCCCGCGCGCAGCAGCGCCCGCACGATCCACGCGCGCCCCAGCCACTAAGGTCCGGTATCATCCAATCCACGTCAGTATGGTCAAGTTACCTAACACGATATTCAGATGCGCTAGCCAGACTATTCAGGCGTGCAGGTATCATGGACAGTATAGCGGTGTTGATATCTGTGTCATCGGCGCCTGTTGCGATGATTTATCAAAGAGCTCTGTCTGATGTACCGGGCCTTGCCAGCCATGCGGCGTACGCGAGCAGGGTCTGGCGGCCCTCCAGGCCGATGTCTCGCGTGGCGTCCCACAGCCGCCACCGGTCCACCACCGCCAGCGGCTCGTCCAGCTGTAGGGGGCAACGGACGGGCGTGTGCGTGCGTCAGACTTGGGATGGTTTATTGATGAGCAGGGGCGACGACGGAGTGTGCGTCAGACTCGGGTTGACTGGGGGTGCGCGCACCTGGAGCTCGCTGAGTTTGACGATGCCGAACTCGTGCGCGAGGTTGCGGTCCACGCCGTCGAGGAAGAAGGTCTTCTCCTGCGCCATCATGGGCCGCCGCTGCGCCGCCCCGGCCTGCGCGGAGGGTCCTGCCAGCGGCCCGCCGAGAGTCTTGCATTTCATTTCTAGAAGCTTGCAGGGACAAGCCAATGGTACCCATCGCCACGCACTTCGAATCGTCGGTTCTTAATTCGAATGGCATTCATGGCGTGTCGAGTAGTACAGTACCTGCCAGGCCCTGCCTGGAGGAGAAACTCGGCGCGGCGCCGGAGCCGGGTTGGCTCGCGCTCCCGCCCCATTAAACCAATATGTTTTCTTGGTGGTTGGATAAACTCGGCACTCTGAATGGTGCTTCAGCCGCGCGTCATGCGGCGGTGGGCGCGGGGTCCAGCCGATGGATGTGGTGGAACCGGGCGTGGGGCGAGAGCGCCTCGTGGCGGGGGTCAAGCGTCACGCGCGGGCAGTGGCGGCGCGTGTGCAGGGGAGCCGAGGTTGTGTGCGCGACTGCTGAGCGGACATCGGTCTTGAGTAGTGGCCGGACCTAGCTAGCGGCCGGCTGCGGCCGGCGGGCGGCCCTCTTCTCCTCTTCACGATTCTCAAGCTTGAAAGCAACAACGCAACTGAAACGCTCACTCGCTCATCACTTGCTTGCCCACGCAGCGGCTTGCGCAGAGCACTTCGTCCGCGCTTAAGTGAGCTCGAAAAGGAACGCATCCCCCCGTGCAAAGACCTGAAGATTGATATTGCAGGGACGCCGACGGGACGTTGGTTGGTGGGCATCCACGGCGTCGGAGCGTGGGTAGCGGGGCGCGCGGCGCGCGGCTCATCAAACAATGGCGCCGCAGCAGCAAGGTAGGGATGTTGTTGAGAGCACGCACTCGACCGACGTTGAATCTTCTCGTCTCCTCCGCGCGTCTGTGTGAGAGCATCCAACCTGAAGGTAATTCAAGCTCCGACCTCGGTCGAGTGCTTGCTCTCAGCGTCTGAGTGTTTCGTGACCCTCCTGCAAGGATCAGAACCTGACCCCGCCAGCCTGACGCCCGCGGAGAGACAGGCCAGGCTCGTGGCCGCCGCGGGCGCGTTGTACCGTGAGGTGGAGGGGGAGGGCGGCGGGTCGGGGTCGGGCGTCGCGGACGCTTTCATGCACCCCGCGGTGAAGACGCCGCCCGCTGGCTTTACATCCAACGCAGCGGCCGAGGTAACTACTGAAAAAATCCCCCTGTCGTTTATTGAAATGAGTTCGGGAGTTGTGACTCGTCAAAAGGGGATCTGATCCGGGAGTTGTAACTCGTCCGAATGTCCGGCCGGAACGGAAGTGGTCGGTCCGGGGGGGGTCCCGTTACGGGACCCCCCCCCATTTTGCCCATACGAAAAAGCGACGATCTGAGAATCTCGAAATCACTATGAGACGGGCACTCGCTGTCAGTAGAAGACGGTGCAAGTTGAACCGATGAAACCTGTGTTGTGCCGTTGAAAGCAGCGCCTGCTGGAACCAAGCGCTTGAAACTAAAATATGATGATGTGCTATCGAGTTTTGCTTTCAATTTCAACTTGCGACGCTACACTGAGCGGGAGGGCTGGCGGTGGGAGGCGCGGCGCGGCGCCTGGTAGGGCGGTGCAGGTTGACGCATCAAACCCACATTGAAAGCGCCGGGAACTAAGCGCTTGAAACTGTATGATAAACTGCTTTCAAGTTTTGCTTTCAATTTCAACTCGGCCGCTACAGCCTGGAAGCCGCCGGAGGCGCTTCGCGAGCACCGGCGGCACTTCGAGAAGTTCGCCAACACGCTGACGGACGAGGCTGTGGATGGCATGGACGTGGGGGAGCTGCGGCGCGCGATGGAGGAGCTGGAACAATTCGCTGGACGACGCGAGCACGAATCCTTCGACGAATTATCAGACTCACGCGCAGGAGCGATGGCGTCGTCGAGCCACGCCCCCGCGCGCGGTGACGGCGGCGGCGGCGACGGCGGCGGTGGAGGCGGCCTCAGTCCCGGGCTCGCCGCGCTCCTGAGCCAGATGTCGGGCCTCTCCCCCTCGGAGATTGAAGAGGTCGGGCTTCGGAACCGGGTAAGGCGGTGCAAATTTAAACCCATGGAACCCATGTTGAAAGCACCTGGAAAGAAGCCCTTGAAACTGAAGTACTAGTATCATGAACTGCTGTCAAGTTTTGCTTTCAATTTGAACTTGCGCCGCTACAACCAGGTGAAGAAGGCGGCGTCCTACGTCGCGAGCCATTGCCGCGTGCAGCGCCAGCACCAAAACGTGGGGGAGGCGATGTTCGCACCAGGTCAGGGCGGTGCAGCTTGACCCCTCGGTTGACCCCGGGTTTACTGCGCTTGATTTCAGCGCATAAAACCCTGTCTCCGCTTTTGAAAAGTAGGGGCTGAAGGCCCTCATGAGATTGGTCGAGATGATACCGGTACGCTCTCGAACAATCATATGAGGGCCTGCCCCTACTTTTCAAAAGCGGAGTCTGGGTTTAAGCTAAAATACGGAATAATGGTTTCAAACTTTGCTTCCACTGTCAACTTGACCCCTCTCCACCAGGTGGCGGCGGCGGCATTATAGTCCAGGGCAGGGGCTTCCACTCGTCCACTTTTCAGCTCATCCGGAGCCGTTTTTGACACTTAAACTCGGGGTCGGGCACTCCCGGAGTGCCTTATAGCTCGCGACGTGATTGGCTGAGAGGCTGACTGCTCCTGTAGTGTACCGGGTACAATCCGTAATTTTGCATTTTCATTGCTACGTTCTGATTGGTCGAACAGCTTAGATTCGATACCAGACCCGACACTGAGTTTAAACCCTCAAAACACCCAGCATATCCATCAAAAGGTGCTTACGTGGAGCCGAAAAGTGGTCGAGTGTAAGCCTCTGGTCATGGGTTGCTCTGGGTGCGGCAAGGCACCCGCCGTAGGGAGAAAGCTAAAATGTTCGGGGTGTGATGTGGTGAAATACTGCAGCGAAAATTGCCAGCTGTCCAATTGGTAGGGCGGTGCAGGTTGAACCCCTTGTTGAACGGTATGGCTATTGGGAGACATTAGCCTCTCTCAAAAGCTGATGCTCTGGTGATCCCAATCATCTATGCTGTACTTACATACCAGCATATCAACAAACGGGACTGTTGCAGCTCTTGAAACTGAATTCGTTAAATTGCTTTTAAGATTTGCTTTCAATTTCAACTTGCGCCGCTACAAATTGGCCGACGCACAAGAAAGTGTGCCAGGTAGTGTGGTGCATGTTGACAGTATCAAAACCCGTGTTAAAAGCAATCAGCAATTGAAACTAGAATATCATAAACTTCTTTCAAGTTTTGCTTTCAATGGCAACTTGCGCCGCTATGACAAGGATCTTAAGAAGTGCGAGCCCCAGGAGAATCTTTCGGCGAACGGCACCATGGTAGGGAGGTGCAGGTTGACTCCTGGTTGACCCCAGGCTGACCCCTGGTTCACCCCTGGTTCACCCCTGGTTCACCCCTGGTCCACCCCTGGTTCACTTCTGGTCCACCCCTGGTTCACCCCGGGTTCACCCCGGGTTCACCCTGGTTCACCCCGGGTTGACCTCGCTCGGTTTCAGCGCTTGAAGCTAAAACATGATGAACCGCCTTTCAACTTTGCTTTCAATTTCAACTTGCGCCCCTACACACTGGCATGGTTCATGTCAGTGCCCAGCCTGCCGCGGTAAGGCGGTGCAGGTTGACAGTATCAAAACCCGTGTTGAAAGCGCCTAGGGTTTCAGCGCTTGAAACTAAAGTATTTTAAACTGCTATCGAGTTTTGCTTTCAATTTCAACTTGCGCCGCTACACTGCGGCAGGTTCAGTGCCTCGCGTGGAAACACCGCAAGCATAACTTGCTCATCCAAGTGCTCGGCGGCAGGGGCTGTCACTCGTCCACTTATCAGCTCAACGTGAGCCATTTTTGTCACTGAAACCAACGAACGTATCCCACTGAAACCCAGTCTCCGGTATGACTACCCCCTGACCCCCCCGAATACAGCCTCTCGACCACTCAGGGACGCTATAAAATGATGGACTGTCCATTGACCAATCAGGGACCATGAACGTCTACGTTCAGAATTGGGGCGAAACGAGCAATAAGAAAATCCAGCCAACCAAATCTCAGCAAATTACTCTCTCGACCAATCACATGAGGGTCTTCAGAGCCCCCGGGGCCCGGAGACTGGGTTTAAAGTGCTCACGTCAAGCCGAAAAATGGACGAGTGTAAGGTAAGCCCCTGATTGGTGGCGTGAACGCCCGCATGGCGCAGATCTCGCTTGTTGAACCTCTAGATCAGGGAGACTCCGCGCGCCTGGCATGGGGGTCACAGACAACAAGCACCGACCCACGTGCAATCTCCTCCTCCTCCTCCGAATCCGCTCGTCTGTACTCGTATGAGCATTCACCCGGGAGGTAATAAGTCACGCGGGCACATCCCCTCAACCCTAATTTCTAAAACCAAATAACCCTTAACCCTAAACCCTAAACACTAAACCCTGATCTCGGTCGAGTGCTTGTTCTTCATGACCCTTCTGCCTAGCACGGGAGGGGGTTTATTGAAAACACGCACTCGGCCATGAAGCGAGTCCGCGCGTCTGTATGAGCTTCTACCCTGAAGTCATGTTCCGACCTCGGTTCGAGGGGGGTGTTCTCAATGACCCTCCTCCCGGGCTGTGCGCGGCGCCAAAACAGACATGGCAGGGTGGTGCAGGTTGAAAGCGCCTAGCTTCAGCTACGAGTATAGCTCATAACCCGTTTTCAATAAACCCCCAAAATCTGCCAGAATCGCCCAAAATAGCCCAAAATAGCCCCCAAAATGACGCCTGAAAACGGGCGTATCTGCTGAAATGAACAGTTTCAGAAAACGGGTTATGAGCTATACTCGTATTGAAACTCAAGTATGATGAACTGCTTTCAAGTTTTGGTTTCAGTTTCAACGTGCGGCGCTACCACATGAACCCGGACACGCACTACGTTGTCACTCTTATGGTGGGGTTGAAACCGGTGCGGGTTGAAACCGGTGCAGGTTGAAACCGGCGCAGGTTGAAACCGGTGCAGGTTGAAACCGGTGCAGGTTGAAACCGGTATAAAATCCATTGACACCTGTGTTCAAAGCGCCTGGTTCATTCAGCGCTTGCGCTTGAAACTAACATGTGATGAGCTGCTTTAGAAATGTGCTCTCAGTTGCATTCCGCGCTTCAAAGTAACATACGAGAGTTGCTTTCAAAACTTCCTTTTTATTTTGCATGCGCCGCTACGTCATGGCTAGGCACCCGGGGTCGGGCGGTGCAGGTTGACCCTATCAAACCCACATTGAAAGCGCCTGGATCTAAGCTCTTGAAACCAGAACACGATAAACTGCTTTCAAACTTTGTTTTCAATTTCAACTTGCGCCGCTACACCGGGGTCGGAAAACTGGGGGGTGGCGCTGGCGCGTCTCAAGTTTCCGCGCCCGCCTGATGAGATGCACGCGTTCGTGGTAGGGCGGTGCACGTTGACAGTATCAAAATCCGAGTTGAAAGCGCCCATGGTTTCAACGCTTGAAAGTAAAATATCACAAACTGCTTTCAACTGTTGCTCTCAATTTCAACTTGCGCCGCTAGATCGTGGTGGCGAGCGAGGAGGATCTCAGGTAGGGCGGTTCAGGTTAAACCCACGGTCGACCCCTGGTGGACCGCGCTGCCCGCTTGGTTTTCAGCGCTTGAAGCTTACCTGTGATGTTGAACTGCTTTCAAGTTTCAAAATGACCGCGCTTGGTTTTCAGCGCTTTGAAGCTAAAATGTGATGAACTGTTATTGAGTTTTGCTTTCAATTTCAACTTGCGCCGCTACCCTGAGGAGCCGGGGAGTGGATACTTCGGGGTTGGTTTTGGAAAGGGAAGTGTATGAGACAGCGTCGGGGGAGTCGCTGACGAGCGGCGGAGGGTACACTGAGGGGTTGCGTTTGAGGGGGCAGCAGGCGGAACAAGCGCAACCGGTCCATCTGGCGCAACCGGTCGGTCGGCCTGTGCGGCAGGGACTTACACTCGTCCACTTCTCACCTCGACCTGAACCGTTTCTGTCACTAAAATTCGTATGACACCACCCAACCTCTCTCGCTAAAAGTGCTCACGTAACGCCGCAAAGTGGACGAGTCTAATTCGCTTACACTCGTCCACTTCTCACCTCAACCTGAACCGGTTCTGTCACTAAAACTCGTATGATACCACCCAACGTCTCTCGTTAAAAGTGCTCACGTAACGCCGCAAAGTGGACAAGTCTAAGCCCCTGCTATGCGGCGGGGGCGGGTGAAGCCCAACGACCCGTGCAGCTGCGGATCAGGCAAGAAGTTTAAGAAATGCGGCTGCGGCGCCGGCACGTCGTAAACTGTGACGTCGTCCAAAGCAGGCGCTTTTGGCCGCGGCATGCATAGAGCTAGTAGAGCCCCTTAGCTTGACTAGCTTTATAACGATTGAACAGAAACGACCTCGTACGAACACAGCTAAACAGCATTTCAAACCTGCTCGCGCTCGTGCCGAGTAAATGCATCTTATTACAACGTGGCGAGCATTGCTAATCAGACCCATCGCCAAGCCGGGGCACACCACCAGGGGCTTACACTCGTCCACTTTTCGGCTTGACGTTACCACTTTTTTTAGGGACACATTGGGTGGTTTGCTGTGGATTGCAGTGACAAGAACGGCTCAGGTCGAGCCGAGAAGTGGACGAGTGGAAGCCCTTGACCACCGCGAACCACCTCGCTCGGCTGGCCCTCACCATCTTATGAAGTTGAATATGTAATTTAATTTCCATACGTCTACGTTGACACAAATCTAAAGCGCTCCTGCCAGCTTCTCTACTAGTGCGTCTGGGCCGTGGTCAGCCAGCAGGGCTCCTCGCCCCCACTGCAGTATACTACGCGGTACGATCCCCTCACAACCACCGCCGCCGCGCCCACACCGTCTACGTCTTCCTTCCGCTATGCAAGCCCCCCGCGCCGCCGTCGCCGCCGCCGCGGCAGCCGCCGATCGCCCCACTGATCGCCACGTCGTGCGCCTGTCGGACCAGCTCGCCGCGCTGTTAGGCCGAGCCGAGGGAGCCGAGGGTTCCGAGGACGACTTGCTGGGCTGGCTGCGGGCGCAGGGGCTGATAACTTTCCCGTCAGCGCTGCTCGTGGGGCTGCTCGGGCTGCCCGAGGTCCTCGCGGCGAAGGTGCTGACGCGGTTGGAACCCACGGATCTGGTATTGTTCGGGCAGTCGGGGCGCGCGTGCCGCGCGGCGGTGGTGGCCTTCGGCGTTACGCACGCCGCAGGGGGGGGGTTGTTGGAGGAGGAGGAGTTACTGGAGGAGGAGGAGGAGGAGGAGGAGGAGGAGGAGGAGAAGGCGGAGGCGGATGAGGAACAGTCTCTGCAGGAGCAAGGTGAGGAGGAGGACATGGAGGAGGAGAAGGAGGAGGAACATGAGGTGGGGGAGGAGGAGGAGGGGGAGTGTGAGGATGAGGTGGAGGAGGAGTCTCTGGAGGAGGAGAGCACGAGCGACGAAAGCTCCGAGGGTGGGCCGCTTCTCTTGAAGTTCAAGGTCCAGGACTTTGTCCGTTCCGTTGCGCGGCCGGCGTGGGCCAAGGACAGGGGGTGCCCGTGGGACAGGCGGATATGTTTTTGGGCTGCCGAGGGTGGCCACCTGGAGTGCTGAAGTGGGCACGGGAGCGCCGTTGCCCGTGGAACTCTTTGACATGTCTGTACCGCTGCTCAGGGCGGGCACCTGGAGATGCTGCAGTGGGCGCGGGAGCACGGGTGCCAGTGGGACGAGGGGACGTGTATGACCGCCGCTTATGGTACTTGGAGGTGCTGAAGTGGGCGCACGAGCAGGGGTGCCCGTGGAGCTCATCCACGTGTTCGCACGCCGCGCGGGGCGGGCACATGCACTTGCTGCAGTGGGCGCGGGCGCACGGCTGTCCGTGGGACTCGGGGACGTGCACATTCGCAGCCATGAGCGGGTTCCTGGATATGTTGACGTGGGCGCGGCAGCACCACTGCCCGTGGGACGAGCGGACGTGCAAGCACGCCGTTGATGGCGGGCACCTGGAGGTGTTGAGGTGGGCGCGGGAGCACGGATGCCCTTGGTGGGCGAAGACGCGCGACGCGGCCGTAACGAAGGGATACTCCGACAACCTTCCTCCATCCGTCTAAGGCCGACTGCCGCAGCTGAATGCATCATATCAATCCTCGATGCGCCGGGCGGAGAAAGCTGCATTCGTTAAATGATATATAACAAAAGAGTTCTGACGACGTTCACAACATTGGGTTCTCTTCCACACAACTTGAAAAAGTGCTCCAAGTTTTTGTCGTATATGGACGTTAAAATGCACACACTACCGACGCTCCAGCGCGCGAGTGTATCACCGGTGCCGCCGTTGCCCGCCCTGGGAGGTATGAGGGCCGCGCCTGCACAACCCGCTCCCGCCCGCCGCCGCGCTGTGCCCTGGCTGCCATCTTAGGTTTCCTTGTGGATAGGTCGGTCGCGACGAGACCGGCCGGCCATTGCTTTCGAAGTGAGAGCCGCTCCCCCCCACCCGCATGCCCCACCGCACAACCACCGCCGCCGCGCCCACGCCAGGGGCTTACACTCGTCCACTTTTCGGCTCAACATCAGCACTTCATGTGGGATACGCTGGGTGGTTTACCACAAAAATGGCTGAGCTTGAGCTGAGAAGTGGACGAGGGTGAGCCTGATCCAAGGATCCGGCCAAGCCAGGTCGAGGTCGGGCGGATGGTCCGCATTCTCTTGCCACCTGAGCCTAACGTTCAGGCCTGGGATGTTTTCCCCCAACACATTTTCCAACAACGACGTGACGTGAGGTGAAGCTGGAGGCTTAATTCAACTTAGCTGGTTGGCCGTCGCCCCCCCTCAACAGGCAGCGCACAGGAAGGGACGTGTCCCCGCCAGATCAACACTGTAACAGACAGTTGCGGTGCTGCTTTGCATGGAATGGACATACTATAAGTAAGACAGAGCTCTGATGGCACCTCTGCGGCGCCGGCGTGGATGCCCGGTGATCAGAAACGCACGACCGATGAATGCACGACAAACCAGTATCAACATAGCGAGCAAAGACACTGATGTACACTACCTACTGTCACGATGTGACAAACATGACGAAAACAATTGCTAGAGATGACTACGCGCCGCCGCCGCCGGCGAAAACCCCGCTAACCCCCATTGCCCCCATTGCCCACCACGGTGTCGCCCCGCTGCCTCGCCTGGTCTTGCTTCTGCCCGACCTGCTGATCCAGCTCTCCGGACTGCGCCAGCGCCATCGCGCGGTGCGCCACCTCGGTGTAGGGGCGCAGGATGATTACATGTCAAATTAAAGTTGATCGAGCCCCAAGGCGCTTACATAGTGAGCATTAACCAAGCCCCTCTGCCATCTCAAGCAGCAGACACAGGGGCGCAAGTTGACTGCGGAGGAAAACTTAAATGTAGTTGGTCGAATTGTAGTTTGAAGCGCAGAAAACGGGCGCATGCAAACACGGGTCTCGAAGGGTGTGGTCACTCAGGCAAGCATCACGCTTTGATTTGGAGTGGGGAACAGTACAATTAATCGCGGGTTTCAAGTTGTACCACCCCACCTCGGCCTCCACCAGTCCGTCTAGCAGGATGTCAGCGCCCCCGGTCACCTCGGCCCGCGCGCGGATCTTGCCCACGGAGACGGCCGACAGCGGGAAGTGGATCGGCGACGCCGATGGTGAAGCCGCCGCCGCCGCCGCCGCCGCGGGAGGCAAGCCAGACCCGCTGAAGCCCCCGCCCCTGCCGCCGCCAAAGCCCCCGCTGCTGCTAAAGCTGCCGCCGCTGCTACCCGCCCCGCCGCCGCTAAACCCTCCACCGCTAAACCCGCCGTCGCCGCCGACGGAGCTAGCGCTGCCCGTGGAAGGCCCGGCGGCGAATGGCTTGACGCGCATGCGCCTCTGAGACTCTGCATCGCCAACCCCGTCCCCGCCCCCGCCCCCGCCCCCGCCCCCGCCCCCGCCCCCGCCTCCGCTGCCAGTGGTCCCCCCCCGCGCCCCGGCCCCCTGCTCCGCCATCATCTTGCGCCCCAGCGCCAGCGGGCTGAACCCCGAACGGATCTCCTCCGTCACCTCCACCAGATCTTTCATGCTGTTCTTCATCTCCCCATGTAACTCCGCGCCGTAGCGCCGGCCCAATTAAGTGATCACTAGTACTCTTAGCTGGCGCTTGGGTATTTTTTCAACCTGCGGTATTTCAATCTGCGGTATGCCAATGGGATAACTGAAGTGATTTCAGGGACACACGGGTTTAAGTGCCAGCCGAAGACTTCATTTGGGGAAGGCCCCGCATCGACACGGCGATTGTACACGGGTACAGCGGTACACTATGAGCACACAGTCAGAATAAAACAAACACTTAGGGCAGGCCCTGCATCGACGCGGCGAGTGTGGACGGGTACACCGGTACACCACGAGCAAACAGTCTGGTTGAGACAAGTGCTTAAACCCAGTCTCCCGGTCACGCGTGACCCTGAAGGCCCTCATATGATTGGTCGAGAGAGTGATTTACTGAGATTTGATTGGCTGGATTCTGTGCAAGTTTCGCGCCAATTCCGAACGTAAATGTGTGTGATCCCTGATTGGTCAATGGACAGTCCATCATTTGCCAGCGTCTCTTATGACAAAGTGCGCCAAACCACTTAGACACTTAGTCTGACTTAGTGCTACTTAGTCTGACTTAGTGCCCGCTCGACCAATCAGAACGCTCCAATTGGACGACATAGTACTACTTGTTGCTAAGTGTCTAAGTGGTTTCACGCACTTTGTCATACTGGTCGAGAGGCTGTATTCGGGGGGGTCAGGTGGTAGTCAAACCGGACACCGGGTTCAAGGAAGGCCCTGCCGAGTATGGATTCCGGTCAAGCCTAAATTCCGGTCGGCCGGTCAATTATTCCTCAGATTCGGTTTGCGGACACGAAAACAGGACCGTGCGCTTGGGTAAAAGTGCGACGGATGCCCGGTGGCGCGCAAC
>Ga0307489_10001215_pt1 | contig 16913 bp, 22 predicted proteins | sample SB12metaG_FD_202247 | JGI IMG/M metagenome (GOLD analysis project Ga0307489, IMG submission 202247) | Sea-ice brine microbial communities from Beaufort Sea near Barrow, Alaska, United States - SB 1.2 | ecosystem: Environmental > Aquatic > Marine > Coastal | place: USA: Alaska | collected...
CAAGGGCGGTGACGCGCATTGACAGCGCCGCCAGCAGCGGGGTCTGCGAAGCCACCGAGTGCAGCTCCAGCAGCGGCAATAGCGCGGCGTGCGCGGCGCGGCACCCCGGCCACCGCTGACTCCACACCGGAAACCCTGGCAGAAGAGCCATCTCTGATTCGGTCGCAGGTTAAGTTTCAGCAGCGTGTCTGCTGAATCGATGCAGCAAGTGTGGACAGGCACACAGACACACATTGAGCAAACGTTCAGGTCGACGACATGTGAAGCGTCTTGGGGCTCGAAGAACGTTAAAAAATTCAACAGCTGAGGTCGATGTAACAAGAACTCAGAGCAGGCCCTACCCAGAGGTGGCAGCGCGCGGACGCCAGCGGGACCTGCGGCGGCCGCGTCGACGAGATCAGCGGCGCGCATAAGATCCGTCTGGGGGATTTCGTAATCCGCGGGCGGCGGCGGAGGCTTCGCCGGGGTACCTTCGCCATCCTCACCGCCCCCGATGGTAATGCTGCCGTTGTCGTTATCTATCGACATCGCAGTGCTGCGCCCGTTGTGAGGGTCTTACAATCGTCCGTTTAAGGGTCTTACAATCGTCCACTTCTCAGCTCAACGTAAGGGCTTTCTGTTTGATAAGGTGCACTTAGGGGAGCATCTGAGGGTTATTTGGTGGGTGCTTATAATCCATCAAGCGGTGTCCGGGGGAATGAGGGGGTGTTTATGATAAATCTTGTGGCAGGTGAAGCTGAAAGGTGGACGAGTGTAAACCCCTGCCCGTTGCCGCCAACGTCGCCGTCACCGTTGTCGTCGTTCGATGGCAGCGGCTTTGCCGGCTCGGCGATGGCGAAAGTGGCGGCCATCTTCCCGCACTCCTCGGCGAGCATGAGCGGGATTGAGCCTGCCTCTTGCTCGAGGAACGCGGCGGAGTCGGCGCCCGCGGAGGTCATGGCGGTACCTGGCCGCTCGCTAGAGTCTGGCAAATACTGCCCGCCACGTCATGGGGTGCCATGCAACTTACCGAACGACGGATTAAAGTGCTTGATGGCGTGGTGAGCAATAATGAGGGGTTACGATGGCATCTGCCTGATCCTACCGCACGTGCGTCCACGCAAAGAAGCAGAGGCCCTCGAGAGCAGCGGCTCGAAGCCCACCGCCACCAGAGGTCCCCACCGCCGCGGCCGCGGCCGAGGCGGCAGCGCCTAGTGCTGCCGCCGCCTCGAGGCGACCCTCCCGCCGCGCCGCTGCAGCCGCGGCTGTGATGGCGGCGGCAGCGGTGGACATGTCACGGGAGTTGCCGCCGCCGGAAGCTGTCGGTCGAAGCGCGGCGCAGATCATCCGCACCTCCTCCTCCGCTTTGCGAAGCGCCTCCGTTCTGGGCATGAGCGGATGCCCCGCCGCGCGCCATAAAAGCGGCTTGGGCTGTTCACCCGCCGCATAGTAGGGACAGGGAGAATGAACACTCGAAGGGCATGGCTTCCCTTCACTGTGAATGTTCATACATATGCACGGAGGAGGAGGAGGAGGTTGAAGAGGTGAAAGAGGAAATACAACATCGGTCGACTGCTTGTTATTGATAGCCTCCCTGCCGGAACGCCCAGAGCGGCATCCATCTGCCCTGATGCGTGCTGCCAGGTCTCCCACGCTCGCGCAGGGGTCGCGGCGTAGCCAGCGCTGACGTTGCCGGCGTTGGCGGCGGCAGCTGCCGTGGCGGCGGCCCCGGTGGCTTTACGCGCGAGCATGTATGCGACGGTGACGGCTTCTAGCGCGGCGCCGTCAGGGGGGATGCCATCTTGGGTGAAGCAGAGGGAAAGCCCGGCAGAAAGGTCAGAGGACAAGCACCCAAACGAGATTGAGCATTAATAGCCTGCAGGGTAATTGTTCCTACAGACGAGAGGACTAGGGTTGTCGATTCTCTGTCGATCAAGTGCTTGTTCTCAACAACCTCCCTGCCCGGGGTTGGAAGCGGCGACTGCTTCGAGGCGGAGCCGCCAGTCCTGTGCCGCTGCCGCCGCCGCAACTGCCGCCGCAACTGCCTCCGCCTTATCGCTGGCCGTGACGCAGCACAGCGCGCCGAGGATCGAGTCCTCAAGCGCGGCAGACGCGGTCAGCGAGGCAGCCAGAGCATCCACGACCGGGTGCACGCGCTGGCCGCGGCCGCGCTCAGACGGGTTCGCACGTCGCCACGCCGCTAGTTGCAGCAAGCTTGCGGAGCCGCTTGCTGCTGCTGCTGCTGTTGCCGTCGCCGCTGCATGAGGCGCCATACGGGCCTAAGACCAGGGACTCACACTCGTCCACTATTTGGCTCAACGTAATGGCTCATTGCAGGACACGTTAGGTGATTCAATGGGGATACCGGCGAGGGGGAGGGAGGGGGGGCGGAGAAGGTTAATACGTGAGGGGTATATTGTGTAGAACGCATGGCCCCAGCATCTGTACAGTCAAAGCTCGGGGATCGGTCGTTGGATGTCTAGTCCACTTGGTATATCGGCAGCGTCCGAAGACGAATACAAAACACGGACCAAGAGAATTCGTCATTTCCAGCGAGCTTTTGTGTTAAACATTAGAAGGCAAACGAGCCTTCGAAGAGTGTTAGACCCTGCCTTGGACGCCAGTCCACGTGCGACGCAGTCGCGGAGCTGTGCGACGGTTGGAAGCGCGGCATAGGAATATGAAACGACGGTGGAGTCGCTGACAGGGTGCGCGGCGAGCGCGTCAGCCGCCTCGGCCAGCGCGGTCAACTCTGCGGTGGCGCCAAGGGTGTTCACCTCAGTGGAGGGGCGCAAGTTGAAATCGTAACCAAAACTTGAAATCAAAGCTTCAAAGCAAAGGATGAAGAACGCACGATAGCAAAGGTCGAAAGCATATGGGATAGGTCGAAAGCAAAGGTTGAAATCAAAGATGGAAATTAGAGGTTGAAATCAAAGATTGAAACAAAGATTGAAATCAACGGTTGAACTCAAAGGTTGGAATCAAAACTTGCAAGAAAAGCTTGAAAGCAATTCATCATACTTTAGCTTCAAGCGCTCAAAGTGAGCATGGTCAACCCGGAGTCAACCTGCATCGCCCTACCTCAGGAGCCGGTGGCGGCAGTTGCGGCAACGGCGGCAGCGAGGGGGAATCGGTGCCGTCGACGGCGGCGGCGTTTTCATGTTGGTGGCGGCGCGCTATACACCTGAGCCACGCCGCGGCGTCAGTGAGTTCGGCAGGCGTCAGGCCGCCGGGAGATCCGAAAGCAGCGCCGGTGATGAGCGCTGCACCCGCAGCTCGCAGCCCATGCGCTAGGGCGAGCGGGGTGTTGGCAGCAGCGGCATCAGCGGTGGTGTCTTCAAAGTCGCCACTGGATGGGAGGGCGAGGCGTCGTCGAAGAGCGTGAAGAGGAAGGGCGGCGGCGGCGAGGGAGGAAACACCCCGAAGGTGGGCGGCGGAAGTGGAAGCTTCGCCAATAGAAGCCAGTGATGTGACGAGCTCGCGGCCGGCAAGGGAGGCGGCTGCGGACTCTACAAGTGCACCCGCGCGGCGCACTTTAGTCACTTCGCAGCCCGCCGCCGTGGCCAGCGCACGCGCCACGCTCGGAGCCGCAGGCCACCCCAGCGGCTCGATCAACACGCTCTGCGTCATCAGCTCTCGTCGCACATTACTTCTCTCCTCAGCCGCAGCAGCCGCCTTGCCAGCGGCCCCATCAATGGCATCCATATCGACAACATCCACAACAACATCCTCGTCATCGACGCCGCCGCTGCTGCTGCCACCTCGGAGTAGGGACTGATTGATTGTGCTTGCCATGTCATCAGAGGCATCATGATGCCTTCTTCATTGAGTCAAATGGCATCTGATGACGTGGCGATCAATAGTTGTTTGTGTGCGCTTATGCAGCTGGAGTGTGTCAGAGCTGTACATATCTAACATGGATTATTCAGATCAGGTCTGTAATAATAGTCGTCATGCACACTCCACAGCAAAGAAACGGAACAGTATGTCAGTCCCTACCGCGGAGCGCGTCTAGGTACGGAGCGCACGCGGCGTTGAACGCGGCAGCGGCGGCGTTACGCGCGGCGGCATTAGCTTCGCCTCGCGAGTACACGTGCTCCCATGCAGCTGCCATCGCCGCACCCGCAGGGACACCTCTCGCCAGCAATTCGCCGCTCAGCGCTGCCCACCGTGAAGCTTCTCTCGGGGTGTGTGCTGCCGCTGCTTGAGCTGCAGCTGCCGCCGCCGCAGCCGCAGCCGCCGCAGCCGCAGCAGCCTTGTCTCCCTTCTTGATAGCGTCGAGCGGCGCGGGATTTACAAGGGCGTGGTGCGCAGCTGCCATCGCCGAACGAATGGCTCCCGAGGGCACCCCTGCGGAGGCCAGAACTTGGTGCAGGTCAGTGACCGCTGTGTACGGCCCGATGATTTAATGCTTATCAAGTCATATGATGCCAATATAAATCAATGCACGAGGGTTAACGAGTGATTATGTCGGGGGGAAGTTGGCGTGGCGCGACGGGCATTCACTACAAACTCAATTCTGCCTCATTAATTCATAATCAGCAAAGAAAACTAAGATCCGAAAGATGGTGTCTTTTTGAATGGATGTAATCCTCGGCAAGAATGAGTTTGGTGTCAGGCTCGCCCCGAACGATAGTACTGTATCGGAACAATGCGTTCGGATTCAAGAGCAAAAAGTGAATAAGTACACGTGAGTCGATAGGCATGTTCAAGAGGATGGGTATAGGGTTCCAGGGGGGGTTCTGGATTCAGAGTCTATGGTTTAGGATTTGGGTTTAGGGTTTAGGCCTCACCGAGGTGTGGCGCGCAGGGGGCAACGCAAGCGGCGAGGGCAGCGCCAAAGCCACTTCAGGAGGACCGTTGGCACCATTGGCACCAGTCGCCACGGGGACCGCGAGCTCCACAACTTCGTTAACGTCGTCGTCATCACCAGCGGGTGGAAGCGGTGCCAGCTCTTTGCCGATCTTGGCGTGAGCGGCACCGCCTTCCGACGGCATCAGGAATACCTTCGAGTAGGGCTAGGCAGATATTGCTCGCCAAGTCATACAATGCCATATGATTCCAAGATGCGGGTCCAATATGCAGTGGATGAGGACGACTAAGTGAAGAAGGAGGAGACGGAGGACGAGGGTAGGAGGAGAAGGAGGAGGAAGCAGCGGAGGAGGCGGAGGATGAGGAAAAGGAGGAGGTGAAGAGGGGGAGGTCGAGGGGGACAATAGCTGCCAGACCCTACCTCGACGCCGCGGTTGCGCATGGCGCGCGACACGTCACCGCGGCGGGGGTCTAGTGCTAGGAATAGCCGGAAACCTGGGTGTGCGGTGATCACTCGAGGTTCCCCGTCCCTCATGCCGCACTCGCTGACGAGCAAAGTCCCGCCAATCTCAAGCAGAGGGTTGAGGCGGTCGAGCACCGTTGGTGAGCACAGGTTGGCGTTCTCTAGAAGCACCTACTCGTAGGGCCTGACAGATGTTGCCCGCCACGTCATCGAGTCGCATTGTGAACCCTCGTGTCTTGAGTCAAATGCCGTCCAATGCCAAGTTGAGCAATACGCGCCCGCCACGTCAACGACACGCATTGTGAACCCTCGTTTCTTGTTTCAAATGCAACTGGATGCTGTGTCGAGCAACAGTAGTTGGTGTGCTCATGCTGCTGCAGTGTGTCAGAACGGCACATATCTAACATGAATTATTCAGATCAGGTCTGTAATAATAGTCATCATGCACACTCCAGAGCAGAGAACGCAACAACAATGTCAGACAGGCCTATTGCCCGCAACGCCATCGAGACGCAATTTGGAACCTCGACTCTTGAATCAGATGTTCTCCTATGATGTGGGGAGCAACATCTGACAGGCCTTGCCCAGGTTGAGGGTTTAGGGTTGAAGGTGTAGGGTTGAGACGCAATTCAGAACCTCGTCCTTCTCCTTGAGTCAGATGTCATCCCAAAATGTGGTAAGCAACAGCCCCTACCCATTCACCGCGCACAGCAGCGCGGAGGAGAACGCCGTCGACCCATTCGAAGCGGCCGGCAGCAGGCGCGGCGCCGCCCCAGGCCTCCGGACCCAGCAGGGCGGCGCGCTCACGCAGCGCAGCGGCTGACGTCTCGGTGCTAGCACCACCTTCACCGCCGTCGACAGCCATAGCGTCGTCATCGATAGCGACAGGTTGGATGGTGGCGAGCGCGGATATTGCAGCGCCGAATTGAAAGGTCATTGAGAACAGGCACTCGACCGAGATCAGAACTGACACACCTCTAGGGTGGATGATCATACAGACGTGCCAAGAAGGAGGAATGGATCGGATTCAACGTCGGTCTGGTGCGTGTTCTCAATAAAACCCCCTGCCAAGTGCAACGGATGCGGCCTCAGCGTCAGCCACCCCCGTGCTCTCTGCAGACGCCTCCACGACAGCTCGGTAGTGCGCCCACGCGGCCCAGGCCCCCTCGACCATCCGCGCCGCATCCTTCCGGCCGGCTGAGGCGGCGGCAGAGGTGGACACGAGCGTCGCCGCCGCTGCCACCTTAAGTGCGTTCAGCACATCGTCTTCAAGCGCCGCCCTGTCCCTAGCTGGCTCGCGCTGCTCGAACGATCCCAATAGTTCCGATGTATCAGTGGCCGCCGTATGATAGGGGCTTACAGTTGTCAGCTTGTCAGCTCAACGTGAGTGCTGTGTGTGGGATACGTTGGATGCTTCAGTGACAGAAATGTCTCAGGTTGAGCTGAGACGTGGGCGAGTGAAAGCCCTGCCGTGAGGGCGACCTGTCGCAGCTGCCGACCCGCTAGCGCCGCCAAGGATTGGACGAGACTGGTTTTGCCGCTAGCAGCGGGCCCGACAACAATGGTCATCCAGCCCTGCGCGGCGCAGTGAGCAGCAGCCTCTAAGGCGCCAACCTGTCCGCGCAGCAGACCGAGCGACTCTGCGGCGTGAACCGTCCCCGCGCCGCACGGAAACACAGCAGCGCCGACGCGCAGTGCTCCTTCACTTAGGGCCAGGCGGATATAGGTCGCCACGTTATCCAGCGAATTATGAATCCACATCTCATGAGGTGAACGGCAATCTATGACGTGGGGCCCGGCGGATATTGCTCGCAACGTTATCGAACGCACATTAAAGCCCTGTCACTTGAGTTGGATGGTAGTCTACCCTATGAGGTGGTGAAGGTGCGAGTCTGGAGTGAGTCAGCGTGGTGCATGAAAGGTGTCTTCACGATCAATATCACTTTCTTAAGGTGACTGTTCGAGAGGAGGTCACTTTCTTAAGGTGACACTGGTGTATCATAATCATCATATTCACTCCAGAGCTAGTTTAGCGAGCCTAACCAATCCGAAAGACGAGGGGTAAAATACTAACGATCGAAATCTTCTGGTGACACTGGTGTATCATATTCACTCCAAAGAACAAGGTTGGCGAGCCTGATCACCCTGAAAACGACGGTTGACATATGAAAGAGGGCTCAATGACCCATGTGACGAGGGTTCATATATAAACGGGGGTACAACATCCGCCAGGCCCTACCGTTCTTGAGAGAGACGGCAGGGGGCGGCCGCGGAGCAGGAGGACGGCCGAAAGCTCCTTCGAATAATCGCGAGCATTCGGCACGGTCCGCTGGCGTGCGCAGGCGCTGCGCGAAGAGCGTTCCGAAGGTCACGTCCACCGCACGCTCGGCCGCCGAAAACCTCTTCGCATCAACAGCGGTGCTAATGTCCATCCCAGCCTCCGCCCCCGCCTCCGCGTCCGCATCCTCTGCCTCCGCCTCCGCAGCGGCATCGACATCTTCATTGCCGATTGCACTGAGCGACAAGTCGCACCACCGCATGATGTCGCGCAAGTTGAACTCCCAGGGCGCGCCGGCACGGGCGAAGCTGCCGCCGGGTAGAGCCCGCCAAGTCAAAGGATGCCATTTCAATCTGGTTATGCAAACACGTTGTATGATGTGGCAGGTATGAGTACTGGCACATATCGCCCTAAGCGTCACTCAATGCTATTAAACTTGAGCACCAAGTTTGATGGTAGCGAGTTCCACATGCCTTAAGCTGAAGTGGCAAGTAGCATCTGCCGGCCCTACCGCCGGGAACGCCCGCAGCCTCCGCCATCGCTGATGTGAACTTGACCATGCTCTCCACAATCGCGGGCGGGATGGTCGGGTACAGCGCCTGCCAGGAGGGTGAATGAGACGATGCACTCGAATCGATGTTGGAACACGTCTTACCTTCATGACTGAGATGGTGTTGAAACCTTTTGAGTGGGAAACTGTTGAATTGTGATGCCTAGCATATGAGTATGTCATTGCATTGAACACCGTCTAAAAGGTTCTCGAAAGTCTAACATGTAAAGTGAATCATCAACGCTAATCACAGAATAGAAGGAAAAGCTCATACGGCCGCGCGGGCTGAGTTCGTCGATTCAACGTCCGTGGGTCGCTTGGTCTCAATGACCCCCCTGCCTTGATAATGAAGACGAGGTCGGTGGACTCCATGGGCTCCACGTGGACTCGGGTAAAGCGGTTGAGGAACGACTTGGGCAAGCCCTTGCGCCCGCCGCCCTCCCGCACCGGGTTTTGCGCCGCAAACACTCGGAACGTGGAGGGACACCTCTAGCTAGGGCCTGACAAATATTGCTCACCGCGTCATCCAACGAACCCTCGAAAAAAATAAAAAACGTCACAACGAAGGAACGGCTCAGGAAGAACGCAGCGGACGTTTTATAGTCACGGAGTGAATAGACATCTCTGAATATTCTCATGGATCCAACTCATCAGCGCCGCTTAATTTGTGTAGTTTGGTGTATGTCACCAGCTCTGTTTGTTGCCGTCTGGAAGGTAATGAGATTGGTGTGACTCGAGTATCATGGCATCCTATATCTTGTCGAGGCTGGTGGAATGAGACCAAGAGACCAAGATGCCAAGAGACCAAGATGATGAGAGACTGAGGTACTGAAAGACTGAGATGCCGAGATGCTGAGAAGTGAATGTCCGCGCCACCGCACTGAGCACCGGGTGAGCTTCGCGATGGAAGTGGGACCCACGCGGGCTCGGCGGCGAAGCGATGTCGAAACATGCCATTACAGCCAAATGTCGCGCCGCAGCATAACGCCGCCTGGGTGGGTTTCCCGGGCGAAGTTTTAAAGCGGCGCTTGGGCGAAAAGGGTGGCGGCTCTCATATCGTACTACACCCTAAATTCTAAACCGCAGCCTTACACCGTCCAGGGGGATACCCCGGGCGAAGTAGTAAGGCGGTGTTTGGGTGTTATTTTTTGGTCGACTGACTAAAGGTTACCGTGTTTCCCTAGACCTCATAACTGTGCGTTTGTCTCATGCCCCACTCAGTGGTGGTGACGATCTGAATTAACGAGATTCCACGGTCAATCATCATTGGCGGAAACATTTTGTGCTATGGGATGGCATGACGCGGTGAGAACGGAATGGATGGAAAAGGAGTCGGAACGGATGCGAAAGGAGTCGGAATGGATAGGAAAGGAGTCGGAATGGATGGGAAAGGAGTCGGAATGGATGGGAAAGGAGTTGTCGTCGGCTACGGAAATGGATGGCACATTTTGTCAGCAGCGTTGTTCCGTGTTTTACCACGTCGCTAACCGTCTCAGTCACCCAGCGAGTTGTCGTCACTGCCGAAGTTGAAAGTGGGAACAGGCGAATCGAGGCGATGCTCTGCTCCAGTCTGCCGCTGTGAGTAGCCAGGCTAGAGCTTTAGTGCTGAGACTAGATACAGACTGTACTATTCATACTACCCATATTATGAAGCGCAGAAGATTTCACGCTGCTGTGGTGTGAATGGTTTGATGATGAGGTGAGCGATATCTACCAGGGCCTACCTGAAGGTCTCCCCGAGCTCAGGAACGAACACCTCAGCACGGTGGTCGAGTGCGGCGTTCAACCCCTCTAGCACGGGCTGGGGCGCCAAGTTCAACTCGTCCAGCAGCACCCAGTCCCCATTCTTCAGCGCGGCCAAGAATGCTCCTTCATCCAGGGCCTGGCAGATATTGGTCGCCGCATCATAGGATCAAGTTTCAGCAAGTAACAAGCAATGCACCGTCATAGGGGGACTATGGTTATATTGTAGGGCGTTCAGGTTGCTCCGACCCTTGGCAGACACTCAGCGTAGCAGAGCAGAAATCCCCAAAAACCAAACCAAATCTAACAGACAGACCGCAGCATGGTGGACAGGAGGATCAGTGAATCGGATTTGTCTTCATTGACCACTGTAGGGGATGCGCCCGAGGGGATCCCCAGGGGTGTATTGAAGGGGAATCCATAAGTTTCGATCATATCCTCAGAAAAACACTAAACAGTGCTTGCACGAGGCGAAGAGAGGGCATTGCTGAGCTGAGCTCAAAGACATGGACGGAGTGCGTCTTGAGCGACATGAAGGAGCTCAAGATCAAGACATTGTGATGGTTGGAAAACCTCCAAACATGCGTGCCGATGACGTGGCGAGCGGGATCTGCCAGACCCTACCATCCGCCCACCTGAACTCGCCAGCAGCGCCCCCGTCGGCCGGCAAGTCCGCTCCCAATAGATCCATCATGTCCGTCTGCTCGCTCAAGTTGATGCGCACCAGCCGGTGCCCTGCTACAAGGGCCTGACATATATTGCTCGCCACGTCATAGGATGTCGAGAGCCAATGACGACATCACCGTGAAGCTTTTGGAAGTGCTACCCGTCCCGATCCCCTCTACTTGAAGAAGCTTGATGTTTGAGTGGCGAGTCCGGGATTCTCGGACTCACCGACCGAGCTGACCAGCTGTTTTTTCGACCTGCTTGAGTTGATCACGCCTAAAATCGAATGTTTATGACATAGACAAGGGCGTGGCGATTTGACCCCTCAGTTGCTTCAGGTAGAGGGGTTCAGACAATGAGGTATGCGGGAACATTTCGATCAGTAAAACCGTTTCTCAACAGCGCCGAGAGGGCCGGGCTCCAAAGCCCCAAACATTCTAGCTTGAGATGGTAATTCCAACTATATAGAAGATTGTCGTCACTTCAAAGCGTTCCATGCGCAAAACAACAGTCGTCAACAACACCTTGACCCCAAGAAGGAACGAGGGATCGATACTTGTTGGATGGCGTGGCGGGCTACACTGTTCATTGTTGCAAGGATCAGTTAAATCTGGCAAGATAAACCTCCGGCAAAGGAGGTGGCCTTGGTAGTTTCAGCGTCGATCAATTGGGGAAAGAGATGTCCTCATTTCCTCACAACAACAAATGGGAAAGCGGGCCGGGGCCATGTAGATGACGTGGCGGGCAATGCCCGCCAGGACCTACCGGCAGCCTTAGCCAGTGCTGATACCAGTGCTGTTTTGCCGACGCCCGGAGAGCCCTCGCAGGAAGGTCATTGACAGCAAGCACTCAAACCGAGATCAGAGCATGACTCACCTCTGGGGGCACAGTTCATATAGACGCGTGGAGGAAGAGAAGGAGGAGATTCAATATTGGTCGAGTGCTGGTTCTCAATCACCTCCCTGCCTCGAGAAGGATGGGCTTAGGCAACTGCATAGCGCGGAGCAGGCGCGCGGCGTTGCGGCGCGTCGACGGCGCCGATAGTTCGAAGGCGGAGACGCCACCGGTGATACAAGGCCCGCGGGAAATGGCGAACGGCGCGATGCCGTACCACCCATCGCCGTCAATCAGGGGCTTCCATTCGTACACTTTTGGGTCAATGTAAGCACGCTTTGGGGGTTAGGTCGGGTGGTCTCGGTCTATCAGTGCAACGGCTCAGTTTGAGGTGAGAAGGTGACGAGTCTGAGCCCCTGCCGTCGATGTAGCTCGCCGCCAAGGACTCAGCGCCCGGGACGGCGGCGGCCTCAAGCGCTGCATGTGCCGTTGCAGGCAGCTGCGAAGTGAGGAAGTCCTTGCATGCCTTCGCCAAGCTCCGCGCGGTCTCCTCCGGCAGCCCCAACCCCAACCCCAACCTGTCTATAGGGCCAGGCAGATACTGCTCACCACGTCGAAGGATGACTTTCCCTCAAGGTCTGCTTGCTCACGTGTCTATCGTTGGTTGCCTCATGCGTCCTGATTTGTCAGCGACGAGCATTATTATCCTCATGGGATGGCGGCCTAATTACCAGCGTGCCAAACCCAGTTCAGTTAGCGATACTGTTGGGCATCCTCGGCAACCGAATAAAAAACACACACACACTACGCGCACACGCACCGAGCAAGTAACAAAGGTTCAAAACGTGCTTGATGGCGTGGCAGGCTGAATCTGCTTGGCCCTACCCGTCCAGCAGAGTGAGATATGCTCCATGCGCGTATGCCTCTGCCGGAGCCAGTCTTCTTGCGCCTTGCTCGCCTGCCGCTGCAGCGCAAATGAATTGCGCCCATGCGACTAAGTCTCGCACGCCCAGTGCGGCGCGCGCCGCGCCTCGCCCTGCCGCACCACGGTAGAATTCCCAGAAGTTGGCGAGGAGGGTGGCGAAGGGTGCTAGCTCCGGCTCAGGAATGCGCCGCGCCACCTGGTCGTAGGGGCAGACAGACAGCAACCTCGCCTCGTCAAGTGTGTACGGGTACACGAACAAAAGTCATGGTGGAAGCCTGCTCCTCATACGCATTGCTCTCCTCTGCACCGGGGGCAGGGAGACAGACTGGTGCTTCGAACACTTCGCGCTACAGAAAAGTTAATAAAGCAAAGGCCAAACTGAAATGCTGCCTCATCAATTCGTTATCAGCAAATTGTTTTTAAGATCCGAAAGATGGTGTCTTTTTGAATGGATGTAATCCTCGGCAATGGGTATAAAAACCAAATCGTGCGTCCGGACAGAAAGCTCAGGTTGTAAAGTTGTGTCGATCATGGTAGTCTGAAACTTACCAGGTACAACATTAAACATCATTGCCGCTTGCAATTCGGGGAAAAATATATATATATATAACGGGTGTGTGGCAAGCCTCCAAGAAATCAAAAGTTGTCCGCAATATAATTCGGATCTAGTAGCTGATTTGTTAGTTGGCTTTCACTGGCAGCCACTTCCACCATAAACAGAGGCATGCGAACGGACAGATATAGACAGAAGCGGACAGTTGCACGCGACGGGTATGGAAAATCACTCAGGTTGTTGCTGTGCCAAGTGAGGCCCCACGATCTGTGCCATCTCCGCAGCATCGCCCGTGGACCCGACCCAGATCTCGGTGAATCGATTTCTTAGCGCGGGCGACAGCTCCTTTTTGTAGGGCCTGGCAGATACTGTTCGTGGTGAGTGGAGGCGTCCACGTCTCAGTCATTTTGGAAACCGCGCATTTCAGGCTGACAGTTGAGGAGCTCAGTTGAGGCACTCATCTGAGGCGCTCATTCGAGGTATACGTTTTGAGCAGTCAGGAAAGTAAAAGATTTATCGTCACATTAAGGTCCGATGGAACTTGTGCATAAGTTTTACTAGCATCATTCTGCTCGTTAAAAGCGTTAAGTGTGTGAATGTGAGTCCGTGTGTGTCCGCAAAAATGTCAGCTAGCATACCAAGCCTCAATTAAGAACAGTACAGATTGAAGGTGACCAGATTAACTGGCTGGGTTCGCTGCTGGGCCCGACCTTCTTGCCGAAGTCGCCGCCCGGGTTCATCGTCGCGAGAAGCAAAAAGTTGGGGTGTGCCACGAGCTCCTCAACCTCGGACCCGCCCTTCTCGGGTAGCGTCAGCGTGCGTCCCGGCTCGAGCACCGAGTGGCAGGGCCATGCATCATTCAAGTCTACGCAATTCAGCAACTAGACTTCTGCGCATGTAGACGAGACATCTGGCGTCCAGATATGTTGGACTCCATTTTGTATCGACACCTCTCTGTTCTGTGTTTCAGAGTCAATTCTGTAACCGAATGAAGGAAATGACTGAGTCCAGCCGACAAGCAGTCAACTCCAGGTGCTGAACTGCGTACTCAGCATTCCATATCGCGATTGTGGAGGGCTAAGAGCGGAAGAAAATGCAGACGGGAAAAAAGTGCAGACGGGTACAAAAACCAAAAGACATACTGTTCGGGGAACGCCGCACCCTCGTCACACCGCGAGAGGCAGTGCTCCAATTGGTGAGTATAAGGTTTGATGTTATGGCGACGCCAATCCCCGGTGGCGGCAGAGATTCATAGCGAGGGTTCCAGGTCTGGCAATGAAGCAGACCCTAAACCCAAGGTAGAACCCAAGCCGCGTTGATGTTGCTGAGATAACAAGCCTTGCATTCGATACGGTTATTCAAGTGCAGGCAACGATGATCGTCAGCATAAGATGAGCTCGCTTGGTGAGCGGTCATGAGTACGGTATGGTGTGTGTGGGGTCCAATTGACTGAATGTGTGTGCAGCGATTCTGACTGAATGCGCGCAGTGCGACTGACTGAAAGCGTGCGTGGTGTGTTGAAGGCCCTGGAAACCGCGGCTGCGGCAAGACCTCGATGTGCCAGCTTGTTTGTATGGTGTGCGGGTATGATGACAATGGCACGCTCTGCACAAACTGTCAGGTTGACGTGAATCTGAGGCCCTGCCGAGTTGAGGCGTTCTAGCACGCTGTCCTCCGCTAGGCTCAACTCATCCACGAGCAGGATGTCACCGTCCCGCATGGCTTTGATCAGCGGCCCATCCTCCCAAGCAAAGGGAGCCATCTTGCTCCTATCCGTAACACCATCGTCCTCGGCTCCCTCATCGTTTCCTGAGGTGGGGCGTGTGGGCCGAAAGCTAGGGCCTGGCAGATATTGCTTGCCACGTCATATGATGCCATTCAATTCTTTGAATGACGATACGCGATGCGTTGAGAGACCGGCGGAGCTTGAACTGGCGTGAGAGTTCACACTTCGTTGCGAGACATGGCGAGCATAACTCGGAACGAGGGTTCAAAAGGCGGTAGGTGACGTGGCGTGCAATGTTTGTGTGACCCTGCCGGAACCCGCCGAGGAAGTCACCGGTCTCGGTGTGCTGGTGGCAGTTGAGGATGCGCAGCTTCTGCCCCCGGAGCAGAGCGAGGAGCTGGCAGACCGAGGTCTTGCCGCAGCCGCTTGTTAAGGACTTTCAAACGACACTCAGGGAATTGATACACATAATGTAGGACACAAGTGCTTCAGAGCGCTTTGCGAATTAGCGTGCTAAGCCGTCGCGTCCCGTTCGACCAATTAGATATGTCCATTTGGACCACTCAGCACTGATGTCACTATGTGGTGAGAAGCACTTTGTCATAGACAGAGCAAATATGCCTTGCATTCCGTGTTTGTGCAAATCTGGTACACTGCTCAAGTTGTTGTTCTCAGAGTCATGGAAGTAACTTCCACAGAGCGCCGGCAAAAAGTCCATTGCTGAACACACTTTGCAGTGTGATCAGCGCCGGGGTAACACCGGCGATCGTCAAGGAAATTGGTGTTATGTCGTCATAGAACAACTAATATGCATCGTATCCCCCTCCCCGCTAAGAGCTTAATGGAAGGGTGGTGGAACAGCACAGTCAGGCACGGGGTATATGGCACACTATGAGCAAACGTCATGTCGAGGTACACTATGAGCAAACAGAGGCATCGGGGGAATGAGTGTAACAGTCGCAGTGGGACCAGTCTCAGTGAGGCCCTGCCAGTTTCACCGACCAACAGCGCGGGCTCCTTGTGGTGCAGGCACGCCTCGACGAGGGAGAAGAGTCGGCGCATGCCAGGCGTCCACGCCATTGCGTCAGCGAGAGTCTTGGCATCTGTAGCATCTTGCGCGCTGGCACGAGCTTCCGCCGCCGCGGACGCGGTAGTGGCGTTGGAGGCATCGGTTGCGGCTGTCGTCGCTGCCGCCGCGGCTGCCTCGTCTAATCGAGCCTTAAGGGCCTCCTCTTCTGCCGCCGCGTAAAGCGCCGCCTTCTCCTAGAGCCTTGCAGATATTGCTTGGCGCGTGAAGGTATTTCACAGAATACAATAATCAAGAGCTAACTTGGAAGGAACAGCTCAGAAGCGTAAGAACGCGGCGGGTTTGTCATCCTACTGGATATTCAGTTACCTGGTTGAAGGATGCGATCATCATCGCTGTTTTGGCCGAGAGTCAATGACGTGGCAGACGATACATGCCAGACCCTACCTCCTCCAGTGGCGAAGTCTTCAGTACCTTCGCAAGAACAACCTTGAGCGACTCCCGCTCCTCGTCCGATCTCAGCCTCTCGCCCAGCACCCGGAAGCCGTCCGCAGCGAGCTCTTCGTACCCGTTGCTCTGCCGGTTGGCCCAACGGAACAGGTCGCGCGCGGTAATGAAGCCGTCCTTGCCGGCAAACGCGCGGCTCGCCTGCCGCCGCCGCTGCAGCTCCCTCATCACCGCTGTTTAAGGCCGGGGACGAAAACAGCGCCACGTTGTCAAAGGAGGCGTGATGAATGTGTACGAGTGCACGTGAGCAGCCATTCAGATGCAAGGGCAGCGGAGAGTCAGATGTTTCGTTAGTTTCAAAGCGTGCATCCACTCGCGTGGGGCGTGCTAGATTCAAATACCACAGGAAACTCGGATCATCATTCTCTCGAGGCAAGCAACCAGAAAATGAAGGTGACTGTGTAAATTGACCAAACAGTTACATATCGGGCCCTGCCTCCACGAGCTTGGTGCAGTAGCTGGGCGCAATGGCACACCTCTTGTGCAGGATCACACGCAGCTCGTCGTCTGGGATGTCCCCAACATGGATCTCCATGAACCGGTTGCGGAATGCCTAAGTGGAGGGGCGCAAGTTGAAATTGACAGCACTGCTTCTGAGTAGTACATCATATTTTAGCTTCCAAGACAGACCCTAGAGGTTGTCCACTTGCAATGGCGGAGAATGATGGTAAATGCTCACCACGTGAGCGCCTTGGGGTTCTCGATGAACTTAGAGGTGTGTGTGTGTGTGTGTGTGTCTGGAGTGAGTCAGCGTGGTGCATGAAAGGTGTCTTCACGATCAATATCACTTTCTTAAGGTGACTGTTCGAGAGGAGGTCACTTTCTTAAGGTGACACTGGTGTATCATAAT
>Ga0307489_10001216_pt1 | contig 16913 bp, 23 predicted proteins | sample SB12metaG_FD_202247 | JGI IMG/M metagenome (GOLD analysis project Ga0307489, IMG submission 202247) | Sea-ice brine microbial communities from Beaufort Sea near Barrow, Alaska, United States - SB 1.2 | ecosystem: Environmental > Aquatic > Marine > Coastal | place: USA: Alaska | collected...
ACTTTATAGGTCAAAAACGACTGTATGTTACTTTTGGACATTTGTACTAAAGACCTGGATCATCGTTTAACCCTGCACAGCCTAGCCAGAATACAGATAAAATACTAGAACAACAGACTTGCAAGGGTTTCCCTGTTTAGGCGTCAACTAGGGTGGCTCATAGGGGCCGGCTTTGCTTATTAAAGTACCTTTCGTCTCTCCATTTCAGTAAGGGCGCTTTTGATGCGAAATTATAGGAGTTTGTAGTTAAAAGTTCGAATTTTACCCTTCATACATGGGATTGTTTTTTACTATGTCACTTCGACTGATTCCTGACTTGGCCATTCATCACTATGTCATTCAGAGTTTACCATAGGTCTAACACGGTTGCTTAAGCTATCTTTCCGAACTAACCTTTGTATAAAAGGTTTAGGTCTTTCCATCTAATTTTTATCAAAGGGCGTCATAAGTTACTTGCATTATAAAGCGTAGGACAGTGCTCATAAGTAAATCTTTCTAAACAGTAGAATTCATGAGTAGTCTTTCACTTTCAACCGCTTTATAATTTCCTTGCTCATTGCGTCTGATACTCCGTATGTTATAGCAGTCAGTTAGGCCCTTTGGTAGGGGCTGTATGAAAGATTTGCAAATTACGAAATTTTTCGACCCTTATAGGAGGGGGGCTGAAATATCATTAAATCGCAAATATACACGAGGGAAATAACTTTAAGTTAAAGATCCCGAATAATTTCGTTAAAATTTAAATAAAGTACTAAAACGAACAAGACGTAAGAATTTCCTGTTTAGATGGCTGCTAGAATAGGCTCGTAAAAGGCTAACCCAGTTTATGAAAAGAGTTTCTCATTCCTCCATTTTAGTAAAGACGCCTTTGGTGCGAGATTATACGCGTGTATAGTTACAAGTTCGAATCTTGTTCTTTATATATTAAATCACTTTTTCCACAGCAGTACTTTTACTGATTATTTACTCTTTATTCTCCACTGTGACCTGTTGGGAGTACCATAAGCCCTACACACGATCGTTAAAACCAATTTTCTGAGACGAACACCTGCACAAAAAGTCTCGCTTTTCTCAGAAGATTTAAATCGCGATTTAACCTTACACAACTAGGCCAAAATGCTAGTAAAATATTAAAACAAATAAGATGTAAGGCTTTTTTTATTTAGAGGACAGCTAGGGTTGCTCATGAGGGATGTACTTAACCTTTAAGCGCCCCTTTTTTGCGGAGTGCCCTTAGATAAAAGTTTCCGTTTCAAAATCGGCGAGTGTTTTATTAAATAAGCGCGTGGTCAGCCCGTTAAAGGTTAATTAACGTACGTTCCCTAAGAAAGGCTGGGTCCGAATGAGTCACATTCTTAAAAGAAGTTACTTGATTCTGCTCGTAAAATTTTTGAGCAATTTGTTAGTACTAAGGAGTTCTGACTGTACTCGTCTTTACCCCCACTAAAAAAATCATCTAACCAATATTTCATTTTTGTGTTCAGCACTTTTAGTTGTTTCTGCTTATAAGATGGGTTTGTTTTATGAAGCACGAATGGCCGAGTCTTTATTGCCAAGTAAAACCCTAAGTTCGTTAAATTTTGTGTCGCGTAAAATTGAAAGCTTATAAAATTTTTAAAATTTGCTATTCTTGTAGCATTTACAAAAATAAGATCGTTATCTTTTTTATTTAGTGATGTTATATTTGTTTTCAAATACTTAAACATCTTACGCAAAATTTGCCAGTTGTTTTTCACTTTTCCTTTAGAAACAAGTTTTGTTGTCCGTTTTATTAACCCTTCTGTGCTAATAAAAGTATCATTGTTTTCGTAAAACATAGTTGTCGGTAAATAGAAGTATTTGTCATAATTTTGATTGTAAAACATTAAGTTTTGATTAACTTTACTGTTTTGATCTAAGAATAATCTATTTTCATTCAACTGCTTGCTCTGATTTAAAGAAAAGTTTAATAACTTCGATTCTGCTATTTTCCTAAAATTATTTATATTACCAACTGTTACATTTAAAAAATAAATTGAACTGAAATTAGTAAGGTCTTTAGAAGTTATCGGTGAAAACTGAGCCAAACTATGAGTTCCTGTCTCACTTAATGAGGGGTTTAATACATTCAAACCATTCCAGGTTTTATTAAAAATATTAGAATGGTTTAGTATCTTAAGCATTTCAATACTATTTTTACCATCGTTCCTCTTGAAAATCTCACTATTAAAAACTATTAAAGGATTCTTTGATAGTTTTATGTCTTGACATGTTAGATTGTTTCCTTCAGTAATACTCTTAATAACTTTCAAGTTTGACCCCAGAAAAGATATAGGGAAAGTTAGGTTAATTAAAGACCCTACAGTCAGGCATTTAAAGTTTCCTTTCAGCATTCGTTGTCGTAAATTCAAATTTAAGTACGAACCCTCGTATCTAGGGTTATTTGAGATTAATAGGCAAAGTGTTGAAGAATTTAATTTCAGTTTATCTGTAACCAGATTTAGTTGAAAATCAGATTCTAAATCATTAGCCACTCTAACATCTTCCGCTCTTTTAAGCTTAATAAACGAGTAGTTCTGAGAAATAATAAGTAACATACTTAAAACTTCTAGGCTTAAGTTTTCGAAAACAATAATAAAAGAATAATTTTTTCTATGTTGCGCTTGGCAATGCTCAAAAAAGTAAACGGTTTGAGAAACAGTTTTTAATATTTTCAACCAGGAATCTTTAGAGGTTGAAACGTCACTATCGCTTGTTGTCCAAGTTTCGAATATCCCATCAAAAAACTGTCTACCTTTATCTGTTAACCAGGTATTAAATGTCTGAATATTGTAGTCGGGCTCTATTTGAACCACTTGATTGTTGCTTATATAAACTCTAGTGTCAGAACCAAATCCGTCTGTTGGGTCAATACTTTCAAATTTTTCAATGTCCCATCCTCGAAGTTCAAAAGGAAAGCTTTTCAAAGTTAAAGCTCCCATGTTTAATTTAGAGTTGTTTAAAAATAAATGTGATATATAACATAATAAAACCGTACAACAAATAATGAAAAGTGTCAAGCCCTTCTCCTAAAACTCCCAGGCTCATCGTGAGAATAAAAAGCACCCAGATTATAACTAATCCCATAATTTTTATATCTGGTATTTTGAGTTTTTTGTTAAAGCTCCTACGGGGCATAAATCAATGACATTACCGGATAGTTCTGATGAAAGGACTCTATCTACGTATGTACCTACCTCACTTTGACCTCCTCTACCAAAAACACCAAGTTCTTCAACACCAGCTATTTCAGTAGCAAATCTAACACACCGAGTACAATGTATACATCTAGTCATAACAGTTTTAACGATTGGGCCTAGGTCTTTATCGCTTACAACTCTTTTAAATTTATAAAATCTTCTTTTCGTAAACCCAAAAAATAAAGATTGGTCCTGTAAGTCGCAGTCTCCACCTTGGTCACAGATGGGACAGTCCAATGGGTGGTTCAAAAGCAAGAATTCTAGGATGTTTTCCCTTGCTTTTTTTATTAGTGCGCTGTCATGGTACATGTTATTGTTATACAGAGCTGACTTTGCATTGGTTGCGCAAGATACAATGGGTTTAACAGAGTTTTTAAGTTCAACTAAACAAATCCGACAATTCCCTGCTATAGATAAATCATTATGATAACAATAGTGTGGTATTGAGATTCCGTTAGCAATTAAATAAGCGATTAATGAAATTTTATTATTAATTTTTTTTTTGTTTAACATTTGATTGTATAAAAAAGAAAATGTAGCTTAATTTGGTTAAAGCGTCGACCTGTCACGTCGAAGATTGCGGGTTCAAGTCCCGTCTTTTTCGTAAAGATTCCTAAATTTTATTTGTTATTTTTTTTTTAATAGGCTCTAGTTCAATCGAGTTTTTTAACCTGTAAAAAACTGTTATGATCGCCAGCCCAATTGCAGATTCCGTTGCGGCAATTGTTAGAACAAATAAAACAAAAATTTGGCCTACGATGTCATCTAGATAAATAGAAAAAGCTGCGAAGTTCAAGTTTACTGCAAGTAATAAGAGTTCAATTGACATTATAATTGTTAAAATATTTTTACGATTCAAGATTATTCCTAATAATCCGATAAAGAAAACAATACAAGTTAAACCCAAAATATAATTGATATTTATAGTTAGCATAAAAATTTTGTGTGGGTATACTGGGATTTGAACCCAGGACCTGTGGATTAAAAGTCCAATGCTCTACGACTGAGCTATATACCCAAAACTTTACGTTTTTACAGAGCGAATAGTAATAAGAAAACAATCATTAACGCGAATAGCGCAATTGCTTCTGTAAGTGCGAATCCTAAGATTGCCATTTTGAATAACTCATCTTTTAATGATGGGTTTCGAGAAATTCCAAGAACTAGAGCACCGAAAACGGTACCGATTCCAACTCCAGCTCCAGCTAATCCGATTGTAGCTAAACCTGCTCCTATATATTTGGCTGCTTGTAGTAGCATAAACCATCTATAGATGGTTTATGCTAACCGAAAGCACAAAGCAGCCAATATTATTTGTTCTAGTGCACCAAACCTTCCATATTTGTATGTCTTTTTTGTTTTAATTTAGGTGAAGATTTTAGTTCGTATAGGTAGTTTTGCACCCCCCGTTTTTAAAGCAGCGATTATCGTATTAAGGTTAACGCCACAAACTTCAAACAATACAGTACCGCCTCTGACTCTGGCTCCCCAGTGTGACACGGGGCCCTTACCCTTACCCATCCTTACTCCTATAGGCTTTGACGTAATAGGTAAATCAGGAAATATTTTAATCCAAATTTTGCCTTTCCTTTTTATTTTTCTTACTATCGCTTGTCTAGCTGCTTCAATCTGACGTGAGTTTATTATCCCAGATTCGGCAGCTTTTAAGCCAATGGTTCCAAATTTCAAAATGTTTGATTTAAATTCGAGTCTAACTAGTTTGCCTTTTTTAACTTTCTTGTATTTAACTTTCTTAGGTTGTAAAAACATAAATATTATTTTTCAACTGTACCAGCGCAAGTCCAAACTTTCACCCCGAATGTTCCGTTTGAGGTAAAAGAGACAGTTTCTGCGTAACTAAGGTCGGAACTTAAAGTTAATACAGGAACATTGCCTATTTTTATAGTTTTATGCCTTGCTCGTGGAGCACCATTTAATCGTCCCTTCACCTTTATTTTAATACCCCCCAGTTTTGAGAAAGCTTTATTACTGAATAATGTTAGGGTAGTTTTCAAAAATCTTAAAAAAAAGTTGTGTCTTTTCTGCTTTTTCAACTGATTTGCCACAAATTGAGCAAGTAATTCAGAAGAATCTGGTTGTGTCGTACACGTGTACATTAAATTAACCCCGTCCTTAAAAAAGTCGTTTCTACTATACTTTCTAAGTTGTGCCAAATTCTTTTTCAGCAGTTGCACCTTCTTTTTGTCTAGCTTAGGCCTTATAGTCTCATTCAATTGTTGGAATGTCGTAAATATATCTAATTTCTTACCTGTAAAAAGGCTTAAACTTTCTAAAAGTTGGTTTAAAAAGGAGTTTATTTCTGAGTGCTTTATCGTTTTATATTTTTTGAGTGATAAGTAATTGTTATATGATCTGAGTATTTTCACTCTCCGCTGTTTTACATTAAGTTCTTCTTGCCTTATGTCTTTGATAAGACTCTGTTGCACAATAGGTTCTTTTGTTACAGATGTTATTACCCTTCTCTTGTAGCTCATTCTTTGGTATTTGGTAAAGGTTTTAATGCCTTTCTTTATTTTACCAAAGAGTTGTTTATTCTTCTTTTTAGCACCGGGTTTCGGGTTTAAACGAATTTTATTGGTTCTGTTCAATTTATTGATTAAAAAAACAGACTTTTGTGTTAAATAGTATGACACAAATACGTACAAAGATGAGTCCGTATAGTATAGTCTGCAATCATGAACAATTAAGCCGTTATCTTCTAAAAACTTGCGGATGTATTTTCTTATTTCTGAGTCTTTAAACGCGTATCTAGCTAATTCAGGGGATTTTTTTTCAAAATATTTAGATTTCCATTCTTTATTTTTTCCTAGTCGAAAAATATTCGGGTTTGTTCTTTGGCCCATGTAAAGTTTACTTTTTTGACTTTTTCTTTTTAAAAGCAAATTTGCCTCTAGTAGGAGAAAATTCTCCAAATTTGTGTCCAATCATTTCTTCAGTCACACTTACTTCAGTGTAACTCTTACCGTTGTGAATCTTAAAGATTAGCCCCAAAAATTCGGGGATTACTTCAGAGTTTCTGGACATTTCTAAAACGGTATGTTTTTTTTTTAATAATTCTACGTTTTTTAAATGTTCCGAGTTAACGTAAGGTCCTTTCCAGTTTGATCTACTCATTTTTATTTTATAATTAACTTATTTTTAGACCGGCTTGTGTTACCTTTCTTAACAGGCTTTCCCCAAGGAGTCCTTCCTTTACCAGATTTTTTACCTTCACCACCTCCGTGTGGGTGATCCACTGGGTTCATGGCAACTCCTCTAACGGTAGGTCGTTTATTTAACCAACGAGACTTTCCTGCTTTCCCTAAACGGGATAAAAAAAAGTATTCGTTAGAGACAATACCTATTGTCGCGTAACACTTCGGCGATATAAATCGTTGTTCTCCAGAACTCAGTTCAATTTTAGCGTGCGTTGTAGTTTTTTCTTTGAGACGTGAAAAAGTCCCTGCTGCTCTGGAAATTTGAGCCTGTTTCGAAGTTGTGGGCGCTACGTTATGGATATAGCTTCCAACAGGAATTTCCTCAATAGGTAGAGAGTGCCCCACTTTCGGTTCTGCATTAGCTCCCGATTTCACAATATCCCCTATTTTCAAATTTTTAGGTGCTATAATATAAAAAAAATTTTTATTTAAGAAATCATAAATAGATGCTATGTTAGTGTTACGGTTAGGGTCGTACTCTATGCTAGTAACTATTCCTATGCCGTCATTTTTCCTCGAAAAATTTAATTCTCTGTATCTCTTTTTGTGACCACCTCCTATGTGGCGTACTGTAATTTTACCAGAATTATTTCGTCCAGATGAGTTTTTCAATCCTTTTATCTTATTTTTTAGAAAGGGTTTTTTTCTTAAATCTTCTGTATTTAATTGAAGTAAATGTCGTTGTGACGGCGTAATTGGCTTTTTAATTTTAAATTCCATGTTTGTGGTTAAATTCGATTAGACTAATGAAAAATATTATGATAGAAGATTCTAAGTTAAATTTAAATAAATTTTTAAATGGTATTAAATTAAAAAAACAATATATAGAAAAGTTGAAAAATAAAATTTCAGAGCTAAATGGAGTGTCTAAGACTAATTACAAAGATTTAGAGTCTGTGGTAGCTACTAAAACCCATTCGTCAACTAAGAACGACTATTTAGTGATGTACATCATTGATATATCTTTTTCAGAAACAAATACGTTGCTTCATGTAACTGATTTCGCGGGGAATCTAGAATTTTTTTGTTCTGCTGGATCGTTAAATTACAAAGGTAAGCAAAAAAAATTACGGTTCTTGGTTTTCAGGGACTTATTTCGCATTTTAGTATCAAAATTAACATTTTTAAAAGGGAAACCTGTAGCATTACACTTAAAAAACGTAGGCTCTAACAAATTTTGGATTATAAAAAAACTAAAAACCAAATTTTTTATAAAAGTCGTTCGTAATTTTAATTTATACCCCTTCAACGGATGCCGTAAAAAAAAAATGAGACGAAAAAAATTCAAAAGGAGAAATGGCTGAGCGGTTTAAAGCGGCAGATTGTAAATCTGTTGAGTTTTCTCATCGTAGGTTCGAATCCTACTTTCTTCAAACATGAAATTATTGCGGAATATAACGCAGCGGTAGCGTGCCTGCTTTGGGAGCAGGAAGGCATGTGTTCGAATCACATTATTCCGAAAATTCCTACTTATTTTAAACTTTGATACAATTTTAAGTTCGTTATCCCAAACTGATACATTAGTAATTTATTTTCGCAATAATTAAGTGAATTCATACTTTTTAATTGTGCCACCGAGTAAACTTTATTATTAAACTTTACTGCCAATATCAAAAAGAGTAGTGGCTTGAAATTGGTTAATACAATTTCCTTAGATAGAGTCTTAGAAGTTAAAGTGGGCTTAATAAAAAATGTAATCCCATTAATTACTGGTGTGATACTATTATAAACAGAACCTTTCAAAGTTTTACTTGCTGTTTTATTAAAAACCTTATAATAGCTGAAGTTTATATCTTTTAAACCTTGTTCAGCTATTATCCAATCATCGGAATTTCGATTAACTCCACTAAAAAAAAAAAATAGGTTGTTTGTTCTTAAATATCTTTCAGTCTTAGAAGTTTTATAGCTTTTTAGAGTAAATTTCATTTTTATACATGGGTACTATTTAACTTTAAAGTTATTTTTAGGCTTAGTAGGATTTGAACCTACGACTAAACCGTTATGAGCGGTACGTTCTACCCCTGAACTATAAGCCTTTTTAATTCACAGTCATAAAATATCAAAATAACACCTATGAGAAATATAAGTTTTAAGCAAATTTTAGTTTTATTATTAATATTTTTTTTCCTTTTCGGTGACTTTTTCAATTTAAAAAAAAAGTTAAATAGCTTTATAAAATATCTCAATAACTTTATTTCTAAAAATAGCAGGAAAAAAGGGACTTGAACCCCTGACTTTTGGTTTTGGAAACCAACGTTCTGCCAACTGAACTATTTCCCTCTCATAACTTTAAATGCCTTTAACAAAATACTTATCAGAAGCGAAAAACAGATCGTTCTTATTAATTTTCACGTGGTTATCCTGTTTTTCAGTAGCTTATTTCTATAAAGAAACCTTACTGTTTCTATTTGTTCAACCTCAGATGTACCAAGGTAGTAACACGCCCCCGTCGGCCCTTTACTTCATTTTCACGGATGTCACTGAGATTTTTTCAGTTTACATAAACCTTATTAGTTTTATAAGCGCCCAATTAACATTACTTCACGTTTTGTACCACTTGTTTGTTTTTTTCAGCCCGGCAATGTACTACAGAGAGTATTTCTATTTTAATTTAGTCTTGAAAATCATTTTACTTGTTTGGTGCTTTTCCATTGTTATGTTGACTCAAATATTAATCCCATTAACTTGGAAATTTTTTCTCAGTTTTCAACACTTAACAAGTACTAAGTCGGTAAATTTACACTTTGAAGCGAAACTAAATGAGTATTTAATTTTTTATATTTCGCTATACTATTTATGCGTTTTCTATTGTCAAATTTTCACAGTATTCTTCCTTTTTTTAAATTATATAGATGCAAATATTCAAATAATAAGAAAATTTAGAAAGCTTTACTACTTTTTTTTTCTGATTTTTGCGACACTAGTAAGTCCTCCGGACATTTTCAGTCAATTTTTAATAAGTATTACTGTTATTCTTCTCTACGAGGGACTGATCTTCACGTTCCTGTTACGAGCTGTTACACGTTCTCTAATTAGGTAACCAATTAAAACCAATTAATATTCCTATAGTAAAAAGTAAGTACCCTATTGTTAGCGGTAAGAAGCATTTCCAACCTAAGTGCATCAGTTGGTCGTATCTATAACGAGGCAATGTGGCTCTCGTTATAATAAAGAAAGTGACTCCTATAACAATTTTTAGGCTTAACCACACACTATTAGGTATGAGACCAAAAAAACTTATTATGGGTAACCAACCTCCTAGGAATAAAACCGCAGAAAAAGTACTCATCAGAAGCATATTAGCATATTCGCCTAAGAAAAAAAGAGCGAAGGTCATTGCAGAATACTCTACGTTGTAACCGGAGACTAGTTCAGCTTCGGCTTCTGGAAGATCAAACGGGTGTCTGTTAGTCTCGGCGAGCATTGATATGTAGAAGATCATAAAAACAGGCAGCAAGGGCACAACGAACCACACTTTTTGTTGTGCTAGGATGATTGTACTTAAATTGAACGATCCAGCGCAAATTACAACACTTAAAACAGTAAAACCTATAGAAATTTCGTAAGAGATCATTTGTGCTGCAGATCTTAGTGCACCTAAATAAGCGTATTTAGAATTACTAGACCAGCCGGCTAGTAGGATACCGTAAATATTTAAAGATGAAACGGCGAGTAAATAAAGAATCCCTAAATTGAGATCCGTAATTACAATACCTTCTGAAAAGGGTATGATGGACCAACCAAGTAAACTTAAGACGAATGCTATACACGGCGCTAGTAAAAAGACGTTAGTATCGGCAGTGGTTGGTATAGTTGTCTCTTTGGCAAATAGTTTCAATCCATCAGCAAGTGGTTGTAATAAACCCATAAAACCTACCACGTTAGGCCCTCTCCGTCTTTGTATAGCACCCATGATTTTTCTTTCTGCTATTGTAAAATAAGCAACAGCAATTAATAGCGGAACTACAATACTAAGAATTTTTAGAAGTGTTATTAATATAAAAATCATTTTAAAATTATTTTAGGCTAAAACCGGACTCGAACCGATATTATAAGATTTGCAATCTAATACATTCTCCAGTTATGTTATTCAGCCGTTCTGTAATTAAAAGGATAAGGTGGGATTCGAACCCACGGTATTCGAAAATACAATAGTTTTCAAAACTATCGCCTTAAACCACTCGACCACTCATCCAAAATGCAAATAAAGGGATTCGAACCCTTAGCTTTAATCTTGGCAAGATTACACTCTACCAATTGAGTTATATTGGCGTTACTTTTTAAAAGGAAGTTGTAGTGATTTAAGAATGAAAAGCAATTCTTCTTTAATTTGAGAATTCGCTATAATTGTAATATCCAGCTTCGGTAAATTGTAAAATAAGTAATAATGTTCTTCTAATTCATGAAAACTAAAAGTCTCATGAAGTTCATAAGAAAATACATTTTTCTTGATTTTCCTTGTCAAAGCCAGGCCATTAAAGTCCTTAACTTTAGGTAAAATTTCAATTAAAGTCTTAGCTAAAAAAAGGAACATGTTTCCTTTTTTAAGAGTGACTTTACAACCAGCAGGATTTCCTTTCCTAATTTTAAGAAAGATATTCGAATGTTTCGTCGTTGTCAAGACACCCTTCTGGCCCGTTATTAATTCAATAGCAAGTAGGCTTGTGGCCAAACCCTTTATTCCGGTTGTTTTGCAGCCAAAATTTAAGATAATTTTTTCTAGTTTTGGTAGTTGTTTTGTGTTATTATAAAAAAATTTATTTGCTAAGTCGTACTTTAAGGTTTTTTTACAAAAATGTTCTAAGAAATGCATGTTTTATTTAAACAAGTCCTGCTGAAATACTAATAAATTTTTGAAACTTTTTTTTCTTTAACATTTTAGGAATAGGCCCTAAAATTCTTGTCCCTATGGGATTGCCTTGTTTGTTCAATAAAACTACAGCATTCCCCTTGAATAAAATTTCAGAACCATCCTCTTTCCTGTATTTTGTTTTAGTTCTAATAATTAAAGCCCTGTAAACTTCCCCCTTTTTAACTTTGGAGGTTTTCTTTAGCCTGTTTCTAAGTTTTTGTACAGAGACTATTATAATATCGCCCAATGTAGCATACTTTTTTTTAAACCCACCTAATACTTTAAAACACCTTACTGTTTTTGCACCTGAATTATCAGATACTCTTAAAATAGTTTGTTGTTGAATCATTTAATTTAGATATTTAATCAAAGAAGTTGCGTTTATAGCTCAATTGGATAGAGCGTTGGATTTCGGTCCCGAAGGTTATAGGTTCAACTCCTATTAGACGTATTTTTAAAAATTAAGAATGCCAACGGTAGAACCTAAAAAAGCGTTTCTTTAGTAAAACTTGCTTTTGTAACTCGCTTTTCACACCAACGGCATCTCCTTTGTTTTGTGAATTTAATAAAATTTCGTGCTTTAATTTTACATAAAAATTGTCTGCTGTCTTTTTCTTCACGGAAGCTATTATAAATTTTATTGCGAGAGAAATTCTGGCTTTTTCATTTAAAATAAATGCAGGAATCTCCCGAACTTGTTTTCGTCTTTTCTTCTTTTGCGTGATTCTATGTAATTTAAAAATTGGAAGTGAGTACATTACAGCTAGTTGAACTAACTTTTTTGAGCTCTTACTTGAGTGCTTTTGTAGTTCTTTAAAACTTTTTAATAGGGAGTTTTCACTTGTCTTTTTCTCCCCGTTGACTAAAAGGTGACTAATTATCTTGTTTTTTATTCCTAGTTCTAATTTCTTCATCTAATTTTAAAGTAAGTATTTACGTAAATTTTTCGTCCCGTATTTCGATCTGGAAGTCTTTCTATTTTTCAAACCTAAAAAGTCCAGTTTCCCTCGAATTAAGTGATACTTAACACCTGGGAGGTCTTTCACACGACCACCCCTCATTAAAACTGTGGAGTATTCTTGTAAATTATGACCTTCTCCTGGTATATAAGCATAAACTCGTTTAGCGTTACTGAGACGTAGTTTTACAAGTTTTCTTAGAGCTGAATTTGGTTTTTTAGGGGTTCTCACGACTAACTTAGTACATAGCCCTTTTTTCTGAGGACACCCTTGTAATGCTGGGGTCTTATTAATTTTTTTTTTCTTTCTCCGCTTTTTTTTACAAAGTTGATTATAGGTAGGCATATATAATTAAAATAGTTTTTACTTACCAAAAAGGGGACTCGAACCCCTACTCTTTAAGAACTAGAACCTAAACCTAGCATGTCTACCAATTCCATCATTTTGGCAATGATATAAGTATACTCGTTATCGGACTTGAACCGATACTCTTCATTAGAATCAGATTTTAAGTCTGACGTGTCTACCAATTCCACCAAACGAGCTTTAAAATATATTATAAATTTTTTTTTAACTTAAACATTTTAGGGGGGTATAACTCAATTGGTAGAGTGTATGCTTTGCACGCATAAAGTTATCGGTTCAAGTCCGATTACCTCCAATTATCTAAAATTTCCACTCCTCAGGCTGGATTTGAACCAACGTCCACGTGGTTAACAGCCACTTGCTCTACCTCTGAGCTACTGAAGAAAATGTATTAATGTCTAATATAGTTTACCAGTATTTTTTCTAAATTTAGATTGAAGGGAAAAGCTGTTGCAAAATTCGTATTCCTGATATCTCCAAATAAAATCTGCATTGTTTTGTATTTAATAACTAGATGTTTTGGAGGTATAGGCCAAACGTCGGACTTTATGATGCTCTCCTCCACCAATAGGTGTTGGTTAGGGTCTATGCTTATTAAATCCCCAGGCTTTAGCATGTAGGATTTACTCCTCACAGTTTTGTTATTAACCAGAACTTTTCCGTGCACGATCAGCTGTTGAGCGTTCCGCATACTTATACTAAATTTAGATCGATAAAGTACTGTATCTAATCTACTTTCGAAAAGCTCTAAAAATAGCGTGTCAGTTTTCACAAACTTGCTTCGGGCTTTGCTTTTATTCAACGCGGCTTTTATCTGACTCTTCAAATACTTACTACTAAAGTCTCCGTAGAATAACCTGAATCTTTTAGACGCGTGAAGTGTGTTTCTGAATTTTTTTTGGTAAGAGGTTCCTCGACTGGGATATTTTGAAACGCGGTACCGGTTTTGGTCTTGGGGTTTAAATTTTCTATATCTTTTTAATTTCCGTTTGTAGAACGTAATTAATCTCTCCCATTTTTGTTTTTTAAATGTTAATAATTTTTTTCTGCTTTGTACGTTTTCTCTTAGCTTAATAAGTCGCTTGTATAAAGGTTTAAATCTTTTCTTTTTTGAAAAAATCATTGGGGTTTAGTTTTTGTATGAGTTTTCTGATTTTAGTTGATTTGCTTTTTTAAACGTTGCTTTTAAGATTGAGAAAAAAAAGTCATTACGCACCTTCTTTTTTGTGAACCTAAAGTTCCCAGGAATCTTGTAAGTTGACTTGCTTTTTAAGAGGTTTAAATCACAGTTCAAAGATATAGTAGGAATTCGAGCAAGGTAGCTCTCGTTCAGGGCGTTCTCGTCCGTGACTTTGTCGAATACCACGACTAAGTCACTTTTATTCCTCAGTTTAAATAAAAGCTTAGACGACTTATTAGTAGTGGCCTTTGGATTTTCTGACAGGTATTTAAAACAAGAAACTTTGTTGGTTATAATACCATTTACCCAGGCTGACTCTGGAATAAAGGTATGCTTTGTGCTATTTATCAGATTTTTGGTTTCTTTGTCCGTATTTACAGGAACCCCAATAAAAAGTATTCTTTTATTATTTATATGGTACTTGTAAATAACGTGCAACGCTTTCTTCAGCCTGTACTCTATATCTTCTATTTGAGTGTTAGCTAAATTATCTTTTTTTTTGTAGATTTTCGTTTTTATAAGTTTTAGTTTCAACAACTTATTTTTATATTTGGTTATATTTTTAATTTTCATTGACCTTTATTAAACTTTCTTTCCCTCCTTTAATTTAATTTTCTCATTAACGTACAGAATACCCTTTCCCTTGTAAGGTTCCGGCTTTTTGTATGATCTAATTAAAGCAGAGGTTTGATTCACTGATTGGTACGAGTGCCCAAAAATAAATAATTTAGTAAGTTTCAAGCAAAATATTTGCAATTTGTCCGATACCTTGAAATAAAGTGGGTGACTATATCCTAATTTAAAAAGCAACAATTTATTTTCGAAGTTGTCCACTTGAAACGCACGGTACCCGACTCCAACAAATTGAAGTTTTTGGTACAATACTGCTGAAGTCTCTATTAAAAGTTGCTTTATTAATGCGAGAGTAGTCCCTTGAACAGCTTTAATCTTTTTTCTTTCATTGTTAGAGATTTCTGAAAAAGGTAGAGCGCTTACCTTAAGAACCCTTTCTATTTCCATTATTGCAATTTTGACTTTAAGTTTTAACGATTTTTGTTTTAAGGGCCCTATTAGAGTTATAATTTTTTTTTTTTCACAATATATTACGGTAGTGTTACTCGGGATTTTGATACTGTATTTTTTAGTTGTATTTTCCATTTTTTTACTCTTTAATTAATAACTATAAAAGGCTCTCCACCAAGCTTTAATTTTTTACAATCTGTTACTGTTTTTAATCCTTTATTAGTTGAAATAATAATAAAGGACTTACTAGAGTCGATTTTCCAAATTTGTTTAGTCGAATAATATATTCGACGGCTCGGTTTTGAAATTAGCTTTATAGCATTTATAGCAGGTTTTCCTTCTCTATACTTTAGAAAAATTTTAATTTTATCAGAGTTTTCCGAATCGATTTTATACCCTAAAATAAATCCCTCATCCCATAATATTTTTAAAAAAGACTCACAAATTTTTTTTCTTGTTTGCAGAATAAAAGCTCGTCGAGCGAGCTGACCGTTTTTAAGGTTAGCAAACATGTTCCATAAGTAATTTTTCATTATGTTATATTTAAATCTGCTTAGAGGCAGGTTCGAACTGCCGACACAAGGATTTTCAGTCCTTTGCTCTACCAACTGAGCTATCCAAACTTATTAGAATTTATTCCCAACAATTCTCCGTAAGTATCAAACGTCTTTATTATATTTTTAGTCTTAAGTTTCAAGTTTTTTCGACTCTTATCCCTAAATAAATCCATTTTTAAGTTATTAGGGTTTAACACCTCTATCTGTTTCTCCATATTGTGGTCTATATTAAATTTTGTTTTGATTTTAATATCAGGAAATAAATGCGCGTTTATTTTTTTTAAAAAAACTAAGTATTGAAAATTTTGTGAAGAGTATATTGTTATTTGTTTCGAGTATATTCTGTATTCAAATTGTTCTTGTGCTGTTTTATTTACATGAGGTGACTTTAGAATTGTTAGGGTCTTCTTTTTTTTTTTCTTCTGGAAATACTTTTTGATTGTATTAAAATTTATTTTTTTATTGTAGAAAAAAAATAAAAAGAATTTTTGTATTGAATTAAAATTGTTCGACACAATTGTTACGTTACAGGGTTTCATTTTATAAATTTTATAGCCTTTAAAATAGGTTTAGATTACATTTTAAGATTTACTGAGTCAAATAAAAATTTTGAGGCAATTCCCACGTTTGATCATACGGAAAATAAACGAAACGCTATGGTAAATAGGAAGTAAAGTTATCCAGATACAAACTGTTGCAGGCATATATACAAATCTGGATTAAAGCAACCACAAGCTCTAGACCGAAAATGAGTACTGAAAATATCATAGGAAGTAATCACGAACAAAATAAGTGTGAATTAAATAAATACCTTCCATTGTTGTAGTTGACTGGATCTTGAAATCACAGTTGATACGAAGCTAGCTAGATTGAAACACTTAGTAATCGGAAAAAAAGTATAAGTCAATGATTAATAGTATTAAGCAGATATAAACGTAGTTAGGCATTTATAAAGAACAAGATTCGAACTTGTAATTATACGTACATATAATCGCTCCAAAAGCGCCTTTATTCATATAAGAAAATGAAAGACTTTTCACACCTTAATTAACTTCCATCTTGGGTATAAATATAAGTTAGAATTATGAAAATATATGTTTGGATTAAAGCAACCACAAGCTCTAGACCAAAAAGAAAGACTGAAATTATCATTGAAAGTAATAAGTCTAAAGAAATAAGATTATCTAAACAGAAACTATTGCTCTGACATATATAGGGATACATGTTTGTACTAAAGCGGCAACCAAGCTCCTAACCAAAATGGGTTTAAATTAGATTTTGAGACGTATCTTAAGTCAAACAAAATTTTTGAGTAATCAACCCGTTTACCACACGGGGAAGAGAAGCTTAGAGATCTCGGTAATAAGATCAATCAATAATAAAAATATCATTATACAGGTGTAAATTATGTCAAGCATTCCAAAGAACAAGATTCGAACTTGTAATTATACGTACATATAACCGCTCCAGAAGCGCCTTTGCTCGTGTAAAAAAACAAGAAACTTTTTATACTTTAATTAACTCCATCTTGAATATAAAT
>Ga0307489_10001217_pt1 | contig 16889 bp, 21 predicted proteins | sample SB12metaG_FD_202247 | JGI IMG/M metagenome (GOLD analysis project Ga0307489, IMG submission 202247) | Sea-ice brine microbial communities from Beaufort Sea near Barrow, Alaska, United States - SB 1.2 | ecosystem: Environmental > Aquatic > Marine > Coastal | place: USA: Alaska | collected...
AGGTACGGCGGGGCGTGGGAGTGGAGGGGCGAGTCGATTGGAAAGATCGGCCTGCATCGTTTGATTTTCCACGCCCACATGCACTTTTCTGGGTTTGACATCCACGTCGTACCGCGAGCAATGCTGGGGAAGACTTGCCCCGGGGCAATCGGTGGAACGGCGGACGGCGCTAGCTCGGGGGCGGGGGTTGGGGCGGCGGCGGCGGCGGGGGAGGCGGCGGGGGCGGCGGGGGCGGAGGGGGCAACATCCTCTGACGTGGTGGCGCGTTGCATCTCCTCCGGCGCCCTCAACAACCTCCTCGACAACATCGACAACATCGAACACGACAACGACGACGCGCAGGTGCCGGGAACTGCCGCCGTCATTCAGAGATGCGTCGCCATGAAGCCTGGGGACGTGCCTCCAGGGGTGGTCATGTATGGCGCTGGCGGTGAAGAGTTCAATAGCGAGGAGTTAGGCGGCTCCACCTCATCGGGTGACCCATTGTCTGGTAGCGGGGACCCGCCTCCGATCGCCTGCACCTTGAGCGCACACGCCGAACGACTGCTGTGGGACTGGACCAGCCAACGGCGGAGCTGGCCCGACCGCCATGCCAAGCAGCTAGTGCTGCAGAGCGGAGACGTGGTCGTGCTGCGGTGCACGTACGACATTCCCGATGCCAAGCGCGGTGAGGTTGTGTTCGGCCAGACTAGCGCGGAGGAGATGTGCCAGGCGCGATTTTCGATCGCGTCGCACGAGCTAGTGACCAAGGGACAGGACGACCTGATTCCACTCGTCGGTCGGCTCATGGGCCACGACCACGAGGACCGGCGCACTATGAGCAAACAGTCTAGTGGAACGGAGCGAGCCGCTGCCGCCGCCGTCGATGACTATCGGTAACGCACTATGACGCCGCGAGTGATATGCCTTAAACATTGTAATAAAGCCGTCCGCATCCTAGGACATGGCGTCAATGAATGATGAAGCGCGCATGGCGTCGGCGAAGATGGCGTCGCGCCGACCCTGCCAACGGGCGGCGCCTGACGGTGCGACGCGACGACGCGAAAGCGTACGTCAGAAACGAGCTGATAAACCGCGTTCCACGTGCAGTGCGCTCAGTTCGACTTCGTGAACCCCGTTTTTTTTTGCTGGGGCGGCGAGCATTTTGCAGCACCTTTCCGGACACATAACATAATGGGGGGGTTCACGAAGTCGATAGACACTCAAATGAGCGTGTAATAATCTTCAGTCTAATAACTCAAGAAAATCATGGACTCAGGAGTGACTTATCACTTGCCGACACTGATTTCAGTGAAATCGAGGGGGGACGTGGAACGTGACGATGTTCGGATCGTGCAATCTGGTGGTCTAAATAACTCAAGGAAAGTTTCGTTTCTGACGTACGACGCGAAAGCTCGAACTCGAAACTTGGCAAATAAGTGGGCTCAGATCGTATGGGTTTTTGTGGTCAGGCGGCCAGAGGAGGGGTCGCCATATCGCGAAAGCAGGAAACACTGGGACTTATTCTCATCGAACCCACTCGCGTGGGGCGTCAGCGTCAGCTCACGTATACGTTGAGCTAAAATTGGTAAAATGTGGAAGTGCCGCACGCGCACGTGCTCTTCTTGGACGTTCCACCCGTCGTGTTTTTAAAGCCCAACGTCGCGGCACATCCTCCAGCTCCCGGCGAACAAGAAGCGCCCTGTCAGGCAACAGACTGACACGTGACAGAGGCATTGGCGTCCGTCCAAGCGAAGCCTGTCGCATACTCTCGACTTCGGCGGCCTGCTGTGGTCACGTGGCCCAAAAAACTGACATCGCACGGCCAAGCCTGAAAGCCTATCTTGCTTTCCTGGCCCTCGACTCGACCCCGTGGGCCGCTGCCCTTCACACTCACCATGCTGGCATCGACGGCGTGTGCGCCGTCCGCATTACCGGCTCGATGCGCCGCGAGCGGTGGTGGCGGCGGCGCGGACTGGAAACAACGGTGGGTTCGGCCCGGTGGGCGCCAAAAAAACGGTAGGAGGACTTGCCGAGGCCAACCCTCAATCCGATGCGAGCTGTTGGATCGGAGGGATTACGGGAATGGGGAGGGTGGCGGCGGGGTCGGCGGGCGGCGACGGAGCGAGGGGGCGGTAGGCGGGGGCGGCAGGTTGGGCTCTCTGCAGCCGAAGCCGCAAGGGCTGTACCTACCAGGGCAACATTCGTCGTCCCCATTGCCGCCGCTGCTCACCCCGCTGCTGACACGGCGAGGCACCCTGCTGGGGAGCGCGGCCGTCGCCGCCGCCGCGTCCGCCGACCTGATACTGCCCGCGCCGGCCACCGCGTTCATCGACCTTCCCAGCCGCCTGCACAACCGCTACTTCCTAGTGCGCCACGGTGAGAGTCTCCTCGACACGCGGTAGGGCCTGCGAGATATTGACACCCACGTCTGCAGTCGCATGGGCATGTGTGACACGTCATCAAACGCATAGGTTTCTATGACACGTCATCACTTAGGTCGGCCTCCACACTGACGTGGGGCCTCCTTAATTATAACTTATCCAACTCCCTTAGTCACGACGCTCCACCGCACATAGCACGGCGGCAAGTGATGCCCACCTGCTCAGAGGATAAAGTTGGCACACTGGTGTGCCTACTTTTTACTTTAAAACAAAGCCAACGGTCTGGGCGGGAGGAATGACATTTTGGCTGCCTCGTTTCTTGAATCAAACGTCATCCTATGACGTGGCGGGCAAAACGTAACTAGGCCCTAACCCCCGAGATTTGATCCTGAGCAACCCGTCCTACAAATACGACACCACCTACGGCCTCACGCGCGCCGGGAGGCTGCAGATGAATGCGGTGGCGAAGGCAATTGAAGTGGAGTACGATGGCGCGCCGAGGTATGGCGACGCAGGTTGACCCCGGCTGGAACCTGCCTTGAAACTTCCTGGATTCTGCTCTTGAAATTTTCGTGAGATTAACTGCTGTCAAATTTCACTTTCAATTCAACTTACGACGCTCCACTAAGTTGGCTGTACTCGTCCAACTTCCAGCGCTCGTTTCAGTCCGCGCTCATACTGCGCGAGGCACCGGGGGTTATCGAGAACAAACACTTTAATCGACGTTGAATTCCCTCCTCCTCCTCCGCCTCCTCCTCCTCCTCCCCCTCTGCTACCTCCTCCTCCTCCGCCTCCTCCTCCACCTCCTCCTGCTCCTCCTCCCCCTCCTCCGCGCTTCTGCATGAGCGGTGGGTCATTGAGAACAAGCACTCGACCGACGTCGAATCTCCTCCTCCTCATACGCACGCTCCGCGCATCTGTGTAAGCTGTCAAACTCAAGGTAAGGCATGCTCCGATGTCGGTCGAGTGCTCGTTCTCAAGGACCCTCCTGCCAGGATCTCGGGATGTTGTTCTCGCAGCTACGGTTTGACTTCAGTGGGCTGCTGGTAGAGACTTCCGCTCGTCCACTTCTCGTAAGCGTTCTTTGAGGGATGCGTGAGGTGATTTCAGTTGGGTTTCAGTGACAAGAACGGTTCAGGTTGAGCCGGGAAGCGGATAAGTGGAAGCCTCGTACATTTGTTCACATTTCGGCTGGACGTGAGCATTTCTTTAAGGGATACGTCAGGTGGTTTCGGTTGGATTGCAGTGACTAGAACGGCTCAGGTTGCGCTGAAAAGTGGACGAGTGTGAGACCCTGGCTGGAGGACCCGCGCAAGATGGGAGGGTTGGACTTTGGCAGCCAGTCGGCGTGGCCGTCCGTCTGGGCCGGGGTAAGACGGTGCAGGTTGAAACCCGCGTTTGCAAGCACGGAATAAGACGTCGTTTGCGTGTATGACTTATGGCCCGCGAGTGACCATGTGAACTTACCACGTGCTACGTATAAGAGCCGCTTGGTTCCAGCGCTTAAAACTAAATTACGAATAGCAGGTTTAACACCTGGGTTTCGATTCCTAGTTGCGGCAATATACTGGGGACGCCAAGGATGCGAAGTCCACGCCGCCGCCGGTGCCGGCCAGCCTGCAGCCGTCTGCGTCGGTTGAGAGCTGTAACGACCTGTTCCGGCAAGGACCTCCCCTCGTCCACACTGCTCAGCTCAAACTCAGTGTCGGAACTGGTATCGAACATATGGTGTCAAATCCCGTTCGACGAATGAGAACTGCTCATTACGAGAATCCCACCGACCGACTCGCCGCAAGTCCGACCGGGTCGCGACCCTTGAGTAAATAGACCGTCAATTTCGAGGATCTCAGCGTGACCGGTCACGCCGACACTGAGCTCAAGCTGAGCCTTTTCGGTCATTGAAAGCACCCAAGGGAAACCCACGTACCACACAAAAAGCGCTCACGTCAAGCCGAAAGAGTGGACGAGGTAAAGCCTCTTGCGCTGGGCGCGCGCTAGAGTGCTTCACACGGCTGGAGTCGACGTACTTTGGGGAGGACGTCATCTTGGTGTCGCACTCAGACACCCTCAGCCTGTTCACCGCAGCGCTCATGGTACGGCGGTACAGGCTGACCCTGGAAGGCCACGCAACCGGCTTAATTAAGCCGGTTTCCAAACCAGCCCCGAACTTGGATCTCATTTTCGCGTATGGGCATTTCACCCGCCGCGCTAAGGGAGAAATTTGAATATGGGATAGAAGTTGTGGGGGGGGAATGTCGTGGGTTAAATGCCCATACGCGAATATGAGATCCAAGTTCGGAAATTCGGCTAGATGAAGCTGGTTGAGCGGACTGCCTGGATTGACCTGACCGCGCTTGGTACAGTGGTCGTCTCACATCACAAGACGTCTGAGTGTCCGTTTGTGGCATTCGGGGAGATATGTGGGGAGTTCAACCCCATTCATTACAGGTTTCGAATTTACCTTCAATTTTAATTTGCGCCGCTACGCCACGGGCACGGACCTGCGGTTGCACCACGCGGACTGGGCTATGGAACTAGGTAGGTCGGTGCAGGTTGACCCCTGGTTGCACGCGGGTTGACCCCAGGTCGACCCCAGGTTGACCCCATGTCGACCCCATGTCGACCCGAGGTTGAACCCAGGTTGAACCCAGGTAGACCCCAGGTTGACCCCAGGTTGACCTCAGGTTGATCCCAGGTTGAACCCAGGTTGACCCCAGGCTAAACTCGGGTTGACGCCGGCTTGACCACCCTTGGTGTCCACGCTTGGATAAGATGAATTGCCTTCAAAGTGTGCTCTCAATTTCAACTTACGCCGCTAAACCTGGGGCAGCTGCGGTGCGTTGATCTGACAGGGCCGCCCTCCGCCGCGCTGCGATCCAACGCCATGTTCTCGCCCACGGATTTGAGGGGCGATTACGCGGTGGGTGACAGCGCCAAAACATACGCGCGGTAGGTGGGTGAGAGGGAGGGAACGACGGAGAGAGAGAGAGGTAGATAGAGAGCGCGAGAGACACTTCCGTGTGTATAAGGAGGCATTAAGGTTTCGCCCTGGCCCCCGTGTATCCTGTAATGCTCCAGGGACCAGGCCATATTGTCCATCGTACATGTTCCCCTCTTCGCCTGGCGCGGCGGTCAGGGGAGGGTGGCGGAGGTTGAGGTAGTGTGGAGATGCCTCGAGTCGGGGGTGTCTGGGGACGGCGGCGGTATGGAAATCTTCGCGCCGGCACTAGTTGGTGGCAGCTTATGGCTAGCCGTGCCTCGTAATGTGCCAATTGACGAACGAGTGCAACGGAACAGCCGCGTGTACATGCCTCACATGTTTACGCACGAGTTATTCACGCCCAGCTATCGCCACTCGGGCTCACCAGCGGGGCCTCACGCAAATGTCACGAGACGTTGATATAGCAACGGACGCATCACAAGGTGTTCTTACGGGTGCAAAATAATGTGCCACACAGGGTGTTCAATACAGAAGAATGTGTACACGGCGCCCTCTGTCTCTCTCCCCCTCACTCGCTGTGTCCCCCTCTGCCTCTCTCTTCTCTATTGCGCACGCCTATCGCCACGCGGGGTTCACAAGCCCGGCCTCAAGCACCAAATGTGTACCCGACGCCCTCTCTTCCGACCCCTCTCTCTACCCCTCTTTCCCGATCTCTCTCGACCTCTCGCCTGCCCTGCTCCCCTCTCCCTGTCACGCCTATCGCCACCCAGGGTTGGCCGGCGCGGCCTCGGACACCTTCCCCCTCTCTCTGTCTCTCCCTTCATTCCCCTCTCTCTTCCCTCTGTCCCCCTCTCTGTCCTGCTCCCTGCCTCCCCCCCCTCCTCCCTCGCACGCCTATCACCACGCGGGGCTCAACAGCGACGCCTAGGGTCACCTCGTCAGCTGCCGCGCTCTGATAGCAGATAAGAGCACAGGTCGAGCGGACGAGACAGGCGTGTGCCATTTCGCTCGGCTTCTCGATGCAGTTCACACCCTCCCCGCGCCCTCTATCTCCCTCTCCCTTTCCGTCCCCCGTCTCTCTCACCCGCCTACCGCCACGCGGGGTTGATCAGTGGTGCCTGGGTGTAGTGGCGCAAGTTGACCGTGAAGGCAACGTTTGAAAGCGGTCAATCAGATTCTAGCTTCAAGCGCTGAAAAAATAACATGCGCACTTTCAACACGGGTTGTGATGCTGTCAACCGGTACCGACCCACCTCAGGCACCACCATCAGCCGCCGCGCGCCAGGGACGTGCACTCCTCCACTTCTCAGATCAACCTGAGCCTTCTTTGTGGGATACGCTATGGTGGTTTTTGGGGTCCCAGTGACAAAAATGGCTCCGGTCGATCTGAAAAGTTAACTAGTCCACAAGCTATGCAGTTCTGAGAGGGGTCCAAATAGGTCATCTGAACCGTGGATGGATGTACCCAGCCGGAACGCGCGAGATGATGGAGAATAATCCCTTGGTCATAAACCTAGGAATAATCATATCTCAAGAACGATTTCTCGGCAGTTTGGCATCTCTCTCTCTCGACCAATCACACGAGGGCCTTCAGCGTGACGCGTCGCGCGGAGACTGGGTTTAAGAGTCCACTTTTCTGGCGCACGTGAAGCAGTTTTTGTGGGATACGAAAGTCTGGTCTCAGGGTCTCATCGACAAAGACGGCTCAGGCTGAGCTTGAGAAGTGGACACGTGTAAGGCACCTGCCGCGCGCTCTCCAGCAGGCAGGGACTTACATCGTCCACTTCACAGTTCAACCTATATGACTTGTGTCACTTAAACCCTCCACCCACCCAGCGTAGCCCACAAAAGGCACTCACGTTGAGCCAAAATTTGCGCGAGTGTGAGCCCCTACACTCGTCAACCTTTCGGGCCCAACCTGAGTCACTTCTGTCACTGTAACAAACAAACCACCAAGCGTATCCAACAAAAGCTGCTCACGGTGATCCGAACAGTGGACGAGTAATAGCTCCTGCCAGCAGGCGTGCCGCCGACATATTCTTGTCGCTCAGCGCATGCGCTGCCTGCACCCAGGGATTGATGGATAGTGCTCGCCACGTCATAGGACGCCATGTCATTGCAGAAACGAGGATCCAAAATGCGTTTGATAAGGTGGCGAGCACCATCCATCGGACACGAGGGTCATTGAGAGTGACGTCTCGACCGAGGGCCAGATCGGCATAAACCGCCAGATCGACGTCCGCGAGATTTCCAGAGATTGAGGGGAAATGCGCATACGCCATATCCGATGGTCTGCGGTCGGTCGGCGATCACGAAACCGCCTATCTGCATTAGCATTCTCCCACACCCTCATGAACGTCGATCCGGCCGTCGAGACATTATTCTGAATGATAACCCCCGTGTCAGGTCCTACCTGCAAAAGGTCGTCGAAACCGCCGCATGCGAACACCGACTGGCGGTGTTGGATGAACGCGGCAGCCGCCACGTAGTACCTGACAAAACACTCGCCGCGTCATCGTCCACATTGTACACCCTTATATCCTTTATGAAAATTTTGTTCTGTAGTCTAGGTGACTCGGTTGACCCCCACTTTTGAATACATACACCCTCCCGCCGACCGACTCGCTGGAAGTCCGACCAGGTCACGATCCTTGAGTAAATAGACTCTCGGTTTCGAGTATCTCAGGGTGACCGAGTCATCCGGACACTGAGTTTAAGGAGTAACACCCAAACACTCGTAGCCCTGGCCCGTGGCCGCCAGCCCCCGGCTCTCTTCACACATTGCACACCCTCGTTTATGGAAAGAAACAGAAACAGAATCACATGACATGGCATCGTTTACTGTTAGGCCCTACCACCACGTGAAGGAACATGCGGCCCTTCCCCGCGCCCTCCTCCGGCCGCACCACCACCCGCCGCTTCCCCTCACTCACCTCGCCGCTGCCCCCGTCTAAGCTGCCCCTGATGCCGCGGCCGCCCAGTAGAGTCATGAACCCCCCTCAAATTGTTGGTCAGGTGGCCATATAGGTCCGAACAAGGGCCGGTAAAGTGACCTCAGAATTTACCAGTTAACAGACTGTAAATGTAGATTAGGGTTTAAGGTTTTGGTCTTAGGGTTTTCATCTCACGAGACGACCCCCCTGATACCCCTCTTGACTGTTACATTATGGGGTCACTTTACCGGCCCTTGCTCGGACCTACCATATCAGGGCTGTCTTACACACAGGCGAGATTAATCCGGACCAAGATCTCGACTTGGAGACGACAACACGACTTTGGGAGTTGGGACTCGTCGAAAAACTCCTGGAGTGCAGGCATTTGCAAACGGGTTTGCAAAAGATGTGCGAGAATCTTGGACGGGATTCTTCGAGATTTACCCCGACTGTTTGCCCACAGCGAACATTTGAACAAGTCGAATGTCAAATCTCCATGTAAGACAGCCCTCAGTGTGGACCTGGTTGGCACAAGACCGGTACAAAGAGGGGGATGGGTGATAATCGAACCCTAACAGAGAGTTTTAGGGTTTAGGCTTTGGGGTTTAGGGTTTAGTGTTTAGGGTGTAGGGTTCAGATGAAACACAGCCCTACCACCTGCGCCCCCGTCCAGGCTGCCCCTCCCGCCGCCGTCCAAGCTTCCCCTCCCGCTGCCGCCGCCGCCGCTGCCGCCGCCGCCGCCGCCGCCGCCGCGGCCGCCCCCTAACCCCCCCACTTCACCCTGCCCGCTGCCGGAATGAGCTGCGTGTGCGTGACCCCTGTTCTTGAGCACCCCGCCCACCACCACCTCTGAATGCGCCCCGCTGCCTGCCCCCACCCAGGGGCTTTTACACTCGCCCACTTTTCAGCTCAACTTGAGCCGTGTCTGGCACAAGAAAACACCCTACACACCCTAAACACCCCCTAACACGGTCTACACAATCCCTACGTGCACCCCCTATCCCATACAAAGTGCTCAAGTTGGGCTGAGAAGTGGACGAGTGTAAGCCCCTGCCCCCACCCCAGCCCCGCACACCTCCTCGTGCTCGGGGTCCACCAAGTGGTCGCCTGCCGCCATCAGCGCCGTGCAACAGGGGCTGACACTCTCAAATGGGCCGATTTCGGTGTATCGCCTGGGCGAAATGCCCATACAGACTTGCGGGCACAGCGTCAGCGCTCCGCGCGGGAAGGCGGGCGCCAGGTTGAATGCCCATACGGAGTTGCGGGCAAAGCGTCAACGCTCGTCGCCGGGGTGATATACAGACATCGTCGTATTCTTGGCCTAGCGTCAGCACTTTTTGTGGGACACGTTTGGTGGTTTGACGGAGTTTCAGTGAACGAAGCGGCTTAGGTTGAGGTAGGAAGTGGACGAGTGTTAGCCCCTTGCCTCCCACAAGAAGGCCGCTTCCCCCGGGCACAGCTCCCGGTGCTAGGGACCGATGGATAGTGCTCGCCACGTGTCATCAACCGCGTCTAGAACCCTCGTTTCTTGATGTAAACAGCTGTACACCACTGCTGCCGCCGCCGCCATGCGTGTGGTTGCCCGTGACATCCTATGACAAGGTGACACTATTCCCTGGTCTGTGAGGTGACTGTTGGTAGTAAGTATCTCGTACTCTGTACAGTATTTGGCCCGTTTGACCATTGGCCAAAATTCAAATACGTATTTTGGTAATTCACCAATGAAGTTACTGAGTTGAACTTACTTACTCACAGACCAGGCACTATGCATCAGTCTCTACCCGGTGTAGCAGCACCACCACTGCGCGGAACGCGAACATGCACTCTTGGGAGCCCAGCAGCTAGGGTCAGACATCTTTAAGGTATTGAACTCAGCGTCGGATCTGGTGACGAATACATGGCATCGAATCCCGTTCGACCAATCAGCACTGTTCATTTCGAAAATCCCACCAACCGACTCACTGACAGTCCAAGGGTCGCCATCCGTGAGTAAATAGGTCCTCGATTTCGAGGAGATCAGAGGGACTAGTCCCTCCGACACTGAGTTTAAGCGAGAGAGGACAAGGAGGAGGGTGGAGAGAGGAGAGGAGAGAGAATAGAGTGAAGAGATGAAGAGGAGCTACGCAGTTCTGGTGGGGGGAACAAACGAGGATGGCGCGAGGCGCGGTCTGGTCACGATCGTTGAGTTAATAGACCCTCGCCCACACAGTTTCTCAGAGAGAGGAGCGAGAGGATGGATAGCTCAAGTGGATGAAGGGGCAACCAGCTGATAATCTGTGGCCCGACCAGCAGGGATATGTGCTTCCAGGGTTTAGGTTTTAGAGTTTAGAGTTTAGGGTGTAGGGTTTAGGGTTCAGGATTCAGGGTTTTGGGTTTAGGGTTTAGGGTTTAGGGTTTAGGGTTTAGGGTGCCCGACCAGCAGGGATATGTGCTTCCACATGGGCGGGTCGCAGCGGTGCAGGATGGCACCCAGGCACGCCAGGCGCTCACGCACGCCCTCCTGCACCGCCGGGTTCACTGGCGAGATGATGAAGTGGCTACCGTACGCTAGGGGCCGCTGGATGGTCATCGCCACGTGACCGGATGCCATCTATGTCAAAGTGCGTGCAGCTTCATAATTTTCGGACCCCTGCTCGAAAAAATCAACCTAACATTCTTGAGTCAAAACACGCCATGTCACGCCGCATAATTGTTATGGCGTCTTTTGACTCAAGAATGTTGAGTTGTTCTTTTGAGCAGGGGCCCGAAATTATGGCTTTGAGCACTTGGTCGTATCAAAAGACGATGTTTCAAAAGGTGTCTGATGAGGTGGCGAGAACCATCCATCTATTCCTGCCGTACGCGCGCAGGAACCGCTCGAAGCACCAGAACGCCTCGGTGTACCGGCGCAAGTTGAAATTGAAACCAAAGTTTGACAACAGTTTCAAGTGTTCTAGTTTCAAGCGCTCAGAACCAGGCGGCTTCAACATGGGTTTGATAGGGTCAATCTGCACTGCCCTACCTCAGACTCGTCCAGCACGTGCTCCAAAAACATGGCAGCCACCTCGTTGTAGCGGCGTGAGTTGGATTTAGGGTTTGGGGTTTAGGGTTCAGGGTTTAGGGTCTAGGGTCAAGGGTGAGTTTGAAAGCAAAACTTGAACGATGTATACCATACTACAGGTGCAAGCACTGAATTCCAGGTGCTTTGGACATGGGTATCATCGGTTCAACCTGTACCGCACTATCTGACCCTATATCCGTACAAACATGACGCTGTGTGTTTATGAATCTGACCCTATATCCGTATACACCTGACCCTATATCCGTATACACCTGACCCTATACCCGTATTCAGATTACAGCGCCCTACCTCGTTCATGCCCTGGCAGTAGCCCACCTCGGGGTAACGGCGCACGTTGAAATTGATAGCCATGTTTGAAAGCAGTTCATCATAATTTAGCTTCGAGCGCTGAGACCAAGCGCTATCAACCCGGGTTCAGAGAGGAGAGAGAGGAGAGAACGGTCAACCTGCGCCGGCCAGTCTGCTCGACCGAGTTAAACGAAGCCGACTTTCCGAACTGGGATCTCATTTTCGCGTATGGGCATTTTGAGCCACGACATTGTTCCCCCACAACTTCTATCCCATCCAAATTTCTGCCTGAGCGCGGCGCGCGATAAAATGTCGTGGCTGAAATGCCCATACGCGAAAATGAGATCCAAGTTCGGGGCTGGATTGGAAAGCGGCATATTTAAGCCGGTTGTGCGGACAGCCGGCCTACCTCAGGGTTGTGAAGCGCGTAGGCTTGAAGGACGGCCACCAGACGCGCGGCCTGAGCGGCTTGCCACGTGGCGGGGGCGCGCGCAAAGGCGTCGTGCTCGCTCTCATCAGCCGCTGTGGACACCGGAGGGGTTGAGCCGAATGATTGGCGGGAGCCGAAGGGATCCGAAGACGCCGCGGAGGACAGCCCATGGCGGTGGCCGCGATCGTGCTCGTTCATGGGATCGTTCACCAGGGGCTTGACACTCGTCCACTTTTCAGCTCAATCTGAGCTGTTTTTACAGACGGATAGACTGACGCTACCTAAGCCTACCTCACAAGCATCGCGCACGTTGACTACACAGTTCGGTCCCCGCGCCAAATGGGCACATTTGCTCCTCGCTAAAATGTCCCAGATTGGGGCATGTTTGTACGCGCAACTTGTTTTTCATATTTTCATTTTCTCGATATCGACGGTCTAATAAACCCTGAGGTGGGAAACAAAGACGTGCAGCGCTCTGAAACAGAGAGGTTGCGCCACACGAGAGTTTTTCGGGAATCGACCAGTTGACTCAAGGAAATGGGATAAGGAGCAAATGTGCCCATCTGGCACGGGGACTGAACTGCGTAGGAGCTACGAAGGGCGAGTGTCAGGCCAACCCAACTGGATGTCGGGATCTGAGCAACATGTTGGGTGGATTCGCGGCGGGGCAGGGACGATTCAGATCGGCGGGTCGGTGTAAATCGTACCGGGAAAATGACCCTCGAATGTAAACCCTAAACCATACATACCCCTAAACCCATAATTCAGGACGTCGTATCAGCGAAATGACCCAAACGCAGAATGACCCAAAAACCCGACTGGACTCGTCCGAAATCGCCCAAAATCGGCGGGGGGGTTGCTCGGATTCCGAAATCCACTTGGGTAATCCTAAGACCCTGCCGTTCATGGTTCCGTTCATGCCGAAAGAGTGGACCTCCCCACCCGCCGCGACATCCTTGGCCACCTGCGCCTGCGCCTCCGCCTCCTCGTCCTTCTCCGCCTCCCATATGCAGCGCCACAAGTTGAAATCGAACGCAAGCTTTGAATGTGGTTCATCACAATTCAGCATCAATCGCTGATATCAGTGCGGTCGCACGGGGTAAACCTGGGTCTTGTAGCCCCGAATTGAAACTGAAAGCAAAGATTGAACGCTTTTTGTCATATTGTAGCTTCAAGCGCCGAAACCAAGCATGTCCATGCCGAGGTTAACCTGGGGTCAACCTGGGGTCAACCTGGGGTCAACCTGGGGTCAACCTGGGGTCAACCTGGGGTCAGCCAGAGGTCAACCGTGGGTCAAGCTGGGGTGAACCTGCACGGCCCCACCCAGTGCGCGGTGAAAGCCCCCCGGCGCAGCGGCGTGCGCGGCACATCGGCGCGGATCACCGGCGCCGCCTCCGTGAAAGTGCCGAGGTCCAGGGGCTTACACTCGTCCACTTCTCAGCTCAACTTGAACCGTTTCAGACGCAAAACACACCCTTGATTGCCCCTGGTAACCCCCTGACACCTCCTAAACAACCCCTAAGCGCACCCCCTATCCCACAGAAAGCGCTCAAGTTGACCCGAAAAGTGGACGAGTGTAAGCCCCTGCCGAGGTCCTTCGGAGGCTCGCGGTGTTCCGAAAAGTCAAGCGGCTGGCTCACGAGCGGCCCGCTTCCAGTCAGCATCGCGTCGAGCTCCTTGCCGCAGTGGCGCAAGTTGAAATTGAAACCAAACCTTAGACATCAGCTTACCCTATTATAATTTCAAGCGCTCAATTCCAGGCGCTTTAAACTCCATGTCGGGGCGACTAGTCGCCCTGATCTCCTTGAAACCGAGGGTCTATATACTCAAGAATCACGACCCGGTCGGACTTTCGCCGATCCGGTCAGCGGGAATTTTGCTTTGGAGTGTTCTGATTGGTCGAACGGAGTTTGATACCATTACTTCGATACCAGACCCGACACTGAATTTTAAACATGGGCGTCATCGGTTCCACTTGCACCGCCTGGCCTTGCTCCGGGCGACCAACGCGCGGTAGGTCTCGCGCCGCCGCCGCCGCCCCTGCTTAGGGTCTATCGCTCGTTCACGTCAAATAAGGGGGGGATATTTACTAAAAGGTGGTATAGGGGTCTAATGATTGGAGCTAATCGGCTAATCGTAAATTAAATCGAGGGCTCTGGTGCCATTCTCTCACTCGCTCACGGTAGGGCTTAGCTTAAGCACCATCGGGACAAACTTGTGTATTAAACTCAGTGTCTAGATTGGCATTGACGTTGTAGTATCGAAGTTCGATCCATCAGAACCGTCCAAATCGGACTCCCCGGTGACCAGATCTCGGGAAGGCCATCCGGGTTGCAATCCATGAGTAAACAGACGCTCGATTTTGAGGACATCAGGGCGACAAGTCGCCCCGACATTGAGTTAAGAATAAACAGGGTTTCCCGAAGAGGTGGGTGCCCTTCGAGCGCTTCAGAAAGGTCGAGGAAGGTCAACTCCTATTTGACGAAGTGTGTCAAGGTGCTACGAGCAAAGCAAAGCAACGCAACGCAAAATGTGGACCAATCACAAGCTCGGAACGGCTTGATTTGAGCCTGTGATTGGTCCATGCCTTGCTTTGCTTTGCTCGTAGCACTTCAACGCACTTTGTCATACCATTGTCGTTGGACAACGCATGTCAGGCTGTCGGGTCATGAGGGGGACGAAACAGCTCAAGTTGAGCGAAAATGGGAACAAGTGGTCAGCACCTATACCATGTTTGTAAGACAAATCATGGCAGGCTGTCGGGGTCTTGTGGGGGACGGAACAGCTCAAGTTGAGCGAAGCTGGGAACGAGTGGAAGCCCCCTACCCCTGCTCCTGCTCCACGGCCGTGCTCCGACGCTCGCGCAGGCCCAGGAGCAGCGGCGCGAGGTGAAATTGAAAGCAACGTTTGAAAGCGGTGCGTCACGTTGTAGCTTCAAGCGCCGAAACTAGGCGCGGTCTTCGGGGTCAACCTGGGGTCAACCGGGGGTCAACCTGGGGTCAACCTGGGTTCAACGCGGGATCAACGCGGGGTCAACGCGGGGTTAATGCGGGGTCGACCTGGGGTTAACCCGGGGTTAACCGGGGGTCAACCGGGGGTCAACCCGGGGTCAACCTGGGTTCAACCTGGGGTCAACCTGGGGTCAACCTGCATCACCCTACCGAGGAGCAGCGGCCACACCTCGCCGCGCAGCGCCGGCTCCACGCCGCCGCTGGGCAGGGGCTTGCACTCGTCCACTTCTCAGCTCATCGCAAGCACTTGAAGGTCTAATAACCCAAGAAACACGTCGACTCACCATCGACTTATCATGCGCCAACACTCTGCAGGGGCGTACACTCGTCGACTCACTTCTCAGCTCAACGTGAGCAACATTTGTAGGATACGCTGAGTGGTGTCGCAGTCCTTCAGTGACACAACACGTCTCGAGTTGATGTGAAGAGTGGACGGCGGGCCCCGCCGCTGGCGACACGCTTGAACAGCGCCGCGGCGCGATGGCCGATGCGCCCGTCGTGGTCCATCGCGCTGTACCACTCTGTAGCGGCGCAAGGTGCAATTGAGTGCGAAAGCTAAACAAACAGTTTATCATACTCAAGTTTCAAGAGGTGAGGGAGGCGCGTGCACTGCAACACGGGCTCATGAGTCTTTCAACTGAAGTGACCGGCATCGCCCAAAAGGCTAGATATGAGATAACGTTGAGTGGTCAGTGACAAGAACGGCTCAGATTGAGCCGGAAAGTGGGCGAGTGTAAGCCCCTCAAGTGTAACCCCTACCATTCGCGCGCGGTTAGCGGGTTGCGGCGCTTGGACTGCCGCGCCAGCTCAGCGGCGGCAAATGCGGCTCCCAGGCCCAGGCGCAAAGACGTTGAAAGCAAGTCCAGCCGTTATTGAGAAACGGGATATTTTACACTTCACGTTTTAGTGTACGAGTAGGCGCTGCAACCAAGCTTAGTAACAGGGGTGGGCCTGCACCGCCTTACCCAGAGCGGCGAGGCTGAGACCGACGCCGGCCGCCGTGGCCAGCGCGGTGGTCGACGAGGAGGAGCGCGTCGACATCGTGGCGGTCGCGGGTGGCCGGTGCTTGTTGCTGGCTGCTGCCGCTGCCGCCGGGTACTTGGGTTCTCCTTTCTCCGTCGCGGGGTGTGCGTTGCGTCGCCGCCGACAGCCAGCCTGCGGCGTGCGTCGGCCGCGGCGGCCGCGGCTACCGTGCTGCACGGCGCGCCGGGACTTTGACAGGGGCAACGCCTGTGAGCCTCGGAGATGGCCTGTGGCCCGCTGACTCAAGTCAGCTCACGTGACAAGTCCGCTCAACTTTCTTGGATGCAACTCGCGCCGGAACCATACGGGTGTTGCCCCAAGCCAGGCGCTGGACCGACGAGAACGGTAATCGAGTGTAACGGCGCTCGAGTTGACGTGCCGTGCGAGTCCGCTGGCCTCTACACCGGTACAAGCGGAATGACTTGACTGGCTGGCCTGGTGATGGCGCGAGCTTTGGTTCGGGCTGTCGGGAGATGACGATGACGATGACGAGGCGTTCTTCTTGGGCCAATCGGCGCCAAGCGCTAAACTAACTGACCTTTATACCGAACTCTCGCAAAACTGATGAATGAGGGTCTCTCGCGGTTAGGAAATGTGGACAGGGCCCCGTGGAACAGACTATGCAGTTCTGGGAGGTGTTGAAATCGGTACTGGAACCTTGAGTCAGGTGACTCAGCCTGAACGCGCGAGATGTGTCGTGTATCCACCGAGTCAGACAGTCATGAAATCACGTCCGAAGAACGACTTCTCGGCAGTTCCACGAGAAAGCCAAAAGTGACTGTTTTCGACGCGTCACTCGGCAAGAACAGTCTGTTTTTCCCCCAGGGCGGCGGCGGTGG
>Ga0307489_10001218_pt1 | contig 16888 bp, 16 predicted proteins | sample SB12metaG_FD_202247 | JGI IMG/M metagenome (GOLD analysis project Ga0307489, IMG submission 202247) | Sea-ice brine microbial communities from Beaufort Sea near Barrow, Alaska, United States - SB 1.2 | ecosystem: Environmental > Aquatic > Marine > Coastal | place: USA: Alaska | collected...
GGTGCCTCCTCATACACGCGGAAGCGTCTCTCTCTCACGGGGCCCAGGGCGAAAGCCTGGTGCCTCCTCATACACGCGGAAGCGTCTCTCTCTCACGGGTCCCAGGGCGAAAGCCTGGTGCCTCCTTAAACACGCGGAAGCGTCTCTCTCACGCGGCCCAGGTTGGGCGAAAGCCTGGTGCCTCCTTATACTCGCGGAAGCGTCTCCCTCTCTTTCCACCGCATCGTTTTCCTTTGCCGCGCGCCGGGCTCTAGACTTATTATTGACACGCTCGTCCGCTTTCCATGATTCCAGTCGCAGGGAATCTCACCAACAACGCGCCTGTCGATGCCGGAGAAATTGCTGACGCCGTCACGCCTGACCGCCGCACTTTGGCGTCCCTCTCAGGTGCGAGTCCCCGCATGGATAAAGCTCCGAAAATGATGGCTCTCCACAGTCAATACATACCCTCAGAACATCTTGCCCGCCGGTGCTTTTTGCTTTTCTCCCCGTGCGATTTCGGGGCCGGGGCGAAAGCTGGTGCCTCCTTCGTACACACGCCGATGCGTCTCTCTCTACGCGTCTCTCTCTCGCGTGCGAGCGCACCCAGTTGCGCTACACTTTTGCACGTTGACTCTTGGACTGACACGCGTCCCTCCGCCGTGTTTATTATATGGATCAGATGAACTCGAGATATCGTTCGCCGTCGGCGGGGGCGGCGCGAGCAATGACATCATGTACGGGGTGGCCGTTGACGGCGCGGGGGGCATGGTGGCCGCGGGGTGGTTCGACAGCTCCCCGGCGACGTTCGGGGGCGTGGTGCTGACCAGCGCCGGGGGAGATGATGCGGTGGTGTGGAAGCTGAGCGCGGAGGGCACCACGCTGTGGGCCGTGCGCGGGGGCGGCACGAGCGAAGACCGCGTGAACAGTGTGGCCGTGGACGGTGTGGGGGCCGTGGTGGCAGCGGGTTACTTCCAAAGCACCATGGTGGGGCGGTGCAGGTTGTCCCTATCAAACCCACATTGAAAGCGCCTGGAAGTAAGCGCTTGAAACTGATATATCATAAACTGCTTTCAAGTTTTGCTTTCAAATTCAACTTGTGCCGCTACACCACGGCGACGTTCGGGGGCGTGGCGCTGACCACCGCCGGGAGATGGGACGCGGTTTTGTGGAAGGTGAACGGCGAGGGCACCACGCTGTGGGCCGTGCGCGGGGGCGGCGTGGGCGGTGACCACCTGGCCGGCGTGACCATGGACGGCGCGAATGCCGTGGTGGCCGCGGGGTGGTTCGGCTACTCCACGGCGACGTTTGGGGGCGTGGCGATGACGAGCGCCGGATTAAATGACGCGGTGGTGTGGAAAATGAGCGCTGAGGGCACCACGCTGTGGGTTGTGCGCGGGGGCGGCACGGGCTCTGAAATACTGACCGGCGTGGCCGTGGACAGCGCGGGGGACGTGGTGGCCGTAGGGCCCTGCTCCAGCTCCCCGGCGACATTCGGGGGCGTGGTGCTGACCACCGCCGGGGACAGTGACGCCGTGGTTTGGAAGATGAGCGCAGAGGGCACCACGTTGTGGGTCGTCTTTGGAGGCGGCATAAACTATGACACACTGAACGGAGTGACTGCTGACGGCGCGAATGCCGTGGTGGCCGTGGGGTTCTTCAGCAGCTCCCCGGCGACGTTCGGTGGTGTGGCGCTGACCACCGCGGGGAGCGATGACGCGGTTTTGTGGAAGATGAACGCGGAGGGCACCACGTTGTGGGCCGTGCGCGGGGGCGGCACGAGCAATGAGCGCCTTGAGGGCGTGGCAGTGGACGGCGCAAATGCCGTTGTGGCCGCGGGGTACTTCAGCAGCTCCCCGGCGACGTTCGGTGGTGTGGCGCTGACCACCGCCGGGAGAGAAGACGCGGTTGTGTGGAAGCTGAGCGCAGAGGGCACCACGTTGTGGGCCGTGCCCGGGAGCGGCACGGTCGACGAACGACTGTTCGGTGTGGCCGTGGACGGCACAGGGGGCGCGGTGGCCGCGGGGTCCTTCTCCAGCTCCCCGCCGACTTTCGGGGGCGTAGTGTTGACCAACGCCGGGAGCTCCAACGCGGTGTTGTGGAAGGTGCGCGATGTGTGTTGCTGGATTCACATCGGTTCCGATCAAACCATATTTTGCTCGACGTTGCCACCCTTTCACCATTTCGTGAATTACGTACCTCCTCATATACGCGGAATCATCTCTCTCTACCCCTCGTAAATGTCGTGACTTGAACCGTCCGTCGGCGTTTGCCCGCCCGCCCGGCCCTATGTTCCAATCGTCTTATAATATTTACATCCTTCTCCCCATGTCACCTCTTCTCGTCCATGCGCGCAGGTACTGCCTACCCCGCCGCCTTTGGCGCCTCCCCCGCCGTCGCTGCCGCCACCGTCGCCTCCCCCGCTTCCGCCGCCGACGCCGCCGCCCCCGTCGCTTCCGCCGATGCCGCCGCCTCCGTCGCCTCATCCTCCACTTCGCGCAGCACAAGACCTCGACCTCGTGACCTCGTTCGCCGTCAGCGGGAACGGCACGGACGATGACCGGCTGCATGCGGTGGCCGTGGACGGCGCCGGTGCCGTGGTGGCCGCGGGCACATCATACGGTGACGCGCTTTTGTGCCAGAGGACCGCTGAGGGCACAATGTTGTGGGCCGTGCGCGGGGGCGGCACTGGCAATGACCAAATGAACGGCGTGGCCGTGGACGGCGCAGGGGCCGTGATTGCCGTGGGGTACATCCAAAGCTCCACGGCGACGTTTGGGAGCGTGGTGTTGACGAGGGCTGGGAGCTGGGACGCGGTGGTGTGGAAGCTGAGCGCAGAGGGCACCACGCTGTGGGTCGTGCGCGGAGGCGGCGTTGCCGTGGACCTCAACGGCGTGGCCGTGGACGGCGCGGGGGGCGTGGTGGCCGTGGGGAACTTCTGGGGCTCACTGGCGACGTTCGGGGACGTGGCACTGACCACCGCCGGAGGCCTTGACGCGGTAGTGTGGAAGATGAGCTTTGAGGGAACGACGCTGTGGGCCGTCCGCGGGGGGAGCACGAGCAGTGACTACATTTACGGCGTGGCTGTGGATGGCGCGGGGGCCGTGGTGGCCGCGGGGCACGTCTTGAGCTCTTTGGCGACGTTCGGGGAGGTGGCGCTGACCACCGCCGTGGCAGTCGGGGCGGTTTTGTGGAAGCTGAATGCAGAGGGCACCACGTTGTGGGCCGTGTGCGGGGGTGGCTCGAGCATTGACTCCCTGAACGGCGTGGCCGTGGACGGCGTTGGGGCCGTGGTGGCCGCGGGGGTCTTCAAAAGCTCACCGGCGACGTTCGGGGGCGTGGCGCTGACCCCCGCCGGGAGCTCTGACGCGTTCGTGTGGAAAGTAAGCGCTGAGGGCACGACATTGTGGGCCGTGCGCGGGGGCGGTTTGAGCAGTGACTACCTGAACGGCGTGGCTGTGGACGCCACGAATGCTGTGGTGGCCGCTGGGCACTCCTTGAGTGCCCAGGCGACGTTCGGGGGCGTGACGATGACCACTGCCGGGAGTAGTGACGCGGTATTGTGGAAGTTGAGCGATGAGGGCACCACGCTGTGGGCCGTGTGCGGTGGCGGCACGAGCGCTGACGAGCTGACCGGCGTGGCGGTGGACAAGACGGGGGCCGTGGTGGCCGCTGGGTACTTCAACTCCTCAACGGCGACGTTCGGGGGCGTGGCGTTGACCTCCGCCGGGAGCGGTGACGCGATGTTGCTGTGGAAGGTGCGCGCATGGGATATATGATTTCACACAAATGCTTGGTTGGAGTTAGTAGTTTATGCCGGAGGCGACGACCACGCCTTCTTCGATCCTCGTCGATACTCGCACGAGCAAAACCCTAAACCTAAACCCTAAACCCTAAACTCTTGATCCTTCGTTCCACTCTGACATACCTTCAATATCGTTTGCCTGTGCTCGCAGTTGGCGGACACCACGCAGCTCCAGTCGACGGCGCTGGCCGTGCGCGGGGGCAGCACGAGAGCTGATTACCTGCGTGCGGTGGCAGTGGATGGCGCGGGGGGCATGGTGGCCGCGGGGTCCTTCGACACCTCCCCGGCGACATTCGGGGGTGTGGCACTGACCAACGGAGGGGGAGTTGTGTGGAAGGTGGACGCAGAGGGATCGACGCTGTGGGCCGTGAGCGGGGGCAGCGCGATATATAGTGTGGCCGTGGACGGCGCCGGGGCCGTGGTGGCCGCGGGGCACTTCGGGACGGCGGCGACGTTCGGGGGGATGGCGCTGACTGCGGCTTCGGGAAACTATGACGAGGTTTTCTTGTGGAAGATGAGCGGCCAGGGCACCACGCTGTGGGCTGTGCGCGGGGGCGGCACGGGCACTGATCGCCTGTATGGCGTGGCCGTTGACGGCTCGAGTGCCGTGGTCGCCGTTGGGTACTTCGTGGCGGGGTCCTACCGGTATGGGTACTTCTACGACTCCCCATCGACGTTTGGGGGCGTGGCGCTGACGAGCGGCAAGGGCAGTGAGGCGGTGGTGTGGAAGATGAGTGCTGAGGGCACCACGCTGTGGGTCGTGAGCGGGGGCGGCACGAGCTCCATAGGCGGCTCGAGCAGTGACCGCCTGAACGGCGTGGCCGTGGATGGTTTGAATGCCGTTGTGGCCGTGGGATACTTCGGTAGCACCACGGCGACGTTCGGGGGCGTGACGTTGGACAACACTGGGAGTTCTCGTATCTCACGAAACGCTGACGCAGTCTTGTGGAAGTTGAGCGCTGAGGGAACCACGCTATGGGCCGTGCGCAGTTCAGGCTGGAGCGATTCCGTCCTGAACGGCGTAGCCGTGGATGGCACGAATGCCGTGGTAGCCGCGGGGTACTTCGAGAGCTCAGCGACGTTCGGGGGCGTGGCGCTGGATTCGTCCGCCTTCAGCTCTGACGCCGTTTTGTGGAAGCTGAGCGGTGAGGGCACCACGTTGTGGGCCGTGCGCGGGGGCGGCGAAGGCAGTGACGACCTGTACGGCGTGGCTGTAGACGGCGCCGGGGCCGTGGTGGCCGCGGGGTACTCCTGGAGCTCCCCGGCGATGTTTGGGGACATGGAGTTGAGCACCGTCGGACGCAATGAGATTGTATGGAAGCTGAGCGGTGAAGGCACCACGTTGGGGGTTGTGAGCGAGGGCGGCGATGACATCCTGTACGGCGTGGCCGTGGACGGCGCGGGGTCCGTGGTGGCCGCGGGGTACTTCGGGACGGAGGCGACGTTCGGGGGGGTAGCGTTGACCACCGTTGGGAGCTATGACGCGGTTCTGTGGAAGGTGCGCGCATTCATCAAAACATTACACTTTTGTTTTGTACGGGGTTCTTGCTTTCCGCCCATCGGCGCCTACTTCAAGCGTCATCAATTTGTGCACGTGCCTTCTATCTGTATCCCTCGTTCCACGGGGTAATGTCACTTTCATTTGATCTCTCCCGTCTCCCGCTTCCCGTCTTCCTAGTTTCCGAGTTCATCTGTGTACTTCCATATGCTGACACCGTATCCTTCCCCTCTTTTTGCCTCCCTCTCGTGCTCGGACACGCCCGCAGATGGCTTCAAATTACCAGGCACCACCGCCGCCGCCGTTGCCACCGCCGCCGTCGCCGCCACCCCATCCACCCCCCTATCCACCCGCGCTCCCGCACACGTGCCCCGCTGGCGCCACGTGCATCAGCGCGTCCAACGGCCTGCTTCTCGTGAAGGACGACCTCAAGACCTGGACGGGAGCGAGAGACCGGTGCGTCGGCATCGGCGGCGTGTTGGCTGGCATCCACAGCCAGGCAGTTGATGATGCGCTCGAGGTGGACATCAACTGGCATTCCGGGGGCTCTTCGGAGAGGTTCTGGATCGGCTTGAACGACATCACCACGGAAGGAACTTTGGTGTGGGAGGACGGGCGGTCGACGACGTTCGTAAGAAATCCTCTTTCATCGCAGGATTGTTCATACAGTTGGGTGACCGACAATAATGGGTATACAACCTATACGTCATATTGTTCAAGCTCGTCAATCGGACCCCAGGATTGCGTCTACAAGGGGTACTATATTGAACCTTCTTCTCTGCCTGGAGTCTCCAACAACCCCTGGGACACCGCGTCTCCTCCCCCACCGACCCCCACCGGCGCCCCCACCGTCTCCGCCACCGAGCCCAACAGGGTTTGGGATGACATAAATTGCGACGAGAAGTACATGTACGTGTGCGACATGAACGCGTCACCGCCGCCGCCGTCTCCGCCGCCCTCGCCGCCGCCGCCGCCAGCTGCGTTCTCCGTCACCACTGCTGCGCAACTCCGGGAAGCGCTCTCGGCACAGGTAGGCTCCTAAGATCGTCGTGACCAAAGCAAATGCACTCCCTCCGACGGAGCTCGGCACGTGCTGGATGCTGCCGTGCATTCCAGATTCCACCTTTCCGCGATTGGCATTGCTTTCGCGTCAATACGATCCAAGCGACACGATTGCATATTACCCCGCCGTCGACTTGTTATGAACCTCCGTCTTGAACTGTTGCGGCGGTTTGTGGGCGCCCCTACCCTTGGGTTGCCGGCGTCACGCTGGTCATTACCCTCACCGCCGACATCAGCCTCGCGTCGCTGGCAATCCGGTATGAGGACTGCTCTGGCGGCGATATTCCGAGCTGGGACTGCGGCTTCCATGGCACGGGCCGCTCCTTCGGCGACTGGCTCCTGCCCGCCGTGAACCTCACCACCGTGCAAATCGTTGGTGGGGTCCGCATCTGAATTGAAATCGCTCGCACAGGTACCAAACATAATCGACGGGGGACAGGGCGAAACTCTAGTGCCTCCTTATACACTTGGAAGCATCTCTCTCCAACAGAAGAGACCTACTATAGTAATCCGGCCCGCGTCGTTTACGAAAGTAATCAGTACAGGGTCCACTATATGAGAACGGTCAGACAGGCGGGCTGCTCCCGAATGACTCCCACCCATTGCCGACCGGCCACTCTCATCATTCTACACCACGGTGTAGTAAGTATTTCCGTAGACGTAAAGTTAACGATGTGTCGGTCACCTAACTGAGTTATGTGCGTGTGCGGTTGCATCCATAATCGTCGGCGCGTGCTCGAGAAACGATGGAAGCAAGTGCACGATCGACGCCGGTGACCGGGGCGGGATCTTCGACGTCGCGCAAAGCGCCGGGAGGCTCGAGGCTCGTAACCTGGTGCTCAATAGCGCGACCAAGGGCGGGGCTTTCCGGTAAGGTCCGGTACCAAATTGAGGATGCACTCGCTACTTAGTGAACATACCAATCCAAGTGGCGTGATGTTTGGTGACCACACTGACGTAACCATATCGAATCGAGGATTTACTCAGAAGGGTTTACTACGTGTCTGAATTGCATTTTGAACAGCAAGTTGATTGAGTGTGTAACGTCACAAGTGTTGGGGTTTCAGATATTCACCCCGGACCCCGTCGATGATACCGGGCCCTGCGTTCCGGATGATCTACGGCTCCTCCGGCGCGTGCACCGATTGCGATTTCAAGCTTAACAGCGGCTCAAGCTTTGTGACGCACGCCGCCGCCGGCGTGTGCACCCGCTGCAGGTGGGGTGGTTACGCGGTTTTTTACCGAACAAAGAGAGAGAGACGCATCGCGTGTATGGGGGGGCACCAGGCTACCGTCCTGCTTCCCTTGCGGTGGCCCGCGCGCAAGCACTTGCAGTCCGGGTCATGCCACCCATCGTATATTATCGCCTCTCACCTCCCCCGCTCGGTGCTCGTTTACCGTGGAACTAGTATGATCACCTGCTACACAATTCTGGTGGGGGGGTCAAATGGGGATTTAGGTTTGCTTGAGTTAATAGACGGTCGCTCATACAAATTATAGTGTAGATCGACCTCCGTGATTGGGAGGTCGATTTTGTATGGGCGAGAGTCTATTAACTCAACGATCGTGACCAGACCGCGCCCGCGCCATCCCCATTTGACCCCCCCACCACCAGAACTGCGTAGTGAGTAGAGTGACCGAACACACGTTTGATGCGCGGATGCAACCCTCGCTGCCGGTTCATCTGCAACTCGGGCAGCCTCACCATGAGCGAGTGGAGCGGTGGCAAGACGGAGTGCCACTCCTGCCAGATGATCGGAAACACAGGGCAACTCTGGGGCAACTACCAGGTAGGGCGGTGCAGGTTGACCCTATCAAAACCACGTAAGCGCCTGGAAATAGGCGATTCAAACTGAAATGTGATGAACTGCTTTCAAGTTTTGCTTTCAATTTTAACTTGCGCCGCTACAACCAGGGCGCGGATTACTTCTTCTCCACGATGTTCATCAACAATTATTACTTGAGCAAGCCCGGCTACGTGTGCGACGCGTATGGCTCTGGCTTTTCGACGCAGTACTTCTGGCCTCTCCCGGCGTGGCAAGCGGACGACGGGGCCGCGACGGGCGTCGCCGGAAACAACGCGTACTACTACCCGGGTGCTCCGTTGAAGCAAACGTCGGGTTGCGGGACGGTGGCGCCGTGGACGGCCATGGCGACCACGGCGTTGTCCGCCCACCCCGACCCGCTGCTGCCCACAACGTGCGGCGAGCTGGCCGTCATCAGCCCGGCTTTGCCCGGGAGCACGTACCAGTTGTACGACGGCAACGGTAGGGCGGTGCATGTTGGACCGATGAAACCCACGTTGAAAGAGCCTGGAACTAAGCGCTTGAAACTAAATTATGATGTACCGCTTTCAACTTTTGCTTTCAAATTCAACTTGCGCCGCTACACAACGGCGGGTTCACCGCGACGACATGTAGCTTCGCGCCTTCCCCGCCGCCTTCGCCGCCGCCGCCCAGTCCGCCGCCTCCATACTTTGCTCCTGGTAGGGCGGTGCTGGTTGACACTATAAAAACTCTGTGTTGAAAGCGCCTATGGTTTCAGCGCTTGAAACTAGAATATCATAAACTGCTTTCAACGTCTACTTTCAATTTCAACTTGCGCCGCTACATCCTGGTTTCACGTGTCCATTTTTTTGCGCTGGTTACTTCAAAACGATAAATGGCGCCAGGTTATACGAGCCCCCGTGCCCTTGCGGTGTGCGGATGTGCTCTGCGGGCAACAGAAAAGCATCCGCAGCTGATGACGCGGCAACTTCCATGAATTTGGCGGCGTTAAACCCTAAGTGCCTGGATGTGACTCTGACGTTTTGCAAGGAAAGAGCTGTAAGCGGGCAGGCGTACGTGGATCTTAACGGGTTGGCTGACGGGATGCCTTTCGTCGAGCCGAAGTGCTCGCGTTTCTATGGCGTCGACGCGAAGAAGATGCAGACAAAGACCGCAACACGTGGAACGGCAACGACATTCAGTGGATCGGATATGCCAACCTCGCCCAATGGCAAACGCAGCTTTTCAATGACCGTTGGTGCTACTTCCCTCCGCGCAGCCGACGGGGATGTTTCTATGGCTGTCGCTGAGCTTTTCGAGAGCGATCTGACCAGCATTTCGAAGCCTTCCAGAATGACTGGAGATTACAAGAGCTCGATAATTTCCTTGACACCTCACGGCCAGACCTTCGATGCTTGCGTGGGTATTGAGGTGCCTTACGACGTCGGAACACTCTCTGTCGGCATGGTGAAGGCTGCAAACGAGGATTCAACCGAGTACACCGTCCTCGACCTGTGCGCTGGTGGCACGACAGAGGACTGTTACACCATCACCCTCGACGCGGACGGCACAACGGGCACGGCATCGGCGTGCCTCACATCATTCAGCGTGGTTGCAGTGGTAGAATCTTCCGAAAGCCCTCCACCTCCGAGCCCCCCGCCGCCGCCTAGTCCACCGCCTCCAAGCCCTCCTTCGCCCCAGTCCCCGCCCCCGCCGCCGTCCCCGCTACCTCCGAGCCCTCCCCCTTCACCACCGCCTCCTTCACCACCACCGAGCCCGCCACCGCCTAGGTAGGGCGGTGCAGGTTGACCCCAGGTTGAACCCAGGCTGACCGTGCTTGGTTTCAGCGTTTGAAGCTTACATATGATGAACCGCTTTCAAGCGTTGCTTTCAATTTCAACTTGCGCCGCTACACCTAGCCCGCCGCCGCCTAGCCCGCCGCCGTCACCGCCGCCAACACCATGCACATCGGACGGCACATGTCCGCCGCCGCCTCCTTCCCCACCGCCGCATCCCTCACCGCCGCCTCCTTCCCCACCGCCCCCGTCCCCACCACCCCTCCCACCACCCCCTTCTCCACCACCGCCGCCCTCACCGCCGCCTCCTTCCCCACCGCCTCTGTCCCCGCCGCCGCCGCCGTCACCGCCTCCAACACCATGCTCGTCTGACAGCACATGTCCGCCGCCGCCTCCGAGCCCTTCCCCGCCTCCCTCCCTTTCCCTGCTTCCTTCCCCTCCGCCACCTCCTGGTAGGGCGATGTAGGGTGGCCCTATGAAACCCGTATTGAAAGCGCCTGGAACTCAGCGCTTGAAGCTAAAGTGTGATGTATTGCTTTCAACCTTTGCTTTCAAATTCAATTTGCGCCGCTACACCCTGCATCCCCGCCTTCTTCCCCACCACCAACGAGTTCTCCTTCGCCCCCGCCCGCGCCCCCCGCCGTCGTCATCCGCGCAAAGGTCACCGGCAGTGTCACGCTCCAAGGTAGGGCGGTGCAGGTTGAGCCCAGGTTGTCATGACCCCGTGTTGACCGCGCTTGGTGTCAGCTGTTGAGGCTAAAATGTGATGAACTGCTTTCAAACTTTGCTTTCAAATTCAACTTGCGCCGCTAAACCAAGGCTACTCCAGGGACACCTTCGGCGACAAGGAACAGAAAGCGTTCGCCGCGGTAGGGCGGTGCAGGTTGACAGTATCAAAACCCGAGTTGAAAGCGCCCATGGTTTCAGCGCTTGAAGCTACAATATGATGGACTGCTTTCGAATTTTGCTTACAATTTCAACTTGCGCCGCTACACCGCGGGGATGGCTAAACTCCTCAACGTCTCGTCCGAGCTCGTCACCGTCACCGTGAAGGTAGGGCGTGCAGGTTGACAGTATCAAAAGCCGTGTTGAAAGCGCCTTTAGTTTCAGCGCTTGAAACTATAATATCATAAACTGCATTCACACTTTGCTTTAAATTTCAACTTGCGCTGCTACATGAAGGACGCGCGCCGCCGCTTGCTCGCCGCCGTCGCGGTCGACTACGAAATCGCTGTCACCGACGTCACCGCCGCCGTGAAGATGCAGGTTAGCATCAAGGTATGGCGCCGGTGCAGGTTGGCCCTATCAAAACCCGTGTTGAAAGCGCCTATGGGGTCAGTGCTTGCAACTACAATGTGTTGAACTGCTTTCAAGTTTCGCTTTCAATGTCAACTTTCGCCGCTACATCAAGGCCGTGGCCTCGGCCGACGTCGTCATTGGACTCAAGGCGGCGGGCCTGACCGAGGTTTCGAACGCTGTCGTCATCGTCTCGGACACAATCATAATGGTGGAGTCACCACCACCACCGAGCTCCTCCCCGTCCCCGCCGCCGCCGTCGCCGTCTCCGCCGCCGCCGCTGTCTCCGCCGCCGAAGATGCTCGTACGAGAAGACGCATCTTCATCATCAAGTGTTGGAGGCGTTGTTGGCAACGCAATCCACGCGATGATGCTGGTCCAAATCGTGTTCCTTATACTATGCATGATGTCGGCTCATGGCGACGTCTAGCTGCTGCGCGCTGCGCACTATCGTCGGCGCGTGCAAATAATTAGAGAGAAGTGCGGTAGTGCGGCTAGCTAGATAATGATACTTCGTGGGAGCGACCTCGTAAACCACCAGCACGGCGGAAGACCGCCGCATTACTTTATATACTATGCATTTTTCATAACAGCCTTCATGGTGAATGCTCATACAGACGCGCGGAATATATGGAGGTGGAGGGGGATATCTGTTGTTTGTCAAGTTGAGCTGAAAAGGGCAGCTCAACCTAAGCCGTCTCGTCCTTGAAACTCATGCAACTGTAACTACTGGAAATTTTTCCCATTTTAGCCTGGAGCAAACTCGCCTGATTAGACTGATTGGTACGCGTACGCGTACGGGGACTGAACTGCGTAGTCTGGAGGTGATGTGTAGATGGCGCGGTAGCGTGTGGTGAGCCCGTCATCTCGTACGAGTAAACCCTAAACCTTAAAACGCAAACCCTAAACTTGGTTTCCCAAGGGGGCGGACCCCTCCGCACCACCGGACCACTTCAACGACTCTGTCAGCTGCAACCTTCAGATTATTCTTCGCACAACAGTCTCAGCGATTTCATCCTCATCGTGCTCCTCCTGTCCACCATTTCCATCACCCGCGACAAAACCAACGCAGACAGACTCCGGGGCGCTGCGGCCGAGGCATCTGCCAACGCCACAGTCCCGCGTCACAACGCTGCCACCCTTCTCTCACAGTTTTAATTGAGAGAGAACGGCATCAGAGCCCTGATTTAAATTATTAGTACCGATTATTATTAGATTAGCTTCAATCATTAGACCCCAATACCACCTTTTAATAAATACCCCCCCCTTTGCCGTGCCGAGCGAGGTTCCACGACACACAAGGTGAGCCGCGTCCAAGATCCATTCGCGCGCGTCAGAGGTCTGCAGTCGCCGACGCGATTTCAGATTAGTTCCACACCGCACGCGGATCGCCATCTAGTTGTCTCACAGCGTCCCAGTCTAGCTCTACTCCAGCGCCGCGACTGTGCGCTTCCCATCTCTCGCTCCCTTGTTATACATCTCGCCTCGAATTGAGTGCGCACTCACTGCCGATCGATACGTCAACAACAACACGCGGCAGCAGCAGCGTACAGCCGGCGTCAGCATGGCAGGGGGGTTATCGAGAACACGCATTCGACCGACGTTGATGATTCTCCTCCTCCTCCTGCTCCTCCTCCCGCAACCGTACGAGCATTCACGCTGGAGCTATCTGGAGTGGAAAGTCATGTCGCATCTCGGTACTCAGTTTACGTTTCGTTCACCGTCGGTCGAGTGCTCGTTCTCAACGACCCTCCTGCGTGGTGCTCTCCCTGACCTGCGCGGTGCAGAACTACGACTGGGGCATCACGGGCGTCTCCGAGGTGGCCGCCTTGGGCGCGCTCAACACCGGCGTCGCCGCTGACCCCACACTGCCGTATGCGGAGCTCTGGATGGGCACGCACCCCAGCGGGCCCTCCATCGTCAAGGCATCGGGCGCCGGGCTGAAGGAGACCATTGCCGCGGACGCCGCGACGCACCTCGGCAGGGGGGGTATTGAGATCCAGCACTCGACCGACGTTGAGCGACTTGAACCTTCACTTCCTCCTCCGCGCGCGCGCGTCTTTGTGAAGCTTTTTTGAGCATTCACCAAGGGACGTCGTGCTCCGATATCGTTTTGAGTGCTTGTTCTCAATGACTCTCCTGTGAAACTCCTCCTCCTTCGCGCGTGTGTGTGAGCATCCATCCTGAAGGCTAGTCATGCTCCGATAACGCTTGAGTGCGTGTTCTCAGTGACCCTCCTGCTCGGCGCGCCGACCCTCGCGCGCTTCGGCACCGACCTGCCATTCCTCACCAAGATCCTCAGCGTCTCCAAGGTGGAGCGGTGCAGGTTCCCCCCGGGTTTGACGGGTGTCAGCGCTTGAAACTATAATATCATAAACCGCTTTCAAACTTTGCTTACAATTTCGCCTTGCGCCGCTACACCAAGGCGCTCTCGATCCAGGCACACCCCAACAAGACCCTCGCGGTAGGGCCTGGCAGATATTGCTCGCCACGTCATAGGATGCCATGTAACTCAAGAGACAAGGGTTCAACATGCGTTGGACGAGGGTTCAACGTGCGTTTGATGACATGGCGAGCAATATCTGCCAGGCCCTGCGTGCCATTTAACTCAGGAGACGAGGGTTCAGCGTGTGTTGGATGACGTGGCGAGCAATATCCGCCAGGCCCTACCTCGCAGCGCAACTCCACGCGGACCGCCCGGGGGTGTACAAAGTAGGGTGGTGCAAGTTGAAACGTATTGAAACCCTTGTTGAAAGCGCTTGGTGTCAGCGCTTGAAACGATCATATGATAGACAGCATTTTAGTTTTGCTTTCAAATTCAACTTGCGCCACTACAACAAGGACGCCAACCACAAGCCGGAGATGACGCTGGCGGTGACGGAGTTCGAGGCGGGGGTTTCCACTCGTCCACTTTTCAGCTCAACCTCAGCACTTGGAGGTCTGATAACCCAAGAACCACGTCGACTCCGCATCGACTTATCACGTGCCAACACTCTGCAGGAGCTCACACTCGTCCACTTCTCATCTCAACCTGAGCCGTTTTTGCTACTGAAACCACCCAATGCACCCAACATATCCCACTAAAGTGCTCACGTTGAGCTGAGAAGTGGACGAGTGTAAGGCCCTGGTTCGAGGCGCTGTGCGCGTTCGTGGCGCCGGCGGAGCTCGCTGCGAGCCTCGAGGCAGAGCGGTGCAGGTTGACCCCAGGTTGACCCCAGGTTGACCCCAGGTTGACCCCGGTTTGACCCCGGGTTGCCCGCGTTTGGACCCAGCGCTTGAAGCTAAAATTTGCCGAACTGCTCTCAATGTTTGCTTTCAATTTCAACTTGCGCCGCTGCCTCGAGGCGGTCCCCGAGCTGCGCTTCGTCGTGGGCGAGACAGCGGCGGCGGCGTTTGTGGCGGCGGCGGGCGGCGGCGCCACGACCACAGCGGAGCTGAAGGTGGTGTTCACGGTAGGACCTGACAGATGTTGCTCGCCACGTCAACCAACGCATTTGAATCCTCGTTTCTTGAATTACGTGCCATCCTATGACGTGGCGAGCAATTTCTAGTTAGGCCCTAGTTCGCGGCGGTGATGAGCGCGGAGCCGGGCGCGGTGGCGACGGTGGTGGCCGCCCTGGCCGCCCGCCTGGGCGCCGCGGCCCCCGCGGACCTCACCCGGAAGGACGCGCTCGCGCTGCGGCTCAACGCCCAGTACCCGCTGGACGTGGGCGTGCTGTGCGCATACATTCTGAACTACATCACGCTGGCGCCCGGGCAGTGCATCTATCTGGTAGGCCAGTGCAGGTTGACCCTGGGTTGACCGCGCTTGGTTTCAGCAAGTGAAACTAGCATGTGACACTGGTTGCTTTCGATTTCAACTTGCGCCGCTACAAGCTGGCCGCAAACGAGCCGCACGCGTACCTCAGCGGCGAGTGCGTGGAGTGCATGGCCACGTCCGATAATGTGGTGCGCGCGGTAGGGGACTGGCATATATTGTTCGCCGCGTCATATGGGCCAGGCAGATTTTGTTCGCCGCGTCATAAGGGCCTGGCAGATATTGCTCGCCACGTCGTAGGATGCCGTCTTATTCAAAACGCGCGTCGATAACGTGGCGAGAAACGGGCCTGGCAGATATTGTTCGCCCTGGCAGATATTGCTCGCAACATCATAGGCTGCCATTTAACTCAAGAAAGGAGGATTCAGAACCAGAGTGACAAGATATCCCATATCGATATCCAGGATGACCATAGCCCATATCCCATATCGATATCCAGGATGACCATATCGATATGGTGAATGACCATATCGATAACCCATATCCCAAATCGATAACCCATATCTTCAGAACGCGCGTCGACGAAGTGGCGGGCGCTGTGTGGCGGGCCCTGGCGCGCGGGGCTGACGCCCAAGCTGCGCGACACGGTAAGGCGGTGCAAGTTTGAAACCAGTTGGACCCTGCTTTGATACCGCCTGAGTTCAGCGCCTTACAATTAAAATGTGATAAACTGGTTTCAAGTTCTGCTTTCAATTTATATTGCGCCACTAGCACACGGACATCCTGTGCGACATGCTGACGTACGCCGCGGGCATGCCGGCAGGGGCTTACACTCGTCCACTTTTCACCTCAACGTGAGCACTTGAAGGTCTAATAACCCAAGAACCACGTCGACTCACCATCGACTTATCACGTGCCAACACTCTGCAGGGGCTTACACTCGTCCACTTCTCAGCTCAACGTGACCACGTTATGTGGCATATGTTGGGTGGTTTTATGGAGTTTGAGTGTCAAAAACGGGTCAGGTTGAGCTGAGAAGCGGACGAGTGTAGAGCCCCTGCATGCCGGACATCCTGGAGGGCGACGCGCTGGACGAGGTGACCCGCCGCTACTCGCCGCCGTTCGATGAGTTCCAGCTCGAGGTACGGCCCGGGCCACGTGTTGATACGGTCACCTGACCAAACACAAGGCGTTCTGATTGGTCGAATGTGCTTCGGTACCATAACTTCGATACCACAACTTCGATACCACAACTTCGATACCGTGCTGGGCCTTGGGGATGACGTCGATGTATATTGTTCACTACTTAGACACCAATTAGGCTCTGTAGCTATCATGTTCTGAAAGATACTTTACACCGTGCCTGGCCTTGGGTGGAGGTGGTGACGGTGGGCGCAGGCGCCAAGTACGCGGTGCCGGCGTCGCCTGGGCCGTGCGTCATGCTGGTCATCGGCGGCGGCGGCACCGTGGGCGGGGAGGCGGTGGGGGCTGACACTCGTCCACCTTCCAGCTCAACCTGAGGCGTTTCTCGTCGGTGATGTGCTGACGCCACCCAGCATATCCCACACAAAGTGTTAACGGTGAGCTGAAACGTGGACGAGTGTCAGCCCCTGGGAGGAGGTGGGGCGCGGCGCCGTGTTGTTTGCCAGCGCGGCGGAGGAGGTGGAGGTGGCGGCGGCGGCGGAGGGGTGCAAGGCAGGGGCTTACACTCGTCCCCTTTTCAGCTTGACGTGAGCACTTTTTTGCGGGATAGTTGGGTGGTTGTAGTGACACAAACGGCTCAGGTTGAGATGGAATGTGGACGAGTGGAAGCCCCTGGTGCAAGGTGTACCGCGCGATGATCAACTCGCGGGTGTTCGCGTGACGCGTCATGATGCCAGCGTCGTGACAGTCTGATGGATTAGATCGTGTTGGGGGTGGGGGAGAGGT
>Ga0307489_10001219_pt1 | contig 16869 bp, 27 predicted proteins | sample SB12metaG_FD_202247 | JGI IMG/M metagenome (GOLD analysis project Ga0307489, IMG submission 202247) | Sea-ice brine microbial communities from Beaufort Sea near Barrow, Alaska, United States - SB 1.2 | ecosystem: Environmental > Aquatic > Marine > Coastal | place: USA: Alaska | collected...
CGAGAGCTGGCAATGAGAGCGGGCGCCGTGGATGCTGTCAAGAGGGCGGTGGAGGCGGACGACTCCGCCGACGCGCGAGTCCAACCGTTTGCAACACCCTTGCTGGCTTTCTTGGTGGGGCGGTGCACGTTGACCCTATCAAGCCCATGTTGAAAGCGCATAAACCTATGGGCTTGAAACTTCAAACTACGAACTGGTTTCAAATGTTGCTTTCAAATTCAACTTGCGCCGCTACATATTGGGTTTGTCGCGTTGCTTCGCCGTGACCAGTGGGTTCCGCCCGATTCTTCGACCTGTGCTTACGCCCAAGGTGGGGCGGTGCAGGTTGCCAGTATCAAGTTCCGAGTTGAAAGCACGCTTCATCTCAGTGCTTGAAACTAAAGTGTGATGAACCGCTTTGAAACTCAACCTGCGCCGCTGCACCAAGGAACGCCGGGAACGCGATGAGTATTGGGCAGGGGCTTACACTCGTGACTCGTCCACTTTCTTCAAACTCAACCTGAGATGTTTTTGTCGTCTCTCGTCACTGACTTAATTCAGCGTATCCCTTAAAGTGCTTACGTTGAATCGAAAGGCGGACGAGTGTAAGCCCCTAGTAATGGAAACAGCAGCGCGCGCTGGGGTTTCATAGTAACGAGTATAGTTGTTTGTACTAGGAACGGAACGCGAGAAGGAGGCGGCGGGGCGCAGGGGCTCTATAATGGCGAGTACTGATGTTTATGTTGGGATAGGAGTAGCGGAAAATTATTCGCTCGGTGTTGAGGATGCCAATGTCTTGCGCGAGGCGCTCGAGTTGAGCGCCGGGAAGGCTGGGAGCGTGAGCGTGAATCGCGTTTAGATATATGATGGAATAATCTCTCCACAATATTATGGGGTCAAAACAACTCTCTGTCCAGCTTATCATGGTAGCGGCTATAGTGCCACCCGCTGTGGGGAGCCGGGGGAGTTGGAGCGAATGGTCCCGTCAAGAGCACTGTAGGACCTTCAAAACAGCTCAACACAATACCGTCTTCAGCGCCAACACGTGCCAAGCCTATACCTGCATCACCCTGCCCTGTCTATATCGTAGACACGTGCATCTAGTGCTGTCGGATTTTGTTCTAGCGACTAGCTGCACACCGCGGAAAGCGATAGGCTGCCGCGTTTATGAATTTGTTATATGCTTATCTGAAGGGTTGAGCCATCGAGCTTCATACTAATCACGACAGGTGGGTGTCCGCCGCCGCCGCCCGTCTCGACGGTGCGCCCGCTATGTAGACGCCGCCATTTCTGCCGCTGCGGCCCTCGCCCGAGAATGAACTGCTACGGCGGCGCGTTTCATTTCTGGTCATTTGCCGTCTCTTCACCCGCCCCATCCTCAAGCTCGAAGACGTGGTTCCACCCTAATTTGGTCATGTACCGGTAGCCGCGCCCCCGCATCCATTCGCGCGTGACTTCGATGCGCTCCCGGTTGTGCATGGACTCGTACACCACCCACCAGGGGCTTACACTCGTCCAATTCCGCAGCTCAACGTGTGCAATTTTCGTGGGATACGCTGGATATCGCCGCCCCGTCAGTGACAAAAATGGCTCAGGTTGAGCTGAAACGTAGAGGGGTGTAAGGCCCTGCCACCCACTCCGGGCGGAAACCCGCGTCGATCCACTCGTGCAGTACCATGCTGTAGTGACGCAAGTTGAATTTGAAAGCAAAGTCTAAAAGCTGTTTATCAGCTGCTAGTTGAAAGGGCTGACACTAGGCGCTGTCAGCACGTGTATCAACTTGCACCGCCTTACCTTATCACCCACCCCTTCAGCGTCCACGGAGAGCACCCCGAAGCGGTGCGGGACCTTGCACCGCCTCGCCACTTCCGCCGCGGGCAGTACCTCCACTTCGATGGTTTGGCCTCCGCCGGGCAGCGCACCTCCCTTGCCGCCCACCCCGCCCCCGCCGCCGCCCCCTCCGCCCCCGCCCCCGTTACTGCCATTGCTGCCCCCGCTGCCCCTCAATTTGGCCAAGAGCGCGTCGCGTGCAGGGTCACCCTCGCCACCGCCGCCGCCGTCAGCACCGCCCCCGCCGCCTCGGCCCCCAACGCCCCCGCCACCGCCGCCGCTCAGGGACTCACACTCATCAACTTTTCGGCTCGACGTGAGCACTTTGTGCGGGATATGTTGGGCGATTGCAGGGTTTCAGTGACAATAACAGCTCAGGTTGAGGTGAGAAGTGGACGAGTGTAAGCCCCTGCCGCCGCCGCCCCCCTCGCCACCGCCGCCGCCGCCGCTGGCCTGGAGACTGGACTCCATAGCCACCACGTCGCCGCCCAGCTTGAGCTGCATCGTGCGTACCGTCTCCACCCCCGCCATGCCCGCGTTGACATAGCACGCCGTCTGGAGCCCATCGTTGTACGGGTCGATGAGCGGGCCCTGCGCCCAGGGTGTTACACTCCTCCACTTTACATGTCAACCAGAGAGGCTTTTGTCACCGAAGCCCTGTAACCATAACCACCCAGCGTACCAAACAGAAACTGCTCAAGGTGCGCTGAAACAGTGGGCAATGGGACAAGGGCTGACACTCGTCCACTTTCCATGTCAACCTGATACATTTCGTCACGGAAGTCCTGCTGTAACCACCCAGCGTGTCAACAGAAACTGCTCAAGTGAGCTGAAGAAGTGGACGAGGAGAAGCCCCTGCCTGCGCCGCCTTCGCCGCGGCCAGCATGTGCGGGTTGGGCTCCTGCAGCCAAGGTCAAGTGATTACCGCCCGCCGAGTCATCCACCACGAAGAGTACTGGCGTTCACCACGCCAGGACGCAGCGAGTGTGCACAGGTACACCGGTACACCAGTACACCAGTACACCAGTATACTATGAGGTGGATGACGTGGTGAGCACCGGTACACTATGAGGTGGCTGACGTGGTGAGCACCGGTACACTGTGTGGTGGATGTCGTGGCGAGCACCGGTACACTATGTGGCGGATGACGTAGCGAGTAGTATCCACAAGGTCCCACCACCAGCACCGTGGACCAGCCCCACTCCGCCAGGTTGTACGAGTTGGAGCTCAGAAACCCGTCGTTGGCGCCGATGTCCACGATCAGCGTAGAGAATCCCTTGGCCCCACCCCCAACCCCACCCCCATCCCCGACCCTTCCCCCGGCCGCGGCCCCAGCACCTCCTTCCGCGTTGGCCCCAATCCCGGATCCTCCTGCAGCACTCGCCGCCGCCGCCGCCGCTGTTTTTTGCGCGAACCGCCGGTACAGATAGGTGGCCTCTCCGCTGTGGCTAACGTCCACGCCCAGCGTGAACACCTGCGGCCCGCCGCCACCGCTGCCTGGACCGCCGCCGCCGCCGCCGACGCCCAGGGCCTGGTACACTGCGAGTAATTTGTGAGGGAACGAATGGTCAGGCCAGGGAGGTGGATGCGGCGAGTTTGTGCGATTACATCGTACACTGTGAGCAAACAGTCAGGGAACAAGTGTGGCCAGGCCCGGGAGGAGGACGTGACGAATGTGTGCGGGTACACCGGAACGCTGTGAGCAGACAGTCAGCGAACGAGTGGCCAGGACAGCAAGGAGGATGTGGCGAGTGTGTGGGTACACTGGTACACTATGAGCAAACAGTCAGGAAGCCATGCCGATGGAGTTGAGGTGCACGCGTGCCAGGACGTCCCGCGGCGCCCGCGCAAGTGCGCCCGAGCGAAGCAGCCCTGCGATGGCCTCCCGCACGCCAGGGCGCTCCGCAAGGTCGGTCAGGTCCCCGACGTCCGCGAAGTAATCTCGCGCCAGGGACTGGCGGATGTTGCTCGCGAGGTCCACAGGGTGCCGTTTAGCTCAAAGTGCGTCGGAGGACGAAGGACGTGCGAGTACATCTGCCAACCCAACCTCGCGCGAGCGTGACGCGGTTCGACACCCACAGCGCCGACGCCAGCGCCTGCCACACCGCCATGAGGCAAACCGCCGCCAGCGCCAGACGGAGGCACATAGAGAGTGCGGCCCGCCCGCCCCTCGAGCCTCCGCGCGACGGCCAGCCATCTCCATTTCCCCCGACCTGGTGGGCACCAGCAAGCGCGATGTTATTGTCCTGGGGGCCGCGCGTGTATAGGAACTGCGCAGGCGCCGCCTTGTACTGGTGCGGCATCGGCGGCGGCGGCGGCGACATCGACCCAAGGGGCGTCGGGGGGCGCATACACGCGCGGGGAGTGGGGTGGCGTCGGATGAGCCAACAGGGTTGCACTGTCGCTGTCGGGCTCAACTACTCTGCTCAACTTTTTTGTCAAAACTGCATAAATCACTGGAGTGATTTTTCACAACGGATTGTTTTCCAGCCTAAATCACGTCGGGGGTTGCTCACGCACTCACGTCGGGGGTTCTGCACAACGCTAAGCAGCGTACACCCGGACGCGCCCGCCCAGCATCGGCGAAAAAAGATCATGGGGGATCGAGCCGGCGACCCGAGTTGCGGCGGTGGCGGAAGTGCGGGCTGGCCAGGCGATGGGGCGGTGGCGTTAGGTGGGCATCCACAGTTCCAACCCCAGGCCCAGCCGGGTTCGCGGGGGCATTCCGCCGCCCCCGGTGAGCCGCTCGGCGGCGGAGGCGCGGACGGCGGCCGGGGCACGGCGGGTGTGGTCCGCGGCGGCAGCGGTGGCGGGAACGCGGTGGAGGCGGGTGGATCAGGTGACGGGGTGGGGGTGGTTGGAACAACAAGCGAGGGGGCGGTGGAGTTGGGCGGGCATCCCCCGCACGTCCAACCCCTGGCCCAGCAAGGTCAACCCTCTGACGCCGCCCCCAGTGAGCCGCTCGGCGGTGAGGGCGCGGGCGGCGGCGGGGGCACGGCGGGCACGGGCGGAGCATCCGATGAGGCTGGGGCGGTGGCGTTAGCTGCCCCCGACGACGGCGACGAAGGCCCAGCAAGCTGCTCGAGCCGCTGCTCGAGGAGTGGCCCGACCTCCTGGGGTTGGTGCTCGCGCGGCTGGACCCCACGAACTGCGCCCTACTCTCGCGGGTCGGCAAGCCGTGGCTGGCGGCGGTGGTGTCACGCGGGTTGCCGCGCGCAGGGAAGGGAGGCGCGGAGCCGCTTAAGCTCGTGGACTTTGTCGGGTCCGTCGAGAGGTTGGCTTGGGCGAAGGCGAACGGATGCCCGTGGAGGGAGAAGACGTGCTCCAGAATCGCTAGGGGCGGGCACTTGGCGGTTCTGCAGTGGGCGCGGGAGCACCACTGCCCGTGGGACGAGAAGTGGACGTGTGCATACGCGGCAATGGGCGGGCACCTGGCGGTGTTGCAGTGGGCGCGGGAGTGCGGTTGCCCGTGGAATGAAGAGGAAATGTGCCGTCACGCCGCTCGGGGCGGGAATCTGGCGGTGTTGCAGTGGGTGCGAAACTGCGGGTGCCCGTGGGCCGCCACGACGTGCTCGCGCGCCGCTATGGGCGGGCACTTGGAGGTGCTGAAGTGGGCGCGGGAGCAAGATTGCCCGTGGGATAAAAACACGTGCGCGCGCTGCTGAGGGCGGGCACTTGAAGGTGCTGAAGTGGGCGCGGGAGAACGGCTGCCTGTGGAGTCCGTCGACGTGCGCTTACGCCGCAGAGGGCGGGCACCTAGAGGTGCTGCAGTGGGCGCGAGAGCACGACTGTCCTTGGGATGATTGGACATGTTCAAACGCCGCTCGTTGCGGGCACCTGGAGGTGCTGAAGTGGGCGCGGGAGCACGGTTGCCCATGGTGCCATTTGACGTGTGCGCACGCCGCTTCGGCCGGGCACCTGGCAATCCTCAAGTGGTTGCGCGAGCGCGACTGCCCGTGGAGCGTACACGCGTGTTCTTGGGCCGCTATGCACGGGCACTTGGAAGTGCTGCAGTGGGCGCGGGAGCACGACTGTCCGTGGGATGCGCACACGCGTACAAACGCCTCTCGGAGCGGGCACTTGAAGGTGCTGAGGTGGGCGATAGAGCACGGGTGTCCGACGCCCCCCTGGTATCATTGAATATGTGTGTGTGCGTGTGTGTGCATGTAAGAGCAGACTGGGTGAGAGGTGTGAGCGCTCGGCGTGTGGCGGCGTTTGGTGTGTTTTCTAACATCCACATCATTTAATTGCATCTTTTTACTCACGTTCTTCTAGCTAGTTCTAGTGTCAAGGCTTTTTAAGCAGGAAGCATGGATTCAAACAGAAACATTGTGCGCGTTTTGTTTTGTGGCGTTGACATGTTTCGTTTTCGATGCTCGACCAATCGAATGGACTCAGTGCAGCATGGCTATCTGGGTCGTGATCTCCAACAACAGCCCGGGGTACTGCTGCAGCAGTTCAGCGTGTCCGCCGCCTTGTCGCGAATATTGCGGAAGTTGTGGGTGATGAACGCCTTGGCCATCGTTTCAGTCTCCTTGAGCCAAGGGCTTACACTCGTCCACTTTTCGGCTCATCGTGAGCACTTTTGTGGCATATGCAGGGTGGTTTAATGGAATTTCGGTGTCAAACACGGCTTAGGTTGAGCTGAGAAGTGGAGGAGTGTAATCCCCTGCCTCGAGTCCATGCACGTGCGCCTGCACGAACCACGCGACAGGGTCTTACACTCGTCCACTTTTCGGCTCAACGTGAAAACTGTTTGCGGGACATGAGGCCTTATTGAACTGTTTTAGTGACCAAAACGGCTCAGGTTGAGCTGATAAGTGGACGAGAGTAAGCCCCTGACACGCGACAGCATTGTGCACCGACACGGAGGGGCTTACGCTCGTCCACTTCTCAGCTCAACCAGAGCCGTTTTCCGTCACTGAACCACTGCAACCACCCAGCGTGTCCCTCAAAAGGTGCTTACGTGGAGCCGAAAAGTGGACGATTTCAAGGGCTTTACCCCCCGTCCGATTCTCAGCTCAACCTGAGCCGATTTCGGTCACCGGACCACAGCAACCACCCAGCGTGTCCCCCAAAAGATGCTTACGTTGAGCCGGAATTTGGACGAGTGTAAGCCTCTGCCGACACGCGGCGGCGGCAGTGGTCCACGCACGCCACCTCCGCGCGCTCGAGCTAGAGCTCCCTCGCCTGGCTGTAGCGCCGCAAGTTGAACTGGAAAGCAGTGTATCATATGATAGTTATACGCTCGGAGAGAGAGAATCGCGTCAGCGTGTATGAGGAGGCACCAGGCTTCCGCCTTGGCCCCCGACGCTCTGAAACCATAGGCGCTTCCATCACGGGTTGACTGTGATACTGTCAACCTACACCGCCTTACCTTGCGCATGACGTCGATCGCGTCGTCGTCGTCAAAGCGAAGCGCTGCCCAGGGTCTTACACTCATCTTCCCCTTCCGGTTTAATCTCACGGCGGGGGTGGTGTCGCGGATCTCCACCGGGCCCTCCCGGTACCGGCGCGAGATGAAATTGAAAGCGCAGGCTAGAAGCGGTTCATAATGTTGTTGCTTCATTCGCTGAACCCAAGCGCGATCAACCCAGGGTCAAGCTGTGGTCAAGCTGGGGACAAGCTGGGGTCAACCTGGGGTCAAGCTGGGGACAAGCTGGGGTCAACCTGGGGTCAACCTGGGGTCAACCTGGATACAACCTAGGGTCAACCTGGGGTGTACCCGGGATCAACATGCGTTCAACCTGGGGTCAACTTGGGGTCTACCCAGGGTCCACCTGGGGTGTACCGGGGCCAACCTGGGGTCAACCTGGGGTCAACATTGGGTGAACCTGAACTGCCCTGCCTCGCGTGCTGCGCCCACGCCTGAGGTGAACATCGCGCGGAAGTACACACTGTGCGCCGCGAGCATGTTCTTGTGAGCCGTGATTGGCTCGCTCGTCGTCTCCACGCCCTGGCAGCAGGGTCGTCAAGAACAAACACTAGACCAGGTTGAGCCTGAGCACCCTTCGGGAAGAATGCTCATCCAAGCGCGCGGAGGAGGAGGAGAAGATTCACCGTCTGTCGAGTGCCTGTTCTCAATCACCCCCCTGCCTGATCGTCCTCGTGTTTCTCCACGAACGCGACGTCCGAGAAGGTGGGGTCACTGCTCTGATTTTCCTCCAAGTGCGGGTTCGAGGGCTCCTCCGCCGGCCGCGGGCCCGGCGGCGGAGTCAGCCCCGCAGCGATTTTGCGGATGCTGTGCGAGTCGTCATCAGTGACGATGATATTGCCATCGGGATCGATCATTATCCAATTCGGGGCGTAGAAGCCCGCCGCGGTGCCAGTCCCGTCTGACGCGTCACCTTCTTCCCCACTGCCCGCGATTGTCGACACAATGCCCTCGGGGGTGACCCGCCGGATGCGCCGGTTGAGACTGCCAGCCACAAACACGTTGCCATCGCCATCCACCGCGATGCCGGCTGGAGTGTTGAACAGCGCGTCAGCGCCCGGGCCATCCTGGAAGCCGCTGTCGCCATCTGTGTTGCCGTCGGTGCCGCCGCCTGCCAAGGTGGACACAGAGCCCCCCGGTGTTACTTTGAATATGCGGTGGGTTCCGCAGTCAGCTACAAAGATGTTCCCCTCGCGGTCGACAGCAACGCCGCAAGGATCATCGAAGCCCGCACTGGTGCCCGGCCCGCTTGGCGCGTTGGGAAAGACGGTGGTCACCGCGCCCTGGGGCGTGATCTTGCGGATTCCGTGGTGGTCGGGGAGGGTGTCACAAACGAAGATATTGCCCTGGCTGTCCACCGCGATGTCCGAAGGAAACCGGAACAGAGTGGCAGTTCCCTGCCCATTTCCGTCTTCGAGTCCGGTGGCGTCGATGGCGGCTTCGCCGCAGCCGGCGAGCGTCGAGACAACGCCCTCCGGCGTGACCACACGAATGCGGTGGCCGAAGTGTTCGGCGACAAACACATTCCCGCTCGCATCGACTGCGACGCCAATTGGACGGTCGAAGCGAGCAGCAGCGCCCGGCCCGTCCTGGTAACCGGCAGTGCCATCACCTGCGAAGGTGCTCACGACGCCGCCGACCGTGAACTTGCGATAGGGCCTGGCTATATTGCTCTCGAAACGTCATCCACCGCACTTTGAACTCTGGTCTTTTGACTTAAATGGCACCCTACGACTGAACGACACGGCGAGCCAGGCCAGGCCCCACCTTGCGAATGCGATGGTTCCCCTGGTCGGCGACGTAGACGTTGCCCTCCGCGTCGCAGGCGCACTGCCCCGGATACGAAAATTGCGCTTGGGCGAGCGGCCCGTCTCGGTAACCCCCCTCCTGTGGCGTGAGAGTGTACACCTCCATCGTGCCGTGAGCTCCCTCTCAAGACAGCCCGAGCCCGAGCGTGTCACCAGCGCCTTGAACCACGGTGCGCGCGCCTCCTGTCGCCGTGCCAAGTAAGGGGTGAATGGTGAGACGGCGATGGAAACCGCGGGGGGAGGCGCCGTCGGGGCGACACACCGAGAGCGCGGGGGAGGGGGGGAAGTCGGGGAGGACAAGGGGAATGGGGGGTGCCGAGCGAGAGAACCGAGCGATTGGCAGAGTTTTGGAAAGGACGTGCGGTGCGCAAACGCACCGGTTGCGCGAGAGGCTGACGTCACCGGTAGAGTGCTGGCGACGCGCAGTCAGACGCCCCGACTGCCGAGCGGGGCTTCGGGCGCTGCGCAGCGGCGTTCAGTGGGATGGGATGGACGGCGACATTTGCAGGTCAGTTCTCAGCACTGTCCAAAGTCGCCCGGCCAATCAAATACTCGTGTGATGACTAGATATTCGTGTCCTCTTCCCATCCAACACGACGCACCTCAGCACCGCACGCGACACACGTAAGAGGAGCCAGAGACGCGCGGTGCCCGGAATACGCGGGGTTTCGCGTGGTGACTCGAGCCGAGCGAGGAGGCGGGGGTGCGGGCGGTTGGGGGGGCGGGTTTGCGGCGGGTGCGGGTTGGAGCATTCTTGGGCGGTGTCGATGGGCAGCGGGAGGCCATTCTGGGCAACCGGTACCGCAGCTCCGCAGGGTTCGCCCGAAGAGAACGATGCAGACGACGCCCCAAGTGCACTGCTCGGGGGTGGAGGCGCGGGAGGCGGCGGGGGCACCGCGGACGCGACTGGACGCAGTGGGTTGGGGTGGTTGGAAGGGCATCAAGGGTCGCCCGAAGTTGAGAATGACGAAGAGGACGCCCCCAGCGAGCTCCTCGGCCCGCTGCTGGTGAAGCATGTACTGGGGCGACTGGACTCCACGGATTTCGCGCTGCTCGCGCGGGTTGCGAAGCCGTGGCTGGCGGTGGTGCTGGCCAACAACCTGCCGCGCGCGGGGAAGGAGGGGGCGGTGACTCTGCGGGTCGAAGGTTTCGTGGGATCCGCCGCGTTGTTCGCTTGGGCGAAGGACAACGGGTGCCCGTGGAATGAGCGGACCTGTGCCCCGCCGCTGAGGGCGGGCACCTGGAGGTGCTGCAGTGGGCGCGGGCGCACGACTGCTCGTGGAATGAGTGGAATGTCGCTACGCGGCTGCGGGCGGGCACCTGGCGGTGCTGCAGTGGGCGCGGGAGAACCACTGCCCGTGGACCGCAGCGACATGTGCACTCGCCGCTGATGGCGGGCACCTGCAGGTGCTGCAATGGGCGCGGAAGCACGGTTGCGATTGGACCATGAGCACGTGTTGCTGTGCCGCTGTGCGAGGGCACCTCCAGGTGAGGGGCTTACAGCCTTACATTCGTCCACTTCTCAGCTCAACCTCAGCCGTTCCTGGTCACTGAAGCCAACGCAAGCGTCCACAAATCAGTTCAACCGGAAAGATTTTGCCGATGCGGCCTCTGAGCATACCCCACAAAAAGTGTCACGTGAAGCCGAGAAGTGAACGTCTGTAGTCCACAAAAAGTGCTTACGTTGAGCTGCAAAGTGGACGAGTGTAAGCCCCTGCTCCAGGTGCTGAAATGGGCGGTGGAGCACGACTGCCCGTGGAGTCCGAACCTGACTGCAATAATCGCAGATCAACAAGGGCATGTGGAGGTGGCGAGGTGGGTGAGGGCTCAACCCGCGCAGTGAGTTCTGACCGGCACGCATCCGCCAACCGGATGAAAAGCGGGATGGACTGACAACTACAATGCGTGTCCAGCAGAACCGTGGGGACCATACATTGTAGCAGGACCGTAACTCTACAGTATATTGCTTTCAGCCATCGATACATGCCGCCATTTACAGCTCTAGACCAGATATGGGGCACGGGGTTTGTTTGATGCCGACCATGTAAGCGCCTGGGGGCTGGATGCTTGTCAGCAAAGAGTAGAAAACTCTACTGCAATGCATTCTTCAAGACCTCCGGTGTCACACTATCAAATCCGATGCGCCGACCGAGCGTGCATGCCCCCCAGTGGGCTACTGCCATCCCGTCCGACCCGCTTCGGCGTACGAGGTGCACTGGCGCCGGCACGGCAGGGTTGCAGCGTCAGCGCCGGCGGAACACATGTGTAGAGCACGCGCGGGTAGCGAGCAGAGGACGGGGGGATGTGTACAACATCTAGCTAGTTTTGTTACGAGTACATATCCGTGCATGCTTTGTTGCGGCTCGTGCTGTGTCACGCGGCGAGCGCCGCCTTGCGCGCAGCCTCCGCCACCTCTTTCTGCTCCGCCGCGTGCACCGTGTCGTTTCGAGGGGCGTCGTTTCACTTTTTTATAGGGAAGTCAACCGTCGTTAGAATCCTCCTCCGCCTCAGTCGTGCTTCCACCCTCCCCACAACTCTGCTGCTGGCGCACCCATGCCAGAGTCTCGGGGTGGTTCCAGGAATATTTGCTGCAGTGTCGCTTGTTTCACGGGCAGCCGTGCGCCCGCGCCCACTTCAACACCTCCAGGTGTCCGTTCAAAGCGGGTATCCTCACGTTCAACCCGTTCCACAGGCAGTCGTGCTCCCGCGCCCAGCTCATCACCTCCAGGTACACGCCCTCAACTCGCATCCCACGGGCAGTTGCGCTTCCGCGCCCTCTGCAACGGTGGTTGCAACGGAGTGGCTGCGAGACGCTGCGCGAATCATATGCGGATACGGTGTGTTGTGGTGGTGTAAGGGTTGCCGTCTCCCTTGAATTTGGGTTGTTCCGATGAAACACTGGGAATTTTGGAATTTACAGTCCATAGTAGTAGCTCTAGAGCTACTGTAGCGCCCCCGACCCTATCAGGAGCGCACACGCACACGCACGTGCCCCACGAGCTCAGCCAACCAGCTCGTAGCATGGAGTCGCTGCCGCCCGACCTGGTCGCGAAGGTGCTGGGGAACTGCGCGGCGCCGCGGCCCACGCCGTTCACCGGCACCGCGGATTGGCTCGCAGCCGAGCTCGCAGGCGGGGCGGTGCCTCTTTGTCAACTTGAGCCGCTTCGTACCTGAATCCAGCAAGGGAGTCGCGCCCGCGTATAGGAGGCTCTCACTTGGCCCCGTGTAACAGCCGGTGCAGAGACGCTCCCGCGTGTATAAGGAGGATCCAGACTGTTGCCCTGCCCCCCGCGAGTGTGAGAGAGAGACGATCTCGCGCGCATGGGGACCCCCCCCTGCTTTTGCCCTCGCTAGCCCCTGCGACCCAGGAACCGCTCAAGTTTCCCATAAAACCTCAGAAGAAAACGGGACGAGTGTAAGCCCCTGACGGGGGGCTACGACGACGACATGTCCGCCGCCGCCGCCGCCGCAGCCTATCCCGCCGAAGAGATGGCCACGCACCACTGGCTCCACCAATACCGCCAGCGGCTCGAGCAAGTGTGCCCCTCCGGCTCCCCGGGTGCCGCCGGTACGTCAAAAACACCTTACCCGCCAGGTTTTCCACCGCTGTTCAAACCTTTTCAAACCCCAGTTGAGTGACATAATTTGACGTGGCGAGCAGAGATCGATAGCTACTCGGCCCTGCACTGCGGCATCCTGGAGCTGATCCGCCTGAGCGCCACCACCCGGGCGATCCGCGAGGCGCTGTCGGTGGACCAACTCTGGGCGCCGTTCCTCGCGCGACTCGACACCCGGCAGGGCTCCCCCCCGCCACAATTCAACCTAAGCGCGTTGGTAGACTAAAAACTTATTTGAACATGAGTGGGGTTCCCCACACACCACACCGTCAGACAGTCTCTGGACACTACATGAGAAGCAGCAAGGCCTTGTTCGTCTTCTTTCCACCATAACGTAGGAATGAACATGGAGCCCCTCAGGAGGTTGCATGGATTGAACACTACTCAAGTTGAGTGTTGCGAAGCTGGTCAGAACAAGTGTGCAGTGGCTGTCTATCTGTATGTTCGTGGGTATACTACGCCGTAAGTGATTGTTGCGAAACATGTCGCGCACATAATGCCAACGAGCATCCAAGTCAGTCACTACTGGGCAATGGCCCGTCACCATATTCGAAACAGAGTTATATTCGCAACATTAATGAGCTGAATGAGAAAGCCCAGTCGGTGTACGGCCCTGCAATGTGGTTCCCCATAGGTGGGATGGGCAAGAGGACTGCGCAGGTCAGGGACCGGTTGTTCCAGAAACGCAATGAGTATACGAAGTTGCCTGAAGGTCCGTGCAAGACAGAGGCAGAGATACTCTGCCTCGACACGCGGGAGTTTGTGGAGTTTGCCGACCCCCGTGAAGCTGCCGCCGACGGCGCGTATACCGCTTCCAACTGCCGGGAGAGGCAGGGCAAAGGAAATGATACCGCCGCGTCATCACGGGGGCCATGGTGAAAGCATGGTCCCTCCATATGCAGGCATACGCGTTTATGTCCCACTCATATAACCTGTGACGTCATCGAATCATGTATTTATCCTAACCCCCGTTTCTTGGGTCAAATGACATCGTGTGAGGTGGCGAGCAGGGCTGTGACATGAACGGCAGCGGCATAGGGTTCAGGGTTAATCCTGAACCCTAAACCTAAACCCTAAACCATAAACCCTAAACCCTCAACCCTAGACCCTAATCCCTAAACCCTAAACCCTAAACCCTAGACCCTCAACCCTTTCGGGCGCTCATTTGTCACACTGCTATCCTCTTCCTCGTTTAATCGAGGTATACGGCGTGCCAAGCAATGTCATTCAGGCACTAGGGTGAGGGTCGCGGCGCTGTGCTCGTATGTCACACGGGTGGGTTGCGTCTTGCGCGCGCCGCTGCGGGCGGTGGAAGGGCCGGCCAGATATCGCCCGCCACCTCATCCTCGACACGCGTTTTGAACAATCATTTCATGACTTCAACGGCATCCCATGACGTGGCGCGCAATGTCTGCCAGGCCATGGGCGGCGGCAGCGGCGAAGGGCGGAAGGCACGAGGTAGGGCGTTGCAGCTCGAATCTTGTTGGAACCAGAGTTGATATGTTGCAAGCGCCTGGTAACTACAATATGGCAAACTGCTTTCAATGTTTGCTTTCAATCTCGACTTCAGTCGCTACAACGAGGCGGACTCGCCGCCTTCGTGGTACCCGCCCAGCTTCAAAGTAGGGTCTGACACGGGTCCACCGGTCCACCATGACTCCATGAGCAAACAGTCGGAGTGACGGGTGAGCTGGAACAGGAACGAGTGTATGGTCAGGGAGAAGGATGCGGCGGGTGTGCACAGATACATAAGTACACCATGCAGGTAGTATCTGGTAGCACCGAGACCGAGTGAGAGGCCTTACTCCAAGGCGCTGACAAACGATTGCGAGGTGCGAATGGAGGAAGCGGCGCTGTATCTGATGGGCAGCATGCTCGAAGGGTGGGCGCATTCGGATTCTCTTTCCCGCAGCGCTGACATCGGCATGAACCACATCATCTTACGCGCATCTGCAGCCTCCATGGCAGGCGGATAATTGAAAACAACCAATCGAACAGCTTTGAGTCGATGATCTAAGTCCTGCGTCTGTATGTATAGGCATTCACTCTGACGGTAAGTCACGCTCCGATATTCGGTTCGAGTGTTTTCTGTTCAATGACCCTGCTGCATGGCGTGGGTGGGTGTCCACAGCTTCGCGCTCAAAGCTTTTCGGGGCAGGGCCTCGCAGAATTCGCGTAAGATGTTCCTAGCCAACTATCGTATCGTGATTCGAATTTCACACGCCTTGGTATGTACTGAATGTAGCAGGCTCGGATAACCAATCACCCTCAGTCACACGGCCAAAATCGAAAATGTCAAGAGACGTTTGTACGGGCAGAATCATCCGCCTCGATGAGATGCTGTTGAGCATTTGCTGCTGAGCCGTATTCCAAGGGCAGTCTGAGAAGATGACTGTTAGGCAGCACGGAGTCGATGGGAGCGATGTTCACGAGCTCATTCTCCATGGGTGGAATCCTGGATTCCAGCGGTATTTCTCTGATGATCACGCGGCCGTCAAGGTATGTCGGTGCACGTTGACCCATTGAAAGTTTGAAACCTACTCGGATCTTGAGATCGCCTCAAACTGTGCGCTCGAAACTAAATAAATACATAAATAAATAAGCGCGAAGCCTGGACGACCCGCACAAACGTAAACAGCTAGGTGCTAGAACATTTGATCGAAACTCATATACGATAAACTGCTTTCAAGTGTTGCTTTCAATTTCAACTTGCGCCGCTACGTCAAGGTTGATCTTTTCGCCATCGAGGTACGGCGGTGCCAGTCGAACCTATGAAACCCACGTTGAAAGCGCCTGGAACCAAGCTCTTGAAACTGAAATATGATACACCGCCTTCATATTTTGCTTTCAATCTCAACTTGTGCCGCTACATCGAGGATCCGCGTATGTTCCGCTCCGACGCGGGCGAGTGGCAGGTCTGCCTAGCGGAGGAGTCGGAGGACGGATACGGCGAGAATTCAGACGAGGACGAGGAGGAAGAGGAGGAGGAGGAAGAGGATGAGGACGACGAAGATGATGACGGCTGCTGCTGCTGCAACTGCTGCGAGGAGCAGGAGGAGGAGGAGGAAGAGGACGACGACGAGATATGCGGTCGCTGCTGCGACGGCGACGGCTGCTGCGGCGGTGTCTAATACCAGTACGAGTGATGAGGCTGGGCTGTCACTTGTCAGCTTGGCACGAAGGGAAGGAGAAAGGCTGTGGCTGCTATTGCAACGGCTGTTGCGCCAGCGGATATTACTGACAGAGCGCTAGCCAGCTAGGGTTGGGTTCCCAGTTTGACACGAGGAGGACATTGGATGATATTGCTGAGAGCTGGGGTGGGTTCCCTGCTTGACAAACAAATCGGCGGCGAAACCCGTTCCAAATCTTTGAGACATACATAAGTTAGGCATCCTGTTTTGTCACATACTATGGCTATTGAATATATAAATGGAATCTCTCCCCCACCCTCGCCAAACCCATCGAGATACCGCAATACCCCCCTCGGGATCCGTACGGCACGGTACGGTATGGGCATTTCAGCGACCATGCGCTCCGAAAGCGGGGAAAGGACCCCCATGACGTGCTCTATCCACTCCTAGACGATATATCACAGCTGCTGCAAGGATACCTGTCGGAAATGCCCCCTGAATACCCCCCTCAAGAACCGTAACACACCGACTCGTATGGGCATTTCAGCGACCATGCGCTTCGAAAGCGAGGAAAGGACCCGCATGACGTGCTCTATCCACCCCTAGACGATAGACCACAGCTGCTGCAAGGTGACCCCGTGTCGTATGGAGTGGCAGACATATTCCGCCACGTCATAGGATGTTGTGACTCAAGAACTGAGGGTCCAAAATGCGCGTCGACAAGGAGGCGGGCAATATACGTTTGTCCCTCTGGCCTTTATTGCTTGCCACGTTAAAGGATGCCATTCAACTCAAGAACTGAGCGTTGGAAATGCATGTCAATGACGTGGCAGGCATTTGCTGGCAGGCCCAACCCTCTGGCATTCTCTCGACGGCCAGGCCCAGGTCGGGGTGGAGGTATGGCTCCCTGTCCTGCGCCTTGTAGGAGGGCCATTATAAGGGAGGGTCATTGAGAACGAGCACTCGACTGAGATCGGAGCTTAACTAACTCGTAGCCTGAGGGTAAATGCTCATACATACACGCGGAGGAGTAGGAGGAGGAGCATTTGCCCCTCGCCTTGACGCCGTCG
>Ga0307489_10001220_pt1 | contig 16862 bp, 24 predicted proteins | sample SB12metaG_FD_202247 | JGI IMG/M metagenome (GOLD analysis project Ga0307489, IMG submission 202247) | Sea-ice brine microbial communities from Beaufort Sea near Barrow, Alaska, United States - SB 1.2 | ecosystem: Environmental > Aquatic > Marine > Coastal | place: USA: Alaska | collected...
CACACGCCGACACACAATTCCCGCCCACTCCCTCATCTCCCAGCGTCAGCGTCAAGGCCGTCATGGGCCGCCGCCGCCTCGCGCTCGCGGTCGACGAAAGCCCCAACAGCATGCGGGCCGTGCGTTATGCCGCCGCGAACCTTCTGACTCGCGACGACGACGTTTTCCTCGTCACCGCCGTCCACCCGCACCACGACAACAAAGACTTCACCCCCGGCCCCGCGCCCCACGTGCTCACCCCGGCGCGCCTAAACCCTAAACCCTCGGCGCGCACCGCGCGCCACGGGGCGCACTCCTTCTCCGTCGCCGCCGCTGCGGAGACCCCCGCGCAGAAAGGAGAGCGCGTGCTGGCAGGGCTGTGCACACCCGCAACGCACCACCGCCTAGCCCACCACCTCCGTCCCCAGGTCCTCAACCTCCGCCGTGTCCCCCTCTCCCATCGCCAAGTCCTCACCCCTCCGATTCCTCCACCGCCTTCGCCGCCGCCACCACCCTCGCAGCCACCGCCGTGCACGCGCGCCGTTCTCACGGAGCTCCGGTCGGCCATAAGCTCAACTTGAGTCGTGTGATCCCAGAAACCAATATCTTGAGCTGTCACGACTGGTTGTACGAGTACGAGTTATCCCAAGTTCCCAACGTTTGTGTAATCCTCGAAGACGCCTCATACATATATCTACATGCGAGATACCGCCGAGAGCTGTGTGTCGGGCGCTGCTTGGTGGAGCAAGCGTTTCGTTCCCCCGGTCGCTCAGAGAGAGAGAGAGAGAGAGAGAGAGAGAGAGAGAGAGAGAGAGAGAGAGAGAGAGAGAGAGAGAGAGAGACGCGTCAGCGTGCATGAGGAGGCACCAGGCTTCCGCCTTGGCCCCCGTCCCCGGTAGCTCAACTTGAGTCGTTTGGTCCACTACAAGCACGTAAGGTACCGTGGGAGGTGGTGCCGGGCGCCCCTGCGTGTTGGAATTCCACAAGGCGGCGCTGATCGGATGCCACGTCCCCGAGGTAGGGCGGTGCAGGTTGACCCCAGCTTGACCGCGCTCGGTTGCAGTGTTTGAAGCTAACATGTGACAAACTACTGTCAAACTGTGCAGATTGACCCCATGTTGTCCGTGCTTGCTTTCAGCGCTTTCAGCTAACACAAACAACTTTCACACTTTGCTTCCAATTTCAGCTTGTGCCGCTACACGGAGGCGCGCATAAAGAGCGTCGTGGTGCGCTGCAAGGACCGCGAGTCCACGGGCCAGGCCGTGGTGAAGGCCGTACACGGCCAGAGCTGCGACGGTTTGTGCCTGGGCTCCCGCGGGCTGGGCGCGACGCTGCAAGGCGCCTTTCTGAGCGCCGTGGGGACTAGCTGGCCGCTCGTTCCCTTTTCAGCTCAACCTAAGCCATTTGCGGGCATCCCACCTCATACCTGGAACTGCTTACGTTTGTTGTTGTTCCTTCTTTTCCGTAAGAAAAACTTAGGTCAAGATGCATCGATCGCACTTTTGTACTCATATGTAGACATTATTGACAACATTGAGGTGAACCGGGAACGAGTCGGCGGCCCTGGTTGGAGGTAGGGCTGGGGTCCGTCGGGGACTTTGTGGCAGGGCCTGGCAGATACCGCCCGCCTCGTCATCAACACGCGATGTGAACCCTCGTATCTGGAGATAAATGGCATCCGATGACGTGGCGCCTGGCACATATTTCCCGCAGCGTCATCTATATGCATTTTGAGCCCTCGTTTCTTAAGTCAAATGGCATCCGATGACGTGGCGAGAAATATCGGCAAGGCCCTACTTTGTGGCGCACCACTCGCGGGTGCCGGTGACAATCGTTCCGGGGTCCACGCCGGTGCCTGTAGGGCCTGGCAGATCTTGCTCGCCACCTCATAGGATACCATTGAACTCAAGACACATTCTTTTGTTTCAGCTTTCAAAATTCGTTGGATGACGTGTCGAGCCATATCGGCCGAGCCCTACCCGCACCACGATGTGCTCACCACGTCATGCAACACATTTTGAATCCTCGTCTCTTGAGTTGAATGGCATCCTATGACGTGGCGAGAAATGTCTGCCAGGCCCCACGCGGCGGAGAACATTGTGGTACGGGTTGGGCCTTGGCAGATATGGCTCGCCACGTCATCGACCCGCATTTTGAACCCTCGTTTCTTGAGTTATTTGGCATTTGATGACGTGGCGAGCAATATCTGCCAGGCCCAATCCCCACCACGACAGCCAACTCATTTTGAACGCATTTTGAACCCACGTTTCTTGAGTTGAATGGCATCCGATGACGTGGCGAGCAATATCTGCCAGGCCCAATGCCCGCCACGTCATCCATCGCCTTTTGATCCCTCGTTTCTTGAGTTAATTGGCGTCCGATGACGTGGCGAGCGATATCTGCCGGGCCCCTAGGTGCGGGACCTGGTGGCGGTGGGCGCGGGGAGGAAGTAGAAAACGCAAAAGGCAAACGCTCGAGCAAAGCATGGGTCCGTGGGAGCGCGCACCGCGCAGCTCGTGGGGAAGTATAGAGTTGGGAGCTAGCGTTGGGCGTGTGTGGATATGAATGAGTGAATGAGTGCATGAGTGAAGGACAGAATGATTGAAGGAGTGCAGGAGTGAAGGTGTTGTCCATGTGATTATCTCGTTGGCATGTACATGTCCTGTATTCGCTCGGATGCAAATACTTATCGTGTCGCGCGGCGCCTGGCGCGAGGCGCCGCCGCGCCGAGCACACTGGGCCACTGCGTGTAGTATGACCACATCTCCTCATCTAGGGCCTGGCAGCAATTGCTCGCCACGTCATTTGACGCATTGGAACCCTTGTTTCTTGAGTTAGAGCAATATCTGTCAGGCCATAGAAGAGCTTTCCTCACAGGCCAAGCATGTCAGACTTGTCAGTAGACTATCCCAAGCTTGACAGTCGACACGTGCATTCGCCGCCGAGGGCGGGCACCTGGAGGGTTGCGGTGGGCGCGGGGATGCACGACTGCCCGTGGGATAAGTCGAAATGTGCATTCGCCACCGACCTGCCGAGGTGCGAAGGAAACTGGATGCCCTTCCGCGGTTTAGGAGATGACTCTACGGAGAAGGATGTTGAGGAGGACGAGGAGAACGCGGCTGAGTTGAAATAGGAGTCAGGAGGCGGCAACCTGTCAGCCAGAATGAGTTCACATACTTCGTCGGAATATACAATTTGGTGGAGTGGTTCAAACAGGAGCTCCGGAATTGACGAGCGAATGAGGAGTCTCATCGAATCCAACCTTCAACTTCTCTCGCCTGGTTGATGACGATGTTCAGAGGAGAACGAGACGGCAGCGCTACGGCGTGACGCGGGTGTGGCGTTGGCGACAGGTGGAGTGAAAAGTGGTCTAGCGCGCGAAATGTACCGGTCTGATGCAGGCGGGATGTGCGGTCGCCAAATTGACCGGCCGACCGTTTGGAGCATTATTTTTTTGTTTTCGCAATTACGTTTTTTGAACGAGTGAGGGTTTTGTCTCGCGGCGCAACACGCCACTCTGCGTGTCCGCCCTCCGTCCGGCGTCCAGCGAGTAAGAGGTGTGGCATGAGTACCCGAGGCGCGAAGCGCGGCCGCGGCCAGGCGGGAGGCGGCGGAGCCGCGGCGGGCGGGGGCCCGGGCGGCGGTGGAGGTGGGGTGTGCGGGGGCGGTGTTTCGGCTGAGATTTTGTCGGGGGCTGGTGGTGGTGGTGGCGAGCACCTCGCTGCGCCCGACGGCGATGCGCCTGGGCTGGTAGGGCCTGGCTGATGTTGCTGGCCACTTCATAATCACATATTTAACTCATAAACGAGGGTTCAAACTACGCTGTATTACGTGGCGGGCAATGAACCTGCCAGCGTCATAGAAAGCCATACTCAATCTGACATTATCTATAGAATCTAGGGCTCAAAGTGCGTTGAATGACTTGCCGGGCAATATCTGCTGGTGCTGAGCAAGGAGCTGGCCGACGTGTTCGAGCGGCAGGTGCTGCCGCGGCTGGCGGGGCCTGGCAGAAATTGCCCAGAACGCGTTTCATCACAACGTAAGCCCTCGTTTCTTGAATTCAATTCCACCGAGAGTGACGTTTTTGAGCTCTTCTGCCGGGCCCTCGCGGTTGAAACCCATGGACCGCGCCATGCTCGGGCAGGTGGGCAGCGCGTGGCGGGCGTTGGTGGCGTCCTGCGCGGAGCTGCCGCGCGCGGGGCTGGAGGGGGGGGTGCCGCTCAAACTCAAGAACTTTGTCGGGACCACCGAGCGGCTGGCTTGGGCCAAGACATGGGTGTGCTTGGGAAGAAAGCACTTGTGCGCTCGCCGCTTGGGGCGGGCAACTGGAGGCGCTGATGTGGGCGCGGGAGCACCACTGCCCTTGGGATGAGTGGACGTGTTGTCACGCCGCTTGGGGCGGGCACCTGGAGGTGTTGCGGTGGGCGCGGGAGCATGGGTGCCCGTGGGATCAGAGGACGTGTGCGTGCGCCGCCAAGGGAGGGCACCTGGAGGTGCTTAAGTGGGCGCGGGAGCACGACTGCCCGTGGAGCTGGACGACCCTCTCAAATGCCAGAGATAACGGGCACATGGAGGTGGTACAGTGGGCGCTGGAGAATGGATGCCCAGATGGCGAGCCGGAGGACACGTCTGAGGAGGAGTCGGAGTCTGATGAGGAGGGGGAGGAGGAGGAGGGCTTGTAGTCCGCAAGGTTCGGTATGTACGTTTACCTGTCATCACGACGAAATCAGATTGAGAACGCTATGTGTTTCCACCAGTCAAGACCACGCTGTGATGTAGCATTTTCACTTTCACAACATATTCTGACGGAAATTGGTTGACAAAGCTGAGAGAGAGAGACGCGTCAGCGTGTATGAGGAGGCACCAGGATTCCGCCTTGGCCCCCGTGTAGTGACCCGCACGCAAGCGCGCGGTGACGGGCTTTAGCCGTCATACGTTTTCCTCTCTCCTCCTTCCGTTCTCGACAGCCACTCGTACGTGCGCAGTGTCCTCGATGCCTCCCGCGCGCCGTGCTGTGCTATGTCTTTTACCATGATCTTCCTCGTTTTGAAGCTTTGTACTCCCAACCACGTGAGGGTGTTTTTCAGGTGGTTTTACACGTTCCCGCGGGTGCCCAGCGCTACTTGCTTGTATGATACTTTCCAGCCGCACCGCTTCATCCGCGCTACTAAATGTTCGTACACTTTTTTCTTTTCCTCGCTTTACTTATCCCAGTTCTCATTGCAGCGGCCAATCGCAAGGATTTAGGATAAATGGTTTAGGGTTTAGAGGGAATTCATATCGCCCCGGCTGGTACACCCGGAGCCCTAAATGGATCCCACAACCAGCCACCAAGGCCTCAAGGCAGGAGCCCCCAAGCTGTCCGATTAACAATCAATAGAATAATGAATTGTAGTTCTAGAGCATCATATTTACTCTAGCTAGCTGCTGCTCTAGGTGATCTGCTACCAATGAGTTCGGCATGTTTCACTTTCTCCTCCCTGGTGTTGGTTCACTTTCTCCTCCCTGATTTTGTTCACTTTCTCCTCCCTCGGCCGGCACGGGGATGTGGAGATGCTGCAGTGCGTGGAGCAGATGCGCTGGTATCGGCGCCGTGGTGTAGCGGCACAAAATGAAATTTGAAATCACGTCTTGAAAGAAGTTTATCGCTTTATCGCATTTCAGCACTTGTTTCCAGGCGCTTTCAACGTGAGTTCGACACTGTCAACCTGCACCGACTCAGGGGCTTACACTCGTCCACTTTTCGGTTCATCATCAGCGCCTTATGTGGGATACGCTGGGTGGCTGGCTGAAGTTTTAGCGACAAAAATGGCGCAGGTTGAGCTGAGAAGAGGACGAGTGTAAGCCCCTGCCGTCACGGGAACGAGATCAAACAGTCAGATCGCGTAACCTGGCATTTTCGAGGTCTAATAACTCAAGGGCAAATCCGTTACTGACGTGCGCCCTGCCGTGACGTGAAGCGGCGCGCCGGTGCGCGGGTGCGAGAGGATCAGCTCGCGCGCGTGGAGATGAAGCGGCACCCCCACGACCTTGGGAGATGAATCATCACCCCCGCCGCCGCCGCCGCCGCCGCCAACGAGGGCCTTGCAATCGTTCCCTATCCTGCTCACTTTCACCGTAGCACCGTTGACAGATAGATCAAAACTCAGTGTCGGGTGTGGTATCGAGGTTTTGGTATCGAATCCAGTTCTCGACCAATTATAACTCTCCATTTCGAACATTCCAGCGACCGACTCGCCAAAAGTCCGACCGGCTCGCGATCCCTGAGTAAATAGAGCCTCGATTTTGAGGAGATAAGCGTCGCGCGTGACGCCGACACTGAGTTCAAGTGTGGCTAGGGACAGGACGGCTCAGGTGCTAGCTGAGAATTGAAACGATTCTCAGGCCCTGCCGCCGGCGCCGCCTCCTCGCTCTCGGTCCGCCGCCCACCCCTCGAGCTCGTCGCGCCGCGCGGCCCGCTCCCGTGCAAACACTCCCACGCCCTCGCTGTAGCGGCGCGAGTGGAAATTGAAATCAAACATTGAAAGCAGGTTATGATATGATAGTTTTAAGGGCTGAAACCATGGGCACTTTCAACACGGAGTTGGATACTGTCAACCTGCACCACCCTACCTCGCTGTCGCCGTCGCCGTCCCGCCGGCCCGCCTCATCCTCGATGCTCCGCACCACCCCTCTCCACCCCGTCAAGGGTCTCGCCGTGCGGCAGGGGCTTACACTCGTCCACTTTCCAGCTCAACGTAAGCACCTTTTGTGGGATGGGGGGTGTTCAGGGGATGTTCGGGGGGCAGGTCAGGGAGTGTTTAGATGGTTATTTGGCTTTACGATGTGTTTTGGGGGTGATTATGGTGTATTTTGAGTGACAGATGCGGCATAGGTTGAGATGGGAACCGAACGAGTGTAAGCCCCTGCCGTGCGGCTGAAGTCCTTGTACCCATACTTGTAGTCCCCCACAATCGTGCACCCCAGGACGTCGGCGCAGTGGATCCGCAGCTGGTGCTTGCGGCCCGCGTCGTAGGGGACGCAAGCTGAAATCGAAAGCAACATTTGTAAGTCCTTGATCATATTTCAGTTTCACGCGCAGAAACTACGGAAACTAGGCACTCTCAACACAGGTTTCAGGTTTCAGGGTTTGGGTCTAGGGTTTATAGGGTTTCGGAATGAGGGATTGGGGTTTAGGGTTGCTCATCCCCACCGTATGGGGTCGGAGCTCCAGGAGGACGGGGTACGGAGCCGGGGCCGCGGGGTCGCGTGTGATGCCGGCAGCGGCGGCGACACCCTCGTGATCTGCCCCCTTGTCATCATCGTCGTCTGTATTTTCTTCCTCCTTCTCATCGTCCTCCTCCTCGTCCTCGTCCTCGATGTCTGCGTCCCGCAGCTCGGCGTCCGGCTCAACACGAGCGCCGATGACTAGGGGCTTAAACGTCCACTTTTTGGCTCAATGTAAGCAACTTTTGTCAGATACGCTGGATGATTTTAATGTATCAGTGATAAAAACGGCTCGGGTTGAGCGGAGAAGTGGACGAATGTAAGCCCCTGCCGATGACGCGGAAGGTGGTCGTAGCTGGCCGCCCTTCGCCGCCCCCGGGAGCATCACGGTCCGCCGACAACCCCGCCCTCGGGCCAGGGGCTTACACTCATCCACTTCTCAGCTCAACGTACGCACTTTTTGTGGGACACGTTGAGTACCCGCAGTGGATAAATGGTTCATAATTCGTCACAAATTGGACACATAACGGTTCACCGATCAGAACGGCTTAGGTTGAGCTGAGAAGTGGACGCGTGTAAGCCCCTGCCTCGGGATGGAGCTCCCCGCCCACAACGAGTTTGAGTCCGAGTCAACCCCTTCCTCGTCCCGGGGCCCGGCAAATATCGCTCGCCACGTCATTCAACGCACTTAAAATCCTCGTTTCTTGAGGTAAACTGGGCAGATCGGCTGGGGGGGACAAACGGGGATTTGGATTTGCTCGAGTTAATAGACGGTCGCCCATAAAAAATACAGTGTAAATCAGCCCGCCGTACACGGCAGGCTGAAAGATGTATGGGCGAGGCGGAGGTCTATTAACTCCATGATGGTGCCCATGCCGCGCTACGCGCCATCCCAGTTTGCCTCCTCCACCCGGTCTGCGTAGTGAGGTTAATGGCAACCTATGACTTGGCGAGCAATGTGCGCCAGGCCCTACCTCGTGTGTGGTTGGCATTACCCTCCACGGACCCAACGCTCCCATGCGCTGTCTCCCTGCTCTGTCGAACTGGGCCACGGCGGCGTGTAAAGTGCCCTCTTTCCCAAATTATAGCGGCGCAGGTTGAATTTGACAGCAAATTTGTAACCAGTTCATCACAGTTTGGCTCCAAGCGCCAGAAGTATGCGCTTTCAACACAGGGTTCAACTGGCGGCAGCCTGCACCGCCCCACCCAGTGCTGGTTCGCACGACACCAGTGCCCAGTACACGCGCTCGATGACTGGTGCTAGGGTTTGGATTTTGACTCTTTTGACTCCCCCCGTGGCGGCAGTGGTGGCCGTGGTGCAGGGGCTTACACTCGTCCACTTCCCAGCTCAACATAGGCTCCTACGGTCGGTGAGCCGCTCTGTGTCCAGGTTTCGACGAGTTATGACCCATCGATGTTGTCACGTAGTGGGACAAAGAACGCTTACGTTCAGCTACGAAGTGGACGAGTGACAGCCCCTGCCGTGGTGGCGTGGCGAGTGGGGGAGTCAGCAGCGGCGGCGAGCTTGGCTTTGGTCGCGGCGTCCGCTTCCTCGGACTTGCGGCGGAACATCGCACCCAGCGCGTTCGCCGTCGCCTAGGGCCTGGCTGATACTGCTCGCCACGTCATAGGATGCCATTCAACTCAATAAATGAGGGTTTGGAACGTGGGTGGAGAGCAATATGAGGGTGGATGACACATGGGCACCCGTGCGCCCGCGCCCACTGCAACACTGCCGGGTGCCCGCACGAAGCGGGTCTATGACGTGGCGGGCAATATGCGGGTCGATGGCGTAGCGAGAAATATGCGGATAGATGACGTCGCGGGCTACATCTGCCAGGCTCTACCGTGGCTAGATTGCGCGCCAGCACCAGACACCCCGACGTGTCGCGGTCAATGTGTAGTGGCGGAAGTTGAAATTGAAGCAAAGTTTGAAAGCGCTTCGTCACATTATAGTTTCCAGCGCTCAGATCCAGGCGCTGTCAACGTGGGTTTGATAGGGTCAACCTGCACCGCCCTACCGAGGCGGTGCACAATCCGGGGCATCTCAGAGGCGCCGAACATCATCGCGGGCCGCAGCGCAGGGACTTTCACTCGTCCACTTTCTAGCTCAACGTATGCGACTTTTGTGAGATAGGGGATGTTTAGAGGGTATTTAGGGGCAGGTTCAAGGAGTTTTGCAGGGCCTGTGTAGGGGGTGTTTAGGCCTTGGGATGTGTTTAGGGGGTATTTTGGGTGTAATTTGAGTGGCACAAACGGCTCAGATTGAGCTGGGAAGTGGACGAGTTTAAGCCCCTGCCGCAGGGCATCGATGCTCCGGTCGCCGAAGCGACCCGGTCCGGGTTGCATGTTCAGCCCCGCTGGCTTGTTGATGATCAGCACATCGCCATCCAAGTTTTATGGGCAAGTTGAAATTGAAAGCAAAATATGAAATCGGTGCAATGTATAACAGCTTCAAGCGCTGAAATCAAGCGCGGTCGACCTGGGGTTAACCTGGGGTCAACCTGTGGTCAACCTGGGGTCAACTTGGGGTCAACCTGGGGTCAACCTGGGGTCAACCTGGGGTCAACCTGGGGTCAACCTGGGGTCAACCTGGGTCAATCAGGGGTCAACTTGGGGTCAACCTGGGGTTGACCTGGGGTCAACCTGCACTGGCCTACCATGTGTAACACCATCTCACGCGCCATACAAATCTCGCTGAGGCGGCGTCGTTCCGCGCCGTCACTGAGGGCCAGGTTTAGGGTTTATGGTTTAGGATTTAGGGTTTATGCAGATGTCGCTAGCCACGTCATCGACACGCATTTTGGGCCCTCTTCCCTGAATTAAACGCTATCCTGTGACGTGGCGAATCCAACACCTGTCAGGCCCTACCGTAGCTGTCCGTCACAAACGCGTCACCGCCCGCCCCGTCGCCGCGGCCCCAACTGCTCCAACTGTGTCGGCCGCCGTCGCTCTCCGTTACAAACGCATCACCGCCCGCCACGTCGCCGCCGCCGCCGCGTCGTTTCGCGTCATCCCTGTCCATGACAAACGCGTCACCGCCCGCCCCGTCGCCGCCGTCTTGGCCACCCCAACTGCTCCAAGGAAACGCGTTACCGCCCGCCCCATCGCCGCCGTGTTGGCCGCCCCGCCTCTCCGTCACAAACGCATCACCGCCCGCCCCGTCGCCGCCGTATCGACCGCCAAGGTTGGATGAACGGGGCCCGTTTGGGTTGACGTAGGTGTCGCCCTTGAGCGCGAGGTGGCGGGGCACGCAGAGCCACACGCCAGGGGCTTACACTTGTGCACTTCTCGGCTCAACAAAAGCACATTGTGTGGGATACGATGAGTCTGTGGGTGGATTTGGTGACAATGAAGGGCTCAGGTTGAGCTGAAAAGTGGACGAGTGTAAGCCCTTGCCACGCGCCCGAGGCCATCTCGAAGTCCTTCGGCGCCCGCCGCCAGGGGCTTACACTCGTTCATGTTCGAGCTCAACTTGAGCAACTCCAGGACACATTCATGAGTTAAGTTGGGTTATCCGGTGGACAGAAGATCTTGAGTTGAGCTGAAACGGGAACGAGTGTTAGCCCCCGCCCGCCGTAGCTTCACCTGCCCCGGTACCCAGTGCCAGGGGCTTACACTCGTCCACCTTTCAGCTCAACCCGAGCCGTTTCTGTCAGTAAAACCACCAAAACCACTGGGCGCATTCCTCAAATGGTGCTCACGTCAAGCCGAAAAGTGGACGAGTGTAAGCCCCTGCCCAGTGCTTGGATGCGCCCGGCACCCAGTCCCGATCGCTCCTCTCCGCAGGGGCTTACACTCATCCGCTCTTCAGCTCAACTAAAGCTCTTTTAAAGGATAAGTCTGCCAAGGGGGGACATCAGGTGCTCACTGTAAGGGGGTCAGTTGCCCCTTAAAGGGGGTCAAATGCCCATTATTGGGGGTCAGGTGCTCGCCATTATGGGGGTAATCTCAGTGACAAAAGCGGCTCAGGTTGAGCTGAGAAGTGGACGAGTGTAAGCCCCTGCCTCTCCGCCCCGCCAGTCTTCACGTGCCCCTCCCGCCAGAGCCTTACACTCGTCCACTTTCCAGCTCAACGTAAGCGCTTTTTGTGGGATTGGAGGTGCATTCAGGGGTTGTTCAGGGGGTGGGTGTTTAGGAAGTGCCAAGGGGGTGTTAGGGGGTATTAGGGATTGTCCAGGGTGTATTTTGTGTCAGAGACGGCTCAGGTTGAGCTGAGAGGTGGACGAGTATAAGCCCCTGCCTCCCGCCCCGCACCCCACGCCGTGCCCGCCTCTGTTGCCGCCCGTTGCGCCATCCGCACCTTGCGCCAGGGTCCCACACGGCGTTCCCGTTCCAGGTCAACTGCCAACTACCAGCTGTGCACAGCTGTCATATACATGGTCCCTTTCCACCTCGCTAAATCGAATACGAAGGTATGCACTCAAGCTGAGCTGGAGAGGGAACACTGATTTCATGCCAGCTGTGCCAGCAGTGCCAGCTGTACCAGCTGTGCTGGTAGTAGGATGAGGTGCGTGGCCCTGCCTTGCGGTCGCGGAAGAGTTTCGCGGTGACGCCGCTGCCGACCAGCCCGCCGTCCAGGGGCTTACATTCGTCCACTTCTCAGCTCAACCTGGGCACCTTTTGCGGGATACGTTAGGTACCTTCAGTATGTGTGTGGGACATAACTCGTCACAAACTGGACACAAAACGGCTCACTGACCAAAATGGCTTAGGTTGAGCTAGGAAGTGGACAAGTGTGAACCCCTGCCGCCGTCGCCGCCGCCGGCACTGTCGGTGCGCAGGTGCTTGCGCAGCCCCTGCACAGGGTTTTACACTCGTCACTTCTCAGCTCAACTTGAGCCGTTTCTGACACAAAAACACCTGAAACAACCCCCTGACAACCCCTTGACAACCCCTGAAGCCCCAGAAACACCCCCAAAAACAGCTCCTGAACGCACCTCATGCACCACAAAAAACGCTTATGTTGAGCTGAAAAGTGGACGAGTGTAAGCCCATGCCACTGCAGCGCGGAGGGTGGCGACCCCGACCCTGCCCGCCACTCGGGCACCGGTGGCGTCACCGCCTGCCAGAAGTCCGCGCCGTCCGCCACCCCTCCGCCTCCTCCGGCCGATGCTCCGCCTCTATCTCCTCCTCCTCCGCCTCTACCTCCTCCCCCTCCTCCACTTGCTCCTCCGACCCCGTCTCTGCCTCCGCCTCCGCCTCCTCCTTCTCTTGCTCCGCCTCCTCCTCGTCCTCCTCCTTCTCTTGCTCCGCCTCCTCCTCGTCCTCCTCCTCCTCCTCCTATTACTAGTACTCCTCTTGTTCCTTCCCCTTCTACTCGCCCACCAATGCTGCCAGAGCGACGACCCGCATGTCCAGGGACTCCCCTCGCTCCACCTCCTCCTCTTCCTCCTCCTCCACTATCTCCTTGACCTCCGCCTCCTCCCCATGCTCTGCCTCCTCCTCCTCCATCGATTGCTCCACCTCCGCCGCCGCCGCCTCCTCCGCGGCCGCCTCTATATCCTCCTCTATATCCTACTCCTCCTCCTCCATATCCTCCTCCTTCTCCTCCTCCTCCTCCTTCTCCTCCTCGTGCGCGTGCTCGTCCTTCTCCATCTCCACCTCCACCTTCTCCTCCTCCTCCACCGATTCCTCCACCTCCTCCTCCTCCTCCTCCACCTCCTCCTCCTCCTCCGCCGCCTTCGCCGCCGCCCTGACCGCCTTCCCGATGGGCACCACCACCGCCGCCGATGCCGATGCGGGCCTCGCCGTGCGCCGCCCGCAGCGCGCCTGCCGCCCAGGATCCACCGCCGCCCGCCGCGCGCCACTGCCCGCCGCCGCGCGCCGCCGCCCAGGAGCCGAGAGCGGCGAGCGTACGGGCCCGCGGCGTCGCCATCTCTCCCTCCCGCGCGCGTGCGATGTCGCGGCATCGGCACTTGCACGGATAAAGCTCAGCCAGCCATGAACCCTAAACCAATGCAATATGTCCTCCATCATAAACCCTAAATGAAAGGAACCAAGTGGAAGGGCATTTCTCGCGAAACCGTGGCGGCCTTGGGTCGCGCGACGCCACCTCTGGCACGCGCCGCGCCGTCCCCGTTTAGGCGTATCCCCGACTCGGCCGCGAGTGAGCAGGCACTGCCCCCGTGCGTGAGAGTATTTCACCACTGCTACACCAGCACACCACCAGTATCTTAGTGGCCGGCCTGCCAGCTCCGAGTTTATCGCCCGCAATCCCCCCCGCCCTCGCCCCCGGCCCAAGCCCCGCCGCTGCCGCCGGGCCCGCAGCCGCCTCCGGGCCCGCCTCTGCCGCAGACAAGCACTTTGAGCGCCGTGCCGAGTTCCAGACGCGCACGTGTACCTACTCCAGATACATCCGCATTGTGGGGGACTGCGCATTCCGGAACCGTAAGCCCCCCTGCTGCCCGGGTTGGTGACTTGTATACCGCTACCGCCGCGCTGCCCCCCCCGTGCTCCGTGCGTCGGAAGTAGCCGGAGGAATCTGCCAGGATGACGCGCGCGGAAGACCTCAAGAAGATTGAGCCGCGGAACCGGTCGGGCCTGGCAGATACCCCTCGCCACGCGTCGTCGACCCCCGAAAGGCATTCTGAACCCTTTTCTTCAGCTGACTAAGCTCAGGACGCATGCCCGCGGCTTCGTCGAGACGCAAATCGAACCCTCGCTTGCTGAGTTAAGATGTATCCTATGACGTGGCGAGCAGTGTCTGCCACGTGCCACGCGCTTGCCCGCCGCGTCGTCGAGACCCTATTTCGTTCCCTTGTTTCTTTGCTTAAAAGGTATCCTATGTTGGGGCGACCAGTGTCTGCCAGGCCCAAAAGGTATCCTATGACGTTGCGAGCAATATGTGCCAGGCCTTAAGTCACGGTCCTCGTCCCCGCCTCAGTACATGTCCACCGACGGTTGGGCCTGCCAGAAACTGCACATTGCCTCTGTAAGTTGCTCATAGTGTACCTATATCCGTCTCACTCGCCACATCCTCCTCCCGGACCTGCCCACTCGTTCCCTGACTGTTTGCTCATAGTGTACCAGTGTACCTACTCGCCGCGTGCTCGTCCCCGCCTCAGTACGTCTCCACCGATGGTTGGCCCTGGCAGAAGTTGCCCGCCGCGTCATCCAAACCATTGTAGACCCTCGTTTCTTGATTCAAATGGCATTCTATGACGAGGCGAGCCATAGGGCCTAGCAAACATTGCCCGCTGTGTTATCCAGCGCACTTTGAAGCCTCGTTTCTCACTCGTGAGTCAAATGGCATCCTATGACGTGGCGAGCAATATCTGCAAGGCCTATTACCCGTTCCCGCCGCGTCCTCCAACGCATTGTGAACCCTCGTTTCTCGAGTTGAATGGCATCATATGACGTGGCGCGCACTAAGTTGCAGGTCGATTGCCAGCCATGTCATCGACACGCATCTTAACCCTGGTTTCGTGAGGCAAATGGCATCCTGTGACGCGGCGAGCAATATCTGCCAGGCCCATATGCCAAGCATTGTCCCGCTATATCGCCGAAACCCATTCAAACCCTGGTTCCGTGAGTCACATAGCAGCCTATGACGTGGAGAATGACATCTGCTAGGCCTTGAGCGGCGGCGTGAAGCAGATGGTCAGTGACATTGTTCTGAAGCCGACGTCGCAGCGCGCATCCCCCGAGCCGGTATGGGCCCTAAACCCTAAACATTAAACCCTACATCCTAAACCCTAAACACTAAACCCTAAACCCTCAGGCCGACGTCGCAGCGTGCGTCCCCCGAGCCGGTACGGCGGTGCAGGTTGACACCCGTGTTGACCCCAGGTTGACCCCAGGTTGACCCCAGGTTGACCCCAGGTTGACCCCAGGTTGACCCCAGTGTGACCCCAGGTTGACTCCAGGTTGATACTAAGTTGACACTGTGTGTTTGCAAACACGGACTAAGACGTCCTTCGCTGTGGGTCTCTGACTCAACGCCCGTGTGTGATACCCTGTGATCTTACCACGTGCTACTCAATTGAAAGCGCCTGTTTCCAGCGCTTACAACTACGAGTAAAAATGGGATAGACTGCTTCGAATATTTGCTTTCAGTTTCAACTTGAGCCTGTACACCAAGGGAAAGCATTCCCGGTCCCCATCCCCTGGGACCGCCCGAACCTCGCGCCTATCCCAGGTCGGGACTGATGGAAAATGCTCGCCACGTCATCAAGCGCGTTTCCAACCCTTGTTCATCGAGTTAAATGGTATCCTATGGGGTGGCGAGCATTATCCACAGGGATCGATGGATAGTGCTCGCCACGTCATGAAACGCATTTTGAACCCTCGTTCGTTGAGTTAAACGGCATACTATGACGTGGCGAGCACTATCCATTAGTCCCTATTCCCAGGGCTACGCGTCCGCCTCGGGGTCGGGGTCGCGCGCGCCATCCCCCACGTCGCGAGACTCGCGCTTATCCCTGGACTCGCTGGGCTCCAAGGCGGGGCCTGACTGTTTGCACATAGTGTACCAGTGTACCCGTCACCCGTGGCCTGACTGATTGCCCATAGTGTACCAGTGTACCCGTCCCCCGCGTCGCGAGACTCGCGCCTATCCCAGGACTCGCTGGGCTCCAGGCATCGCAGGCCGGGCCTGAAAGATGCAGACACCGCTTGAATTATCCCGTCTCAAACCCTCGAAGAATGCTGGGACAACCTTAGTTATCTCAATTGAAACCTCGAAGATGCCTGCGGCGCCCCCTTCGCAGCTCGACTGCCAGGCGTCCCAGCTGATGTGGTAGCCATGGTCTAGTCGTCTAGTCCCTGAAATCACTCAATTATCCTCGCTGTGTACCTCGAAGGTGCTCAAGTTGAACAGAGAAGGGAACTCTTGTCGGGCCCTACTTCCAGGGCGCCGCCCCGAAGTTGGAGACCCCCGTCGAGTCCCCGCCCGTGGCGATCCGGTAGGGCCTGGCAGATATTGCTCGCCACACCTCATAGGATGCCATTTGACTCAGCACACGAGGGTCCGAGATGCGGTGAATGATGTGGCGGGCAGTGGGCCTGGCAGATATTGCTATCCACGTCACAAGATGCCAATTGATTCAGGAAACGAGGGTTCAAAATGCCTTGGATGATGTGGCGGGTAGTGGGACTGGAACATATTGCTCGTCACGTCATAGGATGGCAACTGAAGAAGTGAGGGTTCCAAATGCGTGTCGATGACATAGCGGGCAACATCTGCCAGGCCCTACGTCCCGGGCGGTGCAAGGCGGCACCCGGGTCAACGAGACGTCGCCGCAGTCGCAGCAGTCGCCCGGGAGCAGGGCATCAGCGTCACCACCCCAGAAGGGTCGTACACTCCTCCCTCCTCCTGAAATGTCGCGCAGGACATCAGTTGAAATGTCACCTGGTAAGTCGGTGCAGGTTGAACCGGTGAAACGCATGTTGAAACCGCCTGGAACTCATATTGAAACCGCCTGGAACTCCTGTTGACACCGCCTGTGAGTGCTTGAAACTGAAACAGATGAAACCCATATTGAAACCGCCTGGAACTCCTGTTGAAACCGACTTTGAGTGCTTGAACCTGAAATGTGCTAAACTGCTTTCAAGTTTTGGTTTCAATTTCAACTTGCTCCCCTACAACCTGGGCAGTCCCCCTCTAGGGCTCTCCTCGATAATGAGACGGTGACCCGCAAGAAGCCGCGCAAAAAGAAGTCGCCCGGCAATGAGTC
>Ga0307489_10001221_pt1 | contig 16848 bp, 12 predicted proteins | sample SB12metaG_FD_202247 | JGI IMG/M metagenome (GOLD analysis project Ga0307489, IMG submission 202247) | Sea-ice brine microbial communities from Beaufort Sea near Barrow, Alaska, United States - SB 1.2 | ecosystem: Environmental > Aquatic > Marine > Coastal | place: USA: Alaska | collected...
GATGAAAACCACTGTATTCGATCAAGAATATTTTTTCGAAGGGATATTTTTTTTTTCAATCGATTTCTTATTATTGTTATTTTTTTAAATTTCAAACCAAAACAATTTTTTTTTATATTTTTTAGATACATTTAACCGTTTAGTCTTTTGTTGATATAAATTCCAAATATAAATTTTCTGAAAATTTTTCCAGAGAGTATCTCCCTTTCAAGTATTAGGTTTTTTCCTTTGTTTTTCACGATTTTCATCATCGTTGATTTTTTATTAAAAAGAGAGATATTTGTATTTTTAAAAAGATTTTTTTGTTGGAAAACTTTTTTCAAATCTCTTAAACAATGGAAATTTCTTAAAAAAATTTTTTTATTAAAAAAAGCAAGCTCGAAAATTTTTTCCAAGCAAAATAAAAAATTTTTCCAAAATAAAAATAGCATGTCGAAAAATCCAACAAATTCGAGGGAGGTTTTTTTTATGTTTGAATAATTTTGAAATTTACCATTGAATGTCTTGGGTAGGATTATTGTTCTCATAAACGTGTGAAACCAACCGCCACTAAATTTCAATCTTTTAAAGTATTATTATAAAAAATTGATTATTTAATAAGATATTTATATTTGTAACCAAAGTGTATTAATTTTGGATATTCTAACGTTTATTTTTAAAATACTAAGAAAATCTATTTTCAATAATAATAAAAATTTCATGATATTTCCACATGGAAAAAACGAACACTGTAACATAAACCAGGTATCTATGGTTTGTTTTAATAATTTTTTTCTTAATTCTATTCGGTACAAATAATATTTTGCTTTATTTTTAATTTTTTTTTCTATTTTAATATTACTTTTACCAAAATGATTTTTTTTTTTTTTAACACAAATAGAAATATCGTTAACTATTAAAAATAAAATGTCATATTCAAAATCTAGATAATTATTAGATTTAACCGAATGGATTATCATAGCGAAAAATTTTTCAAACATCAAATAATTAAGTTTTAATAGAATTAATACAATTTCCCTAAATATGAAGAATGGAATATTTTTTATTATGAGAATTTGCTCTATAATTTGATTTTGTTGATTTTCATTATTAGTCGTTTTCAGTAAAATGATTAAAAGATTTTCCCATAAAATCGATTTACCACTCGGTTCATTTAATAGCTTTAAAAAAGCTCTACTAGCAACACCAAAATTTTTTTTTTTCATTTCTAGATAACCGAATAAAATATAATTATTTATGTTTCTTGGATTAAGTCTAATACCAATTAATACCTGTTTCTTAGAATGAAAAACTTTATTTTTTTTGTAAAGCCATGATGCTAAAAGAAAATTTGAATTCCCCATACAGATATACCATTTTTTGTTTATAATTTCAAAAAACTTTCCGGTGTTTGTTATTTTTCCTAAGGTCAAAAATGCATTTCTGTGATTTTTTTTATTACTTTTATTTATTTGTTTTCTAAATAGTAACTCTTTTTTTTTATTTCCACTGAATGTAAAAAAGTTTCTTGAAGATTCCTGGGTTGAACATTCTTTTGGTAAAACTTGGTAAGCTTGTATATTTTGTCCAAATTTATAATAAAGATGAGCGAGTGAATTTTTTATCTTTTTAATTTTTTGAAGATGAAGTAAAAAACTAGATTTTTTATTCGAAAAATTAAGAATTTTTTTTTGATTTTTATTCAGCATTTTTTCTAAAAAAATTTCAAATATAGCCCCGTACGATTCTCGGCCAAAGTTTAAATACCTCATTCTCTTTTTATTTATTAAAAAATATACAATAGTGCCAATAATGTTAAATTTTGAGGAGATAAAAAAATAGTAATAACTTTCCTTAATAAAATTCCTAAAATATTCTGAAAAAGAATTCGGTAAAAAAACTGATTCTATTGATAAAACTTGGAAATATGAGCTTGCTGAAAATGATATGAATTTTGTAAGGAGCTGGAAATATTTTTTTTTTCCAACCTCCTCCGATAAAATAAACCTTTTGGAAATACCAAAATCAAAAATCTGACTATCCGTTAAAAAATTAGTCTTTATGAAATTCAAACAAAATTTATAACTTCTATTTCTGATTTTTTCTAATTTCTTAATAAAATTTAAAATATTTCTTGAATTTTTAATAGCGATGTCTGATTTTATTGCTTCGCATTTACAAAAAAACTTTTCAGTAATATTTGAAGAAAAACATAAACTTGGAAAAGATTTTTTAATAAAATCTAAACCACTAAAAAAAATTTTTAGCCTTGCATAAATCAAGGAGACACCTAATATTTTTTTTTTAATATTTTTTTTTAGAAAATAAGAATTTAAACAGGATTTAGCTAAAAAAACGCTTTTATACTGTAAATAGCCATCGTATAAACCAGGGACCCAAAATTTAAAATTTTTGTATGAATAAAAACCTAAGTTTTTAAACAATGAAGAGAAAAAAATATCCTGGGCCCCAAATTTTAATTTTTTCTCCATAGTTTCTGTTATATTAATAGAAATTTTGAAAGAATTTACCAACAGATTTCTTTCGAAAGGAAAGAAGTTTCCGATAAATTTTCCAAAAGTAAATAAAATTGCTTCGGCAAAAGTCATAATGGTTATTTCTAGTAAATTTTTTTTTGTTGATTTTTTAACGATGGATATTTTTTCTAAACCAAAAAAATCAAAACTAAATAAAAAAACAGGATAGCCGTATTTTGTTAATGTAAAATTAGGACCAGAAAAATAGTTTTGGTAAACAAGTAGAATTAAACTGTAGGAAAAACTTAAAAAGGATTTCAAGACAGTTTTTTTAATAAAACAATTTTTAAATCTACCCCAAATATGTAAAAATATGTCAAAACTATTCTCTGACAAAATTCGAATGACGTTCGAAATATAAGGGCAGCAAAAATTGTTTAAATTATTCATCATCATAAAATCTAAATTTCTAATTTTTTGAAAACCAATCTTATCCTTATTATACGATTCAACATCTGACCTGAGAGAGTTTAAATTACAGAAATTTTCATCAAAAATCCATTTTTGCATTATTTATACAAAACATGAGGGTTTTTATTTAATTAATTTCTAGTGTTTTTCTACAAAAAACACCAAAACAACAACAAATTAATTCTTCGTTTTCAAATTCATCAAAATTTATTTTATAATCATAGCTTAATTCCTCAAAACAAGAAATTTTTTGCAGGGATAAAATAATTATTGAATTTTTAAAACCGTGCTTAATACATCGAGAAAAACATGACGGATCACATGAATGATTTATTAATCTTGTGGAATTTCCTGAAAAAGTTGCGTCTAAAATGTTTTCTTTATTCAATTGAAAAAAAAATAAATCTAGTCCAGTGAATCGATAGAAAATTTCCAATAAAAACTCTTCCCAATTCTTAATTTTTTTCCCTCTATATTCTTCCAAAACAACTAATTTTTCAATAGTTTTAGATGAAAATAATCCCCAACCATGTTTGCACGAAGTAAAAATTTTTAAACCAGTTTTTTTTTTTCTTTGAGTCAAAAAATTAATTTCTTGAAAATTTATTGGAAATAATTTTATTTTATTTGGCAATTTTATTTTATTGTTAGGAAATAAGGAAGAAAATTTAAGGAAAAATTTTAATAAATTTTTAAAAAATGGAACGAAAAGTCCAAATTTGATGTGTTCGAAATAAGAAAGGTAATTGGAATTTTCAAAAATTTTTCGGATGACTTTTAAAAAATCTTTTATGATATTCTTTTTTATTTGGAAAGCGGTAAAAAAATCAAAAAAAATATTTTCTTTGAACTGAAAAGTATCGAGAATTTTTTCCCCGTATTTAGGTTTTTTTAAAAATATTTTTGGTAGGATGGAAAAAAAATTGTTTAAGAATTCCCATAAGATCATCTTTTTTTTGTTTAATTGTACAATATAAAAAATTTTTAATATTTTTGACCTTTTACATGAATTTTTTTTTTTTCTAAATTTATTGGCCAATTTTTTAACTTTTTTTGCTACCAATATGCACCCCCCAAAAATAAAAGAAAATTTCAGAATTTTAAAATTTAAAAAAAAAAAAGCATTTGTTGAAAAACAATCTTTAACCCAAATCTTACAAAATTTCAATATCCTTGAAATTATTTGACTGGTAGGTTTCTTTTTTTTAAATATTTTAAATTTAATCGAAGTACGTATGTTTATTTGAGAACTATTTTTTTTAGAAAATAAAAAAAAAAAAAAATGGTGAAAAGTTTTATACTTTAAATATTTCATATTATATAACAGGTGTCCAATTAAATTATTAATGAAATGGATTGTAAATTTAATACGAATAAAAAACTTTAAAACCTATGGAATCGATTCGGTCGTAGGGCCCATAGCAAATTTCAATGGTATATATGGGAAAAATGGATCAGGAAAAAGTAATTTAATCGATGGAATTAATTTTTTATTGGGAGGAAATTTAAGCGGAATAAATTGCAACTCTATATATGACATTTTTCCTAAAAACTATAAAAAAACTATTGAATGTGAAATTAAGGTTGGAATGCTTTTAATTAATAATAAAAAAAAAAAAACTTTGATAAGAATTATTAATAAAAACAATACCTCTGAATTTTTTCTAGGAGGATTAAAAGTAAGTTTCAATCAATTTTTCAAATTTTTGAAATACATCGGATTGGAAAATATCAAAGATTTTATCATCATTAAAAATCCTAATACTAGTAAAATTTTTATAGACCCTTTGTATTTATCCAGCATCATTGACACGATATCCGGGTCAAATAAGTTTTCTTTGGCCCACTTGAAAGCGGCAATTTTAAAAAAAAAATTGCAAGAAAACTGCATATTTTATTACAGTAAAATAAAAATAATAATCGTTGAAAAAAAAAATCTAATTTATAGTAAAAAAAAACTATTCGAATTGGAAAAAAAAAGTAAAATTAAAAGTATATTTAAAAAAAACATATTTTTTTTAAAAAGTTTCCAAATGATTCATATTGTTTATAAAACTTCAAAAAAAATAAGTTTTTTAATTGGGGAAATCAAAGAATATAAATTCCAGAAAAAAATCATCAGAAAATCATCAGAAAAAAGCAATAAAGTGATAAAATACGAAGAAATAAATATAAAAACATCGGAAATTTTGTTATATATTTCAAAATTCAATCTAATTTTGATCAAAAATTATATCCATACTTTATTGATATTTTTCGAAAAATTTTTGTTTTCAAACATAAAAAGATTTGTTTCGAGAAAGAAAAAATCTACTAAAAAAATTTTTAGGGAAAATCATAAAGCAGTAAAAATACAATCACTCACAAATAATTTTTTTTACAAAGCAACTTCTAAATACGAACAAATCTTTAAGAAAGAAAATAATTTTTTTAAGAATTTAAATTTTTTAGAGAATCCTTTTTCAATTGAATATGATTTTAAAAAAAAATCTCAATTCCGGGTAGTTAAAAATAGAATGCTGTTAAGACAAAAATTAATCTCAAAAATTTATTGTTTGAAAAAAATTAGGTATGAATTTTTCGAGAAAATTAAAAATTGCAAGGTTTTTTTCTTTACTCTAGCTCTTGTTTTTTATCTAGTAAGTAAAAAAAAAACTAAAATAGGAGATGAAAAAAACAAAAAACATTTAAAAAAATCAAACCTACTTCAAAAGTCAAATAAAATTTCTTCAACGATTAGAGGGTTTTTTTTCGGATTAGTTAAACCATTGGATTCGGAATTTAAATTATTATTAAAAAATATAAAGCCCGAGTTTTTAAATTCGATAGTTATCGATAAATACGATTCTATAATAAGATTTTTTGATTCTCTATCAAATGATTTTAAAGGAATAGATGAATTTATTACAAAAAATAATGTTCCTCTTGAAAATACAAAAAATCTTATACCTTCGAAAATTTTTGACTATGATAGTTATGATTATACTGTTATAAATTTAATAATGAAAAAAACCAATTTTAAAAAATTTATAAAAGCATATAAAGGAATAAATATTAAACAAAATTTAGATATTAATAAATCCTGCATTTCTAAAGTTGATAATTACGATAAGCTAAATTTTGATATTGAAAATTTTAGAAATGAAAGAAAATCTTTTGGTATAAACACAAAAAATCCTGAAAAAAAAAAATATTTAGCAAAATTTTTTAAAACCAAAACTGAAGATCTTCACAAAAAAGAGAAAAATTTTTCGGAAGCTATTCATGAAGAATTTAAGAACATTAAAAAAATACATACCTTCAAAAAAAAAACCGAAAATATCCGAATTGAATATTTTATCTTTCTATTAGAAAATAAAGAAAAAACACTCACCAATTCGAATTTTAATATTTTAAAGAATATTTTTACTTTTAAAATTTTTTTTTTAATAAAAAAAAAACTAAAAGTGTGTATATTATTTAAAAAACATTTTTTTTTAGAACGTATTTTTGAAGGTTTTGGTCTTCTATTTAATAAATTTTTTAAAATATTTTATGGGAAAAAAAACACACCAATCAACGAAAAAAGCTCGTTTAAAAAAAATTTTTCCACAACCTTCAATAAATATTTAAATCACGATAAAATTTATTGGAAATTTTGTCTAAGAATTATTTTTCAAAACGAAACTATTTTATTAAATATTTTTATCAATAGATTAAATTCTTGGAAAAATGAAAAAATCAATGTTTTATTTTCAGAAAAAAATTCAATATTTAAGAAATTAAAGGCTAATCTGGTGAATATAGAAACTGTTAAAAGTAATATCGAAGGTTTAGAAAGTCTCTACCGTCAAGATGATTTCAAAAGATCTAGTATGTTTTTTATAAATAAAATCTTTTTTTCGTATCTACGGCCAGATTTTTCTCGTGATTTAAAAATTAAAGAACAGAATTTAGGAAGAAAAAGTAATTTTTATATTTTTTTAGATTTTTTCTCTAGGAAAAAATATATTAAACACCAATTTTCCGATTCGCGTTTATTTAAAAAAATCGATGGCCGTAATATTAATCCAAATAAAATATTAAATTCGCGTTTAATGGTTCGCATGAATATTATTGAAAAAAGGTTTTTTACTCTAAAAAAAAATTTATTAGAAAGCCGGAAAAATTTTCTTATTATTGGCTCGAAATTTATTAAAATAAAAATGGAAAGGAAAAATTCTTTTTTAAAGCTATTTACTGACATATCAAGAGAGGTTAATCTTGTATATAAAGAAATTACCAAAACTTTAAAAAACCCATTCGGAGGAACTGTTTTTCTAGATTTATCAAATAAAGAACAACCATATTTTGGAAAAATTTTTTTATCATCTATTTTTCCTGGGAAAAACATAGAAGAAATAACATCGTTAAGCGGAGGAGAAAAAACATTAACATCTATATCATTATTTCTCGCTTTTGGACAAATCTTAAATATACCCCTGTTTTTTCTTGATGAAATTGATTTATACTTAGATTTAAAATTTTCAAAAAAAATTTTCGAATTCTTAATAAAGTATTCTTCCCGAAATAAAATATCAATGTTCATGGTTACATTTAAAGTTAATTTTATTTTATTTTTTGGAATGCTTTTTTTTGTTTATAATGAAAACAGTTCTAGCAAAATTTTTTCTTATACTACTTAAGAAATAACAAAATAAAGAAACTTTAGTATTTATTTATAGTTTAAGACTGTCTTTATCGTTTTTTCTCTTCATTCTTAGTATATTTTTAATATCCAAATTTTCTCTGAAATCTTAAGCAATTTAATATTTTAATATTTTTTTCTTCAATCTCTGTAGCGAGTTATGCTCGTATATAAGAAAAATCTTTTTTATTTTTTTTTAATACGTGATTTCATGCAGGCAAATTTTAGCACTAATGTGTAATTTTATAAATGCAAGATTCCGTATATTTTTCGTGCATTTTTATTTTCCACTTACTTCTTTAGTTTGATAACTATTCTGATTACGTTGATGAACAACTGATGATGTGTTACATTTTGAAATGAAAATACCTTTATTTTTTTTGCTATAAAATTTTATTTTATTGATGTTATTACCAAAACCTTTTATTGAATTATCAGTAATATTAACCAAATTAAAATCAAGTTTTTAACATCAAATAAAATAACACTCTTAAATATCACTACAGGATGAACAAAAAATTACAACCTGCTCCGGTAGTACACCCTTTGATTTTTAAAATTATAAAATTATAAATATATTAATATATTAATGGAACCAAATAAGACCAAAATAAACGAAGAATTACCTGAAAAAATAACTTACGTTGGAGCTTCTAAAAAAGAATTTAAGCAAGTTGAAAAACCTAAAAAATATAAAAAAAAAAGAGTACGAGATAAAAAAAAAAGAATAGAAGAAGAAACATCTATAAAACCTACTATTGTTGAAAAAAACAAAGAACCGGTGGAGGAAAACGAAGAATTAGCTGAACAACTAGCTTATTTTGGAGCTTCTAAAAAAGAATTCAACCAGATTGAAAATACTAAAAAATATGAAAAAAAAAGAATAGAAGAAGAAACATCTATAAAACCCACTATTGTTGAAAAAAACAAAGAACCGGTGGAGGAAAATGATTGGGCTGAATGTATTTCAGAAAGTACTAGCTTCCAAGAATTTAAAAAAGGCGTTTCGCAATTTTTAGAAGAAATTCGATTGTATAACGCAATTCATGATGGAAAATCTATAAATTCTTATGAATAAAAAACTGATTCCACCTATATGTCTCGAATTAATATAATTAAAAATCAACAAAACACCCAAATGGACCAAGCTGATAAAATTATAGAAGATGCTTTAAACACAATTTTAACTGATACTGAAGAAGATTCTTCATCGAATTACTATCAAAGTGTAGAATCAAACAAGAAAATTCCAATGGTCGAAGGAGAGTTTCATGATACTACTAAAACCGAATTTAAACATAATTATTATCAGGGGGGAGTTTTAATGTCTATGTTCTCAGCTTGTTTATGGGAATTTTCATTCCTACTAGAAAAAATTTCCCAAGAAAGCGAACCAATAATTAAAAATTTTGGTGAAAATGCAGGAAAATTAAAAGATCACATTATTAAAAAATGGTGGAGTTATGGTATTGAATATAAGGAAGTAACTGATAAAAATTTTTATATTAAGAAACACGAGTTAGGAATAATTATGGATTCCTTTTTAGAGGCTATTTATACAAAACAAATTCATAAAATTAGAAAATTAGCCATCGATCACTATAAAAAGTCTACTCAAAACGATGATGTTCCAGCAGATTTCGCTTTCTTTACATCTGATTCTTATTTTTGTAGAGAGGCCGAGGCATCAACTATACCTGGTTCGGATTTTAGCTACGAAGCACAAAGATTAGAATTCCACCAAACAATTCAAGAAATTACACAAAGAAAAAAGCAATTCGTAGCAGAAAAACTCCAACACGCTGCTCAGCAAGCTAATGCTTTTCAATATCTCCAAATGCAACAAGCTCAACTCCAAGCAATGCAACAACAACAATCTGGTGGAGGTTCGGGGTATTGGAACATTGCAGCAGCATATCGTCCTTCTGATAGCAATATAAATATATCCACTGGCTATCAACAAGGAAGAACAAATATCCAAATATCAATGATTCCAGATGAACAAGCAAGTCTTTTAGGTACAAATGGTTTTACTTCTGGGGTAGGGCCTGCTAATCTAGGGTTATCTTTAAATTTAAATTTATAAATTAAATCTTTTCATTTTTTGATAGTAAAATTTCTTTTTAATTTTAATTTAATTTAAATAAAACATCTCCTCGTATTTTTAGGAGTCACGTTTTTATTGGCGAAAGATTTTTAATGATGGACATATTCTGAGAGGAATATACGCTTCGGATAGGCATTTTTGTTTCACGGGAAAATCAAAAATTCACCTAGGTAGTATTAAAAAGCTCAAAACAGAAGTCCAATCTTCTAATTTCCTGATTTTATCTTTTAAAACCGCAATTATTTTTTTAATTTCTTTAAAGCGACGGTTCATTAATAATTCTAATTTGCTAATATTATTCTTGAAGGTTTTAAGATTAAAAATATTTAGCGAAATAAATATATATGCAAACATATTTATTCCTGACTATTTATCTATGTTTAGTATAAAGTAATATTTAACTTATAAATATAGGACTATTTTATATGTATTAAATGAACCAAGAAAATCGGAAGAAAATTTCAATTTTATTTGCCATGGCTTAATTGTAATTTAAATAATACCAGGAATCAGTTAAGTTTTAAAATTTTTTTCTAAATTTTCCCCTGATGAAATTTTTATATCACACACAGCTTCCAAAAAACCAAATTAAAATTTTTGAATTTTTCCCAGTCCCTGCTAAAATATTTTCATTCAGAGGGTGCCATGCAAGTTGCAATATAGGTTCCGGATTAGAATTTGATAAAAATATTTCGTTTTTTAACCAAAAAAATTTTTTATCCCGAAAAATTTTTCCAAATTCGATATCATCCTTAGAAAATGAGGAAAAATTCTTTTGTTTTTTCAAAAGGTTAAGTGTACCACTCGTACTACCAAGTATTGTGGTTGCGTTAATCAGGGAAAAAACGCCTGTATGTAGGCTTTCATTTTCAAAAAAAATTATGGAAAATCTTTCCATATTTTGGAAAATACATTGTTTAATTTGGCTTAATCGAAAAATTGGAAAAAAAAAAAAGCTCGCATCTTCTGCCAGAACGAGAATAACCTCTCCTTTTGAGTTAAATTCTAATGACCAAATGATTGAAGAATCGAATGAAAATTTCAGACAAATCCTCCATTCATTCGAGTATACCCCTATTGCCCTTATAAAACCATTGTATGTAGAACTGAAAATGTATTCCTTGCTTTGATGCCATATTATTCGTTTGATATCACTTTCATGATTATCAACGACAAAAAGACACTGGAATTTTCTCGATAGAGTTTTCTCCCATATCAATATTGTTTTATCTCTTCCGCAAGTCGACAAAAGACCACCGTTGATAGAAAAACAACTGCTTTTAATTTCAGCACTATGACAAATGAAACGACTGTGAATTTTTATTGATAAAATTTTTTTCGATATATAATTTTCACAATTACCCAAAAGAAGCTCGCCTGAAAAATTAGAAATCGATAAATTATTCGAATTCTTTAAAATACCAATTGATTTAAAAGTTTTATTTATAAGTAGGGTGTTAAATTTACCTAAAAGTTTCCAATTATTAAATAATTTTTGATTATATTCTGATTTAAAAATTTTTGTTTTCTGACTGGTTTTTAAAAATGGACCCCAAACACATATAATGCCATTTGAGCCCGAAGAGAATAAAAAATTTCCAGTATTTGACCATTCCATGGACCAAATTGTATAATCAAAGATTTTAAAAAATTTTAAAACTCGAACGGTATACATCTAAATAAAAAATTATAAAAAATACCTAAATCTAAAGTATATATTTAAAAATATTACAAAAATAATTTATATTAATGAAATTTAGAATCGAGCATCAAATTTAGGTCCGATTCCATTCCTCTTATTTCCTCAAGTTTTTGATGATATTTATTCTCAATATCAATCTTTCTATACAATAGCTTTTTTAAGCTTTTGTTTCTTGCTAACAGTGATTTTATAATACAGAATAATTTTCCTTTTTCTTTCTCCATGAATATATTTTTATTACAAATCTTTTTTTTTTTTTTGGGACACGAATATTTTGGTTTTTTTATAAAAAATTCTTTCCACAAGAAGAAAAATTCTTTTTTTATTTCATTATTCCGTTCATCCATAATTAATGTATTATTAGGTTCACAAATTATAGAAAATCTTTTAACAATAAGAATTTTATAAGATAAATTACTGAATAAAATTGTTATTCGCCTAAAAAAATCGCTTTTTATTAAGAAAATTGTATTCACTATATTGACAGATAGCCATGAGAAAAATACATTGATCCATCCTAATAAATAAAAATACGAAACTAGAATTTTTTTATTATGCTTTGTTTTTAATATTTTTTTTTTTTTCATATCGTCTAAAACTTTTTTTATATTTTTAATTAAGAAACGAACTAAACCCAATAAATCGTGGGATTGAATATGTTCGTAATTTTTGAAATAGTTTATTCTTATTTTATTCAACTTATATGAATTTTTGTTTATCAAAAAAATTAACAAAAAGTTTTTTATTTTTAAGCATCTTTGATAATTTTCTTTTTTTGATTTTAAAAATAGAAAAAATAAATTTTTTGAACTATATTTTTGATTTACAAGATAATTACTAACTTCCCTATTTTTTAACTTTGTTTTTTGGGGACAAAATCTATTGATTTTTATGCACAAAGTATTCTTTAGCATTTGTGAAATTTTATATTTTTCAGTTTTACACTTTTGAAACTTTAAAACTTTTTTGCCTAATTCTGAAATAAAAATTGTTGAAATACCGATATGTTTTGAGTCGAATGAATCCATGTTTAAAATAAGTAGATCTTCAAAAAAAAATTTAAGTTGAAGAACATTTCTATTTAGAGAAAGAGTAATTCTTTTCATCTTTAAAAATTTTAAAAAAAGATCTTTGTAAATTTTTTTAAATTTTTTTACAACTTTCATGATAATGAAAATTTTGGAAATAATTTTTTCATTTAAAAAATAGAAATTTTTTTCATGAAAGTTTAAATTCAAAAAAAAATTAGAAAAGTTGACTTTTTCAAAAATTATTTCAATTTTTTTTAATAGAAGAAAAATTTTTTCACAAATAAAATTATGATTACTAGTTTTTATTCTCTTATTCCGTGATTTTAAGGATTTAATAGCCATACTTTTTTTATATGTTTTTCTCATAATATTATAAAAAAATTAATAGATTAATATTATTTTTTAAAAAAGTAGATTTAAAGGTTTAATATCCAATCTAACTTTGGTTATTTTCTTTAGGGGCAAGATAATATCGTATGAAACCAAGTTGATTTATTTTAAAATGGAGTTGCAAAGGAACATCTTTAGACATTCTTATTATAATTTTTTCAGATAAAGGAGTAGCTTTCGCGAAACTATTTAAATGACGGAGAGCAAAGGTCATTTTAACTGGCTCTTCAATTTCAAATTTTATATTTTCATCTGGATCAGTTTCTCTCAAAGGTTGGCGTAGAATAATATTTCCTTTGCCAATATCCCCATCGATTTCAAATTTTAAACCTTCTTTCGAAATTCCTATATCCATGGTATCACCTAAAGTTGACATATCCGAACATATTCTTTTATATTCTAACGAAGTCAAACAAATTGTGGCATTGTACTCGGTATCAGGAATTCCAAGTTGTTCTGGGTCAATTTGAATCAAACGCAAATGAAATTGTGATGACCGATCATTGTCTTGGCTTTCGAAAGTTATACAGAGACTTTCTGGATTATCTGTGCAGGAAATTGTTATAGAATCGTCGTTTGATGAACATTTAAGAATTTTATATAGAGAAGAAAGATTTATTCCTAATGAAACGGGATTGTCACACTGAAAATGATCAAATCCTTCGGATCTAAGAACCATTGAAACCAATGACACGTGCGACGCGTCTATAGCTTGTACAGACATACCATTTGGGTTGCAATCAAAATTAATGTCGGTTACTATATCTTTTACAGCCTCAATAATTTTTTTAAATTGACCACTTTGAGAAAACCGGGCTTCTAACATTTTTTTTTATTTATAAACACTATTAAATTCCAGATATTTTTTCATATTTTTATTTTTTTAATTAATGTCGAATGTGGCAAAACCAGTATGGATTTTTCCAGATGGCTATATGCTATTCGAAACATTTTCATTTTTAACCAACGAAATTCAAGATTTTTTAATAAGTATTTCTGAACCAGTGGTTAGAACCAAAATTATACACGAATATGTTCTTACACCTTACGCCCTTTATGCGGCTGTAACCGCCGGAATCTTAAATTTTGAAATTCTAAATATTCTTGAAAAAATTTCAAAAAACCCTTTATCAAAAATTTTAAAAAAAATGATCAAACTTTGCACAAAACTGTTTGGTAAACTCCACTTAATTCTATACAAAAGCATTTACTTCATCTATTCCCCGAATATAAAAATTTTATACACAATTTTAAATGACAAAAAAATTGGATTTTTCTCATTGTCTATAATTTTTAGAGATCGTTTTTTACAAAGTTTTTCTTATATTAATGGTTTAGAAAAAAAAAATCATAAATTATTTTCTTCTGAAAATTTTTTTACAAAATTTTCCCTTTTGTTTTCAAATTTAAGAAAATCTAATTTCATTATTTCGATCAATTCTGAAAAGAAAAATATAGAAATTATAAAAAGGCGATGTGTGGAGTTAGATTGTCCAATGTTAGAAGAATATGATTTCCTGAACGATTTCTATGTTTCGACGATAAAAATTGATTTAAATCCTTCAACAAAAGTAAGACCTTATCAAGAAAAGGCCCTATCTAAAATGTTTACAAAAGGCAGGGCAAGGTCAGGTGTCATTGTTTTGCCATGTGGTTCCGGAAAAACAATCGTAGGTATATCTGCAACTTCGATTTTAAAAAAAACCTCGCTTATTGTTTGTAACAGCACCGTATCAGTTGAGCAATGGAAAAAACAATTTTTAAAGTGGTCAACGGTCTCTAAAAAAAAAATCAAAAGTTTTATCGCGGGAGAATTTTCAGTTGCAAACTATTCTTTAGCTGAAATTGTTATAACTACTTATTCGATGATTTCTTTTGGAGGTCAGAGAGCAAAATTATCAGCAAGTTTTTTAGGTGAAATAAAAACTCGTGAATGGGGCTTAGTTATTTTAGATGAAGTTCATGTAGTACCGGCTAATATTTTCAGAAAAGTTTTAGGAATTATTAAAACACAATGTAAACTTGGGCTTACTGCTACACTTTTACGCGAAGATAGAAAGGTTGGGGACATAGGGTTTTTAATTGGTCCGAAGCTTTACGAAGCAAATTGGTTAGATCTAGAAAAACTGGGTTTTTTGGCAATGGCTTGCTGCACAGAGATTTTTTGTCCGATGCCTCAAGAATTTTACAACTGTTACCTAAATGAATCAGGATCGATAAGACAAATCTTGTGTGCCTTAAATCCCAACAAAGCTAGAGTATGTGATTTTTTAATAAGGTACCATGAAAATAGAGGGGATCGGATTCTTGTATTTTCCGATAATGTATTTGCTCTCCGTTCATATGCTACAAAAATGACACGTTCCTTTATTTACGGAGCAACGGGATCCTTAGAGAGAATGCGGATTTTAAAAAATTTTCAAGAACACGAAGGACAAACACTTTTTATCTCAAGAATCGGAGATACAAGTATCGATTTACCCGAAGCGAATGTTATATTACAAATTTCATCGCATTACGGGTCTAGGCGCCAAGAGGCTCAACGACTGGGAAGAATATTACGCCCAAAATTCAGGTCAAGTAAAGCTTTTTTTTATTCTTTGGTAAGTTCGCAAACCGAGGAAATGTTTTATGCATCAAAAAGACAACAATTTCTTGTCAGTCAGGGCTATGATTTTAAAACCATTGTCAACTTATGGGGTATAGAAAATATTTCTGATTTAGTTTTTTCATCCAAAGAAGAAAGAATTCAACTTCTCAGTCAAATATTATCCAACCAAATAATTAAAAATTAAGTGGGTTAAATAAAAAAAATTATTTTAAAAAAAATATTTATATTTTTTTTAATTTAGAATAATATGATTTTTTGTCTAAATTTTTTTTATACCCGGTCTTATTCTTCGAGATTTTACCATCAGGAAAGATCGATGAATATAATTTTCCCCAATTCTAGAATGATAAAAAATACCAAAATATTTATAATTTCAAATGATTTTTCTTATTTAAGTTTAATTATATTAGAAATCTTTCAATTAAGTTTAATACAAGAAAATTTACCGAACGAATTAAAAAATAGTCTGAATAAAAAAGAAATTGCCGTTATCAAAGACGAAATGTGCTGGGTTTTGAAATTTAACGGAAAATTCAAGAATTTTTATATATTTAGTAAAATGCACTGGATTTCACAAAAAGAATATTTTTCAAATCCGATTTTTTTTAAAAGTTTAATTTTAATTTTAATTTCCGCCGACCATAGAAATTTTCACATCAATAGTTTTTTTTTAACTTATTTCTTTGACTGTGCTTTATTTCTTTGGTCTACAATAATATTTTGGGAACTTATGTGGAGCTGCGACTTATTTTTGCAATCTGTTTTAGTTTTAAAAAATTTATTTCTTTTAAAATCAAAAATTATTTGTTCCGGGTTTTTCCAGTTTATGTTGCAAAAAAAATTCAAATTTTCCTCAAGGAATTTCTGGGGATTTATTAGTTTAAGTTTAAAATTTTCAAAAGCTTATAATTGCAATATTTTTTTTTCATTCGCACTATTAAAAAATTCTATTTCTATGGTTATTAGATTATTGTAAAAATATAAATAAAAGCATGTACTCAAATATTTATTCAATATAATCACCAATCCCGGCCTCAGAAATCGAAAAGTTTGCTTCCCCTGTAGGTAGATTTGGAGAATCTACTATATTACAAATTCTATTACATCCTTTTCCTTTTTTGAAATGTAAACGAGTTTGAACTGCATGAGCAATTACATTTCCTCCAGCAGGTTTTTTGGGATCAGAAATAAATTTAGAACCTCCGTCGACCTGTGCGATCACTTGATTTGTTATTAAAACAGCTACACCGAATTCATCTGCTATTCTCTGTAGATTCCTCATAAATAATCCAAGTTGTTGCTGTCTTGCAGCCAGTTCTCCTCTCCCAATATAATCTGTACGAAAAAGTGAAGTAGCAGAATCAATTATCAACAAAGCATAACGCATTTCTGTCATCATTGCGCATATTTGATT
>Ga0307489_10001222_pt1 | contig 16845 bp, 34 predicted proteins | sample SB12metaG_FD_202247 | JGI IMG/M metagenome (GOLD analysis project Ga0307489, IMG submission 202247) | Sea-ice brine microbial communities from Beaufort Sea near Barrow, Alaska, United States - SB 1.2 | ecosystem: Environmental > Aquatic > Marine > Coastal | place: USA: Alaska | collected...
TGGTCCGCGGGGTACTGCTTGATCTTCAGCAAGTTTCGGTACAACTCGGGGTCCAAGGTGGCCAGGTCGTTGAGCTCCGGCGGCCGCCCGTCCCGCAACTTGGCCAGGAAAAACCCAGCCAGGGTGTTGCGGCGCAATTTGAACTTGAAAGCAAAGTTCAAAAGCCGTTCATCATATGTTAGTTTCAAGCGCTCAGTTCCTGGCGGTTTCAACGCGGGTTTCATAGCGTCAACCTGCACCGCCCTACCAGGGGCAGGTCCACCAGAATGCCCTCGTACACCGCTTTGCCCAAAATGGCACCCAGGAACTCCAGTTTGCGCAGGTGATCTGGCCCAGCGCGGTGGAATGACGCCGGGTTTGGGTAGAGCGTGCGGTCGGGTGTCTCCACGAACAGGCCGGTCTTGACGGGATCAAACGCCTCCGTGATGTAGCGGCGCAAGTTGAATTTGAAAGCAAAACTTGAAAGCAGTTCATCGCATGTCAGTTTCAAGTGCTTAATTCCAAGGCAGTTTCAACATGGGGTTTGATCGGGTCAACCTGCACCGCCTTACCGTGATGAGCTCGCTGAGGAAATCTTTGAACAACCCGCCGCCGTCCACGCCCGCCTCATTGTAGCAGCACAACTTGAATTTGAAAGCAAAAATTGAAAGCAATGTATCAGTTTCTAGTTTCAAGCGCTGAGATCCAGGCACTTTCAACACGGGTTTGTGAGGGTCAACCTGCATCGCCTCACCTCGTCCATCCCGTACTCGTTCACGAACTGAACGCGAACCAGACCTTTCAACGAGCCCGGGGGCAGGGGCTTCCACTCGTCCACTTCTTTCGGCTTGACATAAGGACCTGTTTTGGGACACTCTGTGTCTGTGGGCGGGGTCAATGACAAGAAACGGCTCAGGCTGAGCTGAAAAGTGGACGAGTGTGAGCCCCTGCCCGGGGGCTGCTGCCCAGGGTGGGCATGCTGCCACGCCGCCGTGCGGGAGGGTCGTTGACAACAAGCGCTAGACCCAAAATCAGACATGCCCGCATGACTGACCTTCAGCGTGAAAACGGATCTGGGGTGCAAAATGGGGGGTTTACGGTAGGTTTTGATCGCAAGCCTTGAAATATAAGACGGACAAACACAAATGCTCATACAGGCATGTGTTATTGGTTCATCGGAACGCGACCTCGGTGGAGGGGGTAGGATTTAGGGTTCGGGGTTCGGGGTTTAGGGTTGAGGGTTTAGGGTTTAGGGTTTAGGGTGCCTTTTCTCAATGACCTCCTGCCTGGATGCTCTGGAGCGTGCCGGGGCGGAGATTGTGATTCAAGTAAGGTGGAGTGCTGGTCGTCAGCGACCCCCCTGCCATGTCGCCCCGCAGCACCGCGGGTCCCAGCGCCTCCAACGCGTCTTCGAACACCTGCCCGCGCATGACTTTGATGTGGTGCTCCGGGGTGTAGCGGCGCAAGTTGATATAAAAGTGATTCTTGAAAGCAGTCCATCAACTTAGATTCAAGGGGATAGTTCCCGGCGCTTTCAACTTGGGTTTCATCGGTTCAACCTGCACCGCCTCACCGGGGCCAGCCCGAACGCCTCCATCACGCCGCTGCGTCCGGCGTTCTCCGCGCGGTCGCGACTCACCCAGTAGGGCCAACCAGATACGGTTTAGGGTTTAGGGTTTAGGGTATGTTTCCCACCACATCATCGACTCCCGAAAGGCATTTTGAGACCTTTTTACTTGACTTGAACGGCATCCTATGACGTGGCAAGCAGCGTCTAGCAGGCCAGGCCCTACCACAGCAGCTTTGAACCAGCGCACGCGAGCATCGAAGGGAACGAGCGAGGGCCCCCGCCGCAGGAGCTCGGCGGCGCGCCCGCGCATGCGCCGCCCGCCGCCGCCGCTGCCACCGCCACCTCTGCTACCGCCGCCGCTGCCGCCGCCGCTGCCCCCGCCGCCCATGCGTACGCCACCCGTGCCAATGACTTCCATGATGTAGCGGCGCATGTTGAATTTGAAAGTAGAGTTTGAAGGCGGTTCATCATATTACAGTTTCAAGCGCTTAGTTCCAGGCGCTTGCAGCGTGGGTTTCATCGGTCCAACCTGGACCGCCCTACCATGAGGAACGAGTCGACGCTGCTGCCCCTACCTCCTCCCCCGCTGCCGCCCCGGAATATAGGGCCTCGCAGAAAACGAGTTCAACACATCAGGTGGGCACCATTCAAGTCAAAACACAAGGGTCGGCGAATGTATTGGAGAATGATTCGAGCAATGTCTGCCTGGACCTACCGGAACAGCTCCGGCGCGTGGAAGTGCTCCACCGGCACCAGATTCAACCGCCCGTTCCGATCATGCAGTTGCGCTAGAGCTCTGGCCAGCGCCCGAGCAGCCGGGCCCCGCGCACCCCCTCCGCCACCAACGCCACCACCGCCCACACCTCCACCCACAACCCCACTACCGCCGCCAGAGCTACCTCCTAATCCACCCCCACCGCCAAAACCCGCACCCCCTCCGCCCCCTCCGCCAAAGCCCCCAGGGAGCATGCCCAGCCCAGCACTATAGGCTGCGGCACCAAAGGCTCCAACCCCTCCCCCGCCCCGGCCCCCGCCCCCGCCCCCGGCCCCGCCCCCGCCCCCGCCGCCGATAACTTGAACAACCTCCGTGTCCTCTCCGTCAGGGTTGACGTCGACCCACAAGCAGGGGCTTACACTCGTTCACGTTAGAGCTCAACTTGAGCAAGTCCAGGACACATTTTATGAGTTAAGTTGGGTTACACGGTGGACAGAAGCGCTCAAGTTGAGCTGAAATCGGAACGAGTGTAAGCCTCTGCCCACAGGATGTGCCACAGCGCGTCCCGCAGCGTGCTCACCAATAGCGGCACCTCCGACACCGGGAGCGGCCGCCCCAGTTTGGCGAACTCTTCGTCGTCTCCGGTGAGCAAGAATGTGCCGTAGGCCGCGGCAAAGACTCCGAGAGACTCCAGCCAGGGCGTGGAGACCGTAGCGCAGGGGCTCACACTCGCGTTTCAGCTCAACGTAAGCGCTTTTTGTAGCATAGGGGTTGCGAGAGGGGTTGTTAAGGGGGTGTTTATGGGGTGCAATGGGGTGTTACAGGGGTGTTTAGGGTGTGTTTTTGCGTCAGACGTGGCTTAGGTTGAGCCGACAAGTGGACGAGTGTAAGCCCCTGCCGTGGAGGTGGAGGTGGACTGGGGCCCGCGGGTGCCGGTTCGGGTCCCGGGCACCGGCACCAGCGGCCAGGCCTGGGCGGATTGGAAGCGGCGCAGGACGGCCCAGGCGCGGGGCACCAGCTGGGTGCCGAACGCGAGCGCGGACATGAGCGCGCCGCGCTCGGCGGAGCGCAGCCGCGCCGAGGTTGCCGATACCAGCGAACACAAAACCCGCAGGCCCATCGAGGCCGCCTGCACAGGGCCGCCAGGATCCAATGACATTGCCGCCGCCGCCGCCGCCGCCGCGCAGGGGCTTACACGCGTCCACTTTTCAGCTCAGCGTGAGCACTTTCTGTGGTATAGGGGGTGCGTTGAGGGGTTGTTTAGGGGGTGTAAGGGGGTGTGTAGGGGGCGTGTAGGGTGTGTGTTTGTGTCAGACACGACTCAGGATGAGCTGAGAAGTGGACGAGTGTAAGCCCCCGCCGCCGCCGCCGCCGGAGCAGTGGCCGGAGCGCCGAAAAGAGAAGGCGCCGCACCTCCACCAAAAGCCGGCGCCGACCCGGACCCGTATGACCCGCCGCCGCCAAATGTGGGCGCCGGCGCCGGAGCAGCGGTTGCAGCGGTTGCAGCGGGTGAATCGGGTGTGGCGGTTAGATCGATTGAGTTGCCCCAGCTGGCGTCGGCCTGGTCCAGCCCCGGCACGGCGGCGGCGACCAGGGTCTGCAACAGCGCGGGTGACCCCACGCCACGGCCTTACACTCGTCCACTTTGCGGCTCACCGTGAGCGATGTCTGTAGGATAGGGGGTGCACCTAAGGGTTGCTTAGGGGGTGTTGAGCAGATGTTGAGGGTATGAGGGGGTGTTATAGGGTGCATTTTGTGTGAGAAACGGATCAGGTTGAGCTGAAAAGTGGACTAGTGTAAGCCCCTGCCCCACGCGCCGCAGCTGCTCCGCTAGCTGCGCCGGCAACACCGCCGGCTGCCCGCCTCCCGCCGCCGCCGCGCGTTTCCGCGCTGCGGCGCGCTGCGCGCCCTCCTCGCAGTGCCTCAAATACGCACAAGTACATATCTCAGCTCAACTACTAAGTTTAGAAATTCAGTGGGATTGGGTCTCTCTGTGGCGTTAGGGACAGGGAGAACGGCTTAAAATGCCAGCTTGACAGCTTAAAGTGCCAGCTGGACACAATATTGTCTATCAGGCGCTGCCTCGTCGTCGTCGTCATCGCTGCAGTAGTCATCGTCATCGCCGTCATCGCTGTCCATTCCATCCCCGACATCGTCCATATCCATCATGTCTCCCGCGCCGCCGCCCCCGCCGCCGCCGCCCCCGCCCCCGCCGCCGCCGCCCGAGGTGTAGCGGCGCAAGTTGAATTTCGAAGCAAACTTTGAAGGCGGTTCATCACATTATAGTTTCAAGCGCTTAATTCCAGGCGCTTTGACCGTGGGTTGATAGGGTCAACCTGCATCGCCATACCGAGGTGGCCCATATGAGCGCCCCGGGCGGCATCTTCACCAGAAGGTCACTCGCGATGGATGCGAAGCGAACGGCGAGGCGCCACTTCGCCGCCGGTGTCTGACCCCCCGCCGCTGCCGCTGCCTTGAGTCCGCCCGCCGCCGCCTCCAGCAGATTTCCCAGCAGCCAGCCCACCGCCGGATATGCGTAGGCGCCGACAGTTGTGGTTGTAGCTGGGAGCACCGGCGGCGGCGCGTCGATGAGGCTGGTCACGGCGTGCGCCCACAGCCAGGGGTTTACACTCGTCCACTTCTCAGCTCAACGTGAGCACTTTTTGTCCCATGTGGTGGGGTGCTTCGCTGGTTTCAGTGACAAAAACGGCTCAGGCTGAGTAAAGATGTGGACGAGTGTAAGCCCCTGCCCACAGCTGCGGCGCGGCGGCGGAGAGGCGCGAGCCGGTCGACCCGCGGCTCCAGAGCAGTGGCACCGACATGATTTGCGCGGCGAGGCGATTCGCCGGTGCCGCGGCGGCGTCGGCGCACAACGCGCCATCGCCACCGCTCCCCCCCGCCGCCGCACCCGCAACCGCGCGCGCGCACATCGTGCACAGAAGCTCGTCGGCCGCCGCCGCCGCCGCCGGATCCGTACGCGCGGCTGCGGCGGCGGCGGCAGCGGCGTTACCGCCACTGCCTTTCCCCGTCTTGGGCGGCGGCGGCAAATACGCGAGGACTATTTTTCGCAGGTGTACAAACATGTCATCCTTCCCAACGAGCAGGGTCGTACACCGGTTCAAGTTTCGGCTCTACTGAAGCCCATCCGCAAAACTTCAAGTCAGTTTACACGAGTGCTTCGTAATCATGGCTTGGTTGGTGGTTCCACTATTTCACGGCTTCAGAGACAATATCGGGTGGCAGTTGAGGTGACTACTACTCGCGCCGAGCCCCTTCACCATAACAAATCTGGGGTTTGAGTGAGTTATTCCGAGATCCGGGAATGACTGACGGACACCCGACTGACCGGGCTTTCGCTTTCCATGAGTCAAGAAACCCTCAAATCGACCACGAATCGAGGTTTTGACGCGATTCAGCCCCTCAGGTAGTCAGTTTCTTCTGGAAGGGGCTGTTGAACCCTGTAGAAGGGAAAGAGTGTAGGGCCCTGCCGACGAGCGCTCGAAGCACGGAGTGGGCTGCCTCCGCAGCGCCCGGCCCCGACCCCCACGCCGCCGCGTCCGTCGCGCGCAGCACCGCCACCGCCACCGCAGAGGGCCGGCCACTAATCGCTCAACACATCCTTCAACACATTCGCCAACTCTCGTTTCTTGAGTTACGCCAACACGGCTGCCTGATGCTTTGCACCCGTTTTCTACCAGGCCTCACCAGCGGCACCGAGGCGCTCCCGCCCCCCCCTCCTCTCGTCGTCCCCGCTGGTGCGCCCGCCTCCCCAGTCTTCATGCCCGGCTCGTCGGCGTGCGACGCCAGAGCCTCAAGCGAGGGCCCCATTCATAATGCATGCCACGTCACCGACCACACTTCAGACCCTCGTAATGCTCGCCACGTCACCGACCACACTTCAGACCTTCATAATGCTCGCCACGTCACCGATCACACTTCAGACCCTCGTCATGCTCGCCACGTCATCGACCACACTTCGGACCCTGGTTTGTTGAGTGTTGAGTTTAACGTCATCTTACACTTAGTGAGCATTGACATTGGGTCCAACCCAGCAGGTGTCGAAATTCCATTCGACACACGCGTGGGGGTTCCGGTCCGAACTCCAGCGTCTGCCCGTTGGGCGTGGTTGACACTGTTGTGAGTGTATCCGTTGCTCTCTGTTACTCGTCCTTGCCTTGAGGGCGAATCTGGCGAGGCGTCTGGCGCGGAGCGTGAGGCGCGACAGCCCCGCCGTGTTCTCCGCCGCGGTCTGCAGCCAGGGACTTACACACGTTCTGCAGCTCAACTTGAGCTCTTCTGTCCACCGTGTAACCCAATTTAGCCCTTGAATGTGTCCTGAAGTTGCTCAAGTTGAGCTCTGACGTGAACGAGTGTAAGCCCCTGCCCGCAGCGCGGGCGGCGCCGGCACGCTGAGGAGCGCGCCGCACACCGCGGCGACCACACGTACGTCCTCCGACCAGGGCCCCACACGAGCTCCCCGACAGAAGCGTGATATGGCCTGACTGTTTGCTCACAGTGTACCGGTGCACCCGTGCACACACGCCGCGTCATGGCCAGACTGTTTGCTCATAGTGTACCGGTGCACCCATACACACCCGCCGCGTGGAAAGCAGGCTCGTTCTTGTGCTTCCCTGTTTCCTGCTCAGCTAAACTTCAGCCAAGAGGCTGTGAAATAGGATTGCTGCCGGTGTCTTCAGGGACAAATTACAGGTGTGACGGCTGTCAGGGGAGGTGAAAAGGGGACGCCGTTTCGGGCCCTGCCTCCCACCGCGTCAGGTCCGCGAAGAACAACAGCTGTGGAACGAACGGGCTGCCGGGGGCGCCCAAGGCCGCTCCGCCATCTGCCGGGAGCGAACCCACGCGCATCGCGGCCACGTCGCCGCCGTAGCGCGCCAGCCACTCGTCGCGCGCCGCGGACCGTGCCGACGCCAGGTCACGGCATGCGCGCCAAGCCGCCTGTTTGAGCAGCGTACGGGGGCGGGGAAGCGTCGGCGTGAGAGACCGATGCTGTAGTTGCACTCTGCAGTCGAGATTGTACGAGGCAGGTTCTCCCAAGAACTGCCCGACGGTGTGGCGAGTGGTGTTTGCGCGCTCGAAGTTCCGCCCAGGGACCGGCGCAGGCCACGCAGACTCGAACGTGTCGCACAAGAGCGGCGCCGGCGCCGCCGCGTAGTCGCGCGAGAGCCACATCTCGGGATGTTCTTCGTTCTCGAAACGCGGGTGGGGGAGGAGAACTGGAGAGGAGAGGGTGCCCATCTAGATCTGAAGAAGCGAATGATTTGCTCTCACCTGGATGCGCGTGGCGGAGCGCGTCTCGGAACGGAGCTGGCTTCGGCGCTCGCGGTCGCGCCGCGCCTGCTCCACCACCGAAGCGCGGTCGCTCTTGTCGCGCGTGGTACCGCCCAGGTTGACGCGGACCGGGCCCTTGCTCTGCCCGTTGAAAAACATCCTCGACGAACTGCTGCTTTGCTGGGCTTGGAGGCGCCGCGCGTGACGGCCGCGGAGTTGTCGGAACAAGGGTTCCCCGGGACCGTCGAGGTGGTCGGGGACCGAGCCGGCGGAGGGGTGGAGAAGGGCAAGCGAAGAGGTGGGGGTGGGGACGACGCGGCTTGCTGTGACCAACCCTCCCGTCGTCCCCAAGATCTTCTGCCGACGCGTTCCGGCCTGGCTTACGCTCACGCTCTAAAACTCGCTCTCTTGTACGCGCCCCGCCTCGCCCCGCCGCCTTATCCCCTGATAGACTGATGCCCGCCCTGCGCTTCAGTGACGGCGGCAGTAACGGTCACAGTTGTGTGCCGCGGAGGAGGGCGACACGTGATGACACCGTCAACGCAGCTTGCGTGCCGAGAGGAGGCGAGAGGGCAGTTGCGCATATCCGATGGGGGATCAAACGGGGTTCCACTCTCACTGAGAATCGGCGGTCTAATAACTCAAGGAATTACCCGGTCCCTCAACCGTTGTCCTTTTCAACTCCGTGCGAAGCAGCTTCAGCCATTCGAGTCGGCGAACACACGCGCCAGTCGCTTCCGGCAGCGATGGCGCCTTCCGCTGTCGCGGGGATGCGCGGGCTGAACATCTTCATCCAGGACGTGCGCAACGCCACCAACAAGGAGTTCGAGCAGTCGCGCGTCCAGAAGGAGCTCGCCAACATCCGCACCAAGTTCAAGAACTCCAAGGCGCTCTCAGCCTATGACAAAAAAAAGTGCGTGCCTATCGAGGTGGATGGGGGCAGGACCGCGCGGGTTCGGGTTCGGCTTCGTCCTCCGGGTGGTCCCCCGTATATGTTGCGCCGCCGCTCACAACGCGCGGGTTCGCCTGCCGCAGCACTTAGCGGCAACTGAGTGCTCGCATGCGGCCGCGGGGAACACCACCCGCTGTCTCCTCATTCAATCTCCTGGAGAAAGCACCCTCTCTGTCTCTGCTCTGCACGCACAGTGTCCGAGGGTCGGAGCAAACACAAACCCGCACAAGGGGCGTCTCAGCCTTCTCTGTGCTCGAACCAGCGTGCAGACCCCGTTGCGAAGTGTCGCCTCGTGCTCGAGGATGGTTGGTGGAGTCAACGCTCCATCACAGTGAACCCGTTTCTCTACCGCCTTATGCAGCAGCAGGAGGACCCTTGGGTTGGCGCGCCCTCGCGATTCCAAACACGCTGCCCAGAGGCCGGACCGGGGCTTGGATGAGCCGGTGACATTGACGAGCGCCGAGGTTCCCGGGGCTTGCGTGGAGGGGGCGGGGAAGTGTGGGAACGGACGGGGCGGCTTTAGGGTGGGTGCACGCTGGAGGGAGAGAGGGAGTGTGGCATTGGCGCGCCGAAGGGTCGCGTCGTCTGCATCTTGAAAATTCCTTAGGCACTCTCTGACCATCTCGTCCCGCCCCTCACCCATGCACTTCACCTCTACCGCCTCCCTCTATGTCTCCCTCGCTCTCCTTCAATAATCCTCTCTCTCCCCCTCTCTCATCAGGTATGTATGGAAGCTGCTGTACATCTTCATGCTGGGGTACGAGGTGGACTTCGGGCACATGGAGGTCGTGGGTCTCATCAGCAGCTCCAAGTACGCGGAGAAGCAAGTGGCGAGGCCTGAACTCGACGACGAATCCCCTTTCCTGCTCAACTGCAGGCGACTGTGTACGGCTGACTCCGTTGATTTGTTTGCGTGCCTATCACGCGTCGTAGCCTCCTCCGCCCGCCGCCCCGCGCGATGCAAACGATGTCCCGTACAATGCCTCCTGTTCATGTTAGTCTGCTGTATAGCCAATCGAAAGTCTACTGACTGAGGCTGTGATTGACAGCGGCTGTGATTTCTAAAACCCGTGACTACACTGGTGCACATGAGCAAACAGTCAGGCTGTGAGCTACCCGGGACCTGGTGCGAGACCCTGGCGAGAGGGGTACACGGTCACCTCCGTACTGCTCAACGAGACGCACGATTTCCTGCGCCTGGCAAGGCCTGACACGCCGACGCCGGACTGCTTGCTTATGCTGCACCACCCGGGGGCTTACACTCGTCCACTTTCTGGCTCTACGTAAGCGCTCTCTGTGGGATAGGGCTTGCGTTTAGGGCTAGTTTAGGGGATGTGAGGGGGGGTCGAGGGGGTACTTGGGGTGTGCGGGGTGAGTTGTTGTTTCAGATACGGATCAGGTTGAGCTGAGAAGTGGACGAGCGTAAGCCCCTGGCACCACCCAGCCTATTGCCGCCGCGGAGGGTGGCTCCCAGCGTAATACTTCGAAGAGGCTCAAGTTGAGCTGAAACGGGGAGCAGTGCCCGACCCTGACCTAGCGTGACACATCAATGATGCTCGAGTTGAGCTGATTCGGGGAGCAGTGCCCGACCCTGGCGCACGGTCATCAACTCAGTGCGCGACGACATCATCGGGCGCAGCGAGACGTTTCAGTGCCTGGGGCTCGCGCTGGTGGTAGGGGCCTGACTGCTTGCTCTGAGATGACTCCAGGTATCCCCATTAAGCAACTGCTGCGGTGCTCAAGTGAAGCCGCCACGGGCCCGGTGTGCCTAAACCCTAAACTCTGAACCCGAAGCCCTAAACCCTAATCCTGGGACAGCTCAGGGCCCTGGGTGGTGGCCAACGTGGGCGGGCGCGAGTTTGCGGATTCGCTCGCGGGCGACGTGCAGAAGATCCTCACCAACCCCAGCGTGCGGCCGATTGTTCGCAAAAAGGCGGCGCTGTGTTTGCTGAGGCTGTTCCGCAAGAACAAGGTGAGGCGGTGCAGGTTGACCCTATGAAGCGCACGTTGAAAGCGCCTGTGACTAAGATCTTGAAACTAAGATATGATAAACTGCTTTCAAGTGTAGCTTTCAATTTCAACTTGCGCAGCTACAACAAGGAGATTTTGGTGGCTGACACGTGGGCGCAGAAGATGCTAAACCTGCTGGACGAGCGCGACCTGGGCATCTTGACCGGCGTGATCAGCCTCCTGACGGGCATCGTGGCGCACGACTCCCGCGGGTACGAGGCGTGCATCCCGAAGGTGTGCGCGGTCATGCAGCGCCTGGCGCGCAACAAGGACATCCCGCAGGCTGGGCCTTACACCCATTGCTCTCCACGTCATGGGACGGCGACGTTTAGCTCAAGACACGAGGGTTCAAAATGCGTTGCATGTAATCGGACGGCATTAAACTCAAGACACGGGGGCTCAAAATGCGATGCACGTCATGGGACGGCATTTTTCTCAAGACACGAGAGTTTAAGATGCGTTGCACGTCATGGGACGACAGCATTTACCTCAAGACACGAGGGTTCAAAGGGCGTTGGATGACGTGTGGAGTTACGGAGTGTGAGGCTCTAGCCGCAGGACTACCTGTACTACGCCCTGCCGTCGCCGTGGCTGCAGGTCAAGTGCATGCGCGTGCTGCAGTACTTCCCCACCCCGGAGGCAGGGCCTTACACTCGTCCACTGTTCCGCTCAACGTAAGCGCTTTCCGTGGGATAGGGGGTGCTTTTGAGGGTTGGTTGGGGGGTGTTGAGGAAGTGTCAGGTGTCATTTGGGGTTGTTTAGGGTGAATTTTGTGTCAGAAACGGCTTGGGTTGAGCTGAAAAGTGGACGAGTGTAAGCCCCTGCCCGGAGGACCCGGAGTACCTGCGTGCGGAGACCGACGTCATCCACCAGATCCTCACCGGCACGGACATGGCAGGGACTTACACACGTCCACTTCTCAGCTCAACTTGAGCTGTTTCTGACACAGAATATATCCTAAACATCCCCGAATACTCCGAAACTCCCCCGAAACACCCCCGAAACAACCCCTCAATGCACCCCCTATCTAACAGAAAGCGCATACGGTGAGCCGAAAGTGAGCTTTTTTGCCACAGAATACACCCTCAGAACCCCCGAACACTCCTAAACACCCCCTAAACAAACCCTAAATACACCCCCTGTCTAACAGAAAGCGCATACGATGAGCCGAAAAGTGGACGAGTGTAAGCCCCTGGGACATGGTGAAGAACGTGAACAAGAACAACGCCTTACACGCGGTGCTCTTCGAGGCCGTGGCGCTGGCCACCATGCTGGACCTCCCCGACGCGTCGCTTCTGTCCGAGTCGTGCACCACCCTGGGTGGGGCGCTGCTACGCAACTTCATACTGGGTTCACACCCGTCTTGAAAGCAAAGCGCCTGGTGTCAGCGCTTGAAACTCAAATGAGAAGAACTGCTTTCAAGGGATGCTTTCAACTTCCAGCGCGTTCTGTCAGCGCTTGAAAGTAAAATGCGTAAAACTGCTTTCAAGTTTTGCTTTCAATTTCAACTTGCGCCCCCACGGTTCGGCAATTTCATCACCATGAAGGAGCCCAACCTGGTGTACCTGGTAAGGCGGTGCAGGTCGACCCCATCAAACCCACATTGAAAGCGCCTGAAATTAAGCTCTTAAAACCAGAATGTGATGACCTGCGTTTAAATTTTGCTTTCAATTTCAACTTGCGCCGCTGCAACCAGGGCCTGGAGTACCTGACCAAGCTGAGCGGGTCGGACACCCTGTGCGCCATCAAGCAGTACCAGCCACAGGCAGGGGCTTGCAGCGTCCACCTACGAGCTCAACCTGAGCCGTTTCTTTGTCATTGACCCCGCCCACAGACACAGAGTGTCCCACAAAACGTGTTTACGTTGAGCCGAAAATTGGACGAGTGTGAGCCCCTGGGCACAGGTGGTGGCCTCACTGTCGCACCCGGACATCTCCATCCGCAAGCGCGCGCTGGACCTGCTGTACGCCATGTGCGACGAGGACAACGCCAAGGTAAGGCGGTGCAGGTTGACCCTATCAATACACGCTGAAACCGCTTGCTTAAGCGCTTGAGACTATAAAGTGATGAACTGGTTTCAATTTTTGCTTTCAAATTCAACTTGCGCCGCTACTCGCAGGAGATCGTGGGGCACCTGCTGCAGTACATGGTGACCGCGGACTTCAACATCCGCGAGGAGCTGGCGCTGAAGGCAGGGCTTTACACTCGTTCCCATCTCAGCTCAACTTGAGCTCTTCCGTCCACCGTATGACCCAACTCAACTCATGAATGTGTCCTGGAGTTGCTCAACTTAAGCTCTAACGTGGACGAGTGTAAGCCCCAGGCTGAAGGCGGCCATCCTGGCGGAGCGGTACAGCGACGGGCCGGGGAACAAGCGGTGGTTCCTAGAGGCACGGGTTTACCCTCGTCCACTTTTCGGCTCAACATAACCACGTTTTCTGGGATACTCTGTGTCTGTGGGCGGGGTAAATGACAAGGAACGGCTCAAGTCGAGCTGCAAAGTGGACGTGTGTAAGCCCCTGCCTGGAGGTGGCGCTGACGCTGGTGGAGAAGGCGGGCGACTTCATTAATGATAAGTTGTGGCACCGCATCGTGCAGGCAGGGGCTTACACTCGTCCACTCTCCAGCTCAACTTCAGCACTTTTGAGGGATAACTTTACACTTGTCCACTTTTCAGCTCAACTTCAGCACTTTTGAGGGATAAGTTGGGTGGTGTCTGTGACAAAAGCGTCTCAACTTCAGCTGAAAAGTGGACGAGTGTGGTGTCTGTGACAAAAGCGGCTCAAGTTGAGCTGAAGTGTGGACGAGTGCAAGCCACTGCGTGCAGGTGGTGATAAACGCGCGGGAGTTGCACGAGCCGGCGGCGCGCTCCGCGCTGGCCAAGCTGCGCGCGGGGATGTGCCACGAGATGCTCGTCAAGGCCGGCGCCTACTTCCTCGGAGAGTTCGGCCACACCCTAGGTGGGGCGATGGGCGCAGAGTGACAAGATATCCATATCAATACTGTCGTCTCCCATATCATTAGCCCATAGCCATATCCCATATCGATATCCAGGATGATCGTATTGATAGAATAGATAACCATATCGATATACCATGTCTCATATCGATGACCCATATCCCATATCGAAATCTCTATTGAAATCTCATTGATGTTCGATCTCCCATATCGATCTCCCATATTGATATTGGATCATATCTTGTCACTCTGGCCCTTCCCCCGGGCGCCTCGGAGCCGCCCGCCGGGTACGCGGCCATCCTGATGGAGCTCTACAAGACGGCGGCGCCGGGCACCACACGGCAGATCCTGTTGTCCGCCCTGGCTAAGATCGCGATGCACGCCAGCGCGGACGACGCGGTGCGGCAGCGCATCGGCGCTTTGTTCCGGGCCAACGCGGCGGTGTTCGAGGCAGGGAGAAGGGGGATCTCTGACATCGAGCACTCGACTGACGTTGTTTTTCCCACGCACTGAGTCCGCCCACGGTCTGCTAGTGTGAGCATTCAACTTCACCCTGAAGGTGAGTCGCGCGGGCACGGCCGATCTCGATTCCAGTGATTGGTGACAACGCAACGAACCTGAAACCCTAAATCTTAAACCCTAAACCCTAACCCCTAAATGACTCTGTCGTTCGGTGGAGGTGCAGCAGCGCAGCGTGGAGTACTTTGTGATGACCAACGTGGGCGGCAACCCGGATCGGCTCAAGGCGGTGATGGCGCCCATGCCCAACTTCCCGGAGCGGGCCAGCGCGCTTGAAAAGGTCAGGCGGTGCATGTTGAACCGATGAAATCCAAGTTGAAAATGCCTGGAGCTGAGCGCTTGAAACTAGAAAAGTGATGAACCGCCTTCAAATGTTGCTTTCAAATTCAACCAGCGCCGCCACATCAAGGGCTTGTCGGTCGGGGACAGCGCGGACGCGGCGGCGGCGAAGAGGGAGCGCACGGGCGTGCTGCCGCTGCCGCCCGCCGCCGCCAACGGCGCCGCCCCCGCCTCCGCCCCCCCGCCGCCACCCACGTCTGGGGGGGAAGTCGTGGACCTCATGGGAGGCCTGTTCACGAGTGTCGCGGCATCGGCATCGGCGGTCCCGGCGAGTCCGCACGAGTCGGTGTCCTCGGTGCCGACTATGGGGTTGGAGGACCTGCTAGGCGGCGGGTCGGTGCCGGCCGCCTCCACTACCTTGGACGCGCTACCCGCCGGGTTCTCCGTCAACATGGGGCTCGAGGTAGGGCAGTGCAGGTTGACAGCATCAAAAGTTCAAAACCCGTACTGAAAGCGCCTATGTTCCAACGCTTGAAACTAAATTACGACGAACCGCTTTCAGAAATTCGTTTCAATTTCAACTTGCGCCTCTACATCGAGGACCTGCTCGGGGGGCTCTCCACGGGCCCGGCGCCCCCTGCCCCGGCCCCTGCCCCGGCCCCGGCTCCGGCGGCTGCGGCCCCGGCGGCGGCAGGCTCCCCCATCTCTCCCACGGTAGGGCGGTGCAGGTTGACCCCATGAAACCCATGTTGAAAGCGCCTGGAACTACGCGCTACGACATGATGAACCGCCTTCATCATTTGCTTTCAAAATCAACTTGCGCCGCTACACCACGGTGAGCATCACCGAGTGCCTGAAGAAGCTGCAGGCGGCGGATAACGGGCTGCTGTACGAGGATGCGTACATACAGATTGGAGTCAAGTCACAGTGGCAGGGCAACCAGGCAGGGCGGTGCAGGTTGACCCTAACAAACCCATGTTGAAACCGCCTGGAACTCAGCACTTGAAACTGAAATGTGATGAACTGCTTTCAAGATTTGCTTTCAAATTCAACTTGCGCCGCTACAACCAGGGCCGCGTCATGTTCTTCCTGGGCAACAAGTACGGTGCCGACTTGTGCGACCTGGCGCTGGAACTGCCCCCCGTGGCGGGTCTCAACTCGCGCCTTGCGGCAGGGGCTTACACTCGTTCCGATTTCAGCTCAACTTGAGCTCTTCTGTCCACCGTGTAACCCAAGTTAACTCATGAATGTGTCCTGGAGTTGCTCAAGTTGAGCCCTAACGTGAACGAGTGTAAGCCCCTGCGTTGCGGCGGTGCCTCCCATGCTCGGTCCCAAGAAACAGGTGCAGGTGTCGTTGGAGCTGGCGGCAGGGGCTTACACTCGTTCACTTTTCAGCTCAACTTGAGCCGCGTCTGACACACAAAAACACCCTACACACCCTAAACACCCCCACACACCCCCTTAACATGGGCTACACAACCCCTACGCGCACCCCCTATCCCATAAAAAGCGCTCAAGTTGAGCTTTGAAGTGCGCGAGTGTAAGCCCCTGGCTGGCGGCGGCGCAGGGCTTCGCGGCGGCGCCGACGCTGACGTTGCGGTACTCGGTGGCCGGTGTCGGAGCCGTCATCCAGCCACTGCCCCTGCCATGCGGCGTCCACAAGTTCCTGCAGCCGTGGGCGGTGGCGAGCCCGCAGGAGTTCTTCGCTAAGTGGCACGAAGCAGGGGCTTACACTCCTCCACTTCTCAGCTCAACTTGAGCCATCTTTGGTCACCGAACCACTGACAATACCCACATTGTGCCTCAAAAGGTGCTTACCTTGAGCCGGCTTACACTCGTCCACTTCTCAACTCAACTTTAGCCATCTTCGGTCACCGCAGCACTGAAAAACCCACATTGTCCCTTAAAAGGTGCTTACGTTGAGCCGGAAAGTGGACGAGTGAAAGCCCCTGGCACGTGGTGACTAAGGCGGCGCAGGACGTGCAGGTGGTGACGGTGAGCCCGGCGGTGGCGGCGGGCGGGCTGCCGGCCATGGAGGCGGCGCTAACCTCCGTCAGGCTGGGCGTGCACAAGGTAGGCCGGTGCAGGTTGGTCCTGTTGCCTAGTCTGTGAAGCGTACTATATATAGTAGCTCGTACTACCCATAGTAAGTGGAGTCTGGTGATTTACACTAAAAGTCATTTGATTTTTGACCAAATCACCAAACTCCATCTTTCAAGAAGATACTGGCCCACAGACTAGGCACTTGAAAGTTGAAACTCAAGTGGAGGCGCCTGGAACTAAGCGCCTGAAGCTACAATGTGATGGACCACTTTCAAATTCAACTTCCGCCGCTACAACAAGGGGCTGGACCCTAATGCGGCTAACATGGTGGCGGGGAGCAAGGTGGGTTACTCCGCCGCCGGTGAGACGTTTGTGCTGGTGCGGTGCGAGAGCGACGCGAATAACAAATCGGTGTTCCGCATAACCATTGCTGCTAATGATATGGCGACGGTGAAGGGCGCGCAGGCGGCGCTGCTTTCGCAGATCATGCCGTGAACCCAGGAGGGGCGAGGACGCGCGAGAGGGGGGGGA
>Ga0307489_10001223_pt1 | contig 16843 bp, 6 predicted proteins | sample SB12metaG_FD_202247 | JGI IMG/M metagenome (GOLD analysis project Ga0307489, IMG submission 202247) | Sea-ice brine microbial communities from Beaufort Sea near Barrow, Alaska, United States - SB 1.2 | ecosystem: Environmental > Aquatic > Marine > Coastal | place: USA: Alaska | collected 2017-05-06
GATGTGGCGGTAGGCCCTGGCAGATATTGCCGGCCGAGTTATACTCGTAGGATGCCATTTAGTGAAGGCACGAGGGTTCAAACTGCGTTGGATGACGTGGCGAGCAATACATGCCAGGCCCTACATGTGCGGTGCCACGGTGGCCATGTGGTTCAGGGTCAGGGCGGGTGCCGACAGCTCCATGCCGCTGATCTCGCTAGGCTACGGCATCTCCGCTGGTGGGACGGCCGTCGCTTGGCAGCAGGTGACATGGCACACCACCACTGGCGGCCAGCGGTGGGCGCTGCGACTGACTGACGCGTCGGGCGATGGGGCGGTGGCAGCAACACAGGAGGTGGCGTGCGCAGGCCAGTGGCACTTCGCCGCTCTCACCGTCGAGGCGTCCACTAAAAAGGCGGTGATCTACCTCGATGGCGCAGGCGCATCACATGTCACCTCGGACACGCACAACTTTCACTCGTCGGGCATAACGTCGCTCATTGTTTCCAAGCTCCCAGGAGATGCCGAGACGCTGCCCGCAGGAGCGTTCCCACTCCTCCGCCTCGGCGGTTTCGGTGAATTTAATTTTACCGGTGAGCTCACGGGCGTCAGCGCGTACAAGCGCAAGCTCTCTGCCGACGAGGTGGCGAGGGCGATGGAGTCACCTCCAAAGGACGACGAGTTTGGCTTGCTGGCGTATTACGGATTTGGGGACGGCGCGCAGGGTGCTGCAGCCGCGGGCGGATTTAACAGCTACGCGGCCGTCGCGGTTGTGGAGGGAGGGAGCACGGGCGACACCACGGGAAGCGGCACAGCAGACTCTCCCTTGGCGCCGTCTGCGACGGAGATGTCCGCGCTGGGCAAGTCAGTGCGCAACACTGTGAATGGCGATTTCTCGGGCGCGGTGGTGTGTTCAGGCAGAGCATGCGCCAACGGTATCGCGCACTTTGTCTTCGCGAGCCCACCCGACGCGCCTGCGTGCCCTGCCACCTTGAATCCCACCACGATTCACTCCAACTCCGCCGCTGAAGTCACAGTCACCGGCTCCGGCTTCGCCAAGACCGCCTTCCTCACCTGTTATTTCTCCAACCCCAACGGCGCGGACGCCACGCAAGTGCGTGCCACATGGGTTTCAGACACGCAAGTCAAGTGCAGAGCGCCTCGGGTCCCCTACGCTACAGTTACCGCGGTCGAGGTGGCGAACCTCCCCGCTGCTCCCAGCGCCCAGCGGGTTCCCCTTTACATGTTGCAGCAGGTGCTAGCATTGCGCACTGCCACCGACACCGTCTCGCTCTCGGGAGTTTGCAGTTCGATCGCCAAGGCAGAGGCATTCACCTTTGCCGCCTGGGTGAAGCCGGCATCTGCCAAGGAGGGCACTGTGCTCTCTGTGGTCGGCGATGATAGATCTGTGACGGTTGTCTACACTGGTGAGCGATTCGAGCTGCGCACGGTTGCAGCAGGGGTCGAGGCTACCGTGGCGGTGTCTGCTACCGCGCCGGCTGCCGGATCAGGACAGCCTCGCTCAGGCTGGCACTTTGTTGTGGCGACGCTGGGCGCTGGCGGTGCTGCAACGCTTGCAGTTGATGGCGACACGCCCACCGTGGGCACTGCCCCGTTCCCCCCCATGGACCTGGCCCCCGCCTCCGCCGGATCATGCTCTGTGTCTCTCGGCGGCGCCACCCACACCACAGCCGCTGCTCAGGGCAACGGCCTCGCCGCTCACCTCGAAGACGTCACCTTCTGGACCAAGTCGCTCACCCCGTGCGAGGCATACGGCGTCATGTGGGGCACCCAGTTGAGCCCAGAGACGTGCCCGGCCGGCGCCCGGCCGACCACATCGCCGACGGCCGGCCTGCTCACACATTATGGGTTTGATGGCGGCGTTGTTGCCGGCAAGGGCCCCACCGGTGCCACCTTCGCCACTACAATATCCGGCAACGCTGAGGTGGCTTTCAGTGCAACTCCAACTCTCCCTCCCAGCTTTAACAGGCCCCACGCGGCAAATTGCGCACCCTCGACCGTCGCCTACGCCAATGGCAAGGCGTTCCGGTACGTAAGGCAGCGCTTTGCCGTTGGCGGTGCCGTTGCCGAGCCTATCGGAAGCCCTGCAAAATGTGAGGAGTATCACCCCGAGGCGTCCCCATCAAACATTCCGATGGAAGGGCTCGGACGGGTGACCTTGAAGGGGTTCGGCTTCGCGGAAAGCCAGTGGCTGCAGTGCCAGGGCGAGGGCGAGACCGCTCTGACCACCAAGTTCGTGGGGGTGATGGGAGTGGAGTGTACTGTGCCCGCCTCCGCCGCCCCGATCGTCGCCCCAGTGGGGGTCACCAACGCGGCGGCGGCGCTCCCCGAGTCGTGCAAGACAGCGGGCGGCCATGCAGTGGCCGCAGCTCACACCGCGCTAGCATCCGTCCCACCATTGCATATGCTGGACCCATCGTTGTCGCTCGATGGTGGTGTCACAGTGCCGCACGTCTCCGCCCCCGCCGTAGCAAATGCCGTCGCTGACGCCTATGCTGGTGCGACGATGGGGGCGTGGTTTAAACCCGCCACTGAGGTGCCCGCCTGCGCCGAACAGACCATCGTCTGCCTAAATCGCGCTTGCCCAAGAATCGCCGACAACGACGTTCCGCTGTTCCCGCTCGCATACCTGTGCGTCGTGTACGTCAATGGCACTGTACGTCAATGGCACTGTACGTCTCCTCTCTGATACAAATACCACCGCCCCCGGCGCCCTCTTTGGGTACAGCGCGGCATCTATGGATGCTGCCCCGGACGAGTGGCACTACGCCTCGGTGACCGTGGAGGCACTGGAGTTCGACCCGCCGCTCGCGGGGACGTTCAATCCGGCAATGCACAACCCGCGCTTCGCAGCCACGCTGCTCGTCGATGGCATAGCACACGCGGGTGACCAGGTCCTCATCGCAGGCGTGCCCCCGGCGGACGGGAGTTTTTCGTTCGGCGGCACGTCTTGCGTCGGGACCAGGGCGAATGCGGTGCCGCTGGCAGAGGCCAAAGCGCTGGGCGATTGCGACGCCTCCGCCGCTGGACGCCGCCGCGCCTTCAAGGGAATCATCGACGAGGTTCGTGTATTCCGCGGGGAGCCAAGGGATCTGTGGGCCGTCGGACTGACGGCGACGACGGCGGCCAGCGCTGGCGCCATCGCATACTTCCGCATGGACCCTCCGGCATCGGACGTCAGCCGCGAAGTGCACACGTACCAGCCGTCTTCTTCCGCTGTGCGATCGATAATCGGCAACATCGTGGGCATCTACACCGTCTCGGGCGCTGCCGCCGATGACCCCACCTACGTCTACGCAGAGACTCCCTGGTCCCCTGCGGGCACCACCGCTGCGGGCAATGCGGGCGTCATCAACGTGGGCATCGACGGCGGGCAGGTCATCACCGTACACGGCTTCAACGTCGCTCCCACTGCCGCCGCTGGATGCCTGTTCACCGCACCTACCGAACTCAACGATAGCGGCACCGCACCCGTCCCGAAGTTCGTCAAGGCGACGAGCTACGCCGCGGGTGCGGTGTCTTGCATTGTCCCGCGCATGGGCCGTCCAGGCGTGGGATCGGTGCGCGCTACCAACCCAGGGGGCGCTGTTCCAAATGGCCCCGCGCGTACGCTACACGTCCATGAAATGGCTCTTGACCTCCAGGGAGACGTCACCACCACCACTGTCACCATCGGTGGGTCGTCCAACACTAACACCACGCTCATCCTCAAGTGCCCGGCCGGTCTGCGCGTCGAGGCCGTCACCTTTGCGGCTTACGGTCAACCCCTTAACCGCTGCACGCCGACTGATTATACAGACTGTGATGGCAGCACGGCGATGACGACGTGTGACTTTGCCGCCTTTGCAGTGAACGCCACGTGCAACTCGGAGGATGATCCTGTCAGCGTCGTCGCGGCAGCGTGTGAGGGCAAGGCAGAGTGCAGCTACACACCCACTGCTGCAGTCTGGCCGCCCCCATGCGGCGGCCAACAATACCTTTCAGTGCACGCCAACTGCACCGACCGTTGGGCGACGCGTGACTTTGCCGTCGCCAACGGTATTTCTGCATCACTGTCACCTCAGGTCGTCGGCGGGTCATCCTCGTACACGATCATGGCTTGGGTGATGCCACGCGGCGGCGGAGGGCTCCGTGCTGTCACCTCGTTTGGTGCTGGTGCGCCGTTTCGCCACCGTGGTATCATCCAGTGGGACGGTGCCACTTCGGCATTCTATTACTTCGACGACTACGTAAACGACGTCTCCATGCGCACCGCTAGCGGCGCGCCACTCAGCGCTGCCGTGGACCAGTGGCACCACCTTGCTGTCACCATTGCCGGCGACAACACCGCTGCCCTGTATCTGGACGGCGGCCAGGTGGCTGCCTTCAGCACTGCCGCGCGCCCTGCGGCTGACGGCACGTTCATCATCGGCGCTGGCCTGGATGACGCGGATGTGCCGCACGAGTTCTTCAATGGTTTAATCGACAATTTCTTCGCTTACTCGGCGGCACTCGTACCGACAGAAATCGCGTTGGCGATGTGCGGCGGCGTGTCGGTGAAGCCAGTGGCGAAGTTGATTGCGCATTACCGATTCAATGGTGAGGTCTTCCCTTTCACTTTGTATTTCGTCAATGAATCTATCGTGAGCAAAACATATTTGAAACATGAATCGAGGTGCTGTATTTGTTTACTCGGAAGCGCTTAACAGCAGTCATGTACTTATCAGCATTCAGCCGGCTATCAAATAATTCATGCATTTGTTTTAGGCACGTGTATATCTTCGAGTTGCGTGTGTTGTTTCCAAGACTCTAGCAAACGGGCCAGCGATTGCAGGTGCCACTGCCGGCCTAGACGCCGCCCAGCTGCCCAACGAAGTGGACGGAGGACCAGCCGCGACTCTAGCCTACGGCACCGCGTTTGTGTGGAATTCTACTTCTCGATCCTACCCCGGCGCCGCTGACGCCGGTGCTGCCGTGATCCCGGAATACGCCTACGTAGGTGTGCCCTGGTTCCCGGCAGTAACGCTGTCAGCAACAATCGTCGGCAGCACCCACACCGGCCCGGCTGCAACACTCGTAGCTGGAGAGATGGTCGCGCTCAGTGGCATTAACTTTTCCCCCGGCACCTCAGAGGTGCATTATGGCGGCGCCGCAGTCTCAGCGGGAACCTTCATATCCAACGTGGTGGCGAGGGCAACACTGCCTGCCGCTGCCCCTGGTGGCACAGCCACGTGCACGACTGCGGCAGTGGGCGCCGTGGGAGACCTCTCTATCGTCAACTACCTCGCCACTGGTGACAGTTGCCCAGCCTCTGCCGGAGCTGCCGCCACCTCTGTCACCCTGGTGCACTCTCTGGCGGACCGCGACGTCAACGCCGGCCTCATTGCGCACCTTCCCTTCTATGGCGACGCCAATGACATTGCCGGCGCCGGGAACGACGGCGTCGTCGCGGGTGGCGCAATACTGGCGCCCAACGCAGACGGTGCCGTCAACCAGGCTTACAGGTTCCCTTCCGCGGCCGCCTCCATCACAGTGCCCAATGTCGCCTCCGCCAAATCCGTCGCAATTTGGATTTACCTGGAGGAGCCGGCGTTCCCCACCTTTGCCTTCGGCGCCAACTCCGGCGCCCTGGACGAGTACCTCAAGTGCCAGGACCCGGACAATGGTGCCACACTCAAGGGCGTATGGCAGTTCCTGGCTGGATCGTTCCCGATGGGGGCTGCTTCCACTGAGGGCGGTACCGTGTGGGTCAACGGAGTGGAACCCTCTACCGCGGCAGCCAAGGATGTGGTATCCTTGCTGCTCCAGGCTATCATCTCCACTGGCAAGCTCGGCGACTCGGCGGGCTTTGTCGGCACCGTGGACGCCTTTTGGGCGTGGTCTCGCGAGGTGTGCGCTGCCGAGGTGCTCAGACTATACGCCGCTCGCGGCTCTGCATTACGCTTCCACGGGGTTGGGGGCGGAGTCACCGCCAGCATCCCCGTCGACGGCGCGAACTCCAACCCTGGTGCCGCTGCCTTCACGCTCGTCGCATGGGTGCGCCCCGACTCAGTCGCCGGCCGTCAAACGTTCATCGGGCAGCAGTTGTCGTCCTCCTCCCCGCCGTTGACGGGTTTTGCCCTCGGTGTGGACAGTGGCGCGCTGTCAGCGGCGGTGCGCGTGGAGTGCCCCACGGCGTCCTGCGGCTGCGATCGACACCGGGAGGCGCGCCACTGGCGCGCCACGCTCCAGGCGGGCCGCTGGGCTCACGTCGCCGCCGCCTACGACGGCACTGCTTGGGCCTTGTATGTCGACGGTGCCCTCAAGGCAACCGTACCGTTCGCAGACGGTTCGCTCTTCAGTGGTGCTGGTGACGCCGCCGCGCCCATCCTGATCGGCGCGGAGGGCACTGTTGAGGGCGTCGCGAGCGGACCGTCGGAGATGCGTCCGTTCGGTGGCCTCGTCGCGTCTGCATCGGTGTGGTCCAAGGCGCTCACCCCGGCGGAGGTGCTGGCGGCAATGTCGTGCCCGCCCACCTCCGGCGCTGCGGGACTTCTTGCACACGTTGAGCTCGACGAGGGTGTGGGGTCCTCTGGTGCTAACACCGTGGCGGGGAACTACGGCGCCGCCGCTGTTACGGTCGACACTGGCGCGCACCCTGCCGCGGAATCCTGGGCGGCCACCACGTGCGGCGCGTACGCTGTCAATGGATCCAAGGTGGAGATTAATGGTGTGGGGCTGGTGCAGGGGATTGCCGGCAAGTGCGTTGTCTTCTCCATCGTCTCGCGCGATTCGTGTGGCCGCCGCCTCCTTGTTGGCGGCGACGACTACACCGTCGAGGTTCTGGGCCCCCTCCACCTCCACACGGAACTACTTGTACTCTCTCTGGGAAGTGTGAATCCCGGCGGTTCCATCGTCGACCGCGGCGACGGTTCTTACGCCGTCTACTACACCCGCTTCATCGCTGGTTACTATCTGGTGACGGTGAAGTTGGCCGGCTCTGTTGTCGGCTCGCCTGCAAAGGCGTACCTTCACGCGTACAAGGCGAGCCACGTTGCTACCTACGCCTACGATGACCCCGACGGCCTCTTCGGCGACGAGCTGGAGTCCGCTGTCGCCGGCCGCCCGGCGTCCTTCTTGGTACAGAGCGTTGACTCCTACGGTAATCTCCTCGCCGGAGGCGGGTTGACGGCCTGGTCACTCACGTTATCGGGCCCTGAGACGATGACAGGGGCGTTTACTGATCTCGGTAACGGGGCATATCGCTTCAGCTATCACCCACAGATACCTGGGCGTTACATCATGACGCTGACCCTTGGCGACAAGCCCATCTGTCTATACGGCGGCAAGGATTGCTGTGGCGCCGCCCGGTCATCGCTCGAGGCGTGCAGCACCAAGAAGCTTCCAGCAGATGACCACGGCGCTTGCCGCTTTTGCATACGCGTTCGTGAGGATGCCTCCCTCAACTTCGGACTCCCGAGGCTACACGCGACCCTCCCTCACCACTCGTCCCGCGACTTTGACTCTACAGGGTTTACTATATCAGCCTGGATCCGCAAGCCCCGGGCATCAATGGGTACCACTAAGGAGTACATCTACTCGAAGCGGTCAATCACCTCAGGCAAGGGGTACTGGCTCGCACTCCTGCCGACAGCAGCATCTATTAATGGCACGTACGAGCTCGAGGGGTCTGTTTATGTGGGCGGCGAGACGTATCGCATCGTCTGCAACACGATTAGTGTGCCGGTGAACACCTGGATTCATGTGGCCTTGGCGTACAGTGGCACGACGATGAAGCTGTTCGTGGGGGAGGCGATGGTGAACGAAACCGATTGGTCTGCGTTGCAACCCGGGGCGGTGTGGGCTGTGGCGTCCACCGCCGATGTCACCATCGGCGAGAACTTCACAGGCACCATCGATAATATCAAGGTGTTTTCAGCCTCGCGGGATGCGCCGGGCGGCGCTGATGCCAAGTGTCCGTCGCGCGTCGTCGCCGGTGGCGCCGCAGTGGACGCGCAGCTCCAGACGTACCTGCGCATGAACGAGGGCGGCGGCTACACCACTGCAGATATCGCCGGTCGAGCCACCAATGCCACGTCACTGGCCATCCATGGCCTGCAATGTGCCACCGCCAGTGAAGGCACCTCAGCCGAGCTGCGCTGCCCGCCTGGCTCTGTGGTGTCGGCGATCCGCCTCGCCGTGTATGGTACATCATCGGGATCCTGCGGGACGTTTGCGTCGGATCCTGCCAACTGTGCGGTGGACGTGTCGCACGAGGTGACGGAGGCTTGTGACGGCAAGATCGCGTGTAACCTCACCGCCACCGCTGCATCTCTCAACGGTAAGGCCCCCGCCGCCGATGCCGGTTGCGGCACGCTATCGCTCACAGTCGAGGTGGCCTGTGGTTCTGTGGACAAGGCCTTGTCTGCCTGGGCGAGGACCGCTGCTCCCACGGACGTTGGTGTCGCCGCCGGCACTGCTGCTTCCATCGTCTGCCCTTTCAACCTCACGGGCACCGGCCGCCTGAGCGCCGCTCAGGAGTTGTTCATCGGCAACGGCACCTGCAATGGATGGAACCTCTCTAACCTCAGCGCCGGAATTACCGTTCATGCTGCTTTCCTCGCCAGGGACGGGTGCGGCTACATGCACCTGCCCGAGTCAGCGGCGGCGGTGGTGGCAGGCGGCATACTGGCGTACACTGATGTTGTCGACGCTTCCATTGGTGTCACCGGCGGGCAGGCAGAGTGTCCCTCCACGCTTCCCACCCGAACCCCACCTCCGATGGCGATGTCGACAATATGGTACGGCGCGGATGGTTTCTGTGGCGTAAACGCCGACGTCCACGTACTGCGTGTCACTCCCACTGTTGCTGGTGTTGCAGGGCTCAGGTTCAGTATTGGTGGCAGTGATCCATTCCACGTGGTGGCCACTGAGGTGGGGGTCGACCAAGGCGGCATGTCAGCAGCTGCGACCCACATAGTCGGCGCGGGCATCCTCGCCGCGGAGGCCGGCGTCCCCATTGAGTTCCTAGTCGCCCCCGCGGACAAGTACGGGAATCCGGTGATGCCCATGACCAACCCTATCCATGCGTTGCTCAGCATCGAATTTTCTGATGCAATGGCGTCGGTCGTATCCAAGGCGGTGAACGGGGGCAACTATGCGGTCACGGTATTATTCCCAAACGCCAGGTCAGTGACAGTGACGGTGATGGTGTCGGGCAAGGCGGCCGCATCTCTGCACGTGCACGTCACCCCCGCGCCCCCGCGCAAGGTGGTGCTCCTCGATGCCATCAACGCGGTGATTCCGGCGGCGCGTTCTGTGCACGCCGCCGCCCTGCACGCCGCCAGCCCTGCAGGCTCGGACGTCTTCGCATTCGGGGGAGCCCTCAGTGACCACTCCTACACAGACGAAATGTGGCGCTTCCGCCCGGGTGTGGTGGGTAATACGCTCTGGCGTTGGCGCCACGTTGTCGCTGTCACCGGCATCGCCGCCACTGATGATGCTGTCGTCCCCATCACTCTGGACTCCGGCGGTGCTATTGCTGCAGGCCGCATGCGGGCTGACTGCGCTGATATCCGCGTGGTTACAACGGGCGGCGTTGACGTGGCGCACTTCGTGGAGCCCGGTGGCGCGCCTTCGGGCTGCGGCTCCACGTCCACCCTCATCTGGGCCAAGGTCACCGCTGACCACGCGGGTAACGCGCGTGTCGCCGTACTCTATGGCAACACTGCGGCTACGTCTATGTCCAACCCCGCTCATGTGTTTACATTGTTCGAGGACTTCGAGAGTGACGGCGTAGGCGACGCACCAAGCGGGTGGGCGCTGGATGCCGCGGCAAGTGCGGCATGCGGCGTGGCCGCCCCAGATGCCACCACTTTCACCATCTCCAACGATGTTGCCCTCTCTGGAAAGAAATCACTCAAGGTGTCCGGCGCGGCCAAAACAGGCGGTGCATTCAAGCGCGACTTCGTCGGCATGGGCAATGCCTTCGTTCTCAAGGGGTATTTGCGTGACAGTGCGTGCACAGGGAGCTTTTGGATCTCTCCGGACTTCACCACTTGCTACACCGGCGCTGGCGGTGAGGCCAGTGAGGCCATCGGTGACAAAGCTGTGTTGCCGGCTACTGCACATGCTGTGGGTGTGCACTCATGCGCAACACCCACGCACTACGCGGCGACGTACCCATGGATGGCATCCACTGTGCCGCGCACCAGTGGTTGGCATTCCCTCACGTTTTTCTCCGGCGGTGATAATGGCAACACCTCCGCTGTTGTCGACGACAACGCCATAGCGCGACACAGTGCCGGACCTATTACCATGGACCGTGTGTTCCTTTGGGGATCCAAGGTGTCGGATGCCTCCTCCGCATCTGACGTTTACTGGGACACCATCTTTGCGGCGCCCTGGTCGCCCTCGATGGCAGCTGCTGTGGGTGCCGCCGAGGCCGTGGCTTGGTCGACGTCCATGTCGTGGTCCAAAGTTGGCTCAGCATCCCCGCCGTCACCACGACAGGGTCACTCGCTTACTGCGGTTGACGGTGCAGAGGGAGAGCTCATCGTATTTGGCGGTGAGCGCGGCGGGCACTACTTCGGCGACGTCTGGCGCTACACTGTGGCTACGGACGCGTGGGAGTTTGTCGCTACTCGCAACACCAGCGCCGCCATTGCGCGCGCAGAGCATGCTGCGGTAGTTCACGGCTCGATGCTGGTCATCTTCGGTGGGCGCGGGCCCACTCCCAAAGGAGACCTCTGGACGCTTGACCTTGACACCACCGGAGCCAGTGGTGCCGCAGGGGCGTGGATCGAGCGTGCTACCCCGCTGGACCTCACCCCCCGCTTCGGCCACGCCGCCGCCGTCTACAACGGCAAGATGTATGTCATCGGCGGGTATGCGTCAGGTAGCACAACGGCCACGGCGCCCGTCGCATCCCAGGAAGTGGGTACGGACGCCATCGGGGGTCTGAGCTCCGACTTGTGGTGCCTGGACCTCACCACCTACGCGTGGACGTTCCTCGGGCCTCGTAGCACTGCGGTGGGCGCCCACGCGGTCAGCGCTACTGCGGCTCAGCTATCCACCACGCTTCAGTTCCCCTCACCGCTGCCTGCTGCGCGCCTATCTGCCCTGGGTGCCGCTGCGTCCGCCACACGGGCGATGTACCTCATTGGCGGTGTAGGCGGCGCCAGCGGCGACGTCGATATGCAGGACGCATGGCGCCTTGACCTTACTAACCTCACGTGGAGCCATGTTGGCGTCTACAGTCACAAGTCGCTGACTCGTGCCGATGGGTCAATGGTGGTACTCGGGGACGGCAAGACGGGATTTGTGTTCGGCGGCGCCAGCGGGGGCGCGCCGCTCTCCGACCTGGACGGGGGCTCGTTCATGCTGTACATGGAGTGAGGGTTAGCGCGCAGTACTAGTAAGATGAGGGTTATCGCGCAGTAAGAATCAAGCGTGTCATTTGAGAATGGAGAGTGAAGGCGTGTGGAGAGGCAGCAAAGGCAATGCGCACACCTTCGGGGTAAACGAACCTCAGAGTCACCGAGACATGAGGTAGATAGACACAAAGGCATACGCAACGTAAGGTGGTGTTCTGTAAGCTCTCCGACTACCCATAGCTCTACGAGTAGAACACACGAATGTAAAACACCTGCAAGGATGATAACTGCAACATTCAAACGTCAAATTCGAATCAGCCGGATGAGAGGACTGTTTTTTTGTCTCCGACTCCCAAGAGTTTTTCGCACAGTCATGGGGGCTGAGTTTTGGTATCGTTGACCAGGAATATTTTTGCCTTGACTGAACGCACTTTCGTGGAAACGATCAGAAAACTGTTCGCCGCTGAGCTTCTGGTAGATCGATCGACGAGGTTACAAACGGTCGACGAAATCAGACGATCAACGAACGAAATAATGCGGTCGACGAATGGAAACGAATCGCTCAGGTTGCACTCTACAGCTGGGGGCTCACATTTGATGGCTTATCGCAAGAAAAGGGACAAATGCATATTTACCAAAATCCCTGCTCCGCAACTATGCGAAGTTGGTATACGATGAAGCGAAGCGAAGCTTGGATTTTGTGATGGCGACGACGTTCTTTTTTATTTGGCTGTGAATGAATGATTCAATCGGAGCATTCGAATTTGAACGTCGGCGCCATCTGCGCGGGGCACATATGGCGGGGACCTTATTTTCATTTTTACTGTGAAGGAATGATTCATCCGGAGCATTCAGATCTGGACGTCAGCGCCATCTGCGCGGAGCGCATATGGCGGCGATGTTATTTTCTTTTGGCTGTGAAGGAATGATTGAATCGGAGCACTCGGATTTCAAAGTCAGTGCCATCTGCGCGGAGCGCATATGGCGGCGACGATCATTCTGTCATGCATAACATAGAACGTCGCCGCCATATGCGCTCCGCGCTGATGGCGCCGACGTTCAAATGCAATGTTGAATGAATAATTTTGTAATTAATTGCGATTGTGAAACTAATCGATAATGAATCCTGGAACTACCAGAATCAATGAACGTCGGCGCCATCTGCGCAGAGCGCATATGGCGACGACGTTTTATTCTGTCAGACTGCAAGAAAACACAACGTCGCCGCCATATGACCGGAACCGCGCATCGATAATGATCTGGCCCGTGCAAGATCACCAATGGCGGGATTCCATAAACACACTTATCACTGTTTGCCCACACAAACCGCGAATACGGCTCAACTTTGGCGCAAGAGTGCGGACAACTATGACCTTTTTTTTTTGCCACAGTGGCAGAAGCCGCCCTCCCCGGCCCCGGATTTGTCCGCGCCAAAGTAGCGCGGCGGCGCGTCAACTAAAACTCGTGTGGCGACGTGGTGAGGAATTTAAACGGCTGATTTGGTCATTTTGAAAATGATTCTGTGTGAAAGGCTGATCTACAAAACATCCAAAATTCGAACTCATCGTGAGTCAAATCATTATCGACTCGCGGTTCCGGTCACATGCGCTCCGCGCAGATGGCGCCGACGTTCAAATGCAATGTTGACAGAGCCATTTGGAAAATAATCGACAATGAATTTTGGAATAATTGTGATGAGAAACAGTCTGCAACTTTATTCAAATCACTTACAAAAAATAAAGGCAATTGGGCGTCGACGCCATCTGCGCGGAGCGCATATGGCGGCCGATGCTCTGTCGATCCCTAACGATGGCATAACAGAATCGCACGAACGTGAATCAGTATAACAAAATGTAAGTTACAAGACCGTTGAATGTAACTACTTCTTTAGGCAGGACAGATGAAGATTGCATATAGGGAACCAACGGTATTCGGCCAAAGGTCGGTAAATAGAGTGCCGGAGTCCGTCGATAACGAACTTAAAGGCCGTTATACTTCAAAGTGTGGGTTCAGGACGGCGAGCCATGGGCGCGGAGGTGATCGCGGAGCGGATCGGGGACAGCGTCCACAGTGATTCATAAAATTGGGGGGGCGGCGGTGATGCGGCGGTGATTCCTTGTGCCCACCCGCAGCCCAGTCATGTTGCCGACACGGGTAGCCCCAGTACCGGTAAGCAACAAACTCGAGCACGCACAGAAAGCACACAAATATGAGGGGCACGTCGCCCAATCAGCGGCAGATGTGTGCATGCTGACGGCAGCCCGTCAACACTATGTTCTGGGGAGCGCACTTGTATTTATTGAAAGAATCTGCTTGCGGATGTTTGCGGCCTCATTGAGCATGCGCGAACCGAATCTACACGAATCTTGCACTCGTATTCGAGAAACTATCGAATGCGAGAGCTATTCATACTTCGGAGCACATAAAAAAAACCATCAGCTCACCACAGCTGTGGCTTGTTATTCACTCAATCAGTTGCCCCATTCCTCATTGGCGCCACCCAGGAGTTCGCAGTCCTCGACACATCAACGTGCGTGTGAAGAAGTCCTTGATTAGCGTTGAGCAATGCCTGCAGTCTTTCAGAGTGCTCCAAACCATGTGCCATGTCACGGACGGTTTTTCCCTCTGCGGTTCGACTATTAGCACTGGCTCCGCGATCCAAGAGTGTCTTGGCAGCTGCTTCGTGCCGGCAGAAGATGGCGAGGTGCAAAGCAGTGAAGCCGTGGTTGTCCGCCTTGTTGTAGCGGCGCAAGTTGAGATTCAAAGCAAAGCAGTTTATCGTATTTACGTTTCAAGCGCTTAGTTCAAGGCGCTTTCACGTGGGTATCATAGGTTCAACCTGCACCTCCCTACCTTGTTCACATGTGCACCACCTTCATCGATCAGCACTGCGATCACTGCATGATGTCCTTCAGAAGCGGCCAGATGTAGAGGTGTAACGCCAGCCTCGTTTTCGTCATTCACATCAACAAAGGCACCACGTATAAGCACGCGTGCAACGGACGCATGTCCAACGCTGGCAGCGATAGACAGCGGTGTTCTTTGCTCATCGTTTCTTGCGTTCGTCGCGAGCAGAATGTCTTGCGGGACTGAGGCTACAAGGTTCTGAACTAGCGCAGATCTGTCGTCGTGTTTCAAGTTGTATTCACAGTGAATCGGCACACTGCCCGGGTCAGACTCGAGACCTAGCATATGGCATACAGCCTCGGAACACCCTGAGACCGCGGCGAGATGGAATGCATTGTTTGTTTCATCATCAACCGCGCAGCAATCAGCTCCAGATGCAACCAATTTTTCTGCGACTCCACTGTGTCCATTCAGACAAGCAATGTGCAATGCGCGCGATCCCTGATGATTGGTCACATTCGGATCAGCTCCGGCTTGTAGAATCACACCAACAGTTTCAGTTCGTCCACAGGAAGCTGCAGCAAGGAGAGGGGTCGAGCCCTTTTCAGTTCGGCGCATCACATCCGCTCCTGCATAGATGATCAGTTTAGCAAGTTTTGAGAAGCCGCGCTCAGCGGCCTCGTGGAGCAATGTGTACCCGCCCGTCGTGCTGATATTCACATCACAACCTTAGTGTAGCGGCGCAAGTTGAAATTGAAACCAAAAGTAGAAAGCAGTGTATTATATTTCAGGTTCAAGCACTTTGTTCGAGGAGCTTTCACCGGGGGATTGATGGGTTCGACATGCACTGCCGTACCTTGAACAATCATGGCCTTCACTCCTCCCTCATCACCTGACATCACTGCTCCCATCGTGTAGCGCCCCAAGTTGAATTTGAAAGCAACATTTGAAAGCAGTTTATCATAGTTTGGTTTCAAGCGCTCAGTTCCAGGCGCTTTCAACATGGGTTTGATAGGGTCAGCCTGCACTGCCTTACCCTCAGCACATCATCGCGAGTTGGCTCGATGCGCAATCTATTGTGCTTGCCGTGGATTGCTGGCAAGTCTCCAGCATGCGTCAGACGATCACGCAAAGCCTTTTCCTCAAAGCACTGCTTCACGTTTACAAAGTTAGATTCCAATTCAGAGAACAGGTTCCACATTGATTTCATCTCCTTTGCAGCTCCCTCTGCGTCACAGATTTGCGCATATGAGACACATTTATCCATTTGAGTCCTCGACTCCATAATGCAAGACGTAAGTCGGTCATGGGCAGCCTTGCACAGCCTGGCTGCCTCCACTGAATTCTCCAAAAACGCATTTGAGCACTCCTGAGATTCCGCATATATTTTTTCACCATATGACAAGACTTGTTTCGCCGTGCCGACGACACTTTGACATCGCGAAAGCTCAACTCTGCGAACGGCTCGCTCCATTGCAACGAGAACACTGCTCTTCGACAGGTCTGAAATCCCATCCAAGATGCGTTGGTGGGCGTCTTTGCGATTTTTGCACAAACGCTGCTGCAGAATTATGGCCCAAATTTTGTTTGCTTTTTCGAGCATTAGCGCTTCGCCTTGATGATAGCTTTTCGCAAGTATGTCATCCAATAGCGATGCTGCCATGCTGTAGCGGCGCAAGTTCAATTCTAAAGCAAAAGATGAAAGCAGTATATCATAATTTAGTTTCAAAGCCCTTAGTTACAGGCTCTTTCAACATGGGTTTCATTGGTTCAACGCGCACCGCCTGACCATGCTCTGAACTGTTCTGTATGGTGCAATTGCAACATCCGTCGCAACGACCAGGCCAGAGGCTCGATTCTCCAAGGTGTAGCGGTGCAAGTTGAATTTGAAGTCTAAACTTAAAAGCGGTTCATCATATTTTAGTTTCAAGCGCTGGAACCAAGAGCGGTCAACATGGGGTCAACCTGGAGTCAAGCTGGAGTCAACCTGCACCGCCCAACCGAGGCAACTGCACCTGTTAACATTCGACCACACTCTTCGGCGCATTGCAACGCACCGTGATGCAGCAGCGCAAGTTGAAATTGAATGCAAAGTTTGAAGGGGGTTCATCATATTTTAGCTTCAAGTGGGGAAACGAACCTGGGGTTGACCTGAGGTCAACCTGGGGTCAAGCTGAAGCCCACCTGGGGTCAATCTGCACCGCCCTACCGTGACCTGCAAGGAAATGTTGCGAATTCTGCAGGTTATTAATACATGCACGGATTTGGGCCATGCTGTAGTGGCGCACGTTGACTTCGAAACCAAAACTTGAAACCTTTTCTTTACCATCAGGCAGTTTCAAGCGCCGAAACCAGGCGCTTTGACCCGGGGTTCAGCTGGTTTTGCCTGAACCACGTCACCATATTGTCGAACACTGAGGGTCGGGCGTCGGCTGCCCCGCCATGCTGTACACCACCAATATGGCCAATTTGTAGTGGCGCAAGTTGAAACTGAGAGTCAACGTTGAAAGCAATAGACCTATTCCGCTATATGCCGCCCGCGTGCGCGCCAATGACTTCGGTCGCCAGTGGAATGAAAAAGGCTGTTTTGAGTGGCGAATCGGCGAGAATGACGCGCGAACAATGACGTACGAAGTATCGGCGGCGGCCAAACCGCCGCAGAC
>Ga0307489_10001224_pt1 | contig 16827 bp, 25 predicted proteins | sample SB12metaG_FD_202247 | JGI IMG/M metagenome (GOLD analysis project Ga0307489, IMG submission 202247) | Sea-ice brine microbial communities from Beaufort Sea near Barrow, Alaska, United States - SB 1.2 | ecosystem: Environmental > Aquatic > Marine > Coastal | place: USA: Alaska | collected...
CCACCGCCGCCCCCGCCGCCACCGCCGCCCCCGCCGCCTCTGCCTCCTCCGCCACCTCCTCCACCTCCGCCGCCGCCGCGGTCCACCACGTTGGGCGCCACGTAAGTACCGGGTAAGGTCCGCGCGAACCGCTGCGCGGCGGGCGGGGGCGGGGCGGACCTGGCCGCCGGCTCCGCAGCGGCGGCGGCGGCAGATGTGGACGGCGGGTCCCACGGCGCCGCCGCCGCCGCCGCCGCCGCCCGCGTGCGCGCCATCCGCGCCGCCATCGTCTCCAGCGGCAGGGTCCACACCCGACACCCGCCACCCGCACGATCAACTCACGGAACGCAAGCCCCAGCCTCGAGCACGCACACCTGCTGGGTCAGACGCCACGCTAGCGCGCAGCTATCATGGTGCCCACCCAGGGTCCCCCGCAGAAGGCTGGCAAGACGTTTTGTTGGACCCCAAACGAACGCCAGACACTGGTGGTGGTGGGGCATGAAACGTACTGGGCGTGACTTGCCTACGGGCTTGGCGGCATTGGCGGGGGCGACGCCCGAGGGGGGCCCGGCGTGCAGGCTGTGGAACCCTGCCATGCACGAGGGTCTCTCAACAACGACTCGACCGATGTTGAATGGACGAAAAACCACATTCGGGCCGAGGGTACTGGTACAGGTTTCATACGACGGTCTGGCCCTCCACGAGTCCGCGCGTCTGTATGAGCATCCCCCCTGGAGGTTACCAGTAGTCGTGCGTTCGAGTGTTGTGCTCAATACCCTCCCTGCCTTGGCGAACGCGTCGTCGTCACCCATTTTGTGCCCGTCCGACGGGAGGCACCTGCTGTTGAGCTGAGCTGTGGTGTTGTTGAGATTGACCGAGCCGATGGCTCAAGGGCGCCAGGGAAACGCTCGCCGACGCGGGGTGAGCGGGCGCGCAGGATGGGTTGGCTGGGCCCTCCCTCCTCCTGGCTGGTTTGTGCGCGCGGGGTCTGCGGGGCAACGCTGATCGGCGACGCTGTGAAGCTGCCTTCAGACTTCAGTTGACCGTGTCGTTTCGTACTTTTTCTCGCGAGCTTATACGCGGATCCGGTGGGGGGTACTACTCGTAGTATGTGGATCGTCTGCGCAGGATAGATGACGTCGCACGCGCACCTACGCGCACGTCAGCGTCACTCCAACGTCCCGCGCTGAAAGGGTGTCGCGTGCGATTGGTGGCGACCCCTATAGCATATAGGTTAGAGTGAGGGTCGTGAGTGATGCCGTGTAACCCTCAGCTGGGCCGTGGCGGCGGCGGAGGCAGGGGCCGAGGAAGAGGAAGAGGAAGAGGAGGAGCGGCATCTAGAGGTGACGTCAGCGTGCACGATGGAGGGATAGGTGGTGCTGGTGGCAGGGGCGGCGGCGGCAGTGGCGGCGGCGGCGGCGACGGCGGCGGCGGCAGCGGGGGCGGTGGTGATGGTGCTGGCGGCGGAGGCAGAGGCAGAGGCGGCAGAGGCGGCAGAAGCGGGCGCAGCGGCGGGCGCGAGGCTGTAAGACGCATCACCGAGCAGCTCCTACAGCTGGCGGACGCGCCCACGCCCTCGGCGCCGGACGCGCCGTCGTCGTCTCCGTCATCAGACGCACTGCCGTTGTCAAACGAGATCACAAGACTGGCCCTTGGGGAGACCGCTCCGCGTGAGCCTCCGCTGCTTAGCGTGGAGCCGTCGCGCGCCGTGGGGGTGCTCATACAATGCTTCCGCAGCGGCGAGCGCTACGGGGACGTGCGCGCCGCAGTCACCATCGCGCTGCCGCGCGTGCGCCACGCCGGAGACTTCGCGCTGGCGTGCGTCGAGCACCTGGCGTCGTCGCCGTCGATATCGTCAGCAGAAGGAGCGTCGTCGTCGTCGTCGGTGCCGTCGTCATCGTCGGTGCCGCTGATTCAAATTTTGTTGGAGGTGGTGGGGTCGCAGTGCGCGGTGCGGGCGCCGCGCCCGGTCTTCGCGGCGGGCAAGGTTGATGACGCGGCGAGACGGGTCAACGACGCGGCGGCGCGCGCGCGGGCGGCTGCGCTGCTCGTGCGGACGATGATGCGCCCGGTGGCGGTGGCGCGGGGGCTCGATGGGCTCAACGGGCTCAACGATGCAGTCAACATTGCAAACACGCGGATGTCTGTAGAGCTAGAGCCTCGCGCGGCGGCCGGGCTGGCCACCGCGGTGGGTCTGGACCTGGCGGACCTGTGGGCGGTCGACGCCACTGCCGGACTGCACTATGGGCAAACAGTCAGGGGGGTGCAGTACGTGCAAACCGCGCGGACGCTGCCGGACGCGTGCCCGTGCTCGGTAAGGCCCGGCCACTCGCTCCTGACTGTTTGCTCACAGTGCACCGGTACAATATCACCGCGTCCTCCACCTGCCCACGGGGTGCACGGGTACACTATGACAAACCAGTCAAGCCGAGCTACCACGAGGACGAGTGTTGAGGCCCTGGTGGTCGGCCGAGCACGCGCTGACACTGTACGTGGGGCAGTGCCTGGGCAGCGGGGTGCCCGCCTCGGTGGCAGGGGCTTACACTCGCCCACTTCTCAGCTCAACTTGAGCGCTTTGTATGGGATAGGGGGTGCGCGTAGGGGTTTTGTGGCCCGTGTGAAGGGGGTGTTTAGGGTGTGTAGGGTGTTTTTTTGTTCAGACACGGCTTAAGTTGAGCTGAAAAGTGAACGAGTGTAAGCCCCTGCGCGGTGGCCGCGGCCGTCACGCTGACGCGCCACTTCAGCCTGGCCGCGTACGCCACGCCCTCCGCGCTCCACGCGCTGGTCGCCATGGTAGGGCAGTGCATGCCGACCCTATCAAATCCTGTGTTGAAAGCGCTTACGGCTTCAACGCTTGCAACTAAAATATGATGAACTGCTTTCAAACATTGCTTTCAAATTCAACTTGCGCCGCTACACCATGGGCCACGGCGCGCTGGCGGACACCCTGGCGGCGGCGCTGCCCGCGCCGGCCAAGGTAGGGCGGTGCAGGCTGACCCTATCAAACCCACCTTGAGAGCGCCTGGAACTAAGAGCTTGAAACTACAACATGATGAACTGCTTTCAGACTTTGCTTTCAAATTCAACTTGCACCGCTACACCAAGGAGGGGTACATGCGGCGCCTGCTGCACGGCAGGGGCTTACACTCCTTCCCATTTCCGCTCGACTTGAGCTTACTTTGCCCCTTTCCGCTCAACTTAAGCCCACTTCGTCCCCCATGTAACCCAACGTAATTCGTGGATGTGTCCCGAGGGTGCTCAAGTTGAGCTCTAACGTGAGCGCTGTGTTCCGAAAGTCCTCAGATTGAGCTGTGAAGTGGAGGAATGTAAGCCCCTGCTGCGCGGCGGCGGCGACGGCGCCGAGTACTACTCTGCGGCAGGGGCTTACACTCGTCCACTTCTCAGCTCAACTTCAGCCGTGTCTGTCACAAGCAAACACCCTACACACCCTAAACATCCCCCTAACACCCCCTGACCACGGGCTACACAACCCCTTACGTTCACCCCCTATCCCATACAAAGCGCCCAAGTTGAGCTGAAAAGTGGACGAGTGTAAGCCCCTGCTCTGCGGCGGCGGAGCGCGCCATGCGGCGGCTGGGGCTGGGCGCCGCGTTCCCCGAGGAGGCGCGCGCCAGGGTGGAGGGGCGCCTGCGCCAGCTGGCGGCGCGCGGCCAGTGGGGCGTCGCGTCCGCGCTCGCGGGGGAGGACCGGGCAGGGTGCTCATTGCCAACAAACACTCGACTGACGTTGAATCGACGAACGAGTCCCGCGTCTGCGTGTTTGAGCATTCACCCTGAAGGTATAAAGTCATGCGGGTATGTCTAAATTCGGCTCGAGTGCTTGTTTTCAATGTTCTTCATGGCTGGCGCTGCGGGAGGTGGTGACGCGGCTGCGGGCGGGCGCCGCCGCCGCCACCGCCGCCGTGGCCACCCGCGCCGCCTGGGCCGCCGCCGGCACCTACCCGAGCTGGAACGCGTGGGCGGAGGCCCTGGCCGCTAACTTCGGAGTGACGCTCCAGTCGGGACCAGCCGCCGCTGGTGCTGACCGCGGCCGCCCGGCGAGTGGCGACATCGAAGGGGTGGTATCAAATGGAAACGGTCCCTCCATCGTCAGAGCGAGTAGTGCGGGCCTAAGTTACCTTCCGCTGGATTTGCCACGCGGCGCGGTGTGTTTCGTGGACTCGGTGGGCGGGCTGGCCGGCGCCGCCGCCAGCCTGTCCGGCGACAGCGTCATCGGCCTGGACACCGAGTGGCGGCCGCAGGGCAGCTTCGGGTCCGGCGACGGCGGCGGGCACGGGCACAGGCAGGGGCACGGGAGGCAGAACCCCACGGCAGGGGCTTACAATCGTCCATTTCTCAGCTCAACTTGAGCCGTGTCTGACACACAAAAATACCCTACACACCGTAAACACCGCCTAACACCCCCTTAACATGGGCTGCACAACCCCTACGCGCACCCCCTATCCCATAAAAAGCGCTCAAGTTGAGCTTTTGAAGTGAGCGAGTGTAAGCCCCTGCCCCACGGCGGTGCTGCAGCTGTCGGGGCAGCGGGCCGTGGTGCTGCTGGACATGCTGGCGCTCGGCGCGCAGTGTCCGGCCGACCTAGCAGCCGCGCTCCGCGCCATTCTCATCGATTGTAGAGGGGGAGGGGGCGATACAACATCAGGAGGAGGAGGAGGAGGAGGGCCGCCGGTGGTGCTGGGGTTTGGCGTGGCTGAGGACTTGCGGCGGCTGGTATCGACACACCCGGGGCCCGTGGCGGAGGCGGTCCTCGCCGTCCCCCGCGTGCTGTGCCTGCAGGCGCTGGCGGCCCGCACCTCCGCCGCCAGAGGGTGGGGCTCCACACCCGGCTTGTCGGGGGTGTGCGCGGGGGTGCTGGGTCTGCCGCTGGACAAGACGGAGGTGTGCGGGGACTGGGCAGGGGCTTACACTCGTTTTCAGCTTAACCTCAGCCATTTCTGACACGTGAAATACACCCTAAACACCCCCTGAAAACTCCTGTCACCTGCTAAACGCCCATTAAACAACTCCTACATACACCCCCTATCACACAGAAAGCGCTTCCGTTGAGACGAAAGTGGACGAGTGTAAGCCCCTGGGACTGGGCGCGGCGGCCACTCAGCGCGGCGCAGGTGGAGTACGCGGCGCAGGACGCGCGGGTGCTGGTGCGCCTGCTTCCGGGGCTGCTTCCGGGGGCGGCGGCGGCGGGGGCGGCAGGGGTGGGGGTGCCGGTGGGAGGGGCGGAGGGGGGGGCGGCGTTGGGGGCGGCGGGGGCATCGGGGGCGGGGGCCGGGATGTCGTCGAGGGAAGCCGCGACAGCTGCGGCGGCGGCGGCGCTCGCGAGGCCTGCGACCACCTTCATCGGCGAGGTTCACGTGGCGGCGGCGGCGGTGTCGGCGGCGGCGGCGGCGGCGGCGGCAACTCGCGGCCGGGGTAGCTCTAATAATGCCGGTGCTGCTGGCCCCTCGTCCACCGCCTCTGCCTCCTCGGCTTGGTCCTCGGGCTCTTCCTCTGGGCCACGCGGCCCCGCCCCGCCGCTGCCGGCGGCCACGGTGGCAGCGGCGCTAAGAGAGCGCCTGCCCAGCGCGGGCGGCGACCCCACGGTGATCGAGCTGCGCGCCGGCACCGGGCCGAGCGCGGCGGACACGGCGGCCTCACTCGGCGTGTCACCGGATGCTGTCCTCAAGAGCATCGCGGTCATGGTCGGCGGCGGCGGCGGCGGCGGCGGCGGCGGCGGCGGCGGCGGCGGCTCCAAGGGCGCCGACAAGCGCCTGCGCTGTGATGAGGCCGGGCACTGGGCGCGCGACTGCAGCGGCGGCGGCGGCGCGGGGGAGGGTGAGCAGAATGGTCCGCGGGCTGTCCGATGCGTCGGCGGGCCGGACGGGTCGCGCGCGTTTGAGCCGGTGATGCTTCTGATGCGGGGGGCGGACCGCGCGGACATCCGGGCTGTGGCGGCGCACTTCGGAGTGACTGCCCGCCGCGTGCGGTAGGGCCTCATACATGTTGCCCGACACGTCATAGGTTGCCAACGAACTTAGGAAGCCAGGGTTCAAAGTGCGTCGTATGACGCGGCGAGCAATATCTGCCAGGCCGTAACGTGCGGCTGGCGACTCCGGCGGAGTGCGTGTCGGTGTTTGGTTACCCGCCGGGGTCCATGCCCCCGTTCGGTCACCGCCGCGAGTGCGTCACGCTGCTGGACCGGAGAGTCCGCGACTTCGCGGGCGAGGTGTTTCCGGGCGCGGGTGCGCCGCACCTGATGTTCCGGTGCTTGCCAGCTGTGTTGGAACGCGCCGCCGCCGCCACCACGCTGTCCATCGCGCAGGTATCGGCAGCCGATGCGGCAGCGGGGTTGGCGGAAAGGGCGGCGGCGGCGATGGCGGCGAGGGAGGCGGCGGCGGCGGCACGGGGGCGGGCGGGGGAGGTGGTGGGGGAGGCAGAGGGTGCGCCGGCGGCGGCGGCGGCAGCGGGGGGGTTGGGAGGGGCGGCCGCGGCGGTGGCAGCAGCGTCGGCGGCGAATGATGGTACCCTTGTTGTCTGGGACACGGCAGATGACATCACATATCCACTGGAACCTTCTTCACCCGGAGAAAGCCGGCGGTTCGTGGCTGATGGCGCGCTGGGGCGGCTGGCGCGGTGGCTGCGGTGCTTGGGGGTGGACGCCGAGCACGTCCCCGCCGGCGCCGCCGGCCAGTACGGGCAGGGCGTGCCAAATGCAGCTCCACAATTTGTTGGCTCCTCGCCACCTCATAGGATGTCATCCATCTTAACACACGAGGGAAGAAAACGCGAAAAACGCTTTAGAATATGTGACGGGCTATATCTGCCAGGCCCTGAGAACGGCAACCTGCTGGCGTTGGCGGCGCGCGACGGCCGCGTCATCCTGACGCGCGACCGTCAGCTACTACGGCGGCGGGAGGTGGTGGGGGCGTATCTGGTGGAGGACGACGACCCGCGGCAGCAGCTGGCGCAGGTCAGCGCAAAACTGTCACCAACGTCTCGTCGAAATGGAACTGACATCCTTTCACATTGAATCTAACATCCTGCCATTGAATGATGGCGAATGTGACCTCCCGTCCAACTGGACCTCACATCCTTTCACACATTGTGCCTTACATTCCAGCAAGGAGTCAGAGTGTACCTGACATCCACCTCACACGGCACCGGCACCGGCACATAAACCCTAAACCCTAGACCCTAAACCCTAACCCTAAACAACAAACCCTAAACCCTCTGTCGCAGGTCGCCGCGCACTTCGGCCTCACGTTCGAGCGCGGGTATGGCCTGCCGCATATTGCTCGTCATGTCATAGGGTGCCATGTGACTCAATAAATTAGGGTTCAACTGCGTCGGATGACAAGGCGAGCAATAAGTGGCGGGCCGTGAGCGGCGGCGGCTGCTGACGCGGTGCGCGAAGTGCAACGGCGCGGTGGAGCGGCGGTGCTCCCCGGCGGAGGTGGCGGCGAGTCAGGTCATCCCCCAGCGCGTCAAGGGATGCGTGGCAGGGGCTTACACTCGTTCACTTTTCAGCTCAACCTGAGCCGTTTCTGACACGAAATACACCCTTCACACCCCCCAAGACCCCCCAACACCCCCCGACACCTCCTGAACACCTGCAAAGTAACCCCTAAACAATCCCTCAATGCACCCCCTATCCCACAGAAAGCGCTTACGTTGAGCTGAAGAGTGAACGAGTGTAAGCCCCTGCTGCGTGGACGAGTTCTGGGCGTGCGGGCGCTGCGGCAAGGTGTACTGGATCGGGCCCAAGTCGCACCTGGCCATCGACTTCGTCACCTCCACCATGCAGCCCGTCGTGGCGCAGGCGCAGCATCAGCTGCAGCGCCGCCACCACCAGGAGGAGGAGGAGCAACAGCAGCAGCAGGAGGAGGAGGAGGAGGAGCAGGAGGAGGTGCTGCAGCAGGGAGGTAATCTATAGGCAACATTTGAGCAGTAGCAACCGCAGCAGCAGCAGCGGTGGTGCATTAACGAACGGCCAATAGCGCTCTTAGTATTATATCATAGGGATGCCGACTAGCTCGTTATTCTAAGCTGTGACGGGTAGACATTTTAAGCTGTGACGGGTAGAGCTAATCGTTTCTCAATTTTCGTTTCGAGTTCACGATGGACGTTGACGCATCGTTCGTTTGTGCGCATCATGCTGTCGCGTCATTCGGGTACGTTAATCGTTGCCTCGCGTCATTCGTACGCATCGCTTGGGCACGTCGGGACAGCTGTGCGCTGTCGCCCACCAACGGATCTCTTCGTTAGCCGCAAAAGAAAACACCATATGGTCCCAAGGGCAGTGGTGCTCCCGCGCCAGGTGCCCGCCCGAGGCGGCGAGACGACATATTCCCTACCGCATTACACGGGCAGTCGTGCTCCCGCAAGCACTGCAACGTCGCCAGGTGCCTGCGCGCAACGGCGGGCAGCACACGCTTCCTCACTCCACAGGCAGTCGCCCGCGCCCACTACAAGACAGTCTACAAAACGAGACACTGATTCAGACAAGTCGAAGTGTGGGCACAGGCAGCGCAGAGAAGAGCTTGGTCCCTTGCTCGAACTCCGCTGCATCGTCCACTGCGTGCGGGGGGTCCTAGATCGCGCCCGCGTCGCCTACACAACGATGGAGCTAGGGTTTCGGTTTTAGGGTTTAGGGGTTGAATATCGTGCGGGTTGCCGTTCATTGCCGGGCAGCGACGCCAAACAAGTCGCCTCATTCCATTGGTCGTCTGGGTCCATTGTGTTTGTGCGAAACCTCATATCCAAACAGAACGACCCCAGTTGGGGGTCGGGCACCGATGATTTGCCGTCGATTTTGTGAGGTTGAAACCCTAGGAGAATCGAGACGGTTTCCAACGCCTTAGGCCATCAACTGAAGGCGCAACCGACTTTTCAAACGCAAGAGAACACGGTACTTTTGTCTTCTTGGTTTGATGTCGATGCTCACTTCCCCCCAGCACACGGGGAACTTCGCCCCCCCCTGCCATGGAGTCGCTGCCCGCGGAGCTCCTCGCGCATGTCCTGCGCTTCGTGCCCACCGCGCGCGGCGAGGCGTACCGCAGCGCCGCCGGCTGGGTGGCCTGCGAGCTGGCAGGCGGGGCCTCCCGCTCCCCCCCCCTCAGCTCCCCTGGCACACTTGAGCCGCCTCGTCCCTGTCCACACGTCGCGCGTGTCCCTCGAAGGTGATGAAGTTGAGCGGCGAAGGGAAGAAGTGGCGAGGCCCTGGTGGCGGGGTACGAGGATCCGCCCCCCACCGCGCTGCCCGTCACCGCCACGTGGAGGCAGGACGAGGGCGCCGAGGTGACCCTCGAAGGTGCCGCCGCCGCCGCCGGAGGTGCCGGCGGCGGCGGAGGCGGCGGTGGAGGCGGCGGCGGTGTGGAGGTGACACTGGAAGGCGGCGGGGCCGGCACCGGGGCCGCCAGCGGGGCCGGCACCGGGGCCGCCGGGGCTGCTCCCCCCGGGGCCACCCTGGGCGGCGGCGGCATGGCAGAGGAGGGCCACGCCGGCCTCCTCGAGCTCGTGGCGCTGACGTGCACCTCTCGGTCGCTGCGCGCCACCCTGTCCGTCGACGCCTTGTGGCGAGGCTTGACACGCCGTATAATTTTCAGCTTAACTTTTAGGGTGGGAGGAGGTGGAGGGGCGGGCGAAGGTGGTGGCCGGGTGGCGGCGGCGGACGAGTAACACGTTTGTCCCTGCAACCACATGAGTCGTCCCACCCTCCAAGACACTCAAGAATGCTCCGCCTGCCACGGCCCTACCGGGTGGGCGCCGTTCCTGTCGCGCCTCCACCGCCGCTTCAGGCTGGGCCGCGCCCGCCACCTCGTTAGTCGTTACCCGCATCGCCTCAACTTGAACTGTATCTTCGTCGTGGAAATCACTTTAATCATCCCCACTTGGTACGCGGATCTTGCTTCCAGTCAAGCTGCCGGGTGGATATGTGAGGGAGGATGATGCGGCGAGGATACACGGGGCCACTGGTACGCTACGAGCAAACAGTCAGGGAAGCTAAGAGTGTGCGGCCCTGGTGCTCGGCCATGGGACGACGCCGCGCCGTGCGAAGACATGTTCATTCCACCCCATGACGGCAGGTCCTCACATGTCAAGTATGTTTCCCAGCTCAACTTGAGCATCGTTCCTTCGTTGAGGTGTCGAGTGGGACACGTCATCCGGGTCCTAACGTCCAGGGGCAACAAACGGCGAGAAGCGCCAGCTGAATCAAGTGATCTATACGGGAATTTACACAACAAGATCAGCCTTAATCCAGTAGAGCTACTTTGCGTGGAGCCCGACAGCTTTGTGCGCGTTTGATGACACATGCTTTGCTGCGTGCCCGACGTTCGTCTGTATGAAAGTATGAAAGTGTGATACATAACGTTATAGAATACAAACAGCTACGTGTAAGGCTCGGCGCGGCGGCCCGCCCCCGCAGCGCACGTCCGACCAACCTCGGAGGCGCGGCACCCGCACCCGCACCCGCACCCCGGGCCCGTAGCCGCCGCCGCCGCCGCCGCCGCCGCCGTCCGCCGCCGCCCAGCGCCTCCACCCCCAGCCGCGCAGCGTCTTCAGCAGGGACGGCCTCATATTGCCAGCCACTTCATCGACACGCGTTTCAGACCCTCGCGTGTTGCGTTATGCCAACGGCATCTTGTGACGTGGCGAGCAACATCTGTCCAGGCCCTACTCCTGGCGCCCCAGCAGTCGTGCGCCAAGTTCGTGGAGGAGCGCGCCCACGGCACGGTCGGTCGGTCGCCCACCGCCAGAGTGACAAAATATGATCAGTTTCGATATGGGAGATCGACACGGGAGATCGATATGGTGTATCGATATGGTCATCCCCGATATCGATATGGGATATGGGCTAATGATATGGGAGATGATCGTATCGATATGGTCATCTCCCATATCGATACGGGATATCTTGTCACTCTGCCCGCCGCGCTGCCCTCCCTCCATGGATGATTGCTGTAATGCGCGTTGGGTCGGGGACTCAGCGGCTCGAGTTGAGCGGGTGAAGGGAACGAGTGTGCGGCCCTGTGTGGGGGGAAGATGGTGCTCAAGTTGAAGCGGTTCGCCCTCACCGCCCAAGGCGGGGCCGCATGGTCGTCCCCTTTTCAGCTCAACTGCCAGCACTTTCGAAGGATGGCTTTATGTGGTTTGAAGAGATAACGCGGCTGGCGGTTGAACGAGTGTAGGGCGTTGACGTGAGGGGCGGAGCTCATCGAGATGCCGCCGCCGTATCGATGCACGCAGGCCTGCTGCAACGCCGCCGCCGCCGCCGCCTCCGCCTCCGCCTCCGCCGCCGCCGCCTCCTCCGCTGCCGCCGCCTTCCACCTAAACTCTGCCGCCGCCGCCATGCCCCTTTCCGCCGCTGCCGTTGACGCGGCCATCGCCGCCGGTACCGCCGCCGCCGCTGCCGCCGCCAACGCTGATCCCGCCGCCGTCTTCGAGTGCACCACGGTTGAGGAGTTCCGCGCACACTGCGCGTCCGCCGCGCACCGCGCCGGCGTCTTCGCACACCTCCACGCCGTAGCCCAGCACACTAATAATCCCAGCGGCGTGCCCATCGTGGACGTCAACAACACGGTGGACCCACGGCTGTTCAACCCCCGCGGGTATGCGGTGGGGTGATGCATGTTGAATCCCACGTTGAAAGCGCCTAGGTTCAGCTCTTGTAACTGTAACTGGAATAGGATCAACTGCTTTCAAGCTTTGCTTTCAATTTCAACTTGCGCCCCTACAGCGCGGCGCTGCCGTGCCGGCTGCGCGTGGCGGCGCTGCTGGCGTACGTGGTCCGCGTGGGGCGCGTGCTGCGCGCGCTGCTGGAGGCCGTGGAGCTCGGCCGCGAGCACGGTAGGGCGGTGCAGGCTGACTCTATCAAACCCAAGTTGAAACTGCCTGGAACTAAGCGCTTGAAACGAGAATATGTCGAATCGCCTTCAAACTTTGCTTTCAAATTCAACTTGCGCCGCTACAGCACGGCTTCGGGTTCTTCCATAACCAGCGCAGGCGCATGGACGAGGACAGCGCGGGGCTGGCGGCGGGGTGGGAGGGCACGTTGAGTGCCATCGCCGACGACATCTTCGGGTCCGCGCCTCCCGTGATGCAGTTCCTGTCCCGGCGGTGCAGCCGCGCCGCCGCCGCCTGGGTCGCCGTGCACCAACACGTGCTGCCTGACTTCCGCGCCAGGCAGGCCGCTACCCCACTACCCCACTACCGTATTCCCCCCCCTGCCCCCTAGCCCACTAGCCCACCAGCCAACTAGCCCGCAACCTCATTACCCGCCCGCGACACCTTTTGAGTTATCCCCTTGCATACATCAAGGATACGCAGGTGCCAGCTGGGAAAGCAATTCGTCCCTGAAACCGCTTGTCTTATCCCACTGGCATAACTCAAAAAGCCACTGAAGTGCCAGAAAAGAAAAGAAAAAATCTGTATGTGAGGCCGTGGTGCGAGGGGACTGGCATCAAACGCGGGCCACGCGCGGGAGAATGTCGGCGGGGTGGCGCCGCTTCGCCTTCCACGGCGGGTCGCTCGAGCGCGCCACCTTCATGCTGCGCATGCTCGGCAGGGCCGTCAACTGGCAAAATTTACGCCGTTTTATCACTTTACGAGAAGTCATCCCACTTCATACCTCAAAACGTCAAAAGTACGCAAGTGCCAGCTGAAAGCAATACATGGGTGACGGGTGATGGGTGACGGGCGACAGGTGACGGGCGATGCGTGACGGGTGACGGGCGATGGGTGAGGGCCGTGGCGGGTGGCAGCAAGGACCCGCGGCTGTTCCGCGACGACATGAGCAGCGCGGGGGCGGGCACGGCAGGCGCGGCGGGCGCGGCGGGCGCGGTGGGCGCGGCGGGCGCGGCGGGCGCAGCGGGCGCGGTGTTTCCCGCCGGGATCCTGGTGGTGCAGGAGGTGGGACCGGACAACGCCCCGCTGGGCGCCTCCATGGGCTTCCCCATCGGGCAGGGCGCGCCGGTAGTGGGGGTGGGGGTGGGGGTGCAGGGCGCGGCGGGGGTGGGCCTGCTGCACCCGGGCCTGGCGCTACCGCCCGCCCTGGCGCCCGCCCAGTGCGCCGTCATGTGACCACCGCCCGCGCTGCGCCGCGCCCCCCCCCCGCGGACCGCCACAAGCGGCCAGGAGCTCTGTCGACTTCGATGCGCTGCCGATGCCCACCATGATCAAGGTATCGCGCCTGCATACATGTAGGTCTTTGCACAGGATTTTTCAATAAAGACCACATGCACTCGTAGCTAGAGCTAAGATAAACATGCTCCCTCCACTGCCCCAACGAGCTCCTGAATCAAATAAATCGATAAATCAAATAAATAATATGGACGAATTCCGCTTCACCGCTGGATGTCTACCACGTGATCGCCGCCGTTGGCGTCGCGCCCCGCCGCGCCGCCCCCGCTCGAAGCCACCGCCGCGCCGCCCCCGCTTGGAGACGCTGCTGCGCCGCCCCCCGTCGGCGACCCACTCATTACCCCGAACCACCCGCCGCCGCTGCCGCCACGCGGACTGCTAGGGCTGCCGCTGCCGCCGCGGGGGCTGCTAGGGCTGCCGCCGCCGCCACGAGGGCTGCTAGGGCTTCCGCCACCGCCGCCGTCCCCATCCTCCGGCACGGGCACCACGCGGTTGCCCTTCAGGCCCCTGTTGCGATTGTTGATGTTGGTCGAGCGCTCTCGCAGGCGCGACGCGAGGAACTGCTTCCGCGTGCCGCGCGTCGCCGACAGCTTGTCCTCCACATTCTTGGCCTTTAAGTTGTAGTCGGAAATCATGCTTCCCACCAGCTCCTGAGCGTCACCCCCCGCCAGCTGGAAGCCTCCCTCGCGCCCCTCGCTGTAGCGGCGCAAGTTGAAATTGAAAGCAAAGTTTGAAAGCAGTTCATCATAATTTAGCTTTAAGCGCTGAAACCAAGCGCGGTAAACCCGGGGTCAACCAAGGGTCAACCTGCACCGCCCTACCTCGCGCCCGCTGCGCCGCTTGTCCGCCGCGCGCCGATTGTTCAGCATACCCACCGCGCACAAAGGTCGTTGAAAACAAGCGCACTCCAGCCGAGATCGGACGTGCCCGCATGACTCATGTTCAGGGTGAGTGCTCACATCACACAGACGCGTGGCTGTTTCCCGTCGATTCGTTGGGCGACTGGTTGATGATGACAATGACCACCCTGCGATGGACTGCACGAGGGACGGACTGCGCCGCAGCTCCCGCACGATGTCGCGCTCCGTGTCGTTCTTAACGAAGTCGGAGCCGCTGCGGGTGAGGTGGTCGGCACCCCCGCCGCCGCCGCCGCCGTGCAGGGGCTTAGACTCGTCCACATCTCAGCTCAACCTGAGCCGTTTCTGACACAAAGCACATTCTAAACACTGCCTCATACTCCCTATCACCCTCTAGTCACCCCCTAAACAGCCCCTAAACAACCGCTAAAGGCACCCCCTATCCCACAGGAAGCGCTTAAGTTGAGCTGGAAAGTGGACGAGTGTAAGCCCCTGCCGCCGTGGTCGCCGCCGCTGAGCTGCTTGGTGAGCTCCTCCTCGCGGCGCAGGCTCACCGCCTCGTAGCGGCGCAAGTTGCAACTGAACGCAACGTTTGAAAGCGCTTCATCACATTTTAGTTTCAAGCGCAGAAACTCGGCGCGCTTTCAACTCGAGTTTTGATACTGTCAACCTGCACCGCCCCACCGCCTCCGCGTCACGCGCCGCCGCCACCGACAGGTGGTGCTGGTTCACCAGTGCCACGGCCGTCGCCTAGGGCCGACAAACACCTCACTTTATCAGCTGAGAATATTAGAAGTTGCGTTTTGATAAGAGCTTCAGTGGTTCAGGGGGTACAAGACGCCCCGAGCGTGAGTAGGGTTTAAGGTTTAGGGGTGAGAGGTACCGGGGGTAGGGGTGGCATGTGAGGCCGTGCCATGAGGCGCTCGCGCACCCGCCGGCGGATACCCGCCAGGGGTCCCTCCTTTTTGATGCGCTCCACCTCCGCCGCCGCCTCCGCCACACGCCGCGCCTCCTTCTGCTCCCGCGCCACCTTGCGCGCCGCCAGCCGCTCCTCCATGCCGCGCGACTGGCGCTGCGAGGCGGCGCTGATCTGCGTGGTGAGCGCCTCCTGGCGCCGCCGCACCGCCGCGCGGGCCTCCTCCACGTCCGCGCGCGACAACAGGCGCGGCGCGGCGGCGGCGTACGCAGCCTCGGCGAGGTGCGTGGCGTGCGCCTGGGCGGCGGCGCCGGCTAGCGCCGACGCCGCCAGTGCCTCGAACGCTGCCGCCGCCGCCGCCGGGTCCGGCTCCGCCGGCGGCGGCTTCGGCGGCACAGAGGTGTCCGCACCCACACCCCCCGGCGCATCGCCTGCGTGTATGTCCTGCTCCGGCTGCTGCGTTGTGCCTTCAGCCTCAGCGCCAGCCTCGGCGCTAGGTTCTGAAGCCACATCCTCGGTGGTGGTGGCGGCGGCGGCGGTTTGGTCCGCCTGCCAGCTGCCGTCGGCTACCGCGGCCTCGGCGTCGGCCAGCGCCGCCTCGAGGCGCGCCGCCGCCGCCGCCTCCGCCCAGGGTCTTACACTGGTTCACTTTTCAGCTCAACTTGAGCCGTGTCTGACACACCAAAACACCCTACAAACCCTAAACACTCCCTGGAACCCCCTGAACATGGGCTACACAACCCCTACACGCACCCCCTATCCCATAAAGAGCGCTCAAGTTGAGCTGAGAAGTGAGCGAGTGTTAAGCCCCTGCCTCCGCCGCCGCCGCGCGCTCCTCGCGCTCCGTGCGCTCCGCCAGCCGCCGCCGCAGCGCCGACCCCGCTTCCGACCCGCGCGCCTCTAGGCCCGCCGCCACGCACGGCCGGAGAAACAATGCTCTACACGTCACAGGATGGCATTCAATACAGACATCGAGGGTCTAGCATGCGGTGGATGACGCGGCGAGAGCATCATACAGTCGTCCGTTGACTTGGCGAGAGCATCACTGAGTTGTATAGTGACGTGGCGAGAGCGTGAAGCAGTGGTCCCCGCCGTGATGCGGTTGCGCGCGGCGGCCAACTCGTCAGCGGCGGAGCGCCCGAGGCCGTCCGGTGCTGACATCGCCGCGGTCATCTCCGCCACCTCCGCGGCGATCGCTGCCAGGTCCCGCGCCACCTCCCGACCCTCGTCCTCCTCCTCCTCCTCCTCCTCGTCGCCGTCGGAGCCGTCACCAGACAACGCGGATGACGCGGATAAAGCGGACATAACGGATAAGTTTCTCTGCCCGGGCAGTTCGCTCAGGAGGTCACCGCCCTCACCGTCCTCGGCGTCCTCGTCGGCGTTGGCGTCGGCGTCAGCGGGGTCCGCGGGGGCGGCTGTGCCGGCGAACAGGGCGGCGGCGTCAGCGGCGGCGGCGGAGTCGACGGCGGCGGCAGCGGCGGCGGCGCGGCGCTTCCGGCGCTGCTCCAGGCGGTGGTGGCGCGTGGCCGCGGCGGCGTCCAGCGCGGCGTGCGTGTCCTCCGCGCACCTGCGGTAGGCGGCCACGGCGCCTTCCACGTCAAACCCCGGCGCCGGGCCTGCACCTGACGGGTATGCCGCGGTGTAGCGGCGCAAGTTGAATTTGAAAGCAAAGTTTGAAAGAGGTTGATCACATTTTAGTGTCAAGCGCTTAGTTCAAGGCGCTTTCAACTTGGGTTTCATAGGGTCAACAGGCACCGCCCCACCGCGGTGGCGCGGACGGCGGCCAGCCCGGCGGCCAGCATGTCGTCGGCGCTGGAGTGGGCGGCGCGCAGCGCGTTCTCAACCAGGACATCGGCCTCGATGGCGGCGCCCGGCGGCGGCGGCGGCGGCGGCGCTGCGGCAGCCTCAGCGGCGGCGGCGACGGCGGCGGCGGTAG